>ERZ795060.208-NODE-208-length-84807-cov-21.280855_pt1 | contig 84807 bp, 84 predicted proteins | sample MGYA00375144_ERZ795060 | MGnify/ENA primary metagenome ERZ795060 (study PRJEB30189, sample SAMN05720157) | activated sludge metagenome | isolation source: anaerobic digester from wastewater treatment plant | place: Japan | collected 2015-05-15 ...
CGCCTATCGACACAAGATATAATACACCATATTGTTCAAAAGTCAAGCACTTTTTATATTTCAAATCCAAAAAATTTAGAATACCCTACCCCCCAAAGGGGGATCATCGTCTACCGATAATAACACAACATCTCCGTCTTTGTTTGGCACTCCAAGAACTAAAACTTCACTTTTAAATCCGGCAACAGTCTTCGGCGGAAAGTTAAGTACGGCAATGATCAACTTGCCCTCTAGGGAACTTGGAGAATAAAGCTTCGTTATCTGAGCGCTCGATTGCTTTACTCCAATTTCATCGCCGAAATCGATCCAAAGCTTATAGGCTGGCTTCCTCGCCTTTTCGTTGATCTCTGCCTTTAAAATTTTTCCCACCCTCATGTCCACAGCATCAAACTGTTCGTAAGTTATAGTAGCCACCTTGAGCACCTCCGCCCATTCAAGTTTATCTATGGCCTTTCTATTTAGTTTTATACCTGCTATGCTGCAATTAATCTTATTAAATCCTTTTTTCAAACAGGAGGTCCGACCATGGGTAAAATGCTGAGGATATTCGGGATTATAGGCATCGTCCTTGGAATCATTATAATGATTCCCGTCGTGACAATCCCATCGGGGCTTGCGGTCACCATTAACGGGATTGTACTTTATGCCATAGGAAAAATTTACGACGACGTGCGGACGATAAAGGATAAACTGAATATCCCTTAAGTTACATGTGCCGCAATTTCATGGCAATTTCATGAGCAGCCAGACCTTCCGCCCTGGCTATCGTCGCCCCGTGCAAGGCAAGCATCGCTGCGGCTTTAGGCGACAAATGCAGGTGTTGCATCGGACGAAGAAAAGTTCCCACCCCTAGGCCACCTTGAAATCTCGCAGACCCACCCGTGGGCAACACGTGATTTGTGCCAGCGATGTAATCTCCGAAGGGCACTGAGGAGTATTTCCCCAAAAAGGCAGCGCCGTAGCATGAGAAAAGTTGAAGCTTGCCTTGAGGATCCTTCAACGCCAATTCCAGATGCTCAGGGGCAATCTTATCTGCATACTCTGCTATCTCCTGCAGGCTGCCCACTGCGATCGTCGCCCCTTTTTCCCATGAAATTGAAGCTATTGAGGCCGTCTCAAGATTTGAGAGAATGTTTAAGGCTTCTTTTATTGTCTTTTCTGCAATTGTCTCGTCGGTGGCAAGCAACGTAGCTTTGGCATTGGGATCATGTTCAAGCTGGGCAATCATATCAGCTGCAAGGAATTTCGGATCTGCGCTTTCGTCTGCCACGATCAAGACCTCGCTTGGACCTGCTAAACCGTCAATGCCCACGGTACCAAAGACCTGCCTTTTCGCCTCCGTCACAAAGACATTTCCGGGCCCTGCTATAAAATCTACAGGCTTTATATCGCCCGCTCCAAAAGCCACAGCTGCAACGGCTTGTGCACCCCCGATCGCCCATGCCTCCTTAACGCCGAGCAGGCCCATTGCTGCAAGCGTAACCGGATTAGGGTTACCTTCCTTTCCCGGAGGAGTTAACACCACTACCCTTTCAACGCCGGCCTCCTGGGCGGGAATCACCCCCATCAAGACGCTGCTTGGCAACGGATATCTGCCCCCGGGAACGTAAATGGCGGTGCTTTTTACGGGGATAAATCGTATTCCAGCTTTTATGCCATCCGCTACGTCGCACTCAAAGGTCTTGAATATGTCCCTTTGCGCCCTATGAAAAGTTCGAATGTTTTTTTCGGCCATCTTTAATGCGTCCTTCAGATCTTGAGACAAATCTCGCCAGGCTTTCGTCATGTCTTTGGGGTTAATCCTAAATGGTGCTATGCCGTCAAGGGATTGGCATATATTTACCAAGCTCTCCCATCCCTTTTTCTTTATCTGACTTAAAATATCCTCGACCTTGTCAGACACTTCGCGCATTAAGTCCTCGCCAATTACAACTTCCGGACGTTTGATAAAACGCATGACAAATTTTCACTCCTTCATCGAAGTCTTAGAAAACCAAGCTATTTGTTCCTCCAGGCACAGCTGTCCTTTCTGGAACAGCCGGGGCACTTTGGAAGCAGTTCGTCGCGAGCATAATTAGATCCCATGCCAACCATGAAGGTGACGGAATAAAAGGGCTTAATCATGTCGTGCTCGTTTACGGTAATCCCATAAGCCCTCCCATTTAAACCCTCGACTATCAAAGGTTGCAGGGACAAGGGCAGGCCCGGCGTAGAACCTGGTATGTGGACCAAGCTTACGCCATATCCCCTTTGACGTGCTATATCAAGCAATAAATTCTTTATTTTTTTGATGACCTGTCCCATAACAGCCACGCTAAGCTCGCTTAAGATATAAGAGACGAGAAGTTCGTTTCTTGAGTTATATATTTCAATTTTTTCTTCTATGGCAGGGCCAATCGTGGCTAAACCAACGAAAACTTCATCCGCCGCTTTGAGGTCTGATAACCCATCCTCAGGGCTAAAGGCCAATTTTTTCCCGTCGAAGGTAAGAACTAAGCCGCGTTCATCAAAGCAGGGTTGGCAAAATTCGTATAAAAGCGTCGGCGTCACAAGTTCCTTTATGTCCAAAAGAAGCCTTCTTGCTTGCCCCTCAATCGTCTCTTGGTCAGGGTTTGACTTGGTTTGATGAGGGATCAGTGCATCTAGCTCAATTTCAGTTACGTCCAGCTTTAATTTTATAACTTCCATTATAAAAGAGCTCCTCCGTCATTAAAATATATAATATTCTAGCATTGATGATGATTGATCTAAAAAGGAGCGTAGAAAGTCATGTCGGAAATGACGGTAATTGAAAGGGCACTAAAGATAAGTGATTGGATGGTAAACATCAGAAGGGATTTTCACAGACATCCTGAGCTTTCTGGGCAGGAAAAGCGCACGCGCGACATGATAATAAAATATCTGGAGGAGCTAAAAATACCGTATAAAACATTTAATCATCACTACGGCGTAGTGGGGTTGATAGAAGGAAGCGGCAATTTAAGCGTAGCCCTGCGAGCCGATATGGATGCTCTCCCAATCCAGGACAAAAAAACAGTAGAATACGCGTCGCAAAACAAAGGCGTAATGCATGCCTGCGGACACGATGCCCACATGGTAGTGCTCCTTGGAGCTGCCAGGCTATTGGCCGAGGAAAGAAAATCGCTTAAGGGAAATGTCTTGTTGGTTTTCCAGCCTGCAGAAGAGACAACAGGTGGAGCCAAGCAGATGATAGAGGACGGTATCTTTGACGAAAACACGAAGGCCATCTTTGGCCTTCACGTATCGACCGAGTTAACTACAGGCAAAATAGGCATCAGATATGGTCAAATGAATGCAGCCTCAGACATGCTGACGCTAAAAGTTATGGGCAAAAGCACTCACGGAGCTTACCCACACGAGGGGATAGATGCCATAGTAATAGCAGGACAGCTTATCTCTGCCCTGCAAACGATAGTAAGCAGGGCTACGGACCCAAGGGACTCCGCAGTCTTGACCTTTGGCACCATAAAAGGCGGCAGCCAGAACAACATCGTCGCCGACGAAGTGACCATGACGGGAACTCTTCGAACCTTATCCCCCGACACTCGCGAAAAGCTCAACGAAAAGATAAGGCAATACGTCGAGTTAATTCCCAAGGGCATGGGAGGCCAAGGAATTTTAGAGAGGATAAAGGGATATCCTGCCCTGACTAATCACTCTCAATGGGTGGATTTTGTCATCAATACAGCAAATGAGCTTCTTGGCGAAAACTCAGTGGTCTTGCTTGAAAAACCCAGCCTTGGGGTGGAAGATTTTGCATACTTCCTTGAAAAAATACCAGGAGCATTTTATCAATTAGGCTGCCGCAATGAGGCAAAAGGAGCTATCCATCCTGGCCATAACGATTTGTTTGACATAGACGAGGATTGCCTTCCCATTGGAGCAGCCCTACAAGCCGCCTGTGCTCAAAAGGCTTTGTCAATGTGAAACAGGCTAGCACTTGACAAATTGCTATTGATTTAATATTGTTATGCGCTCAAGGATAGAGGGATGCGTTGAATACCACATCGCATATATTTTGCTGGAGGGCAACCAGCTCAAGTTGTCCCTCGATATCTTGGATAAAGCCTGGATCACGCTTTCTCGATCCAGGCTTTCTGCAGCAAACCGGTCAGCCTCCAGCTCGTGTTTTCTAGAAACATGCAATATCAAGGGTTGAAACGCCAAGGTCATGAATGCGTTCAAGAACACGAAGACATACACGGCAAAGGCTTGAGGGCTTTGGATATGCAGAGCTTGGACGAACCCAAAGCTCCACATTAGATAGGCACAAAGGATCAAGATGGCCTGTACAGCCCATAGAAGGACCAGGCGTTTCCCGATATGGCGAAGCTTCCAATGCCCTAACTCATGCGCTAAGACAGCACATACTTCATCGGCTTTCAAGCGCGACAACAACGTATCAAAGAGCACTATCCTCTTGACCTTTCCCATTCCCGCGATAAAGGCGTTGCCGTGTAAGGTTCTTCTCGATGCATCGGCGACATAAATGTTGAAATTCCTAATGCCTAACTTATCGAGCAAGCCCCTTATTTTAAACGCCAGATCTTCGTCCATAAGAGGTTGAAGTTTAAAAAATAACGGCAAGATGATCACGGGGACGACTAGCATAATGATGAATTCAAATAGAAATAAAGTAAGCATCAAATAAAGTGGCCATAATGGATATCGAAATATCAAGGCAAAGTAGAAAAGCGAAGCGAAGGAGACGGATGTCAATAAAATCAGCCCAATGAGCTTATCTCTGGCAAACGTCATTTTCGTAGTGAGGTTAAAGCCATATTTGCGCTCAACGCGGAACGTCCTCAACCATGCCCACGGCAAATTGCATGACCAAAATAGGAAGCATAATACAAGGCCCGATAACCCTGCTATCAGGCCCTGTGAATTTACAACATTGCCAATCAATTGGCTGATCCGGTCGGGAACCCCATATGCCGCGATTGCCACACACAGGATATAATTCGTCAACGTCTCTCCCAGGGATAGTTTCACGCGATTCCTTGCGTATGCAATGCTATTGTCTAAATTGCCGAAAGAAGGCATGGCTTGCGGCAAACCAGGAAATGGGAAAAGGCCTTTTTGCATTTTCCCTAAGTGTCTCAGCTCTAGTAAATGAAGGGAGATCTCCCACACCGCAGCCACATAGAGGGCTAACCAAAACAGGAATTTGCACATGCTATGGAATCAAAGCCCTCAAAGCTTTTGCTGCGGCAACTATGTCTTTCTGAGACACCACCGCAGATATGACGGCCACGCCCACGACCCCTGCCTGCAAGGCAATCCTAACATTACCTACGTTAATACCGCCAATGGCAACGCAGGGAAGGGGCGTGCTTTGACACACCTCTCGCAATCCCACGACACCGATCGTTTTGGCATCAGGCTTGCTTGAGGTGCCAAAGACATCGCCTACGCCCAAATAATCAGCTCCTCCCGCTTGAGCCGCCTTAGCTTGAGCAGGAGTCCTCACCGAGATGCCTACTATGAAACCTGGCGGAATTATCTTTTTAGCAGCCTCTAAGGGCAAATCCTCCTGCCCCAAATGTACGCCGTCAGCCTCGGCAGCTAAGGCCACATCAAGCCTGTCGTTAACTATAAAAAGTACCCCTTGTTCCCTGCAAATTTCACCTACGGCCAAGGCGGCCCTGTAAAAGTCCCGGCCCTGCATCTTTTTATCGCGCAATTGGATGGCCGTTGCTCCGCCCATTATGGCAAGTCGGGCTTGTTCGCATAAAGGGACGCCCTTGCCAAGAAACCTGTCCAATATGACATAAAGCTTCAACTTATCTTTTAAGTTGGAAACCAACCGGTTCACCACCCAAAGGCTATATTTCAAGTTTTTCCCATATTGGCATATCAAAAGAGCTTGGATTTAGGGAAAAATCGTGAAGGATATCAAAAAGATTTGCACGAAATGTACCAGGACCGTCGGATTTCATGGCTGCCACTTCGGATGCGACGCTCATTAAGGCTAATGCAGTCATTGCTGCTATCAACGGCTCAGTTACGCTCATATATGCGGCCATCATGGTGCCAACATAACATCCAGAGCCAGACAGGAGCGTCAACCACTCGTGACCGCGCCTTAATGCATAAACATCCTTGCCGTCGGAGACGTAATCAGTAGGCCCCGTAGCCACTGCTATGCAATCGTGCTTTAGGGCCAATGTCTTAACTGCCAGGGCCGTCCGAGGAGAATCCATGGAATCGACGCCGCGCACTTGGGCTTCTTGACCACCAAGCAGAGAAATCTCTGCTCCGTTGCCCTTTATGACACGAAAGGCCTTTGTATCGAGCAATCTATTCACGAGATCCACTCTCATCTTCGTTGCCCCATATCCTACAGGGTCTAAAATGGCGGGCTTACCCAATTCACGGGCTTCTCTCACAGCGACGAACATCGCCTCGATTCCTTCTCTGGAAGGAGTACCTATGTTTACAAGCAAAACGTCGGCTGCAGAAACCAACTCTGCTGCTTCTCCTGGATAAAGTGACATTACAGGAGAAGCCCCTATTGCCAAGGCCAGATGAGCCTGTTCGCTCATGGCAACACCGTTAGTCATGTGATATATCAAGGGCTTGCGGAGGGTCACGTCCTTCAAAACCTTTGAAAAATCAACCCGTTTGAGATCAAACATCACAATGCCTCCTAAAGAGCAATGAAAAATTAAAGGCCTCAATTAGCAGGCTTAAGCCACTCAATATCGAACACATGGCCTACGCACCCATAGCCTTTCCCGCCTTTAAACCTATGCTCTATGGCCAATCTGGTATAATCGTGAGCCCTTTTCACTGCCTCGAAAACGCCTGTCCCTGCAGCAAGTTCTGCGGCAATTGCAGCCGATAGAGTGCAACCTGTGCCGTGATGATCATTTGTGTCTATTCTATCCTGTTCAAGGACGGAGAATTTGCCTTCATAGTAGAACAAGTCAGTGACTTTGGGACCTTCCAAGTGCCCTCCCTTTATAAGAACACCCCTAGGCCCCAATTCGGCTATAATCTTTGCAGCCTCCTTCATTTCCTGCATCGACGTTATCTTCATGTCGCTCAGTTTTTCAGCCTCAGGAACGTTAGGAGTGACGATGAGGGCCAGTGGCAAAAGCTCGCATTTTAATGCATCTAAGGCTGCCCCGAACATCAAGGGATCGCCGCTTTGTGCGACCATCACCGGATCAACGACCAGTTTTGTGATCCTGTGGGCCTTTATCCCCTCAGCCACCTCGGAAATGGTCTCCCTCCGCGATAGCATGCCCGTCTTTACAGCTCCAACGGTAAAATCGGTCAACACCGCACGCATTTGCGCCCTTATGATCTCGGTCGGAACATCGAAGACCTCATGAACCCCTAAACTATTTTGGGCTGTAACGGCCGTAATTGCCACAGTGCCGAATACCCGCAGGTGTAAAAAAGTCGCCAGATCGGCCTCGATGCCGGCCCCTCCGCCAGAATCGCTACCAGCTATTGTCATCGCAATTCCCCTATAAGTCACAACCATCACCCCAAGTCTTATATGTTAAAGCGTATCTCTATAATGTCTCCGTCACGAACGATATAATCCTTGCCCTCCAACCTAAGAAGGCCCTTCTCTCTGACTGCTGCCATCGAAAAGCCGTGTTCTTTGAAATCATCGAAATGGACCACCTGGGCTCGTATAAAGCCCCTTGCCATATCCGTATGGATGGCTCCAGCTGCATCAATGGAAGTGGAATTTAAGGGTATCGTCCAGGCTCGCACTTCGTCATGCCCTACGGTAAAAAAGGTAATTAATCCAAGCATTTTATAGGCTTCACGTATGAGCCTTTCTCTGCCGAGCTCATCTATACCCAACTCTCTCATGAATTCCCTTTGATCTTCCGGGGAAAGGTCGCTCATTTCCATTTCTATCCTTCCGTACACCTTGACCAACGAAAGCCCTCCGCTGGAAGTCAGATGCAACATCTCTTCGTAGCCAGGAATGGCCTTATCCGACGTTTGGGTTTCATCTAAATTTAACACTATCAGCTCAGGCTTTAGGGTTAAAAAGGAAAAACCCTTGATCCTTCTAAGCTCCTCAGGCGGAAGCTGTAGCTCGCGTAAGGGTCGCTCCGAAAAAAGATGCGATCGATATTTCTCGAGCAGCTCCTTTTCTTCGCTCTCCTCCTTTTGTAAGACCTTCTTTTTGGAAAGCCTTTCCAAACGATTTTCTATGACCGACAGGTCTCGAAATATCAGCTCCATCTCCACAATGCCGAAGTCCCGCACTGGATCTATGCTTCCTTCCGGATGTGGAACCTCCGGGTTATCGAAGCATCTGATCACGTGTATCAACGCATCGGAATCCGCGACGAAGGACAAAAAGGCATTGCCCAACCCTGCGCCTTTGCTTGCATCCCTCGAAAGCCCTGCAAGGTCAACGAACTCGATTTGAGCAGGAGTTACTTTTTTAGGCTTATAGACTGCAGCTAGTTCCTCCAGCCTCCTGTCTGGAACATTTACGACGGCCCTGTTTGGCTCTGTCTTTCCGCTGGAATAAGATTTGACTTGAGCGCCTGCTCCGGTCAAGACATTAAAGATCGTCGTTTTTCCCGATAAAGGCAGGCCAATTATTCCGCAATTTAGCAAGGTCATCACCCCTTTCTCGCATGCCCCCTACATTTTAACCCATATTACAGATCTTGCGATGAGCCCAATCGAGGACAGATCTTAACCGATCGTTCAAGATTGCCCTTGCCTCGTCGTACGTCATCCATCTGTATTCATGATGTTCAGGACGTCCGAGCTCGGGCGAAACAGGGAGAAAAACCTCCTTGCTCTTCGATTTGGCAATGTAAAACCTAGCGACCTTGCCCTTACCGTAAGGCGGCGTTTCGATGTAATCTTCAAAGAACTCCAGGTCAGTCAAGCCAGTCTCCTCGGCTACTTCGCGCTTGGCAGCACTTAAAGGATCTTCTGTTGGTTCTATCTCCCCCTTAGGAAAGTCCCAATTCCTAAAAGCTCTAAGGACTAGGTATAAAGGCTTGCCATCCTCGATAAAGAAGACAACTGCGCCAGAACTTACGCTTTTCACCTTCACCTCTTAACCTGCCTCCATTCTCCATGGGCGCTGTATTTTTATTTTATATTTTAATATAATGTCATTGAATTAGCGACTACGCACGAAATGCCCCTTTTAATAGATTCTTTAAGACGAGAACGTTTTCGACAAAAACAATGCTTAAAGGAGCTGAATGGCATGACAAAAAGACGTGTTATTTTGCAACTGACGATGATAATGTTATTGGCATTCATGGGCGGATGGATATATGCTGCCTACGGAAACGAGCAATCCCCAACATCTCCCGTTAAAGTGGATGTATTTCCGGAAGGCGCTTACCTTTACTTTGAAGTGCCAGCTGGAGAGGCAAACGTAGTTCTTCCTCCGTCGCTGGACCCCAACAGCATATCCGTACACCCAGATCAAGGCGTGCAGATCACAAAAATAGAAAAGAGCATGGTCCTCTTGGACCAATGGTTGCCAGAGGAGTTAATTGCTCTAAATCGTCAGATCAATTCAAAAAAGGCCCAGATAGCGGAGATTCAATCCCAGATAAATACCCTCACACAATCTGCAAGGATACTCGAAAATACCATATTGCCTGCCGATACAACGAAGTCAAAGGAAATTCTTAGCGATCTACGGCAGGAAAGATATGCCATCGAACGCCAACTTCGCGATTTCGAACTCGATTTAGAAAAACAAAGGACAAGCTTAAAATCCCTACAAGATCAATGGAACGAGCTTTGCCCCAAAGAGAACTTCGCTACCAGCATCAACATGTCTTCTTCTGGAAAGGGAAAGATCAGAATTCGAGCCTTTAGCAAGAATGCCGGTTGGCAACCACTTTACTACGTCAACTACAGTTCCAAGAAGGGAGAACTTACCCTTGACCTAAAGGCTGAAATTACGCAGAAAACGGGGATACCATGGATGGGCGAAATCAAGCTCTACTCTAATGCAGCCCAAGGGGATGTGGCTATGCCCGAATTGCCACCTTTGGTCGTGGAGTTTAGGGAACCGGTCACCCTAAAGAGCTTTCCCGTCGAAGCGGCAAGACTCACCCTAGACGCTGGCGGAGCAAGAAGGATTGAGTCGCTTTCGGGGCTAACATATAGCGTAAAGGGTCAAGTTTCAGGGATTGGCATTCCCACTACACTGCCACTTGAAAGGAATGTTGAAAAAATCGATCTAGAGATAATTTGTTTGCCGCAAATAGACGTACAAGCCTGGGCAGTCGCTCGCACAAAACCCCTTGGCAAAGCTACCTTAAGCGGCAAGGCCCATGTCTCCATTGACGATGTCCCTACGGGAACGACGACCATAGAAGAAAAAAGCCCAGGAGAAAGCCTTGTCATTTCCTTAGGTAGAGTGCCACTGGTGATGGCGACAAGAGAGGCATTAATACCCGCTAAATCCGAGGAAAAACCTGACAAGGGAATTTTTGTGGACGGATACAGCATTCGAGTAGCAAACGGACTTTCAAGCGAAGCTTCCGTAACCGTCATAGATAGGATACCCGTTAGCACCCACCAAGACATAAAGGTAAACACCATAACCCTGGATCCCAAGCCGGTGGAGATTACCCAAAAGGGACTGTGCACCTGGAAATTGAAATTAAAACGGGGAGAAGAGAAGGTCATATCGGTCAAATACGAGATAACCTATCCTAAAGATAGGGAAATCGTGATACATCCTATGTTTTAGCGCTTTTCTTTCCCGCTCTGCCTCGGTTTCCTTGACAAGTCGAGTGTTAGGGTATAAATTTGGTTAGGCTAACTTTTATGGTTATGTTTTAAGCGTTAAACATCAGGAAAAAACGAAGGCGCTACATTCATTATGAAGGGATGTATTTATTGAGATGATGGCAAAAAGGACGGACGGGGAAGCGCAACCCCTAATTTTCTTGGATAACAGCACCTTTGCAGAGGTCATTTCCCTGCCCCCTGGGCAGTGCGGGAAAAGGTTAGAGGCCCTTGGACTCAGGCCCGGCAAAATTATAAAAAAACTATACGGCATGCCCTTCTGTGGTCCTGTTACTTTAGAAATAGACGGAAGACAGATCGCCATAGGATATGGCGCTGCATCGCGAATTATTGTAAAGACCTTGAAACAAGAAAATGTGGCCTTGGAGTGATCGCAAATGTCCTGTCACGGTCTGTTTGGTAAATTATTCGAAAAACACGGAAGAACAAAAGAAAATGCTGTTCCTCGCGATAACGAGATTTTTCACTGCGGGGAATTTCATTGTAGCGAATGTCCTTTGGCATCGCGATGCAGCATGAAGAGCGAAGGAAACCCGCCGAATTCTACGTTAATGGACAAAAAACTCAAAAGAGTGCTTTTAATGGGCAACCCGAACGTGGGAAAGAGTGCAATATTTTCTCGTTTGACGGGACTTCATGCCATCTCTTCCAATTATCCCGGCACTACAGTGGGTTTTTTGGAAGGATCGGTCGTAATAAATGGCGAGACTTACAAGCTCATAGATGTACCTGGCGCTTACACCTTGGATCCGACAAACGAAGCCGAGGAGGTTGCCCTGCGCATTTTAAACGAGGGAGCAGATATAGTAATAATAATCTTAGATGCCACGGCGCTAGAGAGAAATTTATATTTGGCCCTTCAAGTACTGGAAAAGGGCTACCCTTCAGTGATAGTACTGAACATGATTGACGAGGCCAGACACAAGGGCATACAGATTGATCTAAAGGCCTTAGAAAGGGAGCTAGGCGTTCCCGTCGTATCAACGGTAGCGCTTACCGGGGAAGGAATAGCAGCCCTCAAGGCAGCACTTCCCAAGGCACGCCCGTCATTTCTGCTTCCGATGACCAAGGACGAACGTTGGCGTTTCATAGGCGACATAGTGATGCGCGTCCAGATGGTGACGCATAGACACCACACGTTTAGAGATAGACTTGAAGACATAAGCGTTCATCCCCTGTCGGGGATGTTTTTAAGCCTTTTAGTGATAATTGCCAGCTTTTACGCCGTAAGGATTATAGGTGAAGGCCTGATAAATTACCTCCTCGATCCCTTTTTTAATTCAATATGGGGCCCTTTTTTGAACGTCATATCCAACGTCTTGGGCGGATCGGGTTTCATACATGACATTCTCATAGGTCATCTGATAGACGGGAGCATAAACTGGGAGCAAAGTTTCGGCATATTGTCGACGGGCATTTACGTGGAATTCGCCATGGTCTTTCCTTACATCATCTCTTTTTATCTGGTTTTATCGCTCCTTGAGGATATCGGCTATCTGCCAAGACTAGCCGTACTGTTCGACGCACTGCTTCACAAGATAGGCTTACACGGATTTGCCATAGTACCTACACTGCTGGGATTGGGATGTAACGTCCCGGGAATTCTGGCCACCAGGGTGTTGGAATCCGAGCGAGAACGCTTTATTGCCGCGACGCTGATCTCCGTTGCAGTGCCCTGTGCGGGGCTTCAGGCCATGATATTTGGCGTCATAGGTTCGCTTGGCCTGGTTTATATCGCGATCGTATATGCTTCGCTTTTAGGAGTATGGTTGATATTGGGTTACATGCTCAATAAAACTCTCTCCGGACAAAGCCCTGAGCTTATAGTGGAAATACCGCCCTACAGGCTGCCATCGCTTCGCAACTTGGGCTTCAAGCTATGGTTTCGCATATCTGGATTCCTGCTCGAGGCCACACCGCTAGTTTTGCTTGGAATACTGATAGCCAATTTACTATATTCCAGCTCAGTCTTGCCCTTTTTATCCAACATCTTAAGCCCTTTAGTCAAATTGCTTGGCCTTCCACCCCAGGCCATGGGTGCTATATTACTTGGATTTTTGAGGAAGGACGTGGCGGTGGGATTGCTTCTGCCTTTGGGGTTGACCCCACGTCAGCTTGTGGTAGCTACGGTAGTCCTGGCAATGACATTTCCATGCATAGCCACCTTCGTCGTGCTTTTCAAGGAATTGGGCTTAAAGAGGCTGATTCAAAGCGTTTTAATCATGATATCCATCTCGCTTATAACCGGCATTGCTCTAAACTATCTACTTTCATATTTAGCAATATGATCATAGGCTATAAAGGAAGAGCTATACGTCCGCCTTGCCACTCCTCTATATGCCACGGCACATCAAACACATCGCTTAGCATGCTTGCATCTACTTCGCTTGAACCACAAATGTATCTGATGGATCCCTCCTTCATAAGTGCTACTCTGTCGGCAAATCGAAGCGCCAGATTTACGTCGTGCATGACACAAAGAGCAGCCCTTCCGTTCTTGACGTAATTTCGCAGTATCCTCATTACAGCTATCGAATACTTTGGGTCCAACGCGCTCGTTGGCTCATCAAGCAACATTATGGCCGCGTCCTGCGTAAGACATTGGGCAATCATAACCCTTTGCACTTCGCCCCCCGACAGGGTAGTAATTATTCGATCCTCAAAGCCAGTCATGCCAACCTCATCTAAGCTACGTCGGGCAAGATTAAGGTCTTTATCGCTATAATCTCCAAGAAATGAAATCCACGGATATCGCCCGAGCAACACGACATCCATCACCTTGAAAGGCATGACCACCTGAACCTTTTGCGGCATATATGCTGCAGCCCTGGCTAATGTCTTGCGGGTAAAGCTCTCCATGGGCAAATTTAATATCCTTATATCTCCTTCTTTGTCCGCCAATCTGACGAAGGCTTTAACCATAGTGCTCTTTCCGCTGCCATTGGGGCCAAGCAGTGCAAACACTTCCCCGCTTCGCATGTCAAGCGAAACGTCATAAACGACCTTTTTACTGCCATAGTATACCGAAACGCCGATAGCGCTCAACAAAATAGGTCTCATGTTGCCCTCATGTGCCAAAGCCAAACACCATCCGTCTCGATCATGATTTCCAAAGAAACAAGCAAAATATTGGGCCTCCCACAAGGGCGGTCAATACCCCAACCGGCAGAGATCCTATAGCACGAGCCGTCACGTCCGCCCAAAGCAGCATCAAACCTCCACCCATCCAGGAGGCAAAGAGCAACCTGCCATGGGAATGTCCGACCATCATCCGAAGCAAGTGAGGCACTATTAACCCCACGAAGCCTATGACACCACAATAGGACACAACTACCGACGTGATCAAGGAGGCCGCTAACAGCAAGATCCATCTCATGCGCACTATGTTCATTCCCAAGGTCTCGGCCTTCCCTTCTCCAAGGGATATGATGTCCAATTCCCTATGTAACAACAAAAATAAAAGGGCTATGCATGACGCAATAAGGCATCCCGGTAACCACCTCCAGCTTGCCGAATTAAAACTTCCCATGACCCAAAAAAAGAAAGCCCCTAATTTTTCGGGGAACAAGGTCTGAAGAAGCATCATCAAAGCTTGAAGGATGCTGCCGACAACCACTCCCGAAAGGATGAGCCGTGTAGGATCAACGGAACGGGATCTATGGCTTAAAGCCCACACCCCCAATAAAGTTAAGGCTCCTCCTAGGAATGCAAAGAGTCTGACTAAATTGACGTTGAAGGCGATGGCGATGGTTGCTCCCAAGGCTGCCCCTGAGGCAACTCCCAGGGTATAACTTTCGGCCAAGGGATTTAACAAAAGTCCCTGATAAACAGCTCCTGTAACTCCCAAAACCGATCCGACGAAAAAGACCATGAGAGTCCTTGGAAGCCTTACGAATAAAAGAATCGTGTCATAAACACCTGAGGCACCTGCCCCCGAAGAAGGAAATCCCACCTTGCCCAGAATGATATTCGCCACTTCCGGCAGGGGGATGCGCACCTCTCCAACTGCAAGCGACAAACATGCGCTGACAAAGGCCAAAAATAGGCTTACCGCAACGAAAAGCATGTAACCCTTTCTATTCACCAGATTCTTCCCCTCTAAAGTTCTATGGTAAGGCGAACCAAATTTTTCTGTGGCACCTCACGGTTTTTGAGCATGTTAACCAACAACCTGGCAGCCAACACTCCCATTTCAAAGGAGGGCAAATATATGCAACCACCGCCCAAGGCCTTGGCATAGTTTATGTCGTTAAATAATAATAACATATCGCCCATCGAAAATTCCTGGTCCGAATTTATGGAGTCCCTTGATTCCTTATCTTGATAAATAAGCCTCTTTATTCCATCCGGCAGTGAGCCGTCGCAAATCCAGAGGGTATTTTTACCGTCAGCGTCATATTCGATAAGTTCCTGTTTGAGCATCGAATTTGCCTTAGTATCGCCTATGAAGGCTATATGCCTTCCATCAGCGATTTTTTTGATCTCCCTTGCGATATCAGACCAAAAGGGCGACACGCAAACATATTGATCGGTCGTATCTCCTACAGCGACGGTGGGCACTTTCATATCCGGCGGTGGATTTCCAACCCATATAATGCCCTCTACCCCATGGGCCATCGAGCGCGATTTTATAAAATCGGCATCAAAGTAGTCAGCCACATACACTATTGGCTCCTTATCCATGGCAGCAAGTATGCGGCCCAGGCCTTTAAGAAACTTGTTCATCTGAGGTACATCCTGCTCCTCGAACACTATGTAGACGAGGCCGGACTTTCTTGCTGATAAGCCGCGCGCAAGAGCGTTGGGCTTGTATCCCAAGCGCTTTATGACCTCCCACACCCTCTCCCTTGTCTTTGGAGATATTCGGGGATCGCCCCTTAAGACGCGGCTTACAGTAGCTTTATCAACTCCCGCCTCTTTTGCAACATCAGCCATTGTAACGGACATCAACTTCACCTCTAAGCATAACCTACCATACCCAGTTATTTTATCTCAATAAAACCGTCACCTGGACAAAATAAACAGCAAGACGGAAGATAATAAATCTTCCGTCTTGCCTGAGGGCATTAGGCTAATAAGTCTACATTGCGACTTATCCCCATGCTTTGAAACAGTTCTTGCAACATCACTTGCTGCAGCTCGAGGTTTTTCTTCAGCATCGTCGTTGCTACAACGCCTTGTACATCGTTAAGCATTTCCTGAGAAATGGCGCTGACCTGCCCTGTCTCCATGGGCATCACCTCCCATAACAGCCCCCTCAATATTATCGACATTATCCAGCGATAAGACCAACTGTTTGCCCTAAAATTGGACCAAGAGCATGTCTTTTTTTGCCGGAAACCCCACCTCGCAGTTTGATATTTGCAATCCAGCGCAAGGGCAATGATATAATATTGTCTAGGAAGAAGGATAAAAGGAGGTGTTTTTATATGACGGTAAAGTATAGCCATTTGTTTTCGGAAGGAAAAATCGGCAACTTGAGGCTTAGAAACCGCATTGTAATGCCTCCAATGGGAACTAACTTTGCAAATGCAGATGGCTCTGTCAGTCAGACTCTCATCGATTATTACACCGAGAGGGCCCGCGGCGGAGTCGGTCTCATCATCGTAGAGATAGTATGTGTCGATAGTCCGGTAGGCAAGGCCATAACCAACCAGCTGTGCCTCGACGACGATAAATACATTGGCGGATTTGCCGACCTGGCAGAGTCAGTACACTTAGAAGGAGCCAAGATATTTGTTCAACTTCATCATGCAGGAAGACAAACTACTCCGGACATTACCGGAGGAATTCAGCCGGTGTGTCCCTCTGCAACCCATGAAGGATTTTTGAACGTCACACCCAGAGAACTGTCAAACGAGGAGATAGAAGATCTGGTACAAAAATTCGTAAGCGCTGCCATTCGGGCCAAGATGGCCGGAATTGATGGCGTAGAGCTCCATGGAGCTCATGGTTACCTCATCGGCCAGTTCATGTCACCTCATATAAACAAACGCACCGACAAGTGGGGAGGAAGCACTGAAAGGCGCATGCGCTTTCCCCTTGAGATCATAAGGGGCATACGCGAAAAACTTGGCCCCAATTTTCCGATATGTTTCCGTTTCAATGCGGATGATTTCGTAGAAGACGGCATCGACATCGAGGAGGCCAAGAAGATCGCTCGAATCCTCGAGGATGCTGGGGTGGATGTATTAAACGTCAGCGTCGGCATATATGAAGCGATGCCAACGCTCTTGGAGCCCTTCCATTTCGAGGAAGGTTGGCGGGTTTACACTGCGGAAGCCATTAAAAAGGTGGTAAATATCCCCGTCATCACGGTTGGAGTCATACGTGACCCTGTCCTTGCCGACTCCATTATAGCGGAAGGCAAAGCCGACTTCGTGGCCATTGGACGGGGACTGATAGCAGACCCGGAGTGGCCAAAGAAGGCATACGAAGGTCGCGACGAGGAGATCCGCAAATGCATTTCGTGCAACACCTGCATCGGCTTAAAGGTCTTCTCTGGGCAAAGGATGAGATGTTCCGTCAATCCCAGGGTGGGATATGAATGGAAATATCCCTATTTGCCATGTGCCTGCGAGAAGAAAAAGGTCGTGGTGATCGGTGGCGGGCCCGCGGGAGCCTATGCGGCCATAACTGCAGCTAGTAGGGGTCACGAGGTCGTTCTCTTCGAAAAGGAAAATAAAATAGGGGGACAGCTGAACATTTCATGCCTGCCGCCCGGCAAGGAGAAGATCTCATGGTTTACCGAATGGCTTGAAGGAGAGCTGAAGCGTCAGAATGTTATACTGCGCCTTGGAGAATGCGCAACCCCCGAAAAGATATCTGCCCTCAGGCCGGATATAGTTATCCTTGCAACAGGTGCTGAACCCATAGTGCCCAATATCCCCGGCATCGAAAGGGCATATCTGTCCTGGGATGTGCTAAAGGGCAAGGTTAACGTACCTTCCGGAGAGGAAGTGGTAGTGATTGGAGGCGGATTGGTAGGCTGCGAAACGGCTCATTATCTCCTGGATAAGGGATGCAAGGTCACAATCGTTGAGATGTTGGACGACATAGCATTGGATATGGAGCCTATCGGGCGATTCGATCTTCTTAATACATTCGTTTCTAAAGGAGTCAAGATGCTGACGAAAAGCCTGGTTACGGCCATAACGCCTGAAGCCATCCAAATCGTGGATGCCTATAAGAGGGTTCGTGAGGTTCCTGCAAAGCATGTCGTCTTAGCCGTCGGACAAAAGCCTGCAGGCTGCGATCTGGCAAAAGCCCTGTGCGATATGGGCATCCCAGTGATCACCGTGGGCGACGCCCGAGCCGTAGGGAAAATTGTAGATGCTGTGCTATTTGGCTTTGATGCGGGCGTTAAGGTATAAGCCTCCATTCGAAGTTGCAGTTGCATATTAAACTAATACCCCTAACTCCTGTCTTTCAATCAGGAGTTAGGGGTATTAGTTACCTGCCATCCTACGAGCTCAAAGAGAAGGCAAAATAACTACCTTTTGTCCGATCTTTGCCATTCTTACAACCTCTAGGAGATCGTCATTTGCCATCCTGATACAACCGTGGCTAGCGTCTGTTCCTATTTCATGGAGATGATTTTCATCGGTTCCATGAATGCCAATCCCCTTCCATCTGTTAGTCTCGAGACGAACGAAATAAGGACCGTAGCCAATTAACTGTTTAGTTGCTTTATCTTCGTAAAATCCCCAGTTACTTGCATCCTCAATGGACTTTATATGAAATATGCCCTCAGGTGTACGCATATCTCCAACTTTAGTTTTCTGGCCCGGACTTCTTCCAGTTGCCACTGACCATCCTCCGTAGACCTCTTTATCAATCTCGGAAACAGCTATCAACACATGATCTTCTTTGACACATACCCATGATATCTTTTTAAGCTTATCGGCTTTTATATCCCTCGCAAGCTTAACAGTGACCAGATCATCGGAATGTAAGTGCAGTTGGGTGCTGAAGTACCTTCTTGCAATCTGAAGCAGCCTTTCTTCATCGAGCCTGAAGCTACCATAGGCAGAACCAGTGTAAAATACCGAAAACACTAAGATCACTGATACCAGCACAAAGGATAAACGCCCCAAATTTAATTTCATATTAAGCTTAAACCTTTTCATTTCGCTCGGATATCCCCTTGCCGTTTTTAGACAGACTCAAAACAGCTTCCGCCTATAAACTCACGAATTATCGAATTATTTGGTACCTCATCTGCCGGCATAAATGGCACATAGTGCAAAAAGGTCAATAGTCGTTGGGCCTCGCCAAACATTGGAGAATCTTCATGGATGTTTCTAAGCAACGGCTCTGCATATCCCTTAAGGACAGCCAATTCGTAAACCGTCGCTGAATTAAACATCACATGAGCCCTTTCCTGGTAGGGGAAAATATGCCTTTGCGCTCCCCTGATCACTGAAGGCCACTGAAGCAAGGTATCCTCAGGGCTTTTTCCTCGAGTGCGATGATCTCGAACCAGACGTCGTATTAATCTATTATCCGTGGTGCTGGTCCTATTGTGTCGATCCAAGTTGATGCCCGTCAAGGGGGACACATACAAACGCCACTTCTGAGCCTCCGGAACGCTTTGGCTTATGGATTCATTCAGGCCGTGTATGCCCTCCACTATTATGATGGTATCTTTGCCCAAACGCACCGTGCGCCCCCTTTCCCTGCTGCCGGTGAAGAAGTTAAAACGGGGCAGTTCGACCTCAAAACCCTCGATCAGCTTTATTAGGTTATCGTTAATAAGATCCAGATCTAAAGCTTCCAGAGCTTCAAAATCGTAATTTCCCTTTTCGTCCCTAGGGGTTCTTTCCCTCTCTACAAAATAGTCATCTAAGGAGATCATAAAAGCTCGCTTGCCGAAGACCTGAATTTGTATGCGCAACCTCTGGGCCGTCGTCGTCTTGCCGGATGCTGAAGGTCCGGCTATGCAAATAAGCCTGATGTCGTCATTGGTCGCAATCATTTCCGCTAAATGAGACAGCCATTGAGAGTGCAATGCCTCAGATATCTGAATCACATCGTTGGATTCTCCCCGCGACACCAAGCCGTGAAGGCTTTCCATGGTGCTCACGCCCAAGATGTCGAGCCATTTGGCATATTGCGTAAATACTTCGGACAAACGTTTCGAGGGCATAAAAGGCGGAAGCCCCTGAGGATAGGCCACAGTCGGGAAACGCAGGACCATTCCCTGCTCATATGACACCAGATCAAACACTTTCATGTAACCGGTAGATGGAGCCAGGGGAGCGTAAAAATAGCCGTACATATCGTTACATCTATAGACCTCTATGGGGTCTACTGCTGCCCATCGAAATAAGTTAGCCTTATCCACATTGCCCTGGCGGGTAAATATCCTTATCGCCTTATCACCGGAGATAATTTCTCGCTTCAGTGGAATATCCGAAGCTACTAATCTCTTGAGTTCTTCTTTGATCGCCCAGACCTTGTCTTCAGAAACTGATCCCGATTCAAGCTCACAGTAATATCCGTCGCTTATGGAATGCCTTATAAAGACGTCCTCAGACAAGGCCCTTTTAGAGGCAAGCACCAACAAAAAGCTGAGGCTTCTTCTGTATACCTCCATCCCTTCAAAGCTGGAGGTATCGACAAACTCCACAAAACAATCATCATCTACCGTCCAGTCTAGGGACCGCAAATAATTATTTACCCTCCAGGCAACTATATTGGATTCGCCATCTTTCCCGCAGGCCAAGAGAACTTCTTGCCCCCTTAATGGCCTTTCTGACATCAAACTGCCATTATCCTTAATGTGAACCGTAAAGCTCGTCTTTTGCAACCCTTAACCCCCAAAACTGGAAATGTATGATTTCTATGATGGTTGTATGTTTACAGCTTAAATTATAGCCACTGAGCTGCCGAAGGCTTAAATGAGGCATATACCTCCATCCCTGGATATATATCGAGACCTTTGATATAGTCTTTGTCGACCAAAGACACCAAATTTAATTCGCCAAGGGCAATGGAAACCCTAAGTAACCCGTCATTAGAATAAACCATCTGCGTTACGAGGCCGCGAAGTAAATTGCATGCTGACCCTCCATCATCGTTGATGGCATTGCTCAGCAGGGATATGTCACCGGGGCTTACAGTCACGGCATTTGAAGAAGATGGAATGCCTGAGACATAAATTTTCTGTCCATCCTTTAGCTTCTTGCAGTAAAGACCGTCGCCAACCTTTTCCCATGGTCCGAGGATGACGTTTTCTGGGCCATGGCTTGCGACGCGGCCTCCCCACAGAGAAATGGTTTCGTCGGCTGAGTTGTAAAGCCACAACAAATCGTGGCTGACCATTATTATAGTAGTCTTCCACTCTTCCTTTGCCCTTACTACAGCCTCATTTATGAGGGTCTCAGAGACAGTATCGACGTTGGCCGTTGGTTCATCCAAAAGTAGAACCTTCGGTCTCAGTGCCAATCTTGCAGCCAATGCAACCCTCTGTGCTTCTCCTCCTGAAAGCTCATACCATTGCCTATTGGCAAAATCCTTTACGGGTAAGCCCACCATTTCCAAGGCCTCTTTAACACGATGTTTTATTGTGTTCAAATCCATATGCCTCATCTTTAAACCAAATGCTACGTTATCCTTCACCCTGCGGGTTAATAGCCGTGTGTTTTGCAAAAGCATGGTCACCTCTCGGCGCAAAGAGGGCACAAGCTGAGGCGATACTAAAGATCCGTTATAATAAATGTTTCCAGCGTCAGGCTCATCCAAGAAGGCTAAAATCCTCAGTAATGTTGTCTTCCCGCTGCCATTGGGGCCAACTAAGCCATATATCTTGCCCTCCTCTATCACCAGATGGTCTATGGAAAGGGCACATCTTTCGTTATAGTAGCGTTTGATTCCAGTTAATCTATAAAGCATCATAGCTCACCGCGATTGTCGTCTTCTTTTAGCAAAGGCCAGGGTACCATTGACTAAAAAGGCTATTAGAAGAAGTATTAAGCCTAAGGCTATACCCATGGCAAATTGTCCTTTATTGGTCTCAAATGCCATGGCTGTCGTAATAGTCCTTGTTCTCCATTTGATATTTCCGCCAAGCATAGAAGCGGAACCAACTTCGGATATGATGCGACCGTATGCCGTTACTGCCGCCATCAAGATTCCATAGCGAGCTTCCCATAACATATCCAATACTAATCTTTTTCCTGTAGCCCCCAAAGTAAGAAGTGTATCCCTTACTGACAGATCTAATTCTTCCACTGCCTGAGCCGATAAGGCAATTATGATAGGAAGTGCAAGGACAACTTCGCCAACGATGACACCCTTGATGGTAAAAAGTAAATTCAAATTGCCAAGCGGACCCCGGCTCGAGATGAAAGCGTATACCCATAACCCAACCAGAACCGTTGGAAGAGCAAGCAATGTATCTGCAACCGATCTTATGAACCGCTTCCCGGGGAAATCGGAGTATCCTAAAAAGAAGCCGAGCGGAAAACCGATCAACAAAGCAATCAATATGGCCAACGAAGACGCTTTGAGCGTAGCGTAAACGGCGGAATAGACTTCCTCGTTTCCGCTAAATAACAAAACAAAAGCCTCTCTTATCCCGTCGAATATATAATCCACAAAGTTCGACCCCCTTAAACGTACCTTATCAAGCAATAAATAATAAAGCAAGTATGATATATAATATAAAGACAGGCCGTCGCAGGGGGATGCAACGGCCTCATTGGGGGATTGGAGCATTCTATTATCAACTTAAAACGCGTAGGATGTCTTATTTGGATGTGGCGTCAGCATTTGGGAAAAACAACTGCTTTCCCATGAGCCTGAAGTCTGCTATTGCTTTTTGCCCTTCTGGACCTGCCATCCACTCTATAAACTTCTTCGCCAAATCATATTTGACTTTCGGGCAATGCTCCGGGTTAACGGCTATTACGCTGTATTGGTTTATCAGATATTTATCGCCCTCGCAAAGGATCACTAAAGGCGGATTGCCCTGATGATCGGCTTCGTATTTTATATAGGTTCCTCTATCGGTGAGGGTATAACCCTTCTTTTCGGCAGCGACATTGATGGTTACCAACATGCCCTGACCCGTTTGTACATACCATTCTTCCTTATCGGGAACAGGTAATCCCGCCGTCTTCCAAATGAACTTTTCTTTCATGTGAGTGCCGGACTCGTCTGCCCTACTGACAAAAACGGCCTTTTTCTCGGCAATCTTTTTGAATGCCTCGGTCGATGTTAATCCCTTTATTCCAGCTGGATCCTCTTTGGGACCGATGATGATGAAGTCGTTATACATCACCTGAGTTCTGTCGATGCCAAATCCCGCCTCCACAAACTTCTTTTCAGAATCTGGATCGTGAACCAGCAAGACATCTACGTCGCAATTCTCGCCCAATTTCAAAGCCTTACCCGTACCGGTTGCAGTCCACTGAAGGGTTATGCCGGTATCGGCCTTGAAAAGCGGTGCCAGGTAATCGAGCAACCCCGTATCATCAGTGCTCGTGGTGGTGGCCATTAAAAGCACCTGCTCATCTGCGCGAGCTATGCCCTGAACGAAAGATAGGCACAGCAAGGATATGATAAAAATTGGCAATATCCTTTTGACGAACGTCTTCATGCAAATCCCTCCTTAGCCTGGTATAGTAGATTTTTGGTAAATCCTCATAAATAAAACCCCTTCCCGTTAGGAAAGAGGTTTTAAAGCTCTTCCTCCTTTCCAGACGGGAGGCCTTTTCGTTTCCAAAAAGACCCTATCGATCAATGCTCATAGGCAATATGCCCTTAGATACATTGATTCGGAGGCATTTAATTTTTACATCTCAAATTACGATGACGCACTGCTAAAACTAATAATACTAAGCAGCCTCTTAAATGTCAAATCGATCTACTTACTCCCACACCTTCTTCACGGCATCGACAGACGGACGAGACATGTAACTCCCAATCACAAAGGCTACGAAAGTCACAACAAAGGTGGGAACAATTGGGTGTACACCATGAAGTATTGAAGAATATTGGCTGAGCAATATAAAAAAGACAACCCCGACTATCATTGAAGCCAATGCGCCGGAAGCGGTGGCACGTTTCCAATATAAACCCATCACTATGGGCCAGAAAAAGACAGCCTCGAGACCACCGAAGGCAAAAAGGTTTATCCATACTATCAAACTGGGCGGATTTAATGCAACCAGAAATACGATGATCCCTATTAAGGCAGTGACTATAAAACTAATGCGCCTAACCTTAGAGTCGTTATGCGCTGCATCGGGGTTGATATATCCCACATATAAGTCGTTGATAATTGCCGCTGACGCCAACAGCAGTTGAGAATCTACAGTAGACATGATCGAGGCCATGGGTCCGGCCAAAAATATGCCTGCAAAGATTGGAGGCAAAATTTTAATCGTCAGCGTCGGAATGACGGAATCTACAACCTCAATGCCCGGCAAGGCCCCCCTGCCGAGAGCGCCGGCCAGATGCATGCCCAACATCAAAAAGCCGGTCACGAACGTACCTATTACAATGGCCCTATGCATAGATCTCGAATCCTTATACCCCATACATCGCACCGCCGTATGGGGTAGCCCTATTACCCCAAGACATACCAATATCCAGAAGGACAATATGAAGGGTTTTGTCACAAAACCCCCCGCTCCAAAGGGGGTAAGCAATGCAGGATCTTGTGCCATTATCCTCGCGCTAATGGCCTCCATGCCTCCTCCGGCCCTTATTATCCCAAAGAGCAAGGCAAAGGTTCCGCATACCATCACTATCCCTTGAAATGCATCGGTCAATACGACAGCCCTAAATCCGCCAATGGCGGTATAAAATACGACTGTTAAGGCAAAAATAAAGAGGCCGACCTTATACGGAACACCTATTGCCTCAAAAAGCCTTGCGCCTCCTATAAATTGGGCCACTATAGCAGCGGTAAAAAATATTAGCAGGCTAACCGAAGCTATCACCACGACTGCAGCATTTTCATACCTGACCCTCAAAAAATCGTTAATGGTAATGGCATTAATCTTTCGAGCTACTATGGCAAACTTCTTGCCCAAAAAACCCAATGTAAGATAAGCAGTAGGTACCTGTACCATTGCAAGCAAGACCCAGCCCAAGCCAACCTTGTAAGCCATGCCAGGCCCGCCAATGAAGCTGCTTGCGCTGACATAAGTGGCAACCAACGTCATGGCCAATACAAACCCACCCATGGAGCGATTGCCTATGAAGTATTCGTTCAAAAAGGATGCCTTTGTCTTTGCAATGCTTCTGTTGGCCAAGTAACCAATATAAAATACTATAGCAAGATATAGGACTATGGGGATTGCTACCTGGAAGTTCATCCTTCTTCACCTTCCGGGACTGTGCCTTTTCCATCGCTATCCAACGGTATGTCCTTAAAGAAAAACTTCACCATGGCCCAGGAGGCGAAAGAAAACACCACAAACCCCATGATACAACTCCAGAAAAACCAACTTGGAAATCCCATAATAAATGAGTAACTTGTTACGGGCTTTGAACCCAACCCATAGGCAAAACCGTACCACCAAAAAAAGTACAACAGCGTCAACAGCAGAGAGTAAAAAGCTTCCTTGTTGGCTAACTTATACCGTGGATCTTCATTGATATCCACTTCATTTCACCTCCAAGACTGCTCCTTTTGCTCCGGAAGTCACAAATGCCCGATATCTTTCCAGAAACGGGCTATCGAGCTTCCGCAAGATCGGCTTCCACTGCTTCCTTCTCAATGAAAGCTCTTCGTCACTAACCTCGACATCAAGCTTACGGGCTGGAATGTCTATTACGATCAGATCACCATCCTTGAGCAATCCTATGGGCCCACCCTCAGCAGCCTCGGGCGAGACATGGCCTATGGACGCTCCCCTGGTCGCTCCACTGAACCTGCCATCCGTTATCAAAGCGACGCATTTATCGAGTCCCATTCCTGCCAAGGCTGAGGTCGGACCAAGCATCTCGCGCATACCAGGCCCTCCCTTGGGACCTTCGTATCTTATGATAACCACATCGCCCGCCTTGATCTTGCCGGAAAAAATGGCTTCAGTAGCTTCCTCTTCAGAGTCAAAGATCCTAGCAGGGCCAGTGTGTATCATCATCTCCTGGGATACAGCAGACTGTTTTACGACAGCCCCGTCCGGAGCAAGCCGTCCGTAAAGAACTGCCAAGCCCCCTTCTGCATGATAGGGCCTGTCAACGGGTCGTATTACTTCATCATCTAAAACCCTAACTTCCGCCAGGTTTTCAGCCACTGTTTTGCCAGTCACGGTGATCAAATCTCCGTCAATTAACCCAGCCTCAAGCAATCTGCTCATGACGCCCTGCACTCCTCCTGCAAAGAAAAGGTCTTCGATATGATAACGACCGCCAGGGCTCATGCTGCATATATGGGGGCACCGTCGACTCATTTGGTCAAAAAGCGAAAGGGGAAGGTCTAAACCGGCTGCCCACGCGATGGCTGGAAGATGCAGGGCAGTATTCGTCGAACCGCCAAGGGCCATGTCTACTGCAATAGCATTGATGAAGGCCACCTTAGTCAATATAGTACGTGGAGTTATTCCTTTATAGAGAAGCTGCATAATTGCCCGACCTGTCGCTTTGGCTAAGCGAATTCTCTCGGAAAAGACTGCTGGAATAGTTCCATTGCCTGGAAGCGCCAACCCTAAGGCTTCCATCATGCAGTTCATCGTGTTTGCCGTAAACATTCCAGAACAGGATCCGCATGTGGGACAGGCAATACTTTCCAATTTGCCAAGCTCATCTTCCGTTATTACCCCGGCAGCGCACTTACCAACAGCCTCAAACATCGAAGATAGATCTACAACGTTTTTATCGACATCTCTGCCGGCCAACATGGGCCCTCCACTCAGGATAATAGCAGGAATATTCAACCGAGCTGCTGCCATTGCCATACCGGGCACAATCTTATCGCAATTAGGCACCAGGACAAGGGCATCAAATCCGTGTGCTTTGGCCATTATCTCGATGGAATCCATTATATGTTCCCTGCTTGCAAGAGAATACCTCATCCCTTCATGATTCATGGCCAGACCGTCGCATACCCCTATGGTGGGAAATTCAAGCGGTAGTCCCCCGGCAGCATAAATCCCCGCCTTAACGGCCTCCACCAAGGATCTAAGGTGCATATGGCCTGGAATTATCGAATTATAAGCGTTAGCTATGCCAACCCATGGCCTCTCTATTTCCCATTTCTCATATCCATCGGCCATGAGCAATGATCTATGGGGAGCCCTGGAGATGCCTTTTTTTATCTTATCGCTTCTCATTTAATATTCTCCTTCCAGTTTTCTCAGAAAGGCGGATATACAATCCAGCCCCTTCCTTAAAACTTCAGAGTCACATGCAAAGCCAATCCTCGCCCAGCCTTCGAACTCCGGACCGAAGGCGCTTCCCGGGACCAAAAAAGCTCCCGTTTCATTCAACAATCTTCTACAAAAGTCTCTTGAGGAAATGTCATATTCGCCGAAGTTTAGAAAAGCCGTAGTTCCCGCCTTTGGAGGAACCCAGCTGACGTGATCCTCTTTTTCGAGCCACGAGGTCAATATGGCCAAGTTCTCTTGGATGATTTTTCGGTTTCTTTCCAATATTCGATCTCGATTTTTCAAGGCAACGACGCCAAGATAATCATCGATACGTCCGCAACTTATGGTGGTGTAGTCCCTATGAAGAAAGCATTCTCTTATGACTTCAATAGGTCCCGCTATCCATCCCAACCTAAGTCCGGCAAGCGAAAAGACTTTAGACATGCTTCCAGTGCTTATGCCCCTTTCGTAGAGGTCAACTATGGAAGGGGTAATATTACCTGTTTCATGTTCAAGACCACGATATACCTCATCGCAGAGCACGTAGGCACCAAAGCTATCGGCGATCTCTATAACCTCTTTTATAAACTTTTCATCCATCAAAGCACCCGTGGGGTTATTGGGGTTGTTCAGGCAAATCATCTTGAGGTTCTTTGCGGACTTAGCCATAGCTTTAAGCTCTTCCACATCGGGCAGAAATCCATTTTCCGGCCTTAACTGCCACAAGTAAACCTGCGCCCCAAATGACTTGGGAACGCTATAAAGCTGTTGATAAGTAGGGTATACAGAAATCACGCTGTCTTGTGGTTCTATCAAAGAAAACTGCGTTAAAAAGTTTGCGCCTATTCCTCCCTGAGTTACCAATATCTGTTCTTCATTCATGCGTCCGTAAAGTGAGGCAATATATCTACGCAACTCAGCCGACCCAGGAATCTCCCCATATGTCAGCTTGATGCTACATATCTCATCCAAAGAACCTTCGATATTGCCCGATAAGCTCAGAAGTTCCTCAACTGTGAGCGATTCCACGCACGTCTCGGCAATGTTGTACTTTGCCGTCATCTCGTAGGCATTCATCCACTCCTCTACGCCAAACTGTTCTATGCGCAACTAAATCATCCCCCTCATCTTATTGTTTACAGATAAAGCGATAAGGACATTTATAACATCTATTATCGTTTTCCGCTAGAGGAAGTGGAGGCTCATTCTTGGAGAGGCTCTGGATCGCTTCTTCGGCTATCTTCATTAAATATCGCTTTGCTTTGCTATTCCAATGTATTTTGAACTTTTTTCCTCGATATCGTAATATTCCATAAGGTACGTTATAACCATTTTCTTCCAAAAGGAAACAGTAACACAAAAGCTGTACTTTATGACTTTCCATAGGTTCTTCGTGATTGGCGCTCTTAAACTCAACCGGTATAATCCAGGGGCCTTTTTTTATCACTGCATCTGGCCTGCCCGTAAACAGCTTGCCGCTCCATACCTTCGAGTCTATGCTCATCGGAATCTCCCTCATCCACCAAACATAAACCCCAATGCCGCAGAGCACCAACATTAAAAGTATCATTTCAATCTTTGATACACCCAAAGCGCTATTCCTCCAACCAGTGCGAGAAAAGCGGCCCTCCATATCAAGCTCCATAAGCCGTAAAATCTTTCAAAAATTCCAAAAAACTTATGCGCCCTCTTCCCCTTTTTTAAAAGCTTGCTGCTTCCATTGCCCTTTGGCACAATACCGTGGGCACGATACCATGCCGACCTTGGACAATAAGCATACTGGGCAAGAAGGGAAGCACTGATTTTACCCTTCATACGCACATAGCCTCCAAACATCTAACAAATTATCTGCCCGGCTTTATCCAAACATATCCAACGGTATTTAACAGTTAGCTAGAACTTTTTTAGCGGCTTTCTTGCGCTCATCCTGACGTAGGATGCTCTTTCTCACCCTCACGGAAAGAGGAGTAACCTCGACCAACTCGTCTTCGGCTATCCATTCAAGTGCGGCATCTAACGTCAGTTTCCTAGGAACATCAAGGATGATGGGTGTATCCTTAGATGCGGAGCGATGATTGGTCACATGCTTCTTCTTCGTTGGATTGCAGGGCAGGTCATTTGGGCGAGAATGCTCGCCTATTACCATGCCCTCGTAAACTTCGTCCATTGGAGATATAAACAGTGTACCTCTATGCTGCAGGCTGTCAAGTTGATAGCTTGTAGCTTCACCAGTATCCATGCTCACCATAGATCCACGGTTTCGCCCCGTTATCTCTCCTCGCCAAAGATCATAACCTATGAAGCGGGACGACATTATTCCAAGACCTCTGGTATCAGTCAAAAATTCTGTGCGATAACCTATGAGCCCTCTTGTAGGGATGTTGAACTCGAGGCGCAAAAGACCAGTCCCCAAGTTTTGAACGCTCACGAATTCACCCTTTCTCCTTGAGATCTTTTCTATGACAACGCCTTGATACTCTTCAGGAATATCTATGATCAGCTGCTCTATGGGTTCCAGCAGGTTGTGTTCTTCATCGTACTTGGTTATCACCTCGGGCCGCGAGACGCAAAATTCCATACCCTCACGGCGCATCTCCTCTATCAAGATTGCAAGGTGTAGCTCGCCTCTGCCCGAGACCTTGAGGCCATCTGGTCGTCCGATGTCCTCAACCTTAAGGGCAACGTTGACCCTTGCCTCCTGAATTAACCTGTCCTTTATCTGCCTTAACGTGACGGGTTTCCCCTCCTTGCCGGCAAAGGGCCCATTGTTTACCAGAAAAAACATCGATACCGTTGGTTCTTCTATGTCCAAAGGTGCAAGTGCTACATCAGAGTTTTCCTCAGCAGACAAGGTATCTCCAATCAATATGTCCTCCGGGCCTGAAATCCAAACCACGTCTCCGGCCGATGCCTCATCAACCTCAACCGGCTTTAACCCCTGCATCATCCAAAGATGGCTTACCTTCGCGATCTCCTGTCCGGTTACATTCCATTCTCCCTTATTTCTGTCAAGCCAAGCAGTGCTCGTCCTTACAATTAAGTCGCCTTTTTTGATCTTCCCCTGAAGGATCCTTCCACACCCTACGCGACCTATGTAATTGTTCCACGTAAGCGTTGTGGCCTGCATGAGAAACGGCTTTCGGATGTCGCCAACAGGTGCAGGAACATAACTTATTATCGTCTCAAACAAAGCGTCCATGCCTTCTCGTTTGTCATGTTCAAGGTCTTTAACGAACCATCCATCAAGACCGGAACCGTAAAGAACCGGAAAGTCTGCCTGCTCATCGGTGGCGCCGAGCTCCAAAAACAGGTCAAAGGTCGCATTAAGCGCCTCCTGCACGTTCGCATTCGGCCTATCTACCTTGTTTAACACTACTATGGGCTTAAGGCCTGCCTTTAGTGCTCGCATCAATACATACCTGGTCTGCGGCATTGGGCCCTCGTTTGCGTCTACCAAAAGCAAAACAGAATCGACCATATAAAGAATGCGTTCCACCTCTCCTGAAAAATCCGCATGCCCGGGAGTGTCTATGATGTTTATCAAGTATCCGTTCCATTGGACAGAACAATGCTTAGATCGTATCGTTATGCCGCGTTCTCGCTCTAATTCGTCGCTATCCATGATGCGTTCTTCGACTTTTGCATTTTCTCTGAACAATCTGGTCGCCCGAAATACCGAGTCCAACAAGGTTGTCTTGCCGTGGTCAATGTGAGCTACAATGGCCACATTGCGTATCTTGGAAATATCGTTCATGGTGCAATTCATTCCTTCTTCCCAAAACAGTCTATGTCCGACCCCATCGGTTCGAACAGAAGGATATTATACAACAATGGGCCAAGAAATACTGCCAAAATCAGTGAAACTGTATAAAACTGCCTTATGTGTTGGTGTTAAACTTGGCGCTATAATGATTAATATCCTGATGCAATTTGTAATCATTATAACCAAATGGGGGGTCAATTCATGAGCCTAAAGGTTTTACCCGGAACTCCTTCGTGTTTCGTTTGCGGAGATAAAAAAGAAAACTCCAGGTCTCTTGAACTTAATATCTGCTGGGATGAGGATGACGAACATACATCCATATCATTCGTTCCAGACGGCAGCTGGTGCGGTTATGAAGGAATCGTTCACGGGGGAATTCTGGCAGCGATATTGGATGATGCCATGGCCTGGGCGATCAAAGCGCTTGATGACAGAACATATGTAACTGCAAAAATGAACGTCACCTTCAAAAGGCCGGTTCAGTTGCATGGGCATTATAGTGCCAGTGGGTTTTTGGACAGAAAGGAAGAACGTAGGGCATACACTTCGGCACTCATACAAGACGAAGATGGAAATACCTGCGTAGAGGCTAAAGCCGTTTTCGTGCTGACAAAGGCTATATAGTTTTTACATGTTACATGCCTTAGTAATGTTTACAAACAGTGATTTACAAAGCGGCAAGGATTAAGTATACTTTGTGGAAAAACACGACAACTAGGAGGTCAATTTCATGGCAGATAATCCTTTAACGCCGGCAGAGAGCACCGATTTGAGACAAATAGTGTATAACAAAATAAGGGATGCAATAATAATGGGCATAATTAAGCCGGGAGACAAGTTATCCGAGACTGAACTGGCCCAAACATTGGCCGTGTCCCGAACCCCCATAAGAGAAGCCATACGACAATTAGCACAGACAGGCATCGTAAAGCTCATCCCAAGAAAGGGTGCTTTCGTGACACTCCCGACGGAAAAGGACGTTAACGATCTTTACGAAGTTAGGATTGCATTGGAATCAATAGCAGTAAGAAACATCTGCAAAAATCCGCCTAAGGAAAAGCTCCTTTCCTTTAGGGAATATTTTTTATCGGTAGACGAGAATACCGATTCAAACGAATTTCTAGAGCAAGATACAGCCTTTCACTATTTTTTGCGCATGTCCTGCGATAACCGCTTCTTAAACCAATTTTTGATGGAAACTTTCGACCTCATTCAGCTTTACAGGCACTACTCGATAATGGGAGTTAATCTAAAGGAGTCCGCCATGGAACATGTAAAGATTATTGATGCCATCCTAGAAAGAGACGAAGAAGAAGCAACGCGACTGCTCCAGAAACATCTGGAAGGGGCTCGGGACGATTTGCTTTCCTTTTTGAAAAGCGATGCGTTTGATCTAAACAAGCTAATTTAGCAACTGATCCGGTTAAATTTGACATGCTTTTTGCTATTTACAAAATAGCCGGCGCTTTCGTGGCGCCTCCGGGAATATTTATAACGCTAATCATCATCGCTTGCCTTTGGGCACTAAGAAGGCCAAGAAAACCCTTGCTTTTTATTTATCTATGTATATTAGCATTATTTTTTTATTTTACAAGTATATCATTCACGACAAGATTGTTACTGGCTCCTTTGGAAAATGCGACCAAACCGTCATTGCCCGAAGGTAACGCCGTGGTTGTCGTACTAGGAGGAGGGCAACGGCGAAGCATCGATCCGGCAAAACTAGATCCCTCTCCCCATAGCCTTGTGCGCCTGATCGGGGCTTTGGAATTGTCTATTAAATTTAATTGGCCCATCATAGTTTGCGGAGGTTCTTATTCAGGCGAGATACCGGAGGCAGTTGCAATGGCCAACAAGGCAAGAAGGCTTTTTCCTAATATAACGATTTATGAAGAAGCACAATCCAGGACGACGTGGGAGAACATAAAAAATACAATCCCGATTCTGAAATCCCTTGGCGTCAAAGACGCCATACTCGTAACACACGGTTATCATATGTTCAGGGCGATCATGACCGCCAAGGGGATGGCTCCAGAAATCAATTGGTATCCGTACCCAGTGGGAGAATCAAGAGATCTCGTACCGCTATCTTTAATGGACTTTTTGCCAAAGGCATCGGACTTTCAAATTAATAGCATTGCATTGAGAGAATATCTCGGAATAGTTGCGTATAAAACCAGATTACTGCTGAGATGGACTTAAAGAATAAATATGCCTATCCACGATCCACATCGTCTTTTTGCGAGAACCTCTTCCAGAGGCCTTGCAACCTCTCCACGATAATCCTCTCGTGACCTTGATTGCCAGGAAAATAAAAACGTTTGGAGGAATTCATATATTTTTGTGGAACCCAATGTCGCGGGTCATCATGGGGATATACATACCCTTCACCGTGAGATTTCAAATGCAACGGCACCTCTTGGACATTTCCCTTATCCAATTCCTCAAGTGCCAGATCGATTGCCCTGTAGGCGCTGTTGCTTTTTTCGGCACAGGCAAGATAAATGGCACATTGGGATAATATAATCCGTCCCTCGGGCAAGCCAACATGATCTACCGCGCCTGCAGCGGCCTCTGCAAGAACGAGGGCAAAGGGATCCGCCAACCCAACATCTTCAGAAGCAAATATCAACATCCTCCTAGCTATAAACCTGACATCCTCGCCGCCTGCCAACATTCTTGCAAGCCAGTAGACGGCGGCATCGGGATCTGAGCCTCGCATACTTTTTATAAAAGCCGATATAACATCGTAGTGCTGATCTGCTGCCCTATCATACCTTTGTAGGGACTTGGGCGCAAGCTGTCTCGCGTCTTCGAGGGCGATCTTTTCCTTTCCGACTGCAACAGAGGCAAGCACGACTGCTTCCAAGCGCAAAAGGGCTTGTCTCGCATCTCCGCCTGCAGTCTGTGCGATAAACGATATCAACTCGTCACTGACATTCAGGTCAAACATGCCAAGACCTTTTTTCTTGTCGTATATGGCCCTTCTTAAGATGCGCTCGAGGTCTTCCGCAGTGAGGGGTTTTAATTCAAATACGATGGCACGGGAAAGGAGAGTTTTATTTATCTCAAAATAGGGATTTTCGGTCGTGGTGCCAACAAGTATCAAATCGCCTCTTTCCACGGCAGGAAGCAAAACGTTTTGCTGTTGTTTATTAAAATGATAGATCTCATCGATAAAGACCATTGCCGAATGACCAGTGCTTCTCTTTATACCTTTAGCCAAATCTACAATTTCTCGAAGTTGTGACACCTTGGCAGTTACGGCGTTGATCTCGAGCAACTTTCTCTTCGTAACGTTAGCCATGACCCTTACCAACGTAGTCTTGCCCGTTCCGGGAGGCCCATATAATATGCTGTTTGGAACCTGACCGGCTTCCAGTAATCGCCTTAAGGGCTTGCCCTCGCCCAACAAGTGGCTTTGTCCTACGAATTCCTCCAAGCTTGTGGGGCGAACCCTTTCAGGCAAAGGAATCTCAAAGACACTCCGAAGATCTCGGCCTCCGCTGGCTTTGCCCGTTGAATCAAACGATTCCTCAAAAAGCTCCTGTTGCTCTTGACTCATGAAGAAATCTGCTCCTCCACAAGCGTCAGGTCTTGTCCTGGATTGCCGGATAAGACCAGGATATTCTTGGCTTCGTCATCTTTTATCACGCAAGCCAGGGGAAAACGCGCTTTTAAAAAACCCTCTACCGCTTTATCCAATGGCTCCCAGAGAAATTTAGGCTCTAATAATGGAGACCTTCTCCATAGATCCGCTTCGAGCTTGCCATCTGGAACAGAGAAACCGCCAATTCCCCAGCTTGCAAGTCGTACGATAGTCTCGAAAAAATCTTCCTTAGGCAATCTAACGGTCAAACTGAAGGCTTTCTCTAGCCAACGCAACCCTCTTTGTTTTACTACAGGCTGATATTCCCATGGCACCAAAGGGAGGGGGTTTTTCAATATATCCACTAATTCGAAAACTTCGTTACACGCTATATCTGCCCACTCTCTCCATGGTTCGTTGGCCCTTCTGACAAGAATGGCCCTCATGCTGGCTCTCCTTGCTCCTACAATATCATATAAAAAATCTCCAACCGCCACGCACTCAAAAGGCGTTTTACCGAGCATTTCGGAGGCCTTCAAGAAAACCCGAGGATCAGGTTTAAGCAAACCATCATCTCGCGTAATCACAACAGATGGCAATTTTATAGATGCCACTTTTGCGGCAAGTTCAACGCACTGTCTTGTATTGCGGCTAACTATAGCCCAGGGGATGTTGTGGCTTTCAAGCCAAGATATTAACTCCAGCGATCCATTAACGGGCCTAGCCCTTTTTGCGCCTTCCATCTCTATGTCGTATATAGCTTTGTAAATTAATTCACGTCGTGCCTCCGGGAGTTTGGAAGCTTCCTCGAGTATCATAACCCTTTTTCCGTCAAAAAAACGTTCGTAAATGGGCGAAAAATCTAAATCAGTTTCAGCCAAAACGCCGTCCCAGTCGAGTATAAAAGCACTTTTATTTACGGGATGCCAATAGGGACCATCTAGATTAAACAAGTTGCTCACTCCCATGATATCGAAAAAAAGATACTACAAAACCCCGCAATGCCGTGCCAAGAAGGCCTTGACCCGATCCCCACTTAGTGGTGGAGGCCTCCCCGTCCTTAGCCTTGGTGATCACGAAGATCTCCTCAGCCGGACAGGAGTTAGCCTCGATCGGATGTTGTGTTGGCTCAAGGCTCTTCGCCATAGCACGAACACCGCAGGGTTTTTGTAGCTATATTATAGCACATAAAGCTTGCTAAAAAATATGTGCAAAGTATTTTTTGAAGCTCTCCAGTGCATTGTTCATTCTTTCCAAACACAGCTTGCTCAAAGAGTCTCCAAAATCGAAGTTAGCACCTGAAATAGTTATCATGATCATCTTGGGCACATTAACATTCATTTGCATTGCCAAATGCATAATCCACCCCGGCGTGCAAGTGTGAAGGTTCAAACCATCTAGATCGGCAGAGGGCAGGACCTCGCATATACGAAAGCCTTCGGGATATTGTTCCACAGAAGCATCGACGAAGATGGCCAGATCTTTTCCCTCCAGCTCCAACGCGACTTCTGGGAGAAGTTGATGGCCTATCCAGGTCGTCACTTCATGTCCTTCATCTTCAAGCCACTGTGCTATCGCTTCTGCTCCGACAGGCCCTACCCCGTCGTCCGTTCTAAAGGGATTCCCGTAACCCAACACGATCACGTTCATTAGGCTTTAGTCCCTCGTGACTTCCTTTAATATTTCGCCCGTGGGTCCGACTAACTCCAATTTCAAAGGCATCTTCCCTACGGCATGGGTAGAACACGATAAACAGGGATCATAAGCACGAATGACGTGCTCCAGTCTGTTAAAAACGCCCTCCGGGACATTTGTGCCTGTAATGTATTTCTTTGCGACCATCTCTACGCCTTTATTCATGGCAAAATTATTATGACCGGTAGCGACAATGAGGTTCACCTTTGTAATGACGCCGCTTTCGTTGACCTGATAATGGTGAATCAATGTTCCCCTTGGAGCTTCTATCACGCCGATGCCTTCGGGATTTATTTCTTTAGATGTAACGCGAAGGTCGCTTGAGGTGATATCAGGATCGGCCAGCAGCTGCTCTATGCGCTCCAAACCGTAAAGTGCTTCTATTAATCTAGCATAGTGATAATACAAGGTATAAGGCACTATGCCGTCCTCACCCATCTCCTTGTAAAGGGCGAACTCCTTTGACGCTTCCGGAGTGCTCACGGCATCAGCCGCGTTCAACCGGGCAAGCGGCCCAACCCTGTAAGACCCATGAGGGAAGCCCAGAGCCTTATAGAAGGGAAACTTCAAATAGCTCCAAGGTTCTACATGTTCGCCGATATGGTCCAGATAATCCTTCGGATCAAATTGATCCAAAATCCTGCCCCTTGGAGCCTTAATGCGTACTTCACCGTCATAAAGTTCCAGGTATCCGTCACGGACTAACCCCATATAGGCCGTATCCAGCGTAGCAAATTCCTTTAATTCTTCGCCACCTTCTTGCAGATAATCCTTGATCAACTTGATGGCTTCCATAGCGATGGATTTCATTTCGGGAAGCTGAGCAGCTATGGCATCCCGCTCTTGGGGAGTCAAGCTTCTGTTGACCCCTCCTGGAATGCTATGCCAAGGATGTATCTTCTTGCCACCCAGGGTTTTTATTATTTCCTGCCCAAACTTGCGGAGCATGATGCCCTTCTTTGCAAGTTCAGGGTAACGATCTACCAACCCAGCAACATTTCTTATCTTAACGGGCGCATCGAAACCCCATAGAATATCTGGGCTGGACAGATGAAAGAAGCTTAGGGCGTGAGATTGTACAATTTGTCCCATATGCATCAATTCGCGGAGCTTGTGGGCTGCAGGTGTTATCGTAACCCCCAGAATCTCGTCGCACGCCTTTGCCGAGGCAAGGTGGTGAGACACAGGGCAAATCCCACAAATCCTAGGGGTGATTACGGGCATCTCCCTGAAATCTCTTCCATGCGTAAAGACTTCAAAGCCACGGTATTGAGTCACGTGAAAGCGCGTCTCGCGTACATGCCCGGACTCATCCAACATAACCGTTATTTTTCCATGTCCTTCTATCCTAGTTACAGGGTTTATCTCCAGCTTAAAGACCTCGGTCATGTCCATTTCCTCCCCTTATTCTAGTCATAGCGCATCATTTCTGAGGGAACCTTAGGAACTCGTCCAGCCAATAACTCCTTGAAAACGTAGTAAATCGTATCAGCATCAGGGGGACATCCAGGCACATAGACATCGACTTTCACTTCGTAATCGATCGGCAATGCCCTCGGAAGCAATTCTGGAATGTCTTCGCTTGGAACAATGCCTTGAGGATTAACTGTGCTTGCAGTTTCAATGTATCCCTCTCTTAAGACGACATCCTTGGGTATGAAGTTGCGCATGCAGTTAATGCCGCCAAACACTGCGCAGTCACCCCAAGCTACCAAATACTTGCAACGTTCCCTCATCTTTTTGGCCAGCTCTACCTCTTCCACATTGCCCAGCCCGCCGGACAGTACTCCTACATCTATATTCGGAATATCCTTTGCATCTACGATGGGTGAAAAGAGTATTTCCACATTTTGAAACAAATCTATCAGCCTTTCATCTAAATCAAGAAAGGACATATGACATCCCGCACAAGCTTCTAACCAAAATGTAGCCACCTTTGCCTTGGCCATGGAACATTTCACCTCCCAGTGAGACTGTTTACAAAGTAACAATACGCGCTTCGCTGGCCCGTAGTTGCGATTTAAAGATTTCCTCGCAAGGAGATACCTCAGGCCTCTCTAACTTAACTCCCAACTTCTTCGCGAATTCGTCCATCACGTAGTGAAGGCTTTTAATCTCTCCCTTTGGAGGAACGATGGTGTTGAGCTTCCTGCGTTCACCTTCGATAGTGCAGAAATGACCGCTTCGCTCATACCAGGCCGGTGCCGGCAGAAGGATATCAGCCAAATTGACCAATGGCCTTACCTTAAAGGGCGTCTGCACGACTACAAACCTCGTCGCAGAAATAGCAGCTAAAATTTCCTCCTCTTCGGGCACCATGGCCGTGGAGAAAACATATAGAAAATCTCGCCTCTCGCGTCCAAGCCAAGGATTCTCGCTAACTACCGTATTGCGGGCTCCAAGGCTATTTGCGCTAACCAACAGGGGCACTACTCCCAACCCATCCTCAAAGAAGGCTTTGGATGCTACCGCCAAGTTGCAGGCAGCCGTTACCAATTCATGCGACTTGGTTGCCCTTCCCCCAATGATAAAAATTGGCCTTCTAGCTGATATCAACATCAATGCAACCTCTTCGGCAATCTTGGGATCTAGCCCCATGGCCCTGGCGCTTTCCTCGATTGACTCCCGATAGGAAGATAGGGCCTTTCCAGCTCCAGCCTCAAATTCCCCAAAACTGGCCATGTCCGATGGCCCTAAGCTTATCTTGCCTATGATCTCGGCCAGGTTGGAGAGGGCTTTGGGCACAGCCTGCCCTTCGGGTAATCGGATATCCAAATCAACCAAACCGGGGAACGGAGAGGGTCCGTAAGACAGATTCATCAACTTCGCATTTCTGTGAAGACATGCTACACGAATATAGCTCGCCACTACGGGAGCCTCTTTCTGCGGATCGGCAAACATGGTAATTATGAGATCGCTATCCAGAATGTGATGTGCCGCAGTGAATGGTCGTACTCCCTGCTCCCTGAAGGGCATGAATCCCTTGAAAAATCCGCGAATTATATCGCCGTCAAAGGTGTCGATATGCTTCATCTTCAATGCATTTCTGAAGAGTGCCGAAAAAAGCGTCAGCTCTTCGTCGGTACATAGGCTCGACAAGATAGCTCCAGCTTTCTCTTGATCGTAAGCTTTCTTAAATTCTGCTGAAGCCAATGCAAGGGCTTCTTCCCATGTAGCTTCCCGGTAAGAGGCCCCTTCGCGGATCAAAGGAACTGTAACCCGTTCTCTTTCCGTAGATTCCGGCAACCACCAACGACCCATGTGACACAACTGGCCGCCATCGGGTTCCTCAACGCCCGTTCCTTCAACCCTTACGATGCTGCCAGTACGTACGTAAGTCTTTATCTTACAGCCAACTGCGCACAGAGGGCAAACGCTCTCTACTACGGCATCACATTCACTGCGCCGTCCTCTATAGGCAAATTCCCTTATCGTGATAGTCCCCGTGGGGCAAGATTGCGCACAAGCCCCACAGTTGACGCAGGTATCGCTTTCTCGAAGCCTCTTTCCTAGATCAGCGATCACCTTTGCCTGCCAACCCCTGCGCTCTAGATCCAATGTATGGGCTCCAACGATCTCCGAACAGGTCCTTATGCATCTTTGACACAAAACGCACCTGTTGTGGTCCATCATGAGATTGGGATCCGTGGCATCCACCTCAAAGTCCTCATAAAGATATGGAAACCTCACTGAATCCATTTCATGCTCTATTGCCAATCTCTGCAATTCGCAGTCGCCGCTTTGTGAGCAATACATACAAAAGTGATTTCTTCCGGCAAACAGCAATTCGAGGATCTGACGCCTATAATCCTTTAGCTTCTCGTTCTTGGTAACAACGACCATGCCATCCTGAGCCGGAGTGGTGCATGACGGCAACATCTTGGGGTTACCCTCCAGCTGGACCACGCACATCCTACAGGCGCCTATGGGAGTCAATCCCTTCTGATAACAAAGCGTCGGTATATATACGTCGTTTTTATTTGCCACATCCAGTATAGTGTCTCCCTGGACTCCCTTGCACACCTTACCATCTATGGTCAAAGTTATCTCTTTCATGCCAATATCCTCCTCCGCCGGCTTATACTTTTCCGATTGCACCAAATGGGCATACTTGCATGCAAGTCCCGCATTTGATGCATTTTTCTTGGTTGATCAAATATGGCGTCTGTCGATCGCCGCTAATGCATTTAACTGGGCAGTTCCTGGCGCATAAGCCGCACTTTCGACATTTTTCTGGATCCACTACGTACTTGATCAATGCCGGACAAATTTTCGCTGGACAACGCTTGTCTTTTATGTGAGCTACATATTCGTCTCGGAAGTAACGGATGGTCGTAATTACCGGGTTAGGTGCAGTCTGTCCCAATCCGCAAAGCGAAGTCTCCTTCACCATATGGGCCAGCTCTTCCAATTTGCTCAAGTCATCCATCGTGCCTTCACCGTTACATATCTTCTGCAGCATCAACAACATTTGTTTAGTGCCCTCTCTACAGGGAACGCACTTTCCACAAGATTCGCGTTGAGTGAATTCGAGGAAGAACTTGGCAACGTCAACCATGCAGGTGTCCTCATCCATTACGACCAAACCACCGGAGCCCATGATGGCGCCTGCAGCAGTAAGGGATTCATAATCTATCGGCAGATCCAAATGCTCCTTGGTAAGACAGCCGCCCGATGGGCCACCGATTTGAACGGCCTTAAATTCCTTTCCGTTCAATATACCTCCACCAAGCTCGTATATTATTTCACGGATCGTGATTCCCATTGGTACTTCGATAAGGCCGGTGTTGGTAATTTTACCCGTCAAGGCAAAGATCTTGGTGCCCTTCGATTTTTCTGTTCCCATGGAGGCAAACCAATCTGCCCCGTTCAATATAATCCTTGGAACGTTGGCCCACGTCTCGACATTATTTATGTTCGTGGGCTTGCCCCACAGGCCATGCTGTGCCGGAAATGGCGGCCTTGGACGAGGCATGCCGCGTCTGCCCTCTATCGACGCCATCAAGGCGGTCTCTTCCCCGCACACGAATGCGCCCGCACCTTCCTTCAGATGCAAATGGAACGAAAAATTCGTCCCCATTATATGGTCGCCAAGTAGCCCCATTTCTTCTGCTTGAGCGATAGCTATTTTCAGCCTCTTTATGGCAAGAGGATATTCGGCCCTGCAGTAAATGTATCCCTCGTCAGCCCCTATGACATAAGCCCCGATCGTCATACCCTCTATGACGGAATGTGGATCTCCCTCGAGAGTGGACCTGTCCATGAAGGCACCAGGGTCTCCTTCGTCGGCATTGCATATCACATATTTCTTGTCGCCGGAAGCCTTTTTGGCAAATTCCCATTTCAATCCAGTCGGGAAACCTGCCCCTCCTCTTCCTCTCAAACCTGATTTTTTGACTTCCTCGAGAACTTCTTCGGGGGTCATCTCAAGAAGCGCCTTGCCCAATGCCATATAGCCATCTCGAGCTATGTACTCTTCGATCTTCTCGGGATCTATATATCCGCAGTTGCTCAATACAATACGATGCTGCTTACTATAGAAAGGAATGTCCTTGTAATAAGGAACCTTTTCCATGTCCTCAGGCACGGTATAAAGAAGGCGTTGCACTATGCGTCCCTTATAGAGATGCTCTTCCACTATCTCGGGCACATCTTCCGGAGTAACCCTGCAGTAAAAGGCACCTTCGGGATATACCACTACAACCGGACCCATTTCGCACATGCCATGACAACCGGTCTCAACCAACATGACTTCCCTGTCCAAGCCTTTCTTGGCCAACTCTTCCTTAAAGGCTTTCATGACGCCCGGTGCGCCGCTGGCAGTGCACCCAGTTCCCCTACAAACCAATACATGAGCACGATATATAGCCATGATCAACTCCCCCTAATCCGTTCTTCCAATGACTTTTTCCCAAACGATGTTGCCATTAATCAAGTGCTCAGCGATAATGCGCGACACATCTTCAGGTTTAACGTTGCCATAAGTCACTCTAGGTTCCCCGGGCCTTATTATGTCGACAAGGGGTTCGTACTGACACATACCTATACAACCCGTCGTTTCGACAGCTACGTCTTTAATCCCACGCTTATCGAGTTCGTTTAAAATGGCAGTCAATACTTCTCTGGCACCTGCTGCTATCCCACAGGTACCCATCCCCACTATTATCTTTTTCTTACCGCCTGACCGTGCTGAAGTAAGATCCTTAGCCTCTTCTTTCAGTTTCCTGAGATCCTCCAGATTTCTGATCTTAGGCAATACCATCGCCCCCCTCTTTCCCATGCAACAAGCTTATATTTTCTTGAATATATTCTTTAATCCACAACACAACCTTTGGCGACTTAAGCAGTTCTCTGTCTTCTAGATATCCCAACAAGTCAGCGAGATCTAAAGTGAATGATCTATCATCGACCTCATAACGAAATATCCATCTGCACTGAGGCCACCCCATTATCAATGTAGCGATCGTAGACGCTATGTCTCCAAGGGGTGGGCAATCAATATGATCCTTCCTGAATCCTGCTTCGACAATGGTGCCTTTCCCTCTTTCGGATGTAATTTTAAAAAAACCCTCACATGCAAGGGCCGCCTGTTTCAAAAAGGGAATCCCTAAACCTACCCTGCGTTCCTTTCGAGTGGTAGTGAAAGGATCTTCCACCTTTTTCAACAGATCTTCATCCATGCCGAAACCATCATCCGAAACGCGTAAAACTATTAACTTCTTGCTGTTGTCAATTTTAAGCTCTATGAGAACCTGGCGTGCTTTAGCCTTGGCCGAGTTCTCGGCTATGTCCAAAATATACTGAGAAAGGTCTTCAAGCATAGAAAATTATTGATATTTGTCCAAGATCGCCTGGATCTTGTCGGGAGTCATTCGTCCATGGGTGTCCTCATCCACCATCATGACCGGCGCAAGGCCACAGGCACCCAAACAGGCCACCGGCTCTAGGGTAAAACGCAGGTCATCAGTGGTCTCGTTTTCTTCGATGCCAAGCATCTGCTTAACCTTTTCGAGTATCTGCAAGCTACCCCTGACGTGACAGGCAGTCCCACGACAAACCCGTATGACATGGCGTCCCCTTGGCTTCAAATGAAACTGGGCATAAAATGTAGCTACCCCATAAACTTCGGCCTTAGGCATTTTCAGCTCTCTAGATATCGTGAGCAACGCCTCTTCCGGCAAATAACCGAGCTCCCTTTGGACCTCCTGCAATATGGGGATCAAACCTCCCTGTTTGCCCTTCCATGGAGCCACTATCTCTTTAACCTTTTCAACCACATCCACAGTGCTCAAAGCCACGATCATCACCACCATTAAGGAATATTTATGACAACTATAAATTTCTTCCCTTCCATTTTGTGATGGATATCATATTCCCAAAAAAGAGTCAAGAGCAATCTGTCACGACCAGGGCCACATCACCATCCTTTTGTCTTGCGAATGAAGCGCTAAGGCAATTTCGTCGAAAGAAGGCCTCTTTAAAAGGACCGCAGTTGCGTGTTGCCTCTTTATGTCGCTTAAACGATGCGCATCTGAGGATCGAATAATCGTATAGTTCAAAGCTTGCTTTTTCCAAAACAGAGCCTCCTCAGAGGTCAGCCTAGCCGATAACTCCACAGCATCGATCTTTAGATCGGGGGGAATTATTCCCAAGACAGCCAAATACGAATAAGCCTGCCTATCTATATGCGCTAAAATGGACATTCCGCCCCTTCTCCTCACTTCTTCAATGATATCATCCACAGATGCGTCTATGCCTTGTATCAAAAGCGTATCTACTTCATCTAGTATATTATTATCTTCATCAATTATCATCTGAAAACCGAATAAATCAGGATCGTTTTTTATTGGAGCAAGCCTTTCCCATACCCACTCCTGAAAAAGTGATGCTTCCTCAAAACCAGGAAACAAACTGACAGTATGTATGTCCTCGCGCGATTGAACCTCCAAAGCAGGCAGCACCGTTAAAGGTTTACCCTTAGCCGCTTCGATCACGGCCAGCGAATTTGCTGTAGCATTATGATCGGAGATGGCTATTATATCTACCCCCTCTGCTAGGCACTTTTCGACTATCTCCTTGGCGCCCATTTCAAGCTCTGCACATGGAGACAGCACGGTATGAATATGCAGATCCATCCAATAAAGTTGCATATCTTTTATTTATTTAGACCAAGCTCGTACAGCTTTCCGCATAGCTTAAAGGCGTCCAATTGCGAAGAGGCCAGTGTGATATTTTCCTTTGAACAGCTGTCGATGAGCTCCTGAAGGGGCTCTCTTCCCGACGCCAATATAACAAACGTAATATCCTTCAATACGGCTACGGCTGCCACGTTGACGTGATTTTGAATGGTAACCCATACTGCCCCATCAGGAGCGGTTCTCATTATGAAGCTTAACAGATCGCCCACGACCCCCCTTTCGACTTCCTGGTCTCCATTGCCCTCTACGTAAACCGTCAATCCCAACTTCTCGCATATTTCTTTGACCTTCATGATTTTCCCTCCGAAGTCATCGTATGTACCAGCCTCTTGGAAAGCTCATAAATTTCCTTGGACAAATCGGCAATACGTTCCTTTAGCCTAAATATACAGTCATCAGGCGAACCTTCTCCTCTTATTATGTCCTCGGCCATAACCCTGCAGGAAGGCCGGCCGCAAGTACCGCAATCTAGGTGAGGGAGTTCCGCATAAACGGCATGCAATTGTTTTAACCTTTCCATGGCCCTCGCCAAGTCCTCTCCCAAGGGCATCTGCTCAATGGGAACTATGCATTCCCGCAAAGACCATATCTTAGCTTCATATATGGACTCCAATTTATTTTGATACTCCTCATTCATATCGAAGGAAACCTTGATGTTGTCGATCTTTATGCGGCTCAAAAATCTCGATTCGGCATTGCCGATTCCACCGATGCACCCTAAATCGCATGCTCTGGCCTCGACATAATCAATGCCTTTGAGCTTCCCCAGCTCCATCTCCTGAAAGAGGTTAATGACATTGCGTAGGCCATCTACTTCAAGCGTCTTTATCGGCCTGCTTGAAAAGTTTCGTACATGCATTGACTCCCCACCCGTCTTTGCCCACACAACCCAACGCGGAGCCTGTAGGGGAAGATTGATCGTCACCTTCTTTGAAGGATCTCCCGATCCGATCAGGACTTCTCGAGCGAGCTTGGATGTGGAAATGGCAAACTCCGCAGAGCTTATGTCCCTTCCTACCGGCGAACGCACCATAGCAATGCGGGCCGGACAGGACGATACCAGGGTAACGGGGTCGCGCCTTCTTGTCCGCGCTCTCCACAAATCTATACTGGTCTCTAATGGGGATTCGACAGGTACCAAATGCGGTATTAGCTCATGGAACTTAATTTGAATCAACCGGACTACGGCCGGGCAATAGGTCGAAATTAGCGGTTTTGCCGTATCGGGCAAGCTGCATATAGCCCTCGCCTCAGCCAAGGCTGTCACATCGTATGCCGCCTCATATTCATCAAATATGGGTTCAAATCCCAGTTCGAACAACGCCTGTGCCGTTAGCTCGGGGACCGGCGGCCATGAAAACTGGGCGCAAAAGGAAGGGTCTGTCACCACCACCATTGGACGTTTGCTCAATACATAATCCCATTCATCTTCTTCCAATAGTAAGGCCCTATGGGGACACCGCCTGATGCACTCGCCGCAAGCGATGCAAATTTCGCTCAGGATGCGCACCTTGCCCTCTATCACCCTCATCGCTTCTGTAGGGCACGATTTAATACAATTTACGCACCCCCTGCATGAGGGTTCCATTATTTTAACCCCGTGAGCCAAGAAACTCACCGTCCTTTATTGAGGTATATCACCGCGCGCAGCTTAGTGCCCTTCCCTGGGGCAGTATCGATATATAATTCATCCGAATTTCTCTTGATGTTTGGCAATCCCATGCCTGCACCAAAGCCCATCTCTCTTATATAGTCAGGCGCTGAAGAATATCCCTCCTGCATGGCTAATTCCAGGTTTTCAATTCCGGGACCTTCATCTTCCGCCATAATGGTCACCTTGTCCTCCTCGACCTGCAGGCGCATCACCCCACCACCGCCATGGATTACTATGTTCATCTCGGCTTCATAAACCACAACTGCCGCCCTCCGGCATATCTCGGGAGCCAAACCCAAAGACTTAAGGGTTTCCTTAAATTGTGTTGCCGTCTCGCCGGCTGCCAAAAAATCGAGAGGCTTAACTTGTAATTCCAAAACCAGTGGTTCGCTCAATTTAATTCGACTCCTCGTGAACTATAGGACAGGGCTTTAATCCTGCCTGATAAAGTACCCCGCAAGTCTCAAACATGCTCATTTGGCAAAGCAAAACCGGAATATCCAGTTTTTTGGCAAGGGTAACTGCCTCTTCCAAGGGACGTTTATTCCTTACAAAGACGATCCCAGTCATGTCCAGCATCGTAGCTGTCCTGATTATTTGAATATTCGTCAAACCGGTTATCAAAAGAGCGCCGGCAAGGGCAAAGGCAAGTACATCGCTCATCAGATCCGATGCAAAGGCATATTCAACTTCTTTTTCTATGGACGCTGTATCGAACAGTCTACGCGCTTTCAAAATGGCCTCTATCTCGGACATCTTCATTATATTTAACCCCCTGAAGGTCGATAACAAAGTTACGTTAATAACTATACCATATCCATTGCAAGCATTGGTATTAATTTTTCTCGAAAGATATTCTTGCATAAGAGCCTGATGAACGGCATGTAGGATTTAGGATGCCACATGATATAATTAAAAATTGGTTGGCAATGAGGAAGTGTTTATAATTTAGAATTTAACCTTTAGATGGAGTGAAGGAGCGAGAATGGAAATGAGCAACCTGCATGACAAGGGCTCTTTAATGAATTATAATATAGGCGTTGGTTCATCTCTCATAAAGCTCATGGAAATGGATCCAAAATACAGGACCATAGCTTACTTTTCCATGGAAATAGGGGTAGAAAGCGACATCCCCACCTATGCCGGTGGGCTGGGCATTCTAGCCGGCGATGTCCTTAAAAGTTCTGCAGACTTAGGTGTTCCAATAGTTGGCATTACCCTCCTCTACAAGCATGGATATTTTAAACAGCGTATAGACGAAAATGGAAGGCAAGTGGAAGAGCCCTATCAATGGAACCCAGAGGAAAAATTGACGCTGCTTCCCAACGAGGTCAACGTAGAAATAGAGGGCAGACCTGTCCATGTTCGGGTATGGGTTTACGAAATAGTAGGTCAATCGGGGTATATTGTTCCTATATACTTTCTCGATACGGATTACGACAAAAACACTCCAGAGGATAGAACCTTTTCTTGGTACCTTTATGGTGGAGACTTGAGGTACAGGCTATGTCAGGAGATGATCCTGGGGATAGGAGGCCTTAGAATTCTGCGAGACCTCGGCTACAATAATATAAATACCTTTCATCTCAATGAAGGACATGCCGGATTTCTAGCGCTAGAACTTTTAAGGGAACAGGGATATGTGGACTTCGCTAAGATCAAGGAGCAAGTAGTATTTACATCTCATACCCCGGTGCCGGCAGGTCACGATTATTTTCCCTTTGAGCTAATAGAAAAGACGATGTCGCCCGTATTCGTAGATTACTTGAAGCAAATGATGCCGAACGGCGGGGTTTCGATGGTAGATTTTGGCCTTAAATACAGCAGGTTCATTAATGCCGTATCGAAAAAGCATAGAGAAGTAAGTAAGAAGCTTTATAATACGGAAAGCATCGATTACATCACAAATGGTGTGCATTCTGCGAGTTGGACATCCTCGAACATTCAGAAGCTCTTCGACGAGCACATGCCTGGATGGAGAAACGACCCTTCAAGGTTGGTTATGGCGATGAAGTTGAAGGACGACGAACTATGGAAAGAACACCAGGCAAATAAAATGTTCCTCTTCTCGAAGATCTTGGAAAGGACCGGAGTTGAGCTTGATGCCGAAATCTTAACCATAGGCTTTGCTCGCAGAGCAGTGGCTTATAAACGCGCAGACCTTCTCTTTAAGGATATAAATAGGTTAATAGACATTTGTTCAGGCAAAGTTCAGTTGATCTTCTCAGGGAAAGCCCATCCTTCCGACGAAGAAGGAAAGGCCATGATACAGCGCGTCATAAATTTCTCTAAAGAATTATCCGGCAAAATACCCGTCATCTTTCTTGAAAACTACGATATGGAGCTGGCAGGTTTGCTCACGGCAGGAGTCGATGTATGGTTAAATACGCCCTTAAGGCCTCGTGAGGCCTCAGGCACAAGCGGAATGAAGTGCGCTCACAACGGGGTGCTCAATCTCTCCATATTGGATGGCTGGTGGGTAGAAGGATGGATAGAAGACGTAACTGGGTGGGCGATAGGGCCTGAGCCCACGGAGGTAGAGCTCACGCATTACGACGAATCAAAGGATGCTGAAGCCCTATACAAGACCCTTGAAGAAAAGGTCATTCCGCTGTACTATCAACATCGTGATAGATGGATCTCTATGATGAAAAATAGCATTGCCTTAAATGCAAGTTACTTCAATACCCACCGGGTCGTGAGGGAATATTGCGAAAGAGCCTACAAGGTGTACCAAAAATATTACTAAACGTCAAATTATTAAATGGTGATCTCGATAATGAGCTTGCCTTTTGACAAGATCAAGGTTCTTCATGTCGCTTCAGAGATGCACCCGATTGTCAAAAAAGGCGGATTGGGAGATGTAGTCGGCTCCCTGCCCAAGGCGCTAAGAGAGCTGGGCATTGACAGCAGAGTGTTCTTGCCTATGTACCCCAGCATAGATGAAAACGTCAAAAGAACTTTTAAAAGGATGCCTTACAAGCTATACCTACCGTTGGAATGGCGAGTGTTTCCAGCGTTCCTGTGGAAGACCGATGTCCAAGGAGTACCCATATACCTGCTTGAGATCGAAGAGATGCCATTTCCGGCTGATGTATATCCAAGCAATTTGAATCTAAACACGATAAAGCCTTTCTTTCTCTTTTCGCTAGCCGCACTGGAGCTTGAAAAATCAGCGAGGTGGCATCCTCAAATTTTTCACCTTCACGATTGGCCGACGTCACAAGTGGCGATAGCTTTAAAATGGCATATGTATTACTCATCCTTTTCCAAATCATACGATACGGTCTTAACCATTCATAACTTAGCCCATCAGGGAATCATACAGGAGACTGACCTAATGCCTTGGGGAATATCCAAGGAAGCTTTCTCCATTGACGGACTGGAGTATTACGGGATGATCAACCTTTTAAAGGGCGGCATAATAGCATCTGATGCCATTACAACCGTGTCTCCAAGGTATTCCTGGGAGATTCAGACGAAAGAATATGGAATGGGCTTGGATGGAGTTTTGAAGAAATACAACAGCAAGTTAAGGGGAATATTAAACGGCATCGATTATTCCTATTGGAATCCCATGACAGATCCGTTCCTTCCCGCTCATTACGATATAGACAACATATCCCCCAAAAAGGAATGTCGAAAGGCCCTCCTTGCCCGGTGCGGATGGGGTGAAGACCATCTCCCCGTCTTGATTTATATAGGCAGATTAGTAGAGCAAAAGGGTATTGATTTGCTACTCTACTCCATCGAATCCATTGTTGGCCATGGATGTAGGCTGATAGTAGTTGGAGAGGGAAATGAAGTTTATGAGCAATCCTTGAAAGAGGCTTCCGCACAGTTCCCTGCCAATGTGTTCGTTAAGATCGGATATGACGAAGAATTAGCCCATCTCATGTACGCCGGTGGTGACATGTTGATAATGCCCTCATATTTTGAACCCTGCGGGTTAACTCAACTTATAGCCATGAGGTACGGTACAGTTCCAATATGTCGAGCCGTCGGCGGACTTGCCGATACGGTCATAGATGCCGATACCGCCCATGACGGAACAGGCTTTTTGTTCAGCCATTACAGCAGTGAGGCCCTTTTGCATGCCATAGGCAGGGCCCTTGGTGCCTGGAATTCCCTCGAACTATGGAACCAAATAGTGCGAAACTGCATGAGTGCAGATTTCTCATGGTCAAGATCCTCCAGGGAATATGCCAAATTATACCTAGAGTTGTTGGGAGTATCGGACTTCAGAAGTTTCTGATGTTCAACCACTAATAGAGATTTATGCATAAGGCAATCATCTCTCATGGGTTGTAAAATCGTTCATACAGGCCAATAAATTGTAGTTTTGGTTTTCTTGTTTAGTTGAATGCTGTGTTATTTTCAAATATAATTAAGATTACTAATCAAACTAAGTCAGCGGAGGTGACTTTTTTGATCTATGGCAAGTATGGAAGAGTGCTGGGCATTGTTCTTGCGGGAGGTCGGGGGCAACGACTTTCTCCATTGACCAGACATCGGGCTAAGCCAGCCGTACATTTTGCCGCCAAATACCGAATTATAGACTTCGCCTTGTCCAATTTGGTCAATAGCGGCGTATTTTCCATCTATGTCCTTGTCCAATTTCGCAGCCAATCGTTGAACGAACACATCGAGAGGGGTTGGCAATTCGGAGGAGCGCTCAGGGGGAGGGATTTCTTCATAACAGTCGTACCTGCACAAATGTGGACCGGTGAACACTGGTATAAGGGAACAGCTGATGCCGTATTCCAAAATTTACACCTAATTACCATTTACAATGCCGATCGCATATGCATATTTGCTGCCGATCACGTATATAAGATGGACATAGAACAGATGATGCAAAAACACATGGAACAAAAGGCCGATTGTACGGTGGCTGCCTATGAAGTCCCTTCATCGGAGGCGTCTTCTTTTGGTTGTCTTGAGACGGATAAGCTAGGATTCGTCACCCAATTTCTTGAAAAACCCAAAAACCCGCCGGAGATACCGAGTAAACCTGGATTTAGCTTCATTTCAATGGGAAATTACATATTCGAGAGAGAAGTACTGGAAGAGGCATTAGTCGAGGACGCAAACGATCCAAACAGCAGCCACGATTTCGGTAAGGACATATTGCCAAAACTCCACAAAAGCCATAAGGTATTTGCCTACGATTTTCAAAGCAACGTTATTCCCGGAAACGATAGGCCCTATTGGAGAGACGTTGGAACGATAAAAGCTTATTGGCAGGCACACATGGACTTATTAAAGGCGGAAGCCGATTTAAACTTATTTAATCCTCAATGGCCAATAAGAACTGCCTCTTACGCTGACCCTCCCGGGTTTACGTTCTCCGTTAACGACTGCCCCAGCCACATAGAAAGCACCCTTCGAGCAGAGGGAAGCCAAGTTTTAGGTGCCACGATAAAAAAGTCTATATTATCCAGAAATTGCATCATAAAACCCGGAGCTGTTGTAGAGGAATGCATAATAGGCCGAAGCGCGATCGTGGGAGAAAGATGTAAATTAAGGAGAGTCATTGTTGACGCTCAAAACGTTATTCCTCCCGATACGCAAATAGGTTTTAACGAAGCTGAGGATCGAGCAAAATATCATGTAGATCCTTCTGGGATAGTTATAGTGCCGATGCCGGCAATACAACTTAGGGCAAAGGTAAGTTTCCCCTACCCAGATTCTGGAATTTAGTGTAAACTATTTGGGTCAAAATTTTTATAGGAGGAAGACGCATGTCGAAGGAGAAACATGATCGAAACGATGAGGTAAAACTACTTTTGGATATGGCCAGCGCTACGGAGGACGATGTAGAGGCAGAAAAGTTGGCACGTGAGATCCTGGAAATCGATCCATCCAATATGGAAGCCAAATTAATTTTAGCTGACGTCGCAATATCCAACGGTGATATGGAAACAAACCGTAAATACTTGGGTCAAATCATCACTGAATGTGAAACAAAGTATGGAGACGTGCACAGAGACAGTCCTGTTAGCGACATTTACGTCTCAGCTTTAGAGAGAATGGCCTTCTCGCTTTCCTTTGACGATCGCCATGAAGAGGCTTTATCTGTCGCGCAAAAGTTACTGGAGATCGATACAGAGGAACAGACCGCTGCCAAAGACATAATCTATCGTTCATTACTCATGTTGGATCGTTATAGAGAAGTTCTGGAAATGATATGCAGCGAGCGTACACATACCCCCGTTGCATTGCACGCCAAAGCGATAGCATTATATTCACTAGACGGAATAAGCTCAAATTCCTACGAAGCCTTGATCGATGCAATTGAGGCTGATCCTGATGCTCCCTTCTACGCCCTGGGCATCTGGGAAGAACCAGAGGAGCCTGACGAGAGCGAGATCGATTCTATGCTAACAGCTCTTTATATAGTGGAACCCTGGTCCAAATCGGACAAGTTGATCGACTGGCTCAGCCATATGACGATCGTCTTCGGTTTTCTTACTGAACGGCTTTCTGACGAATTTCTGGATTACTTGGAATCCAGCGAAGATGGTCCTCAAATCCAAGAAAAGCTCAATGAAGCCAAGGCTACCCTTAACAAACTGATAAAGTTGAAAATGGCAAATGACGAGGACCTGTCCGACATGGATAAAGTGGTATTTGAGTCATTCCGGATGTAATAAAGCATAGAAATAAATAAAATATCCAAGCAAATATCCCCTCTTAGACATCATATCTAAGAGGGGATATTTTTAAGATTTATATTCATACAATAACAGCCTTTAGGCCGTTCCACAGAGTTAGCCTTGGCACAACTTCGCTTTTATTCTGACATGACGCATACACTACGTCATTCCACAGTCCCAACTCTTCAAGCCTTCGCGCATGCTCGGCATCCTTAAATGCCTCAAGCAGGTCGCAATGATAATGCTTCCAAATTGCCCAGGCTATCTTTCCTCCGTCGTTCAAGTCGACCCTTTCTGTCATCTCTTTCATTGTATTTACCATTAGGCCAGCGCAAGCGGTATCGTCTACCATGGCCCTGTTATGCCTTCCTGCGCATAGGATACCTATGTTATTTCCGCAGCGCAACGCCGCCTTCAATGCCGCAGTCGCATTTCTTGCACAACCTATGAAGACATTATTAGAGTATGATGATGCATAAATTAAAGCTTTGGTACCATTGGTAGTCGTCATGATGGCCCCATCGTAAGTCTCAAGGCAATAACGGGATAACTCGAAAGGGGAATTCCCGCAATCAAAGCAGGGCGGTGGAACGCTATTGCGCTCTCCCATTAAAAGCCAATTTTTGCCGAGCATTCTTTTGAGGGAATATGCTTCCTCAACCTCTTTTACGGGAAGGATCATTTTCCCGCCGCGCTCAAAAAAGGCCGTCATCATTGTAGTAGCACGAAGCACATCTACCACAATCCAGGCATCAACATGTTCAAGCTCTCCAGACGGGCTAAGCATGACAATCAATTTAACAACCATCATCCCCCTCCTCTTCACTTTCATATTTATTTTGTCATCCTTTGGAACATGATACAATTAGCATAAAAAGAATATTAATACTGGGAGGGCAATCTATGTCAGAGCAAAGGGTATTAAAGGGCAAACCTCTTTCTCCAGGCCTTGCATGGGGTCGTTCTTTCGTATATGAAACAATACCCTTTATGCAGAGGAATATAAAGATCAAAAAGGAAGATGTCGAAAAAGAGCTCGACCGTTTAAAAGAAGCCCTAAAGAAAACAAAGGAGTCGCTTCAAAAACTCAAGGACAGCGTAAGACGACGCCTAGGCGAAGAAAAGGCAGGCATCCTTGAAGCGCATATGCTTATGCTAGAAGACCCAATGTTTGTAGATGAGATAAAAAAGGCAATAGAAGAGGGGAACTCTGCCGAGGACGCCGTATTCACTGCCACAGAAAAAATCAAAGAAATGTTCGAGACAATCCCTGACCCTTACTTGCGCGAAAGGGCAGCAGACGTAAAAGATGTGGGAAGCAGATTGTATAGAACCCTACTTGGAGGTAAGGATATTGCACAATTAGATACCAATGAACCGATAATTGTCGTTGCCAATGATCTTGCGGCTTCAGAGCTAATAGCCATTTCCGAGAATAACGTGGTAGGTCTTGTGTTGTCGCAGGGCGGCCCAACTTCTCACATGGCCATAATCGCTAAATCATTGAACCTGCCTGCCGTATCAGGAATCGATATAAGCTTAATATCGGATAACTGTCTGTTGATCGTTGACGGAATAAGGGGAGAGATAACGATTAATCCTTCTTCCGATGTGCTCATGCAGATCAAAAATAACATTGAGAAACTGCAACGTGAGCAGGAAGAAGCATTAAGCTTGAAAGATCTCCCAGCTGTAACGCCAGATGGACTAAGTATAGAGCTGTGGGGAAATATTGCCCATCCCGATGAGGCCAGTGCGGTATTGTCATCAGGAGGAAGCGGAATAGGCCTTTTCAGAACAGAGTTTCTATTTATGAATAGAAACACACCTCCCAGCGAGGACGAACAATTTGAAGCTTATCGCAAGGTTTTAGACGAGATGAAACCACACCCAGTCGTTATAAGGACCCTAGATGCCGGAGGAGACAAGGAAATACCCTACCTGAACATTCCAAAGGAGGATAACCCCTTCTTGGGATATCGCGCAATACGTATCGGTTTAACGGAAGAACAGCTGTTGATAACCCAACTTAAAGCTTTAATCAGAAGTTCAATCTGCGGGAATCTTTACATAATGTTTCCTATGATTTCCTCCCTGTGGGAAATACGAAGAGCTAAAACATTAATCCAAAAGGCAGCAAGCCAGCTAGACGATAAAGGAATGAGATATGGAAAGTTTAAGGTCGGCATAATGATCGAAATACCTTCTGCAGCCATTATGGCAGAAGAGCTTGCCAAGGAAGTGGACTTTTTCTCCATAGGAACCAATGACCTGACGCAGTATACATTAGCGGTAGATAGAGGAAACTCCAAAGTCTCACAATGGTATGACCACTTGCATCCTGCGGTCTTAAAGCTAATTGCCATGACATCTAAGGCTGCGAAGACACAAAAGATAGAGCTCGGCATATGCGGAGAGATGGCAGGAGACCCCTTTGCCCTCCCCTTCTTGCTGGGGCTTGGGTTCGATGAACTATCCATGTCGCCTCCTGCAATTCCAAAGATTAAAAGGTTGGTGCGAAAATTTCAAGCAGAAAGGGCTAAACAAGTCGCACAAAAGGCGCTTTCAATGAAAGACGCAGATGAAGTTCGTCAATACCTGAATGAGGTGATGGCAAAGCTATGAACAAAGGCATAAAAAAGATATCAGAAAGCATTCCGGGAAGCTTTGGGGATGGCAAAGTGTTAATCCAGGGGTATATCGTTTCGGATGCAGCGCCGCTTGTCGTTTTACTACATGGTGTACATGGTTGTGCCAATTTGTCCGAAGGAAACAAGTACGCCACATTGGCACGATTGCTAGCGGAGAAATCCATCAATGTCCTCGTCTTGGAGACAAGCAGAAAAATAAGAGACAGGGAGCGCTTTGGAGACGACAGGGGCAGGTGGGTTAGGGAGGCCTTTGATGGCAAGACTTATGCCATGGATTTATTTGACGTTGCAAGCGCCATTTCGTTTATTAATCACAACATAGGTAAAACTAAACTTTGGCTATGGGGGTTTTCACTTGGTGGATTACATTTTTTAATAATAGCAGGCAATAAGCACGATGAAATTTTGAGAAACGCTAACATGAAAAACCCTCTGCCCGAGCTTCCCGACATCCAGGGGTTGATACTTTCCGGAAGCGGCGATGAGATACGTCCGGAAAACAAAACGGCCATAAGTGAGCCCATACTCAACTCTCTCCCAGAAAGACATATGCTCTTAGCGGCAGCTAGGAATACCAGGGCAAAAAATGTATTCGCCTTCTACGGGAGCATGGATGAAACATTCAGCGAAGAGGCATGCAGGCGACTGTTCGACCTCGCTCCGACAAAGAGGAATTTCATCGTCCTAAAGGGAGCGGACCACTCCTTTAGAAGCATAAACGGAGTGCCATCAATCGCTCCGCTGGTAGATATGGTAAATTACATAAGGCCGTATTTACTGAAATAACCAAGGCCATCCTGGGAATATGCCCAGAAATGTAAGAATTTCTCTTCCAAAGGCTAGGGATAACAACACGCCTGCGGCAAGGAAGGGTACAAGGGGGAGATGATCTTTTCTTTTGACCCTTTTGCGCGCCAACAGTATTACGGCTGTTAATCCTCCAACCATAAATCCGAGGTAGAGAGCAAGACCCCCCATCCATGTGCCCATTATCCCCCCAATGGCAACCGCGACTACCACGTCGCCTGACCCCATTCCCCCCTTGCTTAAGAGCGCTATGATCAACAATAAAAGGCCGCATGCGCAAGCTCCCATCAGGCCTGCTATAAAGGCGTGCATGCCCCCACAAAGTCTCAGAGCCAATCCTAGAGCCAAAAAGGGGAAAACCAACCAATCGTAAACGTAACCAGAATATATATCGGTCAGAGAAGAAAGCAGCAAACAGCATAGCGCTACGACGGATAAAAGGAATGAAAGGCTTGGCCCATAAATTACCGATGCCACAAATATCGACAAACCCATTATAACTTCAACTAGAAGATAGCTTATTTTAATAGGAGCCTTGCACACTCTGCATTTTCCCTTAAATAAAAGATATGAAAATACAGGGATTAGATCGATAAACTGGAGCGTCCTGCCGCAAGAATCGCACACAGAACGCTCCCTTCCCCACCACCGTTTGCCCTGCGTTGTTCTTGTAGCTACGACGTTTAAAAAAGAGCCAAGCACCATACCCAGCTCCAAGCTTAGCAAATTAAAAACCAACATTTAATCGCCACCGCTGCAATTCAGATGTAAGGCAAATTTTACCTCAACCGCAAGTTAATTGGCTCACTTGATTGCATAAACGCTACCGCGCATGGTTGCGAAAATGACCGTGCCTTCACCTAAGGCCGGATCGGCTACTATATCGCCGTTTGACTCATATTTCCATAGTAAATTGCCATTTAAGTCCACGGCATATAGATTGGCATCGTTGCTGCCGAAATAAAGCACTCCTCCAGCATGCGCTGGCGATGAACCTATTGGGCCACCCACGTTAAAACTCCACACTACGTTTCCCGAGTCTGAATTTACTGCATATAACTTGCCATCCTGCCCGCCAATGTAAAGGACCTTATTCACATAAGCCGGAGAGGAGCCCAAGGGAGCGCCGACATATTTATGCCATATTGGTATAACGCCTTTAAGTTTGACAGCATGCACGTAACCATTATCCGTAACGTAATAAACCCTTCCGTTAGCGTATAGAGGGGCTCCCCTCAAAGGACCCTCCGTGTTGCCCCCCCAACGTTCGCTGCCATTTTTGGGATCAAGAGCATGAAATCGCCCGCCAAAGCTCCCGACGAAGACAAATCCTTCGGCAAAGGCCGGTATGTTTTGAAATCCCCTGTAGGCCTTTACTTGCCATTTATGTTTGCCATCTTTTGTGTTTATCGCATAAAAGCTGCCGTCATTGCAACCGACATACACTGTATTATCGGAAACTGCAAGCCCTGTAAGTACGGGGCCATCAACTTTGGTGCTCCAAACCGCTGATCCCGTGCGCTTATCCAACGCATATACCCTTTGAGCGAAGGTGCCGACATAGACCCTGTCTTTATCTACGGCAACAGAACCCAAAACAGATCCGTCGCACTGAAACTTCCACTTAACGCTTCCGTTTGATATGCCCAAAGCATAAACCTCTCCGTTATGATTTCCCACATAGGCAATATTGTCGTCTACAATTGGAGCGCCTGTCACCTTTGAACCAGTATCAAATTTCCATGCAAACACGCCTCTTGGCAATGTCTTTATCGGGAAGTTTCCAGTATTTTGCAAATCACCCCTTGCCGGAAAGGCAAAGGAGCTCGTAGCGCAGCCTAAGACAAAAAGCAAAGAGGCACAGATCATCATTATCATCAAAAGTCTTAGTCTTTTCATGGCTCATTCCCCTCCTTTGATTAATAATCAATTTAAATTATACTCCAAGGCGATTTGAAGTCAATAAATCACATGTCGATTATAACTTATTATCATAATATATAAATAGACTAATACGTCAAAAGTATTTTTGGCAATCCATGGTAAAAGTTTTTTTAGACATCTTGCGCTAGTCTTCTTATATATGATATAAATCAATTTTATGGTTATTCTGCAGGAGGTGGTTTATGTTGGAAAGGCCCACATCTTATTTTGGGCGTTATGTATTCAATGAAAAGGCAATGCGAGAGCGTCTGCCCAAAAACGTATTCGAACAGCTTACCAATGCCCTAAACGGAGGCCCGCAAAAATTAAACATTCGAATAGCAGATGTAGTCGCCGCAGCAATGAAGGAATGGGCAACATCGCTTGGGGCAACGCACTATGCACATTGGTTTCATCCCAGGACAGAGCTGACAGCCGAAAAACATATGGCGTTTCTTTCCATCGATGAAGCAGGTACACCCTTAGAAACCTTTACAGGAAGCGAGCTCATCCAGGGCGAACCTGATGCATCCTCCCTTCCATCCGGAGGCATGAGAAGCACCTTTGAGGCAAGAGGCTACACTGCATGGGATCCCACAAGCCCAGCCTTCATAATACCAACAAAAAAGGGTGGAACGCTTTGTATTCCCTCTATATTCCTTTCCTGGGATGGCACCCCGTTGGACATGAAAATGCCACTTTTAAAGGCAATAACAGCCATAGAGGAGAGATCCCTGAAATTAATGCGACTCTTTGGCAACAGAGGCGTGCGATGGGTTAAGGTCACCGTAGGCGCTGAGCAGGAGTTTTTTTTGATAGACGAGACATTGGCCAGGAGACGTCCAGATATAGTCCTGTGTGGCCGTACGATTTTGGGTTGCCCTCCTCCAAAGGGCCAACAATTGGAAGATCATTATTTTGGTGCAATCCATCCCAGGGTATTGGCCTACATGGACGATGTGGAAATAGAAATGCATAAGCTCGGTATAGCCGTGAAGACAAGGCATGACGAAACTGCACCATGTCAGTTCGAATTTGCGCCACAATTTACCGAGGCAAATCTAGCAACTGACCAAAACCAAATAATGATGACTCTAATGAAAAGGATAGCTCGCCATCACAATTTGCGTTTGCTGTTACACGAAAAGCCCTTTGCCGGAATAAACGGCAGCGGCAAACATACAAACGTATCGCTTTTGGACAGCGAAGGTTTTAATTTATTAGAGCCATCAAATAATCAACGCAGAAATGTGCAATTTCTTGCTTTTTTGGGAGCCTTGATCTTGGGGGTATCAAAATATAGCTCCCTGCTTAGGGCATCTGTCGCTTCCCCCGGCAATATGCACAGATTGGGCGGATTTGAAGCACCTCCCACGATAATGAGCATCTATCTCGGAAATACCCTCACTAACGTCTTGGACCGCTTAGAGGAGGGCTTTCCCGAAGAGATCCCGACGAGCGGGATGATGGATTTGGGATTAAACAAACTGCCGTCCATTAAAAAGGAAAACTCCGATCGAAACCGCACTGCTCCGCTTGCATTTACCGGCAACAAGTTCGAATTTCGTGCAACGGGGGCATCCCAATCCATCGCAGGGCCACTTACTATGCTACTTGCCATATGGGCTTGGGGCATTGAAGAGATAACAAACAGGATCGAAAGTCGACTTGGCAGCAGCGATATCACTGACGCTACCCTTGATGTCCTACGTGGTGTAGCGAAAGAAAGCGCCAATGTACGATTTGAAGGGAATTGTTATGACGAATCATGGCATGAAGAGGCTGTCCGAAGAGGACTTCCCATCGCAAATACGACGCCGGAGGCGTTATCGTATTACCTGATCCCGGAAAACAGAGAACTTCTTTCGAATTTGGGGATAATGACGGACAGAGAGATCACCGCCTATTACGAGACACGCCTCGAGCAATACATAAAGACCGTCGACGTAGAAATGGCCGTTATGGAAGATATGATACGTAGAGGAATATTGCCCAGCATATCCAAACAAATCACCCAGGAGGGTAATGCTTTCGAAAGGGCAATAAGCTTATACGATGAAGACTTCGAGTGTTGGAGAGGACAAATAAGGTCTCTATGTGAAACCAAAGAGCAATTAATTAAAAAACTAAAAGAACTGGGTCAATTTCGTAAGAAGATCTCAGAGACAAACCTCGATGAAAGTGCATCGCTGATGACACATGACGGTTTAAAGCTGATGAATGAAATTCGTGCCCTAAGCGACGCAGCGGAGGCATGGATAAGCGATGACATTCAACCATATCCGCCGTACAGGGATTTACTTGTGATACAATAGATTTAGGTATTAAATATGTATTACTATTTTTCGCTTCTTTCATGCATTAGATTTTAAAATATTCCGTGAGGAGAATGTATGAAAATACTAAAAAGCGGGGTGATGATACAGATGGCGAGAAAGATCCTTGTCGGCGTTGATTTAAGCAAGATGTCGGAATCATTGATAGCCTATTCCCACAGCATAGCACATCGACTTAATGATGAAGTGATATATATTCACGTACTGCCACGTCTTTCTTCTCTATGGAGGGGTTATGAGCCCTGGATCCCGCCCCAAATTGGAGATGAAGTTAAACAAATAGCTCACAAAAAGATATCTTATTGGATTCAGAAGGCAGAGGATCAGTTCAAAGATCTACCTGTACATGAGCACAAGATCCTGATAGAAGAAGGTTCTCCCGGGGAAGTCATAATTCAAAAGGCGAAGGAAGAGAACGTTTCTCTCATCATCGTTGCATATAAGGGACATAGCACGATGGAGCACATCTTAATTGGAAGCACCACGACAACCATTGCTCGCCATGCTCCATGTTCAGTTCTTATTTATCGTCCTGGTTTTGAGATAATGTAATTGCCTAGTAGCTTAACATGTCAACGTTTAACGCTCTTTAGCCTTTGCGATATACCTTCTTCATCCTCGAGCATTTGGATGATATCCTGTGCCGACATCTCCTCCAGATAAATTGCCTCTTCCAGGCTGTCGGCAATATCCTGCGCAACGTCGTCTAAAGAAGCGCTTTCATTGATGGCAATTTGATCCCAAAATACGGGGGGCTGGGACTCAAAAAAATTACATACTCTCCTTGTAGCCAGCTCCTCGTCGAATTCTTCAATGAGGCCACCCTTACTTAAAAATTCCTCCCTCAAACGCGGCACCATTGCCTTGGCAGCCCTTTTGGCAAGATCTTTTTTTATTCCTTGCATAGTCATTTAAATCCACCCCTAAGTTCAGGTTTACTTCATCGCTCTGAAATAATTTACTGTCATTTCTAAGCCATCGCGTAAAGAAACGGAAGGTTTAAACCCCAACTTGTCCTTGGCTTTATCGATGTTCAAAAAAGTCCTGTATAGCTCTCCTTTTCTCGGCTCGTCGTGTATAGCTCTTTCTTTAAAGCCGATTATGCTGCTTAACAACGAATACAATTCATTGACTGAAGTTCCCACCGATGTGCCTATATTGAAGGCATGATCGTCTATGGAGGAAGGAAGAGAAATGCTATCCAATTGTCGCAGAGAAAGAAGGTTTGCTCTTGCCACATCGCCCACATAAACGTAATCTCTAACTTGATTGCCATCGCCATATATTGTAGGAACTTCACCCCGCAGCATTTTATTAGAAAATATTGCAACGACACCGGCTTCTCCAAGCGGATCCTGCCTAGGGCCATATACATTGGCGTATCTGAGGGCTATATAGGGAAGTCCAAAAACCTTGTTGTAGTAGTATAAATAATACTCAGATGACAGTTTACTCACGCCGTAGGGCGAAAGGGGACCCTTAGGATGAACTTCCGGCACCGGCAAGACCTCAGGTTCGCCGTAAACGACACCGCCAGATGATGCGAATATTACCCCCTTAACTCCTCTTTTTACCGAACAGGACAGGATATTGAGAAAACCATTTATATTGACCCTGGCGTCATACATTGGGTCAACAACTGATTTTCGAACGTCAATTTGAGCTGCGTGATGACACACATACTCTGGACGCTCTTTCTCAAATACTAACTCTAAAGAAGGATCACATATATCGAGTCTGTAAAATACAGCATTTGGGTTAAGATTCTTAAGGTTGCCCTGTGAAAGGTCATCTACCACAACGACCTTATGTCCATCGTCGATAAGAGCATCTGAAATATGAGATCCAATAAAGCCAGCTCCCCCCGTTACTAAAATTGTAGACATGAATAAAACCCCTTTCTTTTTTCTTGATTATAAGTATAACTGCTTCGGGAAATCCTATCCACTACCCTTTAAAGATCCCACGGTCTTAGGATAATATTTAAGCAGGAAAGACGTTACGTCTTTCCTGCTTAAATATTACTGCTATCGCGACATAAAGGACCAATTTAATCCATATACACCTTTCTACAGTAGCCTCATCAACAATTTATTTTTCACATTCAGAGAATTTTTCAAGCTCTCTGGAAACGACTTTAGCCAATCCCAACAACGCAATAAGGTTAGGTATGACCATCAAACCATTAAAAGTATCGGCCAACTCCCATACCAGTTCCACCTTCAAAGTAGCACCCAAAACTATAAAAAGCATGACTAAAATCCTATAAGGCGTGAGACCTTTTAGCTTAAAAAGGTAGCGTATGTTTGCCTCACCAAAGTAATACCACCCCACGACAGTAGAAAAGGCAAAGAAAAATAAACATATAGCCACAAAGGTGTCGCCAAAGGCACCGAAGGCACTCGTAAAGGCCTTCTGCGTGAGGGCTATACCCGTTGTTTGTCCGTCGAGTACGCCTGTAGCAAGAATGACGAACACTGTCATATTTAATACAATGAACGTATCCACAAATACGCCAATCATAGCGGCCAGACCCTGCTCGGCAGGATAACGCACCTTCGCTACCGCGTGAGCATGTGGCGTAGAACCCATTCCTGCTTCGTTGGAAAATAGGCCTCTGGCCACCCCGTATCTTACAGCTTCTTTGACAGTCGCACCTATCAAGCCTCCTGTGGCAGCCCTGGGATTAAAGGCACCGACGAAGATCATCTTAAATGCCGGAATGATCATATCCAGGTTCATAAATAATACACAGAGTCCCCCAACAATATACAGTACAGCCATTATAGGAACTATTTTTTCCGTAAAAGAAGCAATTCGACCAATTCCTCCAAAAAATATCAGGCCGCCCAGTATGGCTAAACCTATTCCCACATACAGGCTAGGAATGTTAAAGGCCTTTTCAAAGGCATCACTTATTGAATTTGACTGCACCATATTGCCTATGAAACCTAGAGCTACAATTATGGCAACGGAGAAAAACACGGCAAGCTTTCTGCTTCCAAATCCGCTGCTTATATAATAGGCAGGCCCTCCGACCACTTGGCCATCCAAATCCTTTTTCTTATACACCTGCGCAAGTATCGCCTCGGCAAATATGGTGCCCATTCCAAAGAAGGCGCTCATCCACATCCATAAAATGGCACCAGGCCCACCAGAAACAATTGCTGTCGCTGCCCCAGCCAAATTACCTGTGCCCACCTGGGCAGCAATTGCAGTTGCAAGAGACTGAAACGAAGACATACCCTCCTTTCCTGCCTTTTCACCAAAGAATTTAATACCGCCAAAGACTTGATTTAATGCTTTTGTAAAGTAACGAACTTGCACGAATCTTAAACGAAATGTATAATAAATACCTGTTCCACATAGCAAGAAGATCAACACATAATTCCATAAAATACTGTTGATGAATTTTATGATGTCAAGAACATCCACTTGCCGCACCTCCTACATACACAATACATAATACATTTACTATAAAATAGTATGTGATAAAATGATCAATGTCAAGCAAATAGTATAATGTCTATATATTCTGATATCTTAAATGGATACATTAGGTAGAATTCCAAAAACGAATTGCATATAAATAGAAATCTCCCCCTTAATAATGGTAAAGGGGGAGATTTTTAAGAGCACCTTATCTTTGGTGCCGGGGGCGGGACTCGAACCCGCACAGTACCAAGTACCGGTGGATTTTGAGTCCACTGCGTCTACCTGTTCCGCCACCCCGGCATCGCGAAGTAAAGATACCACAAGATTAAGCGCGCGTCTAGATCTGATTGATACTTTCTTCTATCAAACCCCTTTGCAAAATGCCCAATGCCCTACCTAGCTCCAACTTAATTCCGTTTCGCACCGCAGTCCTTTCTATAGCTGCAACAGCTGATATCAATATGTGTTTATCTATATTTCCCATATGGCCCATCCTAAAGCCTTTGCCTGCATAATTTCCAAGACAGCCAGCTATATAAATTCCTTCGTCAGCCGCTATGGCTCTAAATTTGGCATCATCAATGCCTGCCTCTTCGGGATATAAATATACCGCCAAGGTCGGGGCCCTAAAGGCTTTATCGGCAAGCACGGAAAATCCCATGGATGAGACGGCTTCGTCGACCACAGCAGCTTGCTTCTTATGGCGAGCATATCTTTCTTCGAGGCCTTCTTCCTTTATTATCTCTAAAGATTGTTTCAATGCCCATATTAAATTAATGGGAGGCGTACCCCAATATTTAGACGGATCTTCCATGACCGGCAACCACTTCTCGAAATCCATGTAGGAATCTACGATGGTTCCAAGGGATTTACGTTTGTCCAAAGCTTTCTTGGAAGCCCAAAGCAAGGCCAGCCCTGGAGCCACCCCAAAGGCCTTCTGGGAACAGCTGATCAATACGTCAATTCCCATGGTATCCAAGTATTCTTCTGCGCCACCAGTCGCTGCTACGCCATCGACGACAAAAAGGGCATCATGTTCTTTCGTAATTTTTCCTATCTCAGCTATAGGAGCCATGACGCCGGTCGAAGTCTCGACATGGGTTGCCGTTACGATATCGTATTTTTTCTTAGACAATTTACCTTCTACATCCTCGGGCGTTACCGACTTTCCCCATGGAGCGCTGATGACATCTACTTGCAATCCGCGACGCCTGCATATGTCCACGTACCTGTCGCCAAAAAAGCCGTTCGAACATACTAGCACTGAATCGCCTGGCTTAGATATGTTAGCCATGGCCATTTCCATGGCCAGAGTCCCCGAACCTGCGATGACAAATGCCTGGCCATCGCACCGCCAAAGCTCCTTTAAATCCTTCACGACGCTTCTAAAATCCTCAATAAATTGGGCATCTCCGAAGGCTATCGTCTCTCTTCCCATCTGATCTTGAATGGATCGTACCACTGGCGTAGGCCCCGGTATCATCACAAGCTTGTGTGGCTTAATCATCCGGTTTCACCCTCCTTTGCATATGGTACAACGTACACCTAAACTATAACCCTTTTTCGATTATAATCCAATATCCGATTTCTTCACCGACATTAAGAAAGCGGGAGATAGCCAAGCTTATCTCCCGCTTTTTAACATATTGGAGCCGGCGGGCGGACTTGAACCGCCAACCTGCTGATTACAAGTCAGCTGCTCTGCCTGTTGAGCTACACCGGCGCTGGCAAGTTAGATTATACCATAAGCTCCCCGTCTTGCACGAAAGCACGTAAACCTGCGTTATGTATTGAACGAAGTTGCTTCATCTTTCGTAGCTCTTCGACAACGTACCACGCCTTGCCTGCGCTATCAATGACCAATATTGCCCAATTCTCCCCGGGCCAAATCGCATCTCCCCAATGGGTACGGCAGCCACGATGATGGCCCAGCACATGCCTCCAAACGGTATACCCATCAACCTCCAAGCTATCGAGCAGTTCAAGAACTTCAGGGGCAATGCTTTGGTTGCAAAATATCCAAATGAATTTCATCGGGAAAAGCCTCCCTTTGCCTCAACAAACCTGGGCCGTCGGCGTATTTTTTCCTCGACCAAACTGTAGACCACCGGAATCAATACCAGAGTGACCAAAGTCGAAAAGGTCAAACCGCTGATAACCGATATCGCTAACGGTCTCCATATCTCAGCGCCCTCGCCGCGGCTTATAGCCATTGGCAACATGCCAAATATAGTAGTTAGGGTTGTCATCAATATTGGACGCAAACGACGCTCCCCACCTTCCACTAAAGCATCGTGCATGGTATATCCTCTTGCGCGCAACAGGTTTACATAGTCCACAAGCACAATGGCGTTGTTGACCACTGTTCCAACCAACATGACTATACCAAGCAAAGCCTGGAGCGAAAGATATACACCCGTCAACAATAGGCCAGCAACCACGCCAGTCAACGCAAAAGGAACGCTGAACATGATGACGAAGGGATCCAAGAAGGCCTCATATTGTCCTGCCATGATCATGTAGACTAATACAACGCCTAGCAAGATCAAAAGAGTCATCTGCATGTACGTTTCCTTCATATCCTCTACGTCACCGGATATAGCAGTCCTCATGCCTGCAGGCAACTCAGTTGCGTCAAGGAGACGTTGAACATCGGCAGCCACCTGCCCTACCGATCGACCCTCCGCATCCAATTCAATGGTAACGTATCGCTGTCTATTCTTTCGATGAACCTCTGGGGGACCCAGCTCTTCATCAATACTGGCTAAATTATTCAAACGAACCATCTGTCCATCGATGGAAGGCACCAATAGCTTATTCAGCGTATCCCATGAATGCCTTTGCTCGGGCTCGAGTCTAAGCCATATCTCGTAGTTATCAGCTCCTTGCCAATAGTCCTCGTCAAGTTGAACCCCGTAATAATATGTCCTTAAGGCTTGCGCTATATCGCTCGTCCTAACGCCAGCAAGGCCAGATCTTTGTCTATCAACGTGCACCCAAACCTCAGGTCGGCTTGCCTTTTGAGTAAGTTCTACATCTACGGCTCCTGGTACCGTCTCAACCTTCTTTTTTATCATATCACCAACTTTAAGTAACTCATTGATATCATCACCGTAAAGTTCAATAACTATAGGCTTAGAGCTCCCCCCAGTCATGATTGGAGAACTTATGGAAGAACTCACCGACTCAAATCCAGGCTTAGCAGTTAAATATTGCCTCAACTGGGCAGCCACCTGAAAACCGGAACGTTTCCTTTCGCCCTTAGGTATCAACTCTACACCAACCGTACCGGTGTTGGAAGACTCACCTCTAAGCGCTCCCATACCGCTGCCCGAGCTGCCTCCATAGATATATACACTTTGTAATTCGGGGATGTTTTTTAAAGCGAAAGACATGATGTCTTTGGCCACCCTCTCGGTTTCCTCAACCCTTGTGCCTTCTGGTAATCTAAAGTTGACCCTTACGCTACCGGTGTCGGATTTTGGAACCAACTCATAACCAAGACGAGTAAACCCAAAAACCGTAAAGACCATACACAGCATCGCCAAGGCTATGATCTTTTTTCTGTTGTGTAAGGCCCAATTAATCGACAAGGCGTAGCGATGTTCTAGCCATGCCAAAAAGCGCTTTGAATAGCGATGTATAAATAGCTTATCTTCCCTGGTCCTAAAAGTTTTACTTCCCACCATGGGGATGAATGTCAATGAAACAACCAATGACGCTGCGATGGCCAGCGACATTACAACGGAGAGAGATGAGAAAAATATGCCCACCAATCCAGTTATAAATATGAGCGGTATCAACACAGCTAAAGTCGTTAGGGTAGATGCTGCCAATGCACTCCCAACTTCGCCTGCCCCCAATATGGAAGCAATGCTGCGCTTTTCTCCTGCTTCTATATGGTAAATGATCTGGTCCGTAGCAACTATAGCGTTATCCACGACCATTCCTGAGGCGACCGTAAGTGCCGACAATGTCATCAAGTTGACAGTATACCCCAGTAAGCGCATTGCTATGAAAGTTACGATCAAGGAAAAAGGAATGGCACCGCATATAGCAAGTGTCCCGGGTATCCTGCGCAAAAATGCGTAAGTCACCAAAAACACCAATACTATTCCGTATATCAAGGTCGATGCTAGTTGTTGTAGCGAATTCAATATAAACTTCGACTGGTCATATCCTATTATGTAGTCAACGTCAGGCGGAAAGAGGGACCCTTTTAACTCTGCCAAACGAGCCTTTATTTCATTGCTGACTTGTACGGTATTGGCATCTGTGTTTTTCGTCACCATCATTACCACAGACCTGGCTCCGTCTGCCCATCCAAAGGTCGAGGCGTCTTTATAGCCATCTTCAACCCTTGCCACGTCCTTTAGATAAACAGGTTTGCCGTTAAACGTACCTACAATGGTGTAACCCATATCGCTCGGTATCTGAAATCTTCCGGGAACACGCATTTGGTACTCAATCATGCCCTCTTTAAAACTACCCGCTGGGAGGTTAAAATGCTCTTGTTGCATAACTGAATATATTTGTTGCGGTGACAAGTTGTATGCCTTCAGTTTTTCGACGTCCAACAATATCTTTATCTCCCGTTGTTCTCCGCCAAAGACCGATACGTCGCCAACTCCGGGAACCTGTTGGATTGCCTTGCTTATATCATTATCCACAAAATGGTACAATCCGGGGAAGGTAGGCCCGGCCTTAAATACGACAAGCATAACAGGCATAGCGCTTGACGTAACCTTTATCAAAATCGGGTCGTCTGCATCTTCCGGAAGCCTTCTGCGTATGATGTTAACCTGATCTCGTGCATCTCCCATCCTGGCATCTAAATCTTCTCCCCACTTAAAACGAAGGACGACAGCAGAAGCTCCATCGCTGGAAGTAGAGGTAATCTCGTCAAGGCCCTGAATGGTAGCCATTCTGTCTTCCACTTCCTCCGTGATTTCCTGTTCGATGTCGCTCGCAGCTGCGCCTGCCCAGGTGGTGATTGCGAGTATTACGGGCGGCTCAAATTCAGGCAAAAGGTCCACTTTGATGCCTATGAAAGATACAGCACCCAAAAGTATTACGGCGACAAACACCATCAAAGTAGCAATTGGCCTTTGTACTGCAATTTCCCAAAGCTTCATTGAGTTACCACCTCCACGGGCACACCTTCACCCAACGCCCGTACTACAGGTGATATGACTCTGTCTTCAGCAGATACCCCCTCAATGATCTCTACAAGATTACCGGTTTCTATTCCTCGCTTGACAAATATTTGTTTCGCCTTTTTGTCAGGACCTACGATAAAACAATACCACTCTCCAGTTCCAGCCAATTGCTTGACAGCTTCCTTGGGAAGGGCTATTCCGTCATGTTTTCCAACGACCACTTCAACTCTCGCAAACATTCCCGGCTTTAATATGCCCTTTGATGGTATCCACACCTCAAGATTTGCCGTCCTCGTAGAAGCATCTAGAGTCGGGCTAAGCCTACTGACACTTCCGTCAAAGGAAACACCCGGAAACGCATCGATTGTGACATGCGCCAATTGTCCCAATCTAACCTTAGGGTAATCGCTTTCGGTAATCGTTCCCTTAATTTTTACAGTTTCCTGTCGCGAAACAACAAAACACGAAGTTCCAGCGCCAACGGTATCACCAGGATCTATATTCCTTTCTGCTATCACACCATTAACTGGTGAAACTATGTCGTGGTAGCTCATCATGACCTGTAATTGTCTCAATTGAGCTTCTGCTTGTTCCAGCTGCCTTTGAGACTGATCTAATTTGGCCTTGTCAACTTCGTATTGTCCTTCTATTTGGTCCAGTTGTTGGCGACTTATAACTTGCTCTTGATATAAATTTTTGTACCGGACGTAATCCTTCTCGGTAGTTTGAAGTTGACTTTTTGCTTGAGATATGGAAGCTTTTGCCGCAGCAACCGCAGCCCTTGCTTCCTCGATCTGCCTGCGAGTCAAGCTATCGTCAAGCCTTGCTAGCAGTTGGCCTTGCTTTACCTGATCACCGATGTCGACAAAAACGTCCAGCACAGTCACATTGCTAGTAACTTTAGAACCTACAATAGCCGCTTCCTTCGGTTCAACCCCACCAACGAAGGTGACTATATCTTCAAATTGCATAACAGTAGGTTTGACGACTGAAACCTTTATGCTCTCAAGAGGCTTTACAACATCACTTTGATCATTAGTTTTATTTTCATTAAATAATCTTGTTCCAGCTACTGCTACGACAGCCAGAGCAACAATTGCTATGACGATTGTTTTGATCTTCATCTAGCTCCCTCCTTGCCCACCTCGACGTTACTTTCCTGGTCGGCTGACATTAAATCTTCCTCCGAAGCGCCTATGGAATAAATGAGATCACTATAGGCTGCATAGGCATCATATACGGCGTTGACAAAGCTGGTATTGGCATCTGTGAGAGCGGTCCTGGCATCCAAGACATCTATATTGGTACCTACTTGTTCGACATACCGTCTCAAAGCCATGCGGTAATCCTCTTCAGCCGTTTTAACCTGATCTTCAGCAACGTGCACCCTTTGCAAGGCCGATTCCATGTTCTGCCATGCGGTAGAAACCTCCAGGCGAATTTGATTCCTCAGGTCATCTATTCTGGCAAGCAACTCTCTGGCCATTGCCTTGTTCTCTTCAATTTTGTTCTTTATTTCACCTCTATCGTACAGCCTCCAAGAGGCAATAACGGATAAGTTCCAATCATCGCTATTTGGAAAGAACTCATCTTCGTAATAAGAAGTCTCTCCCTGAATGGATATACTTGGCCTTGCCTGCCCAGCCGCAGCTTTTGCTAATTCCTCTGCTGCCTTTCTGGAGTCATCAAGCGAAACTAACTCCGGGCGCTTTTGTAATGCCGTTGCGTAGGGATCTATTTTGGGCAAAGACAGGCGCGTTTCTTCCTTGGGAGCGATTTCAGGTACCTGTGAAAAGGAAAGGGTTACACCTACTGCCTTTTCCAAGGTGTTCAAGGCTACGCGGGTACCGTTTTGAGCTTGGATCAAGTTTAACTCCGCGGTTGAGACGTCAACTTGGGTCCTTAAAACTTCGTTAACCGCTATGACTCCTTGTTCGTAAAGTGACTTTGCTTGTTTTAAATGCTCCAATGCTAAATCGTAGCTTTCCTGAGCCACCCTAAGTTGTGCTCTTGCCCTTTGCAGATCATAGTAGGACTTTCTGACATCATTTTCGACCGACTGTTTGGTACGAAGCAGGTCAGCTTCCAATGCCTTACGATTGAGAGTAGCGGCTCTCAAGGAGGCCTCAAAGCTATCGCCGCTATACAACGTGTGCGTAAACGATAACGCTGCTTTGTATGTATCTCTATACTTTGACTCCTTAATGCCTCCACCATATTCATGCGCATAAATCAGATTTGCATCGAGCTTTGGTGCCAATTGAGATGCACTTTGAAGCTCACGAGCTCGGGCCTGGTTAACCTGTTCCTGTGCAGCTTTTAATAGAGGATTCTGTTGCTCAGCAATGGCAATTAGGTCTGCAAGGCTATATTGAACATCGGAATTGACTTCCTCTCCCCAGACGCTTTTATCCATAGCCAATACAAGAAATAACAGACAGCACAAAGCGATCATAAACATGAATCGTCTTACAATGACATTTGGCAATTTATCTAGTCATCTCCTTTCATAACCAAATCGACTATATGCTCCCAACATTCCTTTGCTTCTTGAGTATCCATCACACTACCCTGACATGATAAAATACCGAGCATCGTTAGACGTAGTAACAGACATATGGAATCCATCTCTCCTTTGTCAAGATTGAAGCACAAACCTTCATCCATTGATATTTTCATATAGTAAGAAGTGAGATCTCTAGCAATTTTTTTGAACTCTTCTCGTCCTCTTTTCGCCTGAATAAGTAAATCCATCCAGATCAGCGTGCTCTCCGGGTCTTTGTCAAAAACGTCTAGTATCAGATTTCCCCTTCTGCGAAAGAACGCCGCTGCATCGACGACATCATAAGTCTCAGATTTAAAAAGCTCTTTTACCCTTTCTACCTCTAGGATCAAAATGGTCCGATAAAGCTCGAATTTATCGCTAAAGTGCCAATATAGAGATCCCTTGCTAACCCCGGCCTCTTTTACAATAGAATCGACACTCGTTCCATGATAACCATGCTGTGCAAACAAGTGACGCGCTGCCTTAATAATACTGTCTTTGGTATCCCTCACCTATAAACCTCCCGACCATTCAGTCTAGAGAAATTAGGATAAACGTTTTGCCTCATTTTGTAAAGGCGGAAATGCTGAGTTTTAAATTTCATTTATCTTTAAAAGATTTAATCAAAATATCAGCTGTAGGTTCGAATTAAAACGAAAGACGGAAGCATAAGCCTCCGTCTCAAACTGCTGCTGCCCTTGCTCGCAACCCAAAAGCTTAAAAAATTATCGCTTAGAGTACTGATAAAGGGCCCTGGCCTTCCTTCTGCCAAACTTCTTTCTTTCTACCATTCTCGGATCTCGCGCTAGCAAGTCAGCTTTCTTTAAAACTGGCCTGATTTCGGGATCTAAAGCAAGCAAAGCCCTCGCAATCCCAAGCCGAACTGCCCCAGCTTGACCGCTTAAACCTCCACCTTCTGCCTTAACGATAACATCAAGCTTGCCCTCCATCCCGGATACCCTGAGTGGCTCCAAAGCATGAAGTTGCCATACCTGCCTTGGAAAATACTCCTCAACGCTTCGTCCGTTTATTAAAACTCGCCCTTCGCCTGGACGAATCCGTACCCTAGCGATGGATTCCTTTCTCCTGCCCGTACCCCAGTAATACATTGATGACGGCAAAGACTTCTTCCCCCCCTATATTAAATTTATAGTGTGCGACGCTCGAAGCCGATCATCGTCACATAAACACGCTTATGGTGACTAAATATCCAAAATCTCAGGTTTTTGTGCCTCATGAGGATGGTCGGGGCCTGCATACACTTTAAGTTTTCTTGCATATTTCAACTTGTTACGCGGTAACATGCCCTTAACCACTATCTCAACGAGACGTTCCGGGTTCTTTTCCAACATGACGCGATATGGAACTGATTTAAGACCACCCTTATAGCCGCTATAGCTATATACCAGAGATTGATCGATCTTCCTCCCGGTCAGCTTCACATTGGCAGCATTAATGATGACCACGAAATCCCCTGTATCGACGTGTGGGGTATATTCCGGCTTATGCTTTCCCATTAACACGCGAGCAACACGCGCAGCAAGCCTCCCCAAAGGAATGTCCGTAGCATCGACAAGATACCACTTTCGTTGTTGTTCTACGTCCCTTGGCTTTGCCATAAAAGTCTTATATCCCTGCATCTATAAGTTCCTCCTTCGATTACATTCTGCCTTTCGTGCAGCGGAGTTTATTCTATACAACAGCATCCGCCAATGTCAAGAAAGATGCCTTTATTTTACACAATTACAGAAACCTCTTAAGCCTGGGATTTTCCTCTATGCCGGGCAATCTGCCCCTCTTTGCTATAGGAGTTCCGTCGATGACCTTCAAATCCATGGTCATATCCCTCGGAGTAGCATGGGCTATATAGCTTCCGACACCAAAGACATCAGCACCAGCCTGCGAAAGCAGTCTTATCTTGTCTGGGTTAAGACCACCAGAGACAACGATCTGAACATGAGAAAAGCCTTCCATATTTAGCCTCCAACGCACTTCCCTAACCAGAGACGGAGACACCCCTCCTCTTTCTCCGGGAGTATCCAGGCGCACACCGTCTAGCTTCTTTCTTAAGGCCCTTGCCACTAAAAGTGACTCTTCTGCTTCATCCTTGAAAGTATCGACCAATATTATTCTGGACTCTTGCTCTGGTAAAACGCTGTCGTATAAAATGGCAGTCCTCACGGTATCACCTACTATTAGCACAGCAGCATGGGGGATGGTGCCTTGAGGTTCGGCTCCAGCTAGCTTAGCTCCTAATATACAGCTAGCGCCTGTGCAACCCCCTGCTACCAAGGCAACCCTTTCCATGACCGGTGCTACCGCCGGGTGAACGTGACGGGCACCAAAACACAATACTGGCTTTCCCTCGGCAGCCTTAACGCATTCTCTTGCAGCTGTGGCCCATCCGCTAGAACTTGCCAAAAAACCCAGGATGACAGTTTCATACATCCCGAAAGAACCATAGGGCCCATGGATTCTACATACTACCTCTTTTGGGGAGAAGGCCATGCCCTCCTCTAGCGCGTATACCTTCACGCCTTTGTCCTTGAGCAAAGACAACACTTCCGACAATCCTGCAAAAACTCCCGATTCCTTAGAGAAGATCTCGGCCACGACTGGGACGTCAAGTCTTCCGTTTTCCTTGAGCAAGTCTCTGGTCTTCACAAAATAAATATCGGTAGTATATCCGGCCATAATTTCATCATGATCTGCACTTAAGAACTTCCTTGGAGATAACTGCAAGGATCTGACATCATCGAAATATTCGATATTCTTCATTTTCATCACCTAGCGCTCATGAGCACCAATACGAGAGACGTAACCATGAATAGCGATAGCAAAAGAACGGTTACCTTGCTCAATCCAGACAAGCGCTGCCATTGACCGGAGGACATATCTGCCTGCGTCCCACCGCCAAAGACGCCGGCAAAGCCGCTTTGTTTTCGACGCTGCAACATTATAACTCCTATCAAGGCCACAGAAACTAAGAGATGCAGGCAAGCTATGACCACAAACATTCCTCGTGCCTCCCATTAAGTTCAATTATTTAAATTCATCGTCTAATTACGACAAGGCCGGATTCGATACAGCCAGTAGATGGACATGAGATATACTCGAAAAGCTATTCTATCACATTTTGACTCTTAAGCATATCGCAAAGAGCTTTAATTGCGATATGCCTGTGCGATAGGGCATTTTTTTCTTCAGGCTCCATCTCAGCGAAAGTTTTGTCATAATCACAAGGCATGAAGATCGGATCGTAACCGAAACCATTGTAACCCCTTTTAGTTTCTGTTATTTTTCCGTAACACATGCCCTCCGTCAGCCACACCTGAGACATCTTTGGTAAAACCAAAGCCACTGAAGCTACAAAACGTGCATCACGCTCTTTGATCCCCTTTAATCTTTCTAACACCAAACCTATCCTGGATTCATCATCGCTTGCAATCCTTGCAGAATAAATGCCGGGCCAGTTATTAAGTGCCATCACCTCAAGACCGCTATCGTCGGCCAAGGCGGGCATATTAAATGCCCTACTCCACGCTAGTGCTTTAAGTAAAGCGTTTTCGGAGTACGATTTCCCCTTTTCTTGAACATCTACAGGCTCAACTTCAGGGCCAAAAATCAAATCTACGGGGGTTTCCCTCAACATCATGGCTATCTCTCGATGTTTGTCTTTATTTTTACTTGCAAAAATAACTTTGCTCTTTTTCAATATAGATTTCCTTTCATGTTTTATGACTTAGGTGCCAATCTCCAAGATACCGTCAAATCAACCGGTGTAGTCATCGTCGCATCTTTGCCTTCTGTCAAAAACTTAACTTCCTTTATCGGATCAAAATTCTCTATGACAGTACGTAGTAGGGCTGTCATAAAAAGCGATGCTCTATCCTTGTCAAGTTTTTGCAAAGAAGAATAAAACGATGCATTCATATCGAGGTACAACATCTCGCCATTGCGAAAGACGTGAAGCACACGGCTATTTCCGTCTACGAGGCCTTTTGAAGCCATGAGCGATATCCACTGCTCTAAAGTGGCACTAATGTTCTCCTCCATTACGCCTGGGACCAATTTATAACCAGCTACACTCAAGGAACCGCCTTCGGGTAGAAAGACCTTCACTTCATTTATGTAGCGCATATTAGAGACAGGGACTACCTGGGTGCTCTCAACTTGAGTGGATATCTCCCCTGAAATGTTAAATTTTTTGCCGATCAGTTTAAGGATTAATCCTGACCCATAATATCCCAACCCAAATAATATAGCAATTAAACAAGCCCAAGCGATAATACGATATGGCAAGGGTGCTTTTTGGGGAGTTCTATTTTGCTCCTTATCTCGCCTTCGTGGTAAATCGCCGCGTTTTTCCATGGGAAACTATCCCTCCAAAAACAACAATATCCCTACATGTTGCGCAAATATGACTCTATACCATCTGCCAGGCTTTCGGCAAGCTTTTTTTGATACGTCGGATTAGCCAAAAGGGAAGCTTCAGCTTTATCGGTCAAAAAACCCATCTCGACCAGCACTGCAGGCATAGCTGCTCCTCTAAGGACAAAAAAGGGAGCTTGAGCTACCCGTCGCATATTTAATCCCCTATTGCTACCAGCTTTGTATAGGACCTCCGCAAAGGACATGCTTTGTTCAATCTTCACGTTTTGTTCCATATCTCCCAGGATCTTCAACAACAATTTGGTCCGCTTATCCGCGATACTATCTACATTTTCTGTCCCCTCGCCCAACTCCCTGTTTTCTATCAACGCCAATCGCATTGCATCTTCATCGCTTGGCAAAGCCATTATATAAATCTCCACCCCTTTTGCGCTTCGGCCTGCAGGCAGGGCATTACAATGAAGACTGACGAACAAATCTCCATCCCAATCGTTAGCAAGTTTTGTCCTTTCGTCAAGTCGCAGATATATGTCCTGCGAACGCGTCATTCTGGTTTTGATGCCACGACTTTCCAGAATATTGGCCAGTATTTGACCCATCTTCAAGTTTATGTCCTTTTCCACGACGCCGTTGGCCCTGGCACCCGGATCTTTTCCCCCATGGCCCGGATCTATCACCACCAAGTGGGGTTTAGTGCCCCGAGGCGCAGCAACATTAGAACCGCCCTGAGAGTTGCTGGGCACGGGCACACCGTTGTTATTGTCTTTTTTTGCGATGACGTCGTTGTTTACAACGTTGTCATTTCCAAAAAAATCAACTACATATCGGGGTGGCGAAGATAGACTAAAATAAGCTATTTTCTGGGCCTGGTGTTTTATATTAATTATTGCCGCTCCATCTTTTTGGCTTACCGAAACAGTTGGAAACGAAGCGTTCTGTTTCATGTTTTTGACCTGATCTTCAACGACAACACCGTCAAACTTAAGCACCAACTCTGAGGGCTTCTTGTCAACGGAGGGAGCTATATTATACGACAAATCTATTACCAGCCTGATCCTGTCTTCCCATTTACCCCATCTTATCCCCACGATTTTGCTCGCAACATTTTTGGCGCTTCCTTTATCGGCAATAGCTCCAGCGTTACCCTGAACAGTCATGCCGTTAACGGAAATGGAAGGCCTATCTTCCGCTGCATCGGCCTTACCAGCCCATTTCAATGTTTTACCGTCATTGACAATAGGTTTTAATATTTTTAACGTAGTATTTGCCTCCATCCACCAATGTCCGTCTCTATAAATTGGGATGAATGGCAGAGGAACTATGTCTTGCCCATTTTTCTTGGCCACAGCAGCATTTGGCACAAATTCTAAGGAATTATTTCCCTTTTTGACAAGAAAATGCTTAGCATCGGAGTCAACCTCAAGTTTAAGCATGGTCGCAACGTGATCTATAGGCACCAAGTTATGTCCATCTTCATTTAAGACCGTAACGCCACCAAGATTTTCGACACCATGCCACAGTATCCATTTTTCATTGGCATAACCGCTATCGTTGGCACCCAAAACTACTAAAAGAAGTATCGCAAAAAGAAATAATCTCTTAATATTTCTATATCCCTGCCGTTGCAACATCTTCAATCACCAAGGAAGGAGATCCGACACTCCCATAGAATTTAATGTCTTTTCCAACACCAACCACACGATAAAGGACATCGTAGATATTACCCGCTATCGTCATCCCCGACACAGGATCCTCGAGGATACCCCTTTCTATGCGAGCTCCTTTTATGCCCAATGAAAAGTCACCGCTTACAGGATCGAAAGTATGCAGCCCAAGCAGCTCTGTAACGTAAATACCGGAGCCGGCTTTATTTAACAGACACTCCAAGTCTTCAGTTCCCGGAGAGATGAAAAGATTCGAAGCCCCTACGCTTGGCAACGAAGCTGTACCTCGAGCGCAATTACCCGTCGAAGGCACCCCATCCATATTAGCATGCTCTATATTATATAAAAAACCATTCAGAATACCCCTTGAAAGCAGGGTTGTCCTTTGGCCAGGCACTCCTTCGCCATCGAATAGATAGCTCCCCATGCCTTTTTTTAGAGTTGCATCGTCGATCAAATTGACTACATCTGAGGCAATCTTGCATCCCAGCTTGCCAGAAAGCAACGACCTGCCTTTGTGGACGTTATCAGCCAGAAAACAATCTTCCAGCATCGACACGAAAGAGGCTGATGCCAAGCTATCCAATACCAAGATATATTTGGCGGTCTTCAAGTTCTTGCCGCCTAAAGTAAGGCGAGTCCTGTAAACCGCTTGCCTGGCTATGTCCAAGTAATCCAAATCGCTGGCATAGCGGCGCTCGTCGCCAAAGCCCCCCATTTCCATCTCATCGCCGTCGCTCATTATCACCGCGACATCGCATCTTGCCACCGTTTCCTTTTGCCACTCGCAAAAACCTTCGCTGGATAAATAAAGAGTCTCCTCGTAGCCTTCTCCATAAAAGGCTTCCCTGACGGACTTGACACGCTTATCGATGCTCCGCGCTTCATCCGTTACACTTGCACATATCTTTGACCCTTGATCAAAGTCAAAGCCTTCAGCTATGAAGGGATCAAATATGTCTTGATCCTTAAATGCAATGCTTTGATTACGATTTAGTTCCACATAGGGATTTGGATCGTTGTTTTTGCAATTATGGACAGACCATTCGATAACTTTGCATAATGCCTCTTTGTCCAACATGTTGCAGTAAGCGATGCCCTGCCTGCCCTCTTTATCGATGACTCGTAATCCCAATGAAATTACCCTACCCCTAGAATTATCCTCCAGGTCACCGTCGATGAAGGACAGCGAAGAGGAGATATCGGCCTTATATAATATGTCAGCTCCAGTTATATGTTTATAGCTTTTCAGCTGTTCTAAAGTCCAAAGGGCAGCAGATTCCACCAGATCCCTTTCAGGCAAATCCATCATTTACGCAATTCCTCCAATATGACCTTTGCGGCCTTTTCTACATCCTCAAAGCTAACATCACGATGAGTGACCAATCTGATCTTCTTCGGTGTGGGGTTGAATAATACGCCCCTCTGTTTGCATCTTTCTGCTAAAAGGGCCACATCCAGGGCATCTTCCACTTCGAAATATACCATATTCGTCGGCTTCGATACCTCCGCAATTTTAACCCCTCCGTTAGCCAGCCTATCCCTTAATATTTTTGCCTTCTCGTGGTCATTAGCTAAATCCCGATATCCCTTCAATGCAACTATACCTGCAGCGGCAACAACCCCAGCCTGACGCAAGCCCCCTCCAACGCGTTTTCGCCAATGTCTTGCCCTTTCTATATAGCTCTTATTACCGCATATCACGGACCCCATCGGAGCTCCCAATCCCTTTGACAGGCAAAATTGAACGGAATCGACTAGTCGGGCATAAGTTGCCGGCTCAACCTCCCATGCTATGGCTGCATTAAATATCCTAGCTCCGTCTAAGTGTACGGAGAGCCCTTTGCTTTTTGCTAGATCTACCATCGAGGAGAAGGCCTCGGGAGATATGGCAACTCCACCGCAAGCGTTGTGGGTATTTTCCAAACACAGCAGCTTAGCGGGAGCATGATGGACATTTTTTGGCCTACAGTAAGACAACACATCCTGAGGCTTAGGGATGCCTTCGTCGTCGTTAACGCAGAGAGGCACAAGCCCACCTAAAGCGGACAATCCGCCACCTTCATTGACGTAAATATGGCTATTGATTCCAAGTATTGCTCCATCCCCACGTGTACAATGGGTAAGCAGTGAAACCAAGTTACCCATAGTTCCGGAACAGACAAACAAAGCTGCTTCATGTCCCATTATTTCGGCAGAAAGTTTTTCCAGCTCAATGACCGTTGGGTCCTCCTGATAAACGTCGTCCCCCACTTCGGCCTCTGCCATTGCCTTTCTCATTTCGGCAGAGGGTTTAGTTACGGTATCACTTCTTAAATCAATGAACGTCATAATTCATTCTCCCCTCAAATATGATTTTTCTCCATTGGTCTCAGCTGGCGTTGTCGTCCTTATTATGGCTAGAGAAAATAACTCATCGGGTATTATGTCATCCGGGACATCAATGCCCATTTTGACCTCAGGTCTTATTGATCCGTGAAAGTCACTCCCTGCCGTAGGTTTTAACTTGAACTTGGCCGACATCCTCAAGAAGTTGAAAATCTCATCTGCCCTATGATGGCTCGAATAGCACTCCAGCCCCCACAGACCTAAATCCTTAAGTTGCCTTAACAAGAGTTCAAAACTTTCAGTATCTAAACACACTGCACCGGGATGTGCAAAAACAGGCAACCCCTTGGCCTTACGGATCAAGGTAATACAATCTTCCGGCATAAGCGTTTTCCTTGGAACATAAGCAGGAGCCCCCTTGCCAAGATATTTATCAAAGGCCTCCTTGAGGCTAGATACATACCCCTTTTTTAGCAACGCCTTGGCTATGTGAGGCCGAGCTATCACTTTGCCTTTAGACTCTGCTTGGACCTCTTCCAGCGCGATCTCCAACCCCAATGACCTTAACTTCCCGCAAATTGCAGCATTTCTCTCGTCTCTATATCTTCTTATGGTCGCCAGAGTCTTTTGAAAGGATGAATCCTCATGGTCTATGCCATAGCCCAATATGTGGACACTGCAGTAATACTCTGCCGATAGCTCTATGCCATATAACCCGGCAACGCCACTGGCAAGACAGGCCTGTTCAAACTCCTTAAGGCCATTTGTGGTATCGTGATCAGTGAGCGACAGCAAGGATATTCCCGTTGCCCTCGCCATCGACACCAGCTCTGATGGAGATAACGTTCCGTCAGAGGCAGTGGAATGAACATGCAGATCGATCAGCATTCCTGTCTATTCAAGATAACTTCTAATATCGAATATGGAAGCCACGTCCAAAAGAACTATTAAATCTCCATCTTTAGTCCTAACAATACCCTGAAGATATTCCTTGGATATAACAGAATCGATGGATTCTGCACTTTCGATCTGATCTACGTTAACAGTTCTAACTTCACGAACAGAATCGACAAGGATACCAAATACGATATCCTCCTCCTCGATAACGACTATCCTCGACTCGCCGCGACGTTCAATTTTTCCTCGGTTCATCTTCACTGCAATATCCATCACGGGAATTACTGTGCCTCTCAAATTTATAACCCCACACACATAGGCCGGCGCATTTGGAACCCTAGTGATGCTTTCCGGAATACGTACAATCTCCTTGATCTTAGAAACCTCGATGGCGTAATGTTCCTCAAAAAGATCGAAGACCAATAAGGTTTTCTCCTTGCCGTTCTTGGTTTCTTGAGAGGTATCCTCAACTGTAGAAGTGCTTTCTTTGACTGCCATTTTCCTCGTCTCCCCTTATCTTAGATCCCAAGATTCTTGATGAAACACCATTCCATCCAATGAGAGGATGCTAATTGCTTCCTCATCGATCAAAGCTAAAGAAGCAGGGTCTTTGCCTTTGGGCAAACTGACCGATCCTGGATTTAAAAAAATTGTCCTTCCTTCACGCGCTAACGAACACACATGAGTATGACCCATCAACATCAAATCTGCTCCAAATGACAATGCTAGACTTCTATCTCTTTCAAAATCCGTGCCATGAGAGGCAAGTATGAGTTTATTGTTCCACCACATGACCAAATAGGGGTTCGCTATTGGCCATTTCAACATAACAGCGTCGATATCTGCATCACAATTTCCCCGCACAATCATGACTGGAATATCCGAATCATTGATCTCTTCTGCCAGTTCTTTCGGCATATAGCCTTCGGGAAGGGGATTTCGAGGCCCGTGATACAACACGTCGCCAAGATGAACGATCATATCTGATCCTTTCCAAATCTGTCTCGCCTTCCTCCAGGCCGTTACACTTCCATGAGTATCAGAGATTACAGCAATTTTGGAGGACATAATTACCTAACCTCTCTTGATGGATAATACATCCCTTAAAAGGGAATAAGCTGTTTCTTTAGGCCCAGAGCTGGAGCCGCTTATGCACACTTCTCCTATAATATCGGTCAAAAGCAACGCTCCTATAGAAAAGCCTTCCAAATAAGCTAATGGATGATTCAAAGATAGGATCTCAGGTCCAACGGAAATGTCTAATCCATCGGAATTGATTTCAATTCTCGACACTAGCTTCAGCTTGCCGCCTTTTCTTTTTGCTTCCTCGATATTTTGCATCGTCACGTTTCGAATCCCGTTGATGGACACCTGTTTTATATCGATATCCAAAGACATCATGCTCTTTGCCACTATCACAGTCTTGGCAGCAGCCTCCAGGCCATCGATATCGAACCATGGATTTTGTTCAGAAAGGCCACGCCTTTGGGCCTCCAACATGGCCTCATCGAAACTGCTTCCCATCCCCATTACGCTCAAAATATAGTTGCAAGTGCCATTAAGTATCCCCTCAAACCTTTTGACGTGACAACCGGGAAGGCCCTCTCGGACAAGGGAGAAGAGGGGCGTACCGGACAATACCGTTGCCTCATATAATAAGCTTACTCCCCTTTGAAGCGATCCCTCCATTAGTTCATCGTAGTATAAGCTCATTGCTCCGGTGTTTGCCGTAACTACATGCTTTCCCCTCTCAAGGGCTTTTTTTATGATGGTTCGCGCCGGTTCCCCAAGCTCAAAATCCGAGGGAGTGCACTCAACTAATACGTCATAATCCAGGTCTTCCAACATTTCGTCAGCATCATTTAAGATCAAGCCGCCTTCATGCAATAAGGCATCTAACCTTCCCGTCAAGGCCTCCCATTTCAGCAAATTATCCACATCGATACCATAGGGATTATATATACAGCCTCGACTCCTCGTTGCCACCCCCACTAGCGAAATCGAAGCGCTTGCTGTGATATTTCTTTTTCTGCTTAGCAACTCACAAAAGGACCTTCCAACTCTTCCACATCCAAAGAGCAAAACTCTCAAGACAGTGCGCCTCCTCCCCTACTTGCCTTTCGAGGATGATCATAAAAGCAAAATCATTACATTTTTTATATAAAGAGTGTATCATAATATTCTGATATTTATAACACGCCTCGTAAAGGGGGAACATGAATGCCACAAACAAGTTCATTCAAGCTATATGATGATGGAAAGGTAATTTTTTATCTGCTGGGATGGGAAGAGACGGAAGACGAGGGTTCCGTGCAGACTAACCAATATTTGTTGATAAGCGGCGATGAGGCCGTCCTAATGGATCCGGGTGGCGCTCACGTATTTCCAAGGGTTTTAGCAAATGTCTCTGAGATTATTAACATAAACAAGATAACTCATATATTCTACTCCCACCAAGATCCCGATGTATCTTCGGGGGTAATTCTATGGCTTTCCATGATAAATAAGGTCAATGTGCACATACCTGGTCTGTGGATCAGGTTTTTGCCGCACTTCGGCGTTTACGACCAGCGAATGGTATCGCCCATACCTGATGGCGGGGGCGAGTTGGTGCTCAAAAATGGCCATAGACTGGAGATGTTACCTGCTCATTTTCTGCACTCAACCGGCCAGGCAACGCTATACGACCCCGTGTCCAAGATACTTTTCTCGGGCGATATAGGAGCAGCCGTGTTCCCGCCTGGTAAAAGATATCCAATTGTAGAAAACTTTGAAAGCCACGTTAATTATATGAAGGGCTTTCACGTGAGGTACATGGCCTCCAATCAAGCGTGTCGAGCTTGGGTTAACTTGGTTAGCGGCAAAGATATAGAGGCAATCGCTCCCCAACACGGCGCTGTAATTAGGGGCAAAGACATGGTAAAAGACTTTCTAAATTGGTTTGGAAATCTCAAGTGCGGTGTGGATATCATAAACGAAATTTATTCCACTGGGGGGAGAAGGGCGCTCTCCTCGCGAAATTAAAAAAGCGCAGGTGAAAGACTATGGCACAACGGGATGTTATTAAGAGCTTATCTTCCTCTCATTTTAGTTTTATGCTCATGCATTCATTCATGAGCCAAATGGACGAAGTACTGGTAAGGCGTGTCGAACACACCAAACAAGAGCTTGCGGGCATCGCCAACCAATTCTCGAACTTAAGCTCTCAATTCAAGGACATGGTCGAGCAATTCGCAATAAGCAGACAAGAGGCGGATAAAAACGTCTCCACTATACAAAAAATGAACGATGAATTAACTACGGATCTTCAAAAATCTGGAACAGATCTAGAATCCATGAACAAAAAGGTCAAAGAGACCATAGACACAACATACGCCACCTTAAACTCATTCTTAGAGATCCAACAAATATCGAAGGAAATACAGAGGATTGCGAAACAGACAAACCTGCTGGCCTTAAATGCCTCCATCGAAGCAGCAAGGGCTGGAGAACACGGACGAGGGTTTGCGGTGGTCGCCAGTGAGGTCCAAAAACTGGCAAGCGAATCCAAAAGCGCATCAGAGGGCATTTCGCAAAGAATCGAAAGCATTTCGCATTCAGTCGAGGAGTCAATGCAAAGCATATCGAAGATAAGCCAAATGTTCAATGTCCTACAAAGCTCTTTACAAAGTTTCTTGAATTTTTTGAACATGAATAAATCTTTTTTGGAAAACCTGTCAAAGTTCATTTACCAATCCGAAGAAGAACTTCAAAGCAGCTCTTTGCAGATGACCAACTCGGTAGAGATACTATCCCAGGCACAACAGCGCTTTGAGGCTATGAGCAACATCATTTCTTCAATTGTCAAAGCTCAAAACAACTTAAAAACCATCTCCCTTTAACTTCCCAACACAAAGGCAGGAAGCACAGCTGTGCTTCCTGCCTTTGTGTTCCTTCCGGCATATCAAAATAACCGGCATCAAAATAAAAAAACAGGCACATGGC
>ERZ795060.214-NODE-214-length-84404-cov-5.454623_pt1 | contig 84404 bp, 80 predicted proteins | sample MGYA00375144_ERZ795060 | MGnify/ENA primary metagenome ERZ795060 (study PRJEB30189, sample SAMN05720157) | activated sludge metagenome | isolation source: anaerobic digester from wastewater treatment plant | place: Japan | collected 2015-05-15 ...
CCAAGACCGCAAAAGTAAAAGCGTCTCTAACCGAAGAAGAAACGAATAACATAATCTCAATGCTTGTAGATTATTCATTCTGTATGTCAATAGCGAAAAACACACCCGATTACTGCAAAATGTTACCAATTGTTGCTCAAAAATCATGCCTTTTAAAATATAATAAGTGGCAAACAATGATTTTAGTATTTTTAAAAGATGCCAAACAAGAGGAAGCATGTGTGAAATATCTTACAGAAGCAATGGCAGATAAAAATGAAGAAGATGGAGAAGTTTTCAGAAAACTTGAAAGAACTCCAAAAGAGATATGTGCTGCATTAAAACTCGGTATGGATAAAGCTTGCGATGCGCTTAATATTTCTGGCAAAAAACTTAAAGAATGTTACAATGTACTTCCAAGAAATGAAAACGATACCATTTTTGATGACGTAAGAGAATCGTTTAGACTCTATAAAGATTCAGTTTCAAATGGATTTATTAATTGTAATATGATGAAACCATCAATGAGATTCAGATGTGAAGTATCTATGACAAAAAATGAAAGATTATGTGACCAGTACAGAGATAAACTTATTCTTACATATTGCGACTATTCTGAAAAACTTAACAAAAAAATCGAAGAAATAAATGAAAAAGAGTCAAAAGCAGAATTAGAAAAAGAAGAACAAAAGAAAAAACTGGAAGAGCAGAAAAAATTGGATGAAATAAAAAAGAAAGATGGAGAAATAATAAAAAAAGCCAAAGAAATACTTCAAAAACAAAAAAAGACAAGCGGAGGAAGCGATGAAACGGAATAACAAAAAAATAAAAAAGAATATTAAAACATTTTTAAATAGCGAAGAGGGAAAGATTTTAGATAGCGACGTAGTAAAAACCGCCGTAGCCTTAGGCATAATAGGGACATCGTTACCTACGGATGCAAACGCAGCGGTACATACCAATTATTTTACAGGAACGTCTCATGTGTCTCACTCATCGCACGGCTCTCACTCATCTCACGGCTCCCACGGCTCGCATTCATCTCACGGCTCGCACGGCTCTCACGGTTCTCACGGCTCTCACGGTTCTCACGGCTCCCACGGCTCCCACGGTTCTCACGGCTCCCACGGCTCTCATCAGCGCGGGGGATGGTGTTAACGCATAATAATGCAAAATGAGATACGAAAGATTAAGATAGCCGTTACTTCCGATTGCAATCTGAGATGCGACCATTGTTTTATAAACAAAAACAATAAAATAGTTTTAAAAAAGACCGATTTTGAAAAAGCGGTTAATTTATTGTTTTTCTCTCCAGGAGATTTTAAAAAAATAGAATTTTACGGGGGAGAGCCTTTATTGTATTTCGATAAAATAAAAGACTGGATATCGATAATAAAAAATACGGCGTTAAAATACAAAAAAAAATACGGAATATTCATTGCTTCCAACGGAACAATAATCACAAAAGAAATACTAAAATGCATAAAAAAAGAAAACATATTTATAGCCGTAAGTTTTTCAGGAAGCGAAAAAAGCCACGGATACAATAGATTATTCGAAAACAAACATAACTCTTATTTTATCGTCAAAAAAAACATAAAAAGATTTTTAAAAAATTCGCCATCCAACACCTTTTGCATATACTGTGTAGACCCTAACTTTGTCGGGAATATGAGCGCGGATTTCGAGGAAATAATAAATTTGGGATTTAAAACGATAAACATAGAATGCGTTTGCGGAAAATCGTGGGGAGAAAAAAAGTTTATCGAGTTTGAAAAAGAAATGGACGAAATCAATAAAAAAATACTAAATCTTATTAATAAAAAAACATTCATATATCATGAGAAAATGTATGAATTATTCTCAAAGACTCATAACGAACAAACAATATGTCCTTTTTATCAAGATCTGGAGTTATATCCCGACGGCAACTTCGGTTTTTACCCGTTTTCTTTCGTTAATTACGAAAAAGAAAAAAAGAAGATAATAATAGGCGATAGCCGGAGAGGATTTAATAAAAAATATCTAAACTGCGGTTACGACCGAAAAGAATGCGAAAAATGCCTGAAAAAATATTACTATAAAAAAAATCTTGTCGACGGTTCTATAGCGTTAAAAATAAGAGACAAAAAAATAGCCGATTTTTGTAAATTTTTAATAAAAACCAGCTCGAAAAACGAAAACATAAAAAACTATATAAAGAAAGCCATAGAATTAAACAAATCGATGTATGAAAGATGAAATTTTAAAAAGAAATTTTAATTTGATAAAAAGAATAATCCCGAATATAGACAATAAGTATATTTTCGAAAGAATAAAATCAATAGAATGGGAGCTATCCGAAAAACCCTACACATGCGAGGTAAGCGTAAATTCTTCCTGCAACAATAGATGCGTCTTTTGTTATAATCATCCCTCCGTTTTAACTCAAAACAACACCCCTTCGTTAAATAAAATTTATCAAATTCTTTATAAAGGCATAAAAGAAAAATCGTGGATAGCCTCAATAATAGGAGGGGAACCCACGCTTAGAAAAGACATAACGGAAATAGCTTTATTTGCGAGAAAAATCGGATATAAATGCGTAAAAATATGCACTAACGGCAGGAAGTTATCCGATAAAAAATATGCAAAGAGTTTAATAAAAAGCGGGTTCAACTCCTTCGACATTTCTCTGCACTCCATAAATCCGAAAATCCACGACGACTTGGTAGGAATCAAAGGAGCATGGAAAGAAACGGTTAAAGCGATGAAAACGATAAAAGAACTAAATTCGGAACTTGCCACCGCTCAGGTTTTAAATTCTCTAAACTATAAAGATTTCCCGCAATTTTTCGACTTCGCGTATAACGAACTTAAAATAAACTACTTCAACATAATCATAGGAAATTATTACGGCGCTATGGAGATAAATAAAACCAAACTTGCCGCAAATATAGTGGAAGTTTCGAAATACGTAAAAAAAGCCATGAAAATAGTGGAAAAATCCGGTTTTCCGCTTTTTACAAGAATATTGATAAATTTTCCGCCCTGTCTTTTCCCGGAATACTTAAACATAATAGCCGACTGGGAAAAAGATTCTCCAAGACAAGAAACCGTTATGCTTTACGACGAAACGCGCACAACCATAGCCGAAATAAACAAAAATAGAAGCGCAAAAATAGACTGGCTTTGTCCTCATTGTATTTTAAAAGATAAATGCAGAGGATTTAACAAAGAACACACTGAAAATATAGAAAAATGGAGCATAGAACCGGTTAAAAAAATACCAAAATTTAAAATAAAAACCACATTTAAATATGATATTTAACATCTATCTTGTAGCTAAAAAAAGAAAGCATCCTCCTCTTGGACTTGGATACATTAAAACATATGCTGAAAAGAACTTAAAAAAAATAAAAATAACTATAATAGAATTAAATAATTATGACGATATTTTAGACAAAAAACTTTATCCTCTAAAACCCGACATGATAGGCTTTTCATGTTATGAAAATCCTCAGATTTTCATAGACTTGTGCTTTAAATTAAAAGAGAAATATCCAAATCTCATTACTCTACTCGGCGGTCCGGCTATAACAACAAGTTTTTACGACAGGCTCGACTACAAAAAATCCGTAGATTATATAATAGTCGGAGAGGGCGAAGAAACTTTTGTCGAACTTTTAAATCACATATTGGAGAAAAAAAAGAATTTTAACGAAATAAAAGGGTTAGGGTATTTTAAAAAAGGAAAAATCGTCTTTAATCCTTTAAGAGAGCCAATCTTAGACATAAATAAAATTCCTTCACCGTATCTATCTATGGTTTTTAATTTTAAAAATTATACGGAGTTCTACATTGAAGGCTCGAGGGGATGCCTGTATCAATGCAACTATTGCGCGGTATCCAATAGGTTTTTGGGATACAGGAAATTCGACATAAAAAGAACATTAAAAGAATTAGATACAATAATAAAAGAAAATCCTGGAACCAAATCGATAGAATTTTGCGATAGCGACATATTTCACGACATAAAAAGAGCAGAAAAAATATTTAAAAAAATAAAAAAAATAAATAAAAAGATATTTTTTAATTTTAACACCGAAGCCACCAGGCTAAACGAGGAGATTGCAGATTGGATATCGAAACCGAATATAACCGTAGCTTTCGGGATTCAGACGCTTACCGAACCGGCTCTTATACAAACCAATAGATTTTTCGATATGGATAAAATAAAAGCCAATATAATAAGATACAAAGACAAACTTCAAAATATCGCTCAGCCTTTCGTTCTTTCATGCATATACGGACTTCCCGGAGATAATTTCGAAAATTTTAGAAAAACGATAGAATTCGGACTTGAAACGCAAGCGAGATTGGATTTTTTTAAACTAATGATATGGAAAAATACCGGATTTGAAAAGATTTACAAAAAATATAACATAAAATTTTCAAAAAGATATCCTTATTATATAATTTCAACCGACACATATAAAAAAGAAGATATAACTAAAACCGAAAAAATCCTAAACGAAATACACCCGGTAATAAAAATAGCCGAGAAAGACAGATTTTTTTCCGATATATTGGATAAAGTATCTTTGACCCTAAAATCGGAAAATAAACATTTGTTCACATACGAACTTTTTGCTCATTACATTAAACGAAACGGGATATTAAACGATCTTATTAAAGAACTTTTGAAGGTCGACAGATTCGAATATATGAATAAAAACCATAAAAAAAGATTTGAGCTTTATAACAAAACGGTCGAGTTTATGTTGGAGGTGATAAAAAAGAAAAAGACGATATTAAAAGACGATTATTACAAAACCGTATTTGAAACGCTCGATATGATAAAAAACACGGAAATAAGATTATCTCTAAAAGCAGATATTAATTTCTATTTAAAAGAAACAAACCGATTTATAGATACGGATAAATATTTGAACGTAAAATGGATGGATTTTAATATAGAATCCGAGAAAATTATCGATATTTCGGATAAATTTTGCGACAAAACCGAGTTTGACCCTTCTCATAAAACTATTTCAATAGAAGACTTTAATGAAACCGATTTTAAAAATCAAAAAACGATATTATGGAATATATTTTCATGGTTAAAAGAAAAAGACAAAGAATATATACTGAAAAATCGCAAAGAAATAATAATTATAGATGTTTTAAACTCCGAAGACTTTAAAACGCTAAAAAGTAGATTTAATAAAATTAATTCATATAAAATCGGAAAGGTTAATTTATATATATGCAAAAAATAGCTTTTTCAAATTATAGCGGCGGTAAAGACTCTCATTACGCGATATACAAAGCTTTAAAAGAAGGATATTCGATTCCTTTTATTTTTACTTTCAACGCCGGCAAGATACATCACAAGATATTCAACGATTTTTTAAAAATAAAAATATTAAAAGAACAATCCAAACTTATGGGGATAAGGTTGATAGAATATAAATTCGACGAATACAAAATACCTTTTATAGATGCGATAAAAGAAATACACAAAAAAGAAATAAACGGAAAATTCCCAAAAATAACCTTCTACTCGAGCATGGATTACGAAATAAAAGAAAAAAAAGACGGCTTATTGATAAGAGATATACTATCGTTATTCAAAAAACTAAATATAAAATACAAATCCGCGGTAAAGGGCAAAACGACAACCGAAATGATTAAAGATAGCCTGAAAGCCGGTATATATTTTATAATAACCGCCGTAGAAAAAAATATAGACGATTTTTGGCTGGGAAAAGAGGCGGGGGATAATTTTATCGAATATATTATAAAAGAAAACAGAAAAGGTAATTATATAGACGCAAACGACTTTCAAACTCTGGTAATAAGAAGTCCCTTAATGAGAAAAAAACTAAAAATAGAAAGCTGGGAAATAGTATCGGAAAAAGACGATACCACAAGCTCCAAAATAATGAAAATAAAAAGATTTAAATTTATATAATAAAATATAATTATGAAGTCTCTTTCCACTATAGACGCCGTAAAAAAATACGATTGGCCTTATCATAGGACAAAAGTCTGCGAAATAACTCTACATTACAAATGCAATATAAAATGCGTTTTCTGTTACAGCTCTCCGGAACTGGACGAATGGAAAAACAAATCGCCGATGCCCGTTTCGAAAGTATTCAGAGATTTAACGGCTTCTTATAAAAACGGAAGCAGAATAGTCCAGTTTATAGGCGGAGAGCCTACCATATATCCGGAACTGGATAAAGCCGTAATTTTCGCGAGAAAAAAGGGTTATAAAGTTATCCAAATCGTCACAAACGGTCAAAAAATGGCCGACCCAATTTTTGCCGAAAGAATTAAAAAAGCCGGGTTAAATAGCGCCTCTTTTTCAATCCATCATATAATACCTCAAAAACACGATGAAACCGTACAAACGCACGGGGCTTTTAAAAACACGATAAAGGGCATAGAAAATGCAATAAAAAACGAAATTTACGTAACGGCGAACATAGCCATAACGGCATTGAATTATAAACGCATCCCCGATATGGTAAAATTTTTATACGATAATTACGGTATAGAATCATATAGCTTAATAGCGGCTCATTTTATAGGAATTGCCGATAAGAATTCATACAAACTAAAAGTAAGCTATTCGGATATCGTTCCATATGTCCTAAAAACCATTTCTTTTTTAGAGTCTAAAAACATACTTCCCGTCTCTCCGATTTTAAGCAACTTTGTACCTTGCGTAATCGAAGGATGCGAAAATATAATATCGGACTGGCAAATTCCTTTCAACGACGACGATCTTTATCTGCCGGAAAAATCTTATAAAAATTCCATGTATTTGCATATCACAAATACGCTCAGGATGAAAACCGATAAATGTAAAAAATGTTTATACTTTAATTTATGCGCCGGATTTGAAAAATCTTATTATAAAATATTCGGGGACAAAGAATTCAAACCGATAAAAACGATTCGCAAACCAGTAGCCATTTCTCCGTTCTACAAACACTAATGACGATAAAAGATAAAATTTTATTACCCTTTATATCTCCCCAAAAATCTTATTATGAAATACTTAATCTAATAAAAAACAGATATTATCTGGATTATAAAGGCCCGGAGGGGCACATAATCTCTCTAACTCGAAAATGCTCCAATCTATGCAAATACTGCATAGCCGACTCAGGAACAGCCAAAAATTCCATGGACTCAAAAACCGCGATAAAAATAATAGACTTTATATTTACTATTCCCCGACAATCTTATTATATAGAATTTACGGGAGGAGAGCCCTTTTTAAATTTGGATGTTTTAAAAGAAGCTTTAAGTTATTCGAGCGAAAAATCTAAAAAATTTAATAAAAAAATATATTTTTCGGTCGTATCAAACCTTACGGAACTAAAAGAAGAAGCGATAAAACTTATACTAAAATATAAAATTACAATCTGCACATCGTTAGACGGACCGAAAGAAATACACGATTTAAACAGGCCAGATTCTTACGAAAAAGTCATATCAAACATTAAAAAGATCGTATATTACGCAAAAACCGGACATATAGAATATCCAAATATAATAACAACTATCACAAAAAAATCTCTTAAACGCCATAAAGATATAATCGAGGAATATTTAAAATTGGGCGTTATGAGGGTACAATTGGGCTTTATAGAACCTTACGGGAGAGCCCGGTTAAATTGGAAAGAATTCGGATACTCATACCAAGATTATTTGGAATTTTACGAAAAAGCTTTAAATCATATAATAAATATAAACATAAAAAAAGGCATACCCATATATGAAAAAGGGGCATATCTGCTTTTACACGATCTAATAAAAAACAAAAAGCCAAGGTATAGGGCTATAGACATATACCACAGGCTTGCCTACGATATAAACGCAAACATTTATCCTTCCGACGAAGCAAGAATATTGGGGGAAAACGGAGATAAAACATTCTTAATAGGAAGCGCAAAAAAAATTAAAAATTTTGAAAATTTTATAAAAAAACCGACAACTCAAAAGTTTATGCTGGAAAATTTTCAAGAGTTGACAAGGCCCCTTTGTTCAAGATGCGATTATTCTTTATATTGTAAGGTCGGGGGATATTACAACCGTATTGCTCAAAACTCTATTTCCGGCAATATGATAACAAACGAAAGGTGCAGGCTTTTTAAAGGAATATTCGATATCCTATCTAAGCTTATGAAAAATCGAGAAAATATGTTTGTTTTCAATAACTGGCTCAATAATTACCGATAAAAGAAAAATGATAAAATATTATAAATGATAAGGAAAAAAATCGACATAAAAATAACTTTTAACTGCAATAACAAGTGCGATTTCTGCGCCCAGGGGTCCAAAAGAACTTTCATAGAAAGAAAAACCAGGGCCGAAATAATAAAAGCGTTAAAAGACGGAATTAAATCGCAAGCTAACAGCGTGGTATTTACCGGGGGAGAGCCTACTCTACACCCCGATTTAATAGATCTCATAAAAGAAGCTAAGCGACTAAAATACGAATACATACAAATTCAAACAAACGGAAGAACTCTTTCGGATATGGACTTTTTAAAAAAAATCAAATCCGCCGGAGCAAACGAAATAAGCCCGGCTCTACACGGATCCAAACCCGAAATACACGATAAACTTACAAACGCCGACAATAGTTTTAACGAGACGATAAAAGGAATAATAAACTCGAAAAAACTAGGTTTATACGTGCTAACCAATACCGTAATCACATCTTTAAACTACAAAGATCTGCCGCAAATAGCCAAACTGTTAACATATCTAAAAGTCGATCAATTTCAATTCGCTTTCGTGCATATAATAGGAACCGCCTGGGAAAAAAGAGACTGGATAGTTCCTAAAAAAAGCAAAGTTATGCCGTATCTAAAAAAGGCTCTGGATATAGGAATTTCAAAAGGTATAAAATGTTATACCGAAGCCATTCCTTATTGTTTTATGAAAGGATACGAAGAATGCGTGGCGGAAAAGATAATCCCGGACGGCCCGGTGGTGGATGCGGAAGTTTTCGTTGAAAACTACGGAGAATATAGAAGAAACGAAGGGAAAGTAAAACATAAAAAGTGCAAAAAATGCTTTTATTTCAAAATTTGCGAAGGTCCATGGAGAGAATATCCCGAAATATTCGGTTGGGAAGAGTTTAAACCGGTAATGGCGAAATGAACTTTTATTTTGAAAAAATAGATAGAAATACTTACTTCGTATCTAACGATTCGGGTGAAAGTTTATTGGCAAACAAAAGACAATTTGAAAATTTAATAAAAGGGAAAAAAGACAAAAAGTTAGCCGGAAATTTTTTGGGTGGAAGAAAATATTTGACAAAACCGGAAAACATAAAAAAATTCATAAAATATTACTCCGGGATAAACAGATACGTCTATTCCTCTCCGAGTCTTCATATAATAGTAATGACGTTAAAATGCAATCATTTTTGCATGTACTGCAGAGCAACCGACGCCAAATTCGATAAAGAAATAAACGAAAAAACTCTGATAAAAACCATAGATTTTATAATGGATACGCCAAATCCTGACATAACTATAGAATTTCAAGGCGGTGAACCTCTTTTAAATTGGAATCTTCTAAAAAAGGGAATAGAATACATAAGAAACAAAAACAAAATGGCAGGGAAAAATATCATCGTAAGTTTAGTTACAAACCTTTCTTTAATGGACAATGAAAAACTAAAATTTTTGATAAAAAACAAAATATCCATATGCACATCTCTCGACGGACCTAAGCAAATTCACGATAAAAATAGAATATATCATCCCTCGTCGTCATACGAAAAAGTGGCATACTGGTATAAGATGATAAAAAAAATGACCGATTTGACAAACGACGGAAATATCGATTTTATGCCTTCGGCCTTAATGACCACGACAAGACACTCGCTTAATCATCACAAAGAAATAATAGACGAATATCTCAATTTGGGTCTTGGAGGAATATTCTTAAGGCCTCTATCACCGATAGGTTACGCCAAAAATATATGGGAAGAAATAGGATACTCATCGGACGATTTTTTAAACTTTTACGAAAAATCTTTAAATTATATAATCGAGATAAACAAAAAAGGGAAGAAATTCGTGGAAAGAAACGCCGCCATCAAATTAAGAAAGATATTATTAAAAGAAGATCCAAACTTTTTAGACCTTAGAAGCCCTTGCGGCGCCGTTATAGGACAATTAGCTTATAATTACGACGGGGATATATATACCTGCGACGAAGGAAGAATGGTCGGAGCGCAAAACGATAAAACCTTTAAAGTTGGAAATGTTTTTAAATCCAAATATAAAGATGTCGTAAATTCTTCGCCGGCCAAATTATGCTTATTATCATCCTGTCTTGAAAATCAGCCCCTATGCGTAAATTGCGCTTTTAAGCCTTACTGCGGAGTATGTCCTGTATTTAATTACGAAACATCTAAAACTCCCTTCGGATCGAACAAATCCTTTTACTGGTGTCGGATAGAAAAAGGAATATTTAAAATAATAATAAAAATTTTAAAAAACAAAAAAAACTTGGATTTATTTATGAGGTGGTTCGATGCCTGATATATCTTTATGGAATATATGCAATAACAAATGCGTTATGTGTACAAATCCCAAAGAATATTCGAATGCTAATCCTCAGGGAAACTACGACATAAAAACTCAAATAAAAAAATTAAAGCTATACATAAAAGGAATAAACGTTTATAATTCGAATTCCGATAAAAAAAATTACATTAATATAACCGGGGGAGAACCCACTCTACACCCCGATTTCTTACGATTTATAACATACCTACGCAAGGAACTGCACGAAATACCGATAACCCTTCTTACAAACGGCAGAAGTTTTTCAAACGAAAAATTTTTGACAAAATTCGTATCGGTCGCAAATCCTCCTTTCACTGTGGCCGTAAGCTTTCACAGTTACGACAAAAAGACATTCGAAAAAATAACGGGGATAAAAAATAGTTACGAACAAACCGTTAGCGGAATAAAAAATATAGCATTAAAATTTAAAGGAGAGTTGGAAATAAGAATAGTTATACACAAACTTAACATAAAGGATCTCGATAAAACGATATTATTTTTAAAAGATTTTTTATTGGGCTATAAAAATTGGAGAATAACGATAATACATTACGAAATAGAGGGAATTTCGGAGAAGAATAAAAGGAAGATTTATTTAAAACTATCTGAATCCGCTCAAAAGATATATTCCATTAAAGATATTTTAAAGGGTGTCAATTTAAGACTGTATCATTTTCCTTTGTGCGTTTTGAATAAAGACTTAAGGAAATACGCATGGATTACTTTACCAAAAGACGAAAGAATATATACAGATAAATGCAAAGGCTGCAAGCTAAAGAAAAAATGTTTGGGACTTATGAAGAGGTATTACGAACTTTATGGAGACTCTGAGCTTAAAACAATACGCGAATAAAATACCGGAAATAATATCTTATATTTCCATCGCCCTTTATATCATATGGGGGATATCTATAGTAAGGGAAGATTTTGAGACCGGCAAAATAAAAAACTCAAAAATAATACTCGGTTTTAAAATAATATCGGCGCTTATTCTAATCAACGTAATAAATACGATAGCCGGATACTCTAACATCGCCACAAACTATATGAACGTTCTTTTTTATAAAAATTACATATTGCATTGTTTTTATTCCGTAATATTTTCATATATACTATGGTACGGAGAAATATGGCCGGCCGGGGACTCCAAGTTTTACATAGCAAACCTTTGCTTTATACCTCTTATAAACTATAACGCAAAAGGCTTTCCATCTTATTTATGGATATCGGTTTTAATAAACATATTCATACTGTCGGCTTTTTTTTCGGTATTTAGATACGTAAAAGATAACATATCCATGGTAAATACCGGAGATAAGGACGCATTTAAAGAATTAAAGAATTTTTATTTAAATAAGATAAAAAAAATAAACTTTAAATCTCCCGTTATACTAATCACCTTATTTAACGTAATATCCATATTCGTTTACAAGCAGATGTTAAATCTTATGCTTCAAGAATATGTTTTCAACATATTCAAAAGAACGGATATATTCTTTTTTTTAATGTTTTTTTTATGGCCTAAAATTTCTCAATTCCTAAAATCCAGGCTATGGAAATACATAATGATTTTTATGTATTCGGTTTTTATACTGAGCATAATACTAAATCCGCACCCGATCGATTTTTTAGCCAACGTAATAACGGTCGCTTTTAAAAATACTTTAAAATTCGGAGGGATATTTTTTATAGGGAAAATTTTATTCGAACAGATAATAGAAATACACAATACTTACTACGCTTCCAAAGAAGAAATAAAACCCGGAATGGTTTTATCGTCCAAAGAACTCGAAGTTTTTAGAAACAACGAGGTTTTCGAAGGAATCTTTGAAGACGCGTTTAAAGACGGATTGGACGAAGAGCAGGTCGAAAAATTAAAAGATTGGCTTTCAAAACATCCAGACAAAAACGCAAAAATAGAATTTGTTAAATCAAAGCCGTTCGCTTTGGGAATATTTACTGGATGCGTTATGGAAATTGTTTTCGACGCCAATATAGTATCTTTACTGAAATGAAAAAGAAAAAAATAGTAATATTTGTGGGTTACGATTGCAACAATAATTGCAGATTCTGCATAAATTCGGAGAAAAGGAAAATAAAAAGCAAAACTACCGACGAAATAATGAAGGAAATATATCTCGCCACAAAAAAAGAAAAAATAGACATAATAGAATTTATAGGCGGAGAAACCACGATAAGAGACGATTTTTTTAAAATAATATCCACCGCCAAAAAATTAAACATACCGGATATAGTAATAGCCACAAACGGAAGAATGTTTTCGGACATAAACTTCGCCCAAAAAGCTTTAGAAAAAGGACTATCCACCGTAATATTCTCCATACACGGACCGGACTCTAAAACTCACGACCTTCTAACTCGCTCCAAAGGTTCCTTCTTGGAACTGATGAAAGGAATAGAAAATTTAAAAAAAATAGGATTTAACAACATAAACGCAAACACCACGATAGTAAAGCAAAATTTCAAAAAACTGCCTCAGATAGCCAAACTGCACGTAAAATTGCAAATTAAAAACGTAGAATATATATTCGTAGATCCTCAATACGGTGGGGCCAACAAAGATTTCGAGCAAATGGTTCCCAAAATTTCCATAGCTTCAAAATATATGAGAAAAGCCTTGGATATAGGAAGAAAAGCGGGATATTATCAGTGGAAGGTAAGATACGTTCCGTTATGTTATTTTACCGAGTATCTGGATCAGATAAGCGAAATAAACGAAGCGAAACTTTTTCATTCAAAGCACTGGGCTCCCGATTTTGTAAACGAAGACGTGGTAAAATCTCGAAAAAAATACGCGAGAGAAAAAACCGAGCGTTGCAAAGGATGCAAGCTTTTCAAAATATGCGAGGGAATCTGGAAAGAATATATAAAAAACTATGGGGATAAAGAGCTGAATCCCATAAAAGACAAATGATAGAAAAATTAGTAATATATCCGACTCTTAACTGCAACCTTTCGTGCGAATATTGCCATTACAAAAAAAGAAAAAGCGAAATACTATCGTATTTTAAGTTTAAAAAAGCGCTTAAAAATTTTTTAAAAATAGCCGAAAATCCTCAGATAATATTTCTGGGAGGAGAGCCTTTATTAATTCAAAACAATATTTTTAAATTTATAAGCCACATAAAAAAAACCGACCCGGACATCCCGATAACCTTATTTACAAACGGCACTATAATGAACGAGAAAATCGCCGAGATTATTAAAAACGGTAAAATTAAAGCGGTTTTAAGCATAGACGGGGACAGAAAAACAAACGACAAATCGAGGGCTTTTAAAAACAAAAAAATATCCGCTCACGATACCGCCATAAATAATTTTAAAAAATACGATTTAATAAGCTACACTGTCGCGAATATGGTAGTGACCCAAAAAAATATAAATTTTTTAAGCTCAAACATATCTTATTTGTACGAGCTCGGTTTCAGGAAAATAGGCTGGAACATAGATTACTCGGACGATTGGGAACCCACAGATATAAAAAAAATAAAAAAAGAATTGAACGAAATATTTAAAAGATATTTAAATTTAATAAAAGAAAAAAAAGAGCTTTATGAAATTTCCAACAGATACGAAATAATAGACGATATTTTCAAAAACAAAATGAAAGAATGCTCCAACATAATACTGCTTCCGGACGGTAAATTTTATTTATGCGATAAAATAATAGGAACAGACGATCAAACATTAAAACGCTTCGATATTTCGGATAAAACGGTAGAAAAAAGAAAGCTTCTTTTTAAAAGATTTAAAAAATTAGGATACGACTCAAGACATCTTTTCTGTCAAATCGGAGCTTATTTTTTTTACAATTACGTTAAAAAAACCGATATAGACAAAAAGATGAAAATTATACTCGAAATACAAAAAACGATAAGCGAGACGTTAAAAAAACAGTTTCAAATTTTAATAAAATATAATAGTTTTAGAAGAATGCACGGAATAAAAAATGGAAAATAGAGATTGTTACGAAATACTCTTAAACTATAAATGTAATCTTAATTGTTCTTTTTGTTCTCAAGGAGACTACGACAGAAGTTTATATATGTCAAAAGAGGACATATTCAAAGAAATTTATAAAGCGAAAAAAGCGGGGTATAAAAAGCTGGGGTTAAGCGGGGGGGAACCGACGATAAGAAAAGACCTCGTAGAAATAATAAAATTCGCCAAAAAAACCGGGTTTAATTTCATACGAATACAAACAAACGGCCTGGCTCTTTCCGATTACAATTTCGCAAAAGAATTAAAAGAAGCGGGGCTTACCTTCTGTAAATTCTCTCTGACATCTAACGATCCAAAAATACACGACATGCTTACCGGAGTTAAAAACTCATATCAGAAAGTCATAAAAGCCATAGGAAACATGAAAAGACTGAAGATAAGAATAGGAAACAATATACTCATAAATAAATATAATTACGACAAACTGCCCGAGATAATCGAGTTTCTACTGGATATGGGAGTCTCCAATTTTGTCGTAATATATCCCATATACACGGGCAATATGCTTTATAATCATAAAAAAATAGGGATAAGCCTGGGGAAATGCGAAAAATTTTTCATTAGAGCCATAGAAATAATGAGCGAAAACAATATGACAAACGAAATATTATTTTTAAACGTTCCGCCATGTTTTCTAAAAGGTTATGAGGAAAATTTGATAGGGATATCCGCTTTTAATACCGTAGTAAAATCTCCCCATAGGGATCTTATAAATTTAGACGACAGGACCAATTCGAATAAAATCCGCGGAGATGTTTGTAAAAAATGCGTTTTCAAAACAAAGTGCGACGGAGTTGATAAGGAATACGTAAAAATTTTCGGATGGGAGGGATTTGAACCGATACATAAAAAGTCCGAGAAGAAAAAAATATACTTTACCGACGACGAAAAATGTTTGCTGGAAATATTAAAAAAAGGAAAAGGGAAAATGCAGGTGGAACAAATAATAAAATTGTCCAAAAAAGTTCCGCTTTGCCAGAGCTGTCAGGATGCCAATAACGTAATAAACGCGGCGACATCGTTATCGGTAAAGAAAATAGTCGAAATAGAATTTAAAAAAGGTAAATATTACTTTTCTCTTTTATGAAAAAAACGTTATTTATATGCGGTTACGGCATAACCTTAAAACATATTACGGCCGAAACCTCGGAGGTCTTAGAGAAAGCGGAAGTAGTAATATCTCCGAGCATCGACAAAGATATAATTCTTTCTTCAAGGATAAAAATAAAATCGGTTAGAGATTTAAACCCGGAACGGCAACTTTCTTTAATAAAAAAGCTATTTAAAAAATATGAAAAGATAGCCTTTTTGACTTATGGAAATCCTTGTTTTCTAAACTCGATAACCTATCTTATAAAAAACAATCTAAAAAATATAAAAATAATCACGCTTCCGGCGGTTTCATCCTTCGACATCATAATCGACATATTTAACGAATTAAATCTAATTCCAAAAGACTTAACAGCGATATCTTTGAATAAGGATAAAAAAAAGATAGAGTTGTACCCGAAAACGGATACCATAATTTTCGGAGCCGAAGCCCTAAAAGAAGACGATTCACTGCTTAAACAATTTTTACTGACTTTCAAAAAAAGCTATTCCGAAGACCACTCGATATATATAGTAACAATAAAGGACTTTTCATGCCGGGATACGGAAATAATAAAAACAAAAATAAATAATTTTGAAGATAAAATAAAAACAATTAAAAATATGGCGACTATTTTTATACCATTCGCAAAAAAATGACAAATCAAAATATAGATTTTAGAAGATTTGAAATATATATGACTCAAAGATGCAATAGGAATTGCATATATTGTTTCGCGAAAGACAATCTGAAAACTAAGGTAAAAGAAATAGATTTTAATACGATATCCAAATCGGTTTATAAGGCTAAAAAAAACGAGTTTAATTATATTACATTGCTTGGAGGAGAGCCTACCGTTCATAAAGATTTTTTTAGAGTATTGGCTTTGTGCAAAAAGCTCGGATTTAAAATACACATATTTACCAACGGCTTAAAGTTTTCTGATTACGAGTTCGCGTTAAAAGTTAAAAAAATAGGAGCCGATTTTTTGGCCTTAAATCTCCCCGATTACAGAAAAGAAGAATTCGAGTTTTTAACCGGATTAAAAGGTTCCTATCCGCAAATAATAAAAGCCCTAAAAAACATTCAACAATTGAAAATACCTTTGTCGTCAATATTTTTGGTGACTAAAACAAACTATTCAAAAATAGAAAATTATGTCGAATATTACTACAAAATGGGACTAAAGCTTATAGTGATACAATATTTAAACTACCTGGGAAATGCCGATAAAAATACCGAAAAAATTAAAGTCAAAATTTCAAAGACCGTAAAATATATGAAAAAAGCCTCGGATAATCTTTTAAAAAAAGGAGGATACCCTTTTTTCTACGAACATCTTCCGGCCTGCTTTTTAAAAGAATACGAAAACAAGGTTTTAGACTTATATCTTTCGGGATTTGACGAGTCTGAATGCATACATCCTGGAACAGCAAAAGGGAAATCGCTTGAAATCTCATATAAACACAGGATAAAAACGCCTCAATGCAAAAAATGCGTATATTATAAATACTGCCCCGGAATAGAAAGAAAATATTTAGAGATATACGGAAGCGACGAAATAAAGCCGGTTATAAAAAGAGCAAAACAATTCTGGGAAAACTATAAGAATAAAGAATATATCAGGAAATCGAAATTAAGTTTTTTGGAAACGATGAAGGAGTTTGAAAACTAAAATGAAAATCGTATCCGGTATAAATAATATAAAAGAATGCGAAATATTGTCTTCTCTTTCGGACGAGGTCTATTTCGGTTTAAAAGAAGTGGGAAACCACAGAAAATGGTATTCTTTTTTAAACATAAAAGATACATACGAAGCGGAAAAATTGATAAAAACGGCGCAAAGCAAGAAAAAGAAAATTTATATAGCGGCCAACGAAACATACGACGAAAGCGAAAAAACAAAGGCGATCGAGATCATAGAAAAACTTATTAAGAAAGGGCTATCCGGCATAATATTAAGGGATATGAATTTAGCCGAATATTTCAAAAACAAAACGGAAATAATACTGAGTTCCACGGCTCTGGTTTTTAATTCAAATTCTTTAAAATTCTATAAAGAAATGACCGGACTAAAGAGATTGGTAATACCTCAACACCTTAAACCCGAAGAATCGGCGTTTTTTATCAAGAAAATTAAAGACATAGAATACGAAATATTTTATTTTCCGGACGTCTACTGCTCAAACATAGACGGGGCATGCTTGTATCACGATTTCGACGGGATAATAAGGAAAAAGACCAATTGCAATTATGTTTTTCTCTCGGGCGTCCAAAAAATTAAAATGGGACATCCCTCTATCAAAAAAAGATTTGAAACGATATACGATTATTATAAGTTAGGCGCGAATTATATAAAAACCGCAAGAGACGGAACGACAGAAGAAAAAATAAAAACACTAAAAAAAATAAAAACGTTGATATCCATAATGGAGAAAAATCCGTCGAAAAAAGTTTTTCGCTCTTGTCTTGAAAAATATTTTAAGGTATATGATTGAAAAAGCCGTTATAGTACCGGAAAACGATTTTAATAATATCGATTATAAAAAATACGATTTTTTATATATAGGCTCAGAGTTTTGCCAATTTAAAATACCTAAACTCGAATATATTAAAAAGATAACCCATAAAAATATCGTTCTTTTGACTCCGATAATAACGGATAATTATTTTAAAAATATAATAAAAATTTTAGAAACAACTTCGGTAAAAGAAATAACCGTCAACGACATGGGGCTTTTTTACTTTTTGACAAAAAACAAAATAGAAACAAAGATAAATATCGGAAGAGTTTTGATTTCAAATCTATCCAAATCTATCGGATGGGGAAAACTCAAAAAAATATTCGAAAACATAGAGGCTTACGAAATAGATAATGCGACAGAGCCAGGCATAATTAAAAATCTTAGAAAAATAAACTTTCATACCCCTTTCTCTTATCTTACACATACCCGAAACTGCCCTTTTAAAATACAAGATAAATGCGCTTGTATCGATCGATATATCAAACTCAAATCCGCAATCTCGAAAAATATTTTTTTAAATTCAAACGCTTATTTTTTATACGATCCTCGAATAAAAAACAAAAGCAAAATCAAGAGAATCGTATATCATATTCTTAATCAAAGAAAAGGGCAGTAAACCGCTCTGTCGGCGCGAATGCTTTTAAAAACTTTACCGCTTAAAAAAATATCCGATACGTTTTTTACAAACAAAGAGTTTTCGCTCGCTATCAAGTCGGTTTTTGTTTTATTGTTTGTTACGTAATAATCCCCGTTAATACACTCCTTTAAGCAGGGAATGCTTTTAATCGTAGAAGAAGGGAAATTATCCGGCATTCCCAAAAGACAATTTCTAGACATAGTTAAATTCACATACGGATAAAAAACGGAAAAAACGAAGCCGACTCTCTTTTTTTTAAAGATATCGAAATTATGAGAGGGAACGGTATCGAAACTCGATATCTCAAACCTTTTTATGTTCATTTTATTGGCAAAAACCAGACAATCTAAAGAGTTCGCTCTGATAGAAGTTTTATCCGTCGAAAAAAAATGTTTTGTAATATGTCTTCCCAAGTTTATCTTTATCTTTTTCCCGAATACTTCTCTGGCGACATTTATCGTTCCGAAATCGTTTACGGTAATTTCTATTTCATCGTTTTTTTTATTATCCTTAAGCCACCTGAAAATTTTAAAAGACAAATCTATTCCTTTATAACTTACGGGGGGAGTTAAAAAACATATTTTATTATCAAACTTTTTTAGGATATCGATAGTATCCAGATAAACCTCAAGAAGATTTTCGCAAAATTCGCTTCCGGTATATAAAAATTCATAATTCCTTAAGTCGAATGAAAAAGATTTAAGACGATTATGTTTAATCTTAATCGCGTTTGTTACCCCTTTAAGCGTCATTTAAGGACTCCAGAATTTCCAATCGCATATTTTACGAATTTTTCTTTTGCTTCTTCGTAATCGCACATTGAAGAAACTTTTGCCATATAATCAATAGCTTTTTTGATATTATATACATTTACAATTTTAGTTCTGGTATCGTCGGTTCTGGTTCCGTATTTTACATGAGTAGCTCCGAAGCGATAATAATCGAAAAATTCGGCGGCGGTCATAATTCTCGGGGGGCCTCCTTTGGAAAATCTCTCTCGCACTCTTTTCCTTATTTTTGCGACTCTCGAGTCGCTATTTCCGCGGTTAAAAACCTTCACATTGACACTATCTCTCCTTCCTCCTACCTTGCACAGGCATGCCTCGTCGGAAGTAAGTTCAAAATATCTGTCTCCGTGCAGATAACAATATCCGTTTATATACGGACAGCCGAAATATCTGAAATAAAAAACTTCGGTCTCTATTTTGTTCTCCAGACAAAAATTTAATATATCTTTAGATTCGTAAGCCGAGATCTGGTTCGGTAAAATAATTCTAGATATGTTAAAATCGGAAAAAATTCTGGCGGTTTCCACATTAAAAACCGGATTTAAAGAACTTAAATGAATAGGAACTTTTATATTTAAATTTTTAAGTTTTAAAAGAAGCCCCACGCTCGACACTATTATTCCATCGATGCCCATCGAAACTATGGCTTTAATTTCTTTAATCGCTTTATGATTTTGAGTATCGAACATTATATCGTTAGCGGCTAAAAAAGCCTTCATGCCGGCTTTATGAGAAATGTCTACGGCTTTTTTCACTTCCGATAAGTTTTTAAGAGATTTCGAATTCCCGTAATTATATACTTTTTCATAAGCGAAATAAACCTCGTCGGCTCCGGCTTTTTTAATGGGAATTATCTCGTTTAACGAAGTTATGCAGGAAAGTAATTTCATTAACAATTATTATATAATAATAATATGTTTAAAGACAAAAAAACGATATATATGGCATCGATAGGAATGAACCTCTCGGACATTTCGATCGAGGTTTTAAACATATTCAAAAAAGCCGATATAGTGATATCAGACGCTTTAAACGAATCGGACCTTGCGTATTTTAAAAAAATAAATAAAAATACTTTTTCGATAAACAAACATCTCTCCGCCGATATAGAAAAATCGGCGGATTACATATTCGATAAAATAAATAGGCTATTTAAAAAGTTCGATACCATACTTTATCTTACTCACGGCAATCCTTTGTATCTCAATAAAAGAAATCAATCGCTATACGAAATATTGAAAAAAAAATTTAATGTCAAAACCATACCGAGCGTATCTTCTCTGGATTATGTCATAGATCTTATATGCAGAAAACTCAAAGGAGAAAACACCTACGTAATTTATACCTATCCGGTAGAAAACAGGCTAAATCCGTATAACGATATAATAATATTCAATCCGAATCTTATTAAAAATCTGGATAGCAGAAAAATCAAAAAGTTAACAAGGTTGTACAAACCAAATCATAAGTTTTATACCATTAAAATAAACACGGTTTTTGAAAAAGAGCGGATAAAATCTCATAATATTTCTTCTTTCAAAGACGAAATAAAAGAAATAGACGATAGAACGACCATATATATTCCTTCGGTTAAAAAAATAAAGATTAAGTCCAACCGACGATTTGTTTAATAAATTGGTATAATGTAAAAAAGGAGAAAATATGATTAATAAAGAAAAAGAAATTAAAGAATTAACAAAAAAATACGAAAAAGACATGATTAATTTCGCAATAAACATGGTTAAAACTCCGAGTTTTTCATGTCAGGAAGGAAAACTTGTAGATTTAATAAAAAAAGAGATGATTAAATGCAAATTCGACAAAGTCAAAATAGATAAAATGGGAAATATACTGGGATTTATAGGCAACGGTAAAAAGAAAATAATGATAGACGCTCATATAGATACGGTCGGAGTGGGGGATCCGAAAGCATGGAAAATAGATCCTTTTAAAGGAGTATTTAAAAATAATACCATATACGGAAGAGGCGCTACAGATCAAAAATTATCTATGGTTTCGATGGTTTATGCCGGGAAAATAATAAAAGAACTCGGACTTGCAAAAGACTATACATACATAGCCGTAGGTTCGGTTCAGGAAGAAGACTGCGACGGACTTCCCATACTTCACATAATACAAAAAGAAAAGATAAAACCGGATTATGTGATTTTAACCGAACCAACAAATCTTTCGGTTTACAGAGGACACAGAGGAAGAATGGAAATAAAAGTGGTAGTGAAAGGAAAATCCTGCCACGCTTCGGCTCCGGAAAGAGGGGATAACGCCGTATTTAAGATGTCTCATATAGTCCAAGAAATTACAGAATTAAACGAAAGATTAAAAGACGATAAATTTTTAGGCAAAGGAACCGTTGCGGTAACATATATGGAATGCAAAACCCCTTCTTTAAACGCCGTTCCGGACGAAGCTACGATTTATTTAGACAGAAGACTCACCGTCGGAGAAGATAAAAAACTTGCGATAAGTCAAATACAAAATCTTCCTTCCGTCAAAAAATATCGGGCGAAAGTCGAAATGCTTTATTACGAGGCGAAAAGCTGGACGGGATTAAAAGTAAGCCAGGAAAAATATTTTCCCACATGGGTTATGAAAGAAGAGCATCCCCTGGTTCAAGCCGCGATAAAAGCAGCTTTTGTTTCCTTAGGCAAAAAACCGATAGTCGATAAGTGGGTTTTTTCCACAAACGGAGTCGCAAGCTGCGGAAGGCTGAAGATACCTACGATCGGATTTGGCCCTTCGAACGAAATATACGCTCACAGCATAAACGAACAAATGCCGGTCGATCATCTTTTAAAAGCCGCTTCTTTTTACGCTTGCATAGGTTCTTTTATCGCGGAGAAAAAATAAAATGAAAAAACTTATATCCTTTTTGTTGATACTCTCGGTTATATCCTGCGCGGACAAAAATTTAGATAAAAAGGATAATAAGATCTCCGCTCAAACAACCGAAAAAGGAGTAAATATGGATAAACTTTCAAATCCGAATTTATTAAACGAAACCGCGCCCGAAAATTTTAAGGTAAGGTTCAAAACCACAAAAGGAGATTTTCTGGTGGAAGTTAAAAGAGAATGGGCTCCTAAAGGAGCGGACAGATTTTATAACCTTGTTAAAAACGGTTTTTATAACGAAGCCGCTTTTTTCAGGGTGATAAAAGGGTTTGTTACTCAATTTGGAATAAACAAAGACCCGAATATATCCTCAAAATGGAGAGAAGCCGTAATCGACGACGATCCGGTTAAATTATCCAATTCAAGAGGAACCATATCCTTCGCGACAGCCGGCCCAAATACCAGAACTACTCAGCTTTTTATAAACTTTAAAGACAACCAAAGGTTAGATTCCATGGGATTTTCGCCTTTTGCAAAAGTTATAGAAGGGATGGATGTAGTCGATAATTTATATTCCGATTACGGAGAGGGAGAACCTTACGGCAACGGGCCTTCTCAGTCTAAAATACAAACCGAAGGAAACTCGTATCTTAAATCCTATTTCCCGAAATTGGATTATATAATATCGACCGAAATAATTTTAAACTGAAAAAACTCACAAATTGATATAATATTATTATAAAGGTTCTTTAATTTTAAAGAGGTAATTTTATGAACATGGGAAAAAGAAGAATGGCGCGGATTAACTGTTTTATCTCCTTATATCTTTACGATATAGGAAAAATACCTTCGGAAGAAATCTTGAATACCTATGTTCAAAACACCGAAAACATCGGGATAATGAAAGACCCTTCGACTATGGATTTTTATAAAAATCTTTTTTTAATCACCGTAGAACACATCAAAGAAATAGACGAAATAATAAGAACGGCAAGCAAGAAATGGGATTTTGACGGCATATTTCCAATAGACAAAGCCATATTAAGAATGGCTACGGCGGAAATGGTATATCTTAAAAATCAGGTGCCGATAGTTATAGACGAAGCGGTGGAAATATCGAAAATGTATTCTCCGAACGAAGAAAAAGGACCGGATTTTATAAACGGGGTTTTAGATACCATAGCGAAAACCAATGTTCTTAAATGAACATGTCCGACATAGAAAACAAAATTAAAAAATTAAGAGAAGAAATAAGAAGACACGAGTACCTTTATTACGTTTTACAAAAACCGGAAATATCGGACGCGGAGTTCGACTCTTTGATGAAAGAGTTGAAAGAACTTGAAAATAAATATCCGCAATACCGCGACGAGTACTCTCCGACCAACAGAGTGGGAGGACAGGCTTCAAACGAATTCAATCCTGTAAAACACAATCCTCCGATGTTATCTCTTGAAAACTGCTATAGCGAAGAGGAATTTAAAGAATGGCATAACAGAATTGTAAAAATCGTAGGGAAAAGCTTTGAAATGGTTGCGGAAGCCAAAATAGACGGGCTATCCTGCGCCATAGAATACGAAAACGGGAAACTTGTAAGAGCGTCTACAAGAGGAGACGGAGAAACCGGAGAAGACGTAACGGCAAACGTTAAAGCGATAAAATCCGTTCCATTGGCGATAAACCTCCCTCAAAACTCTTTCATAGAGATAAGAGGAGAGGTATATTTAAACAAAAAAGATTTTGAAAAAATCAACAAAACGCAAGAGGAAAACGGAGAAGATTTATTTTCAAATCCGAGAAACGCGGCAAGCGGATCTCTCAGACAAAAAGACCCCAACATAACCGCAAAAAGAAACCTAAGATTTATGGTTCATTCGTACGCGAACGTAAGAGGAATAGCCGAACCGAAGACCCAGTGGGAGTATTTCAAGCTCTGCGACAATCTTTCCATACCGACCAATTACATAAAGAGGTTGTGCTCAAAACCCGAAGAGGTGATTGAATTTTATAAAAAAACCGAAGAGGAAAGAGAAAATTTAGATTTTGAGATAGACGGAATAGTGGTAAAGATAAACGATTTTTCTATTCAAAGAATCCTGGGAAATACCGCAAAAAGTCCCAGATGGGCTATAGCCTTTAAATTTAAAGCCGAACAAGCCAAAACAAAAATAAAAAACGTGATATTTTCGGTAGGAAGAACCGGCATATTAACTCCGGTGGCAAGTCTTGAGCCTGTGAAATGCGGAGGAGTTATAATATCCAGCTCCACCCTTCATAATTTTGACGAGATAAAAAGACTTGACGCAAAAGTCGGAGACACCGTGATAATAGAAAGAGCTGGAGACGTTATCCCAAAAATAATCAGAGTTTTAAAAGAAGAAAGGACGGGCGAAGAAAAGGAAATAATTCCGCCTAAAAAATGTCCGGCATGCCAATCCGAGCTACATAAAGACGAGGTCTATATAAGATGCATAAATCCGGAATGCCCGGAGCAAATCAGAAGAACCATAATACATTTCGCCTCAAGGGACGCGATGAACATAGAGGGACTCGGAGAAAATACGGTAGACGCGCTAATTGAAAAAAAATTAATAAAAACGATAACCGACATATACAAACTAAAAAAAGAAGATCTACTGCAATTGGATCTATTTAAAGAAAAAAAGGCTTCAAATCTTTTAAATCAAATAGAAAAATCCAAAAAAAACAATTTAAACAAATTAATATACGCTCTGGGGATAAGACACGTTGGAGAAAAAACGGCGGAGATTTTGGCTCAAAAATTTACGGATTTGAAGAAACTCTCCGAAGCGAAAGAGGAAGAACTTTCGTCTATAAACGAAATAGGACCGACTATAGCCAATTCAATATCGGACTTTTTCAAACAGGAAAACGTTAAAAAAATGATAGAAGAATTCGAAGCCCTGGGTTTAAACACGAAATATCGCAACGAGATAAAGAGTTTAAAGTTAAACGGATTATCCTTCGTATTTACCGGAGAACTCGATGAGATGACAAGAAACGAAGCTGAAAAAAAGGTTATGGAATTGGGAGGGAAAATATCCTCTTCCGTTTCATCGAAGACCTCTTATCTTGTCGCGGGGAAAGATCCGGGGTCGAAGTATGAAAAAGCGAAAAAATTGGGCGTTAAAATTATAAGCGAAAAAGAATTTTTAGATATTATAAAATGAAATCGGCATATATAAACCTATACGACAAATCGGAAGTTCTCGAAATTTCAAAAACTCTTATTTCAAACGGATATGAAATATATTCTCAAGGCTCAACCTTCGAATTTTTGATAAAAAACGGAGTAAGCGCCTTGGAATTAAAATCGGAAGACTCTCACCCTAATATCGAATTAATAAACATAATTTCCGGAAAGAAAAAAAGTTCGATAACCAAGCCGGATATCGTAATAGCCGACATACCGGAGTCCTACGAAGATTTTTATAACACGATACTCCTTATATTCGCGGCAAATAAAGGGATAACAGTAATAAGCGACAACCAATCGATCGTAAAATCCGAATCTCATATGAGGCTCTTTGGAGAAATAAGCCAGGAGCTGAAAAAGGAACTTTTAATTCTAACCCTTAATAAGTTATCCTATATTTTTTCAAAAAAATCGTACGATATGTTTCCTTACATCAATATCCAAAGCGAAATAATAAACATTCCGCTCAAAAAAGAAAAAGAACTTAGATACGGAGAAAACCCTCACCAAAAATGCGCCATATACTCTTCTCCGATAAAATCCAATTTTCATTTTAAAAACATCAAATCGTCGGATTCCGAATTAAATTTAAATCATTATTTGGACATAGAAAAAGCCCTAAATATTTTCAAGGACATAAAAGAACCGACGATAATTTGTTTAAAACACTCGAATATTTGTTCTTTGGTCACCGCGGAAAGCTTAAAAAAAGCCGTTTTAAAGTTGGGAGAACCTGAACAGGGAAACACTTACGCTTTCAACGAGCCTATCGACACCGAAATAATAAAAGAAATCGCAAATCTAAAACCAAGATGCTTAATAGCCCCCGATTTTTCGGCGGATATATTAAAATATTTGGGCAAAAAAAACGAAGAAACAAAACTCATATCTTTTTCAATGAATATAATAAACCCTCCATCGGAAAAAGAAATAATATATCTTGGCGGAGATTTCGTAATACAGGAACCGGATATATTCGACGAAACATTGGAGATCAAATCCATAAACAAAAGATATTCTATAGAAAACAGGAGAGACATAAAACTTGCATACATTCTTTCAAAACATTTGAAAACGCACTGCGCGGTCATAATCTCGGAAGGAGTAATGTTATCTTATTCCCAGGGAGACGAATCTTCGCATTTCGCCATAGTTTCGGCCATATTTAAAATGAACAAAAAAAATATGATAAAATTAAAAAAAGATATGATATTGGCTATAAACGGTTTTTTAGATATCAATTCGATGAAAGAGATAATAAAACTTCCGATAAAAACCGTAATACACGGGGCCGTTGAAACGGAGAAAGAAGTAATTAAAATGGCGGCAGACAACAACATATCTTTGATTCAAACCGCCAAAAGACATTTAAAACATATAGCTTAGGGAGGAAAAATGATAATTAAAATAATAGCGATTGTGGTTATATCTTTAATAATATCTCTGGTTTCTTTAGCTTTTTTTATGAGCGTAATAAGAAAAGCGTTTAATATAATAAACGAAATAACACCCGATATAGACGAAATAAAGGAAATATTAAGAGGGAATACCGCGGTTAGCGAATACTATTCGAGAGTGGTATCCGCAGTAATAATAGGAATAAGCATAATATTTTCGGTGGTTCTTATTATATCCTTTGGTTTGATAAAATGAAAAAAGTTTTTTTGCTTTTTTCGATTTGTTTTTTAGTTTTGAATTTAAACGCTTCTTTTAATATTGTCGATAGACTCGCAAGTCCTTTCGCTTACGACGACGATTCATCTTCATATTCTTATTCTTACAACGACTATAAACCTCCCAAAAAAGGATTTTCAAAATCGGATCTTCCTTTTTTCATAATAATACTGATAATTCTACTTTTTACTCCTTCTTCGAGATACGGTCGTTATAGAACATACGATTACAACTACCCTAACAGATCAAGGGGATATTCTTCTATAGCTTATATAGTCGCCGGACTTTTTATGCATTTTATACAGAAAAAAACCGAGGCTTCTTACAAATCATTTACCGAAGAAGATTTGATAAAGAGAGAAAGGGAAGCCGAGGAAATACTTAAAAAATTAAATTTAAATCCGGACGATTTTAAAAAGCTTTCCGCATACGCGCTCGAACAGTATATGTTGATGATTTCCGGACAAAAAAACGATATGGCTCAGATATCGAGCGATTATCTATATAAAAAATATCTAAAAGAAATAGCGGAACTTTATCAAAAGGAAATAAAAACCGAAATAGAAAATTTTTCTGTAGACGACGTTAAAATAATAAACGTAAGATATACCGATTACGAAAAAGCCATATCGGCTTTCGTAAAATACACTTCGAGACAATATTATGTGGACGCGGTAAACAAAAACTTCGTATCCGGAGAAAGATTTCCGATAACAAAATATCTTTTTTTGACTTTCGTCTACGACGGAATATGGAAATTATCTTTGATAGAACAAAAAGGCGAATCCTATGTCATGAAACTGGAAAATCTTTTAGGGACCCCTTCTTTTGTCAACAATATGGGAAATAAAGTGGAATTATCGGATGGAGAACGACAACCATATAAAGAAATCTCAAAACCCAAAATGCAACTTTTAATAGCCGAAACTTTTTTTAACATATACTCCTGGTGGAAAAACGATACCCAGGAGATAAGCGTAAAAATCGAAGAAGAGATTAAGCAAAAACTAATCAAAGCCAGGGAAAAAATTAAAAACGAAAAAAATATTTTTTTAAAAATAGACAAATTTCAAATCATATCCATAGATTTTTTAAGCTATGAAAAAAATCCGGCTGGAATTACGAAAGGAGTTACGGTAAGAATAAACTTTTCGCTTAACGGAAAATTTTCAAAAAATTCTTTCACGCTTGTAGACGGAGAACAAAAATTGGACGAAATATGGTTATTTGAAATAGATCGGGAAGAGCTGATATTAAAAGATATTATCAAAAGATTTATAACTTCTTCAAAAGATATAGAGTCAAGCCCGCTTCAAATAGAATGGTATATATAGGAGAATAAATGAAAACCAAAACAATATTGATAAAAAATTCGATAATTTTTACCGGAGGTTCTTCAAAAAAACTTCTAAAAGGGTACGATATCCTTATAGAAGATTCGAAGATAAAAAAAATATTTAAATCCGCCTCAAAAAACATAAAAGCGGACAAAATCATAAATGCCGAAGATAAACTAATAATGCCCGGGTTTATAAACGTTCATATGCATTTTTATTCGAGTTTCGCAAGAGGACTTAATAAGATAAATTCCTCTAAAGATTTTGTAGAAGTATTGAACAATTTGTGGTGGAGATTGGATAAAAAATTGGATTACGACGCCATTTACTATAGCTCCATGGCGGCTTTGATACAGGCGATAAAAAAAGGAACGACTACGCTGATAGACCATCACGCAAGTCCTTTCTCAATAAGAGGATCCTTATTTGAAATAGAAAAAGCCGTGCGCCGATGCGGTCTAAGAGCCTGTTTGTGTTACGAGGTTTCGGATAGAGACGGAGAAAAAAAGGCGCTGGAAGGAATAAAAGAAAATTACGAGTTTATAAAATATTCAAATGAAAAAAACGACAATTTTATAAAGTCTTTATTCGGTCTCCACGCATCGTTTACCGTATCGAATAAAACGCTTGAAATAGCCTCGGACATAGGAAACTCCCTAAACTCGGGTTTTCACGTACATTGCGCCGAAGCCGTATCCGACCAGATAGACTGCCAGAAAAAACATAAGATGAGAGTGGTGGAAAGATTTGAAAAATTTTCGATACTGGGAGAAAAAAGCATACTGGCTCATTGCGTACATATAAACGAAAAAGAAAAAGAAATACTAAGAAGAACTCAAACTCAAATAGCCGTCAATTCGCAATCCAACGCCAATAACGCAGTAGGGATATCCGATATAATAGGTTTTTCTAAAAAAGAAATATTATACGGGCTTGGAACCGACGCTATGACAGTAAATATGATGGAAGAGATTAGAGCTGCTTTATGGCTTTGTCATTTAAAAAATTCAAATCCTTCGGTCGGTTTTCCCGAGGTTACAAAAACTTTAGAGAATAACGCTAAGATAGCGTCAAAATATTTCGAAAAAATAGGCGAGATAAAGGAAGGGAATTTCGCCGACATTATAATCGTAGACTACATTCCGACCACTCCGTTAAAAGAAGACAATTTTATGGGGCATCTTATATTCGGCATATCTCAATCCAACATAGATACCACCATAGTTAACGGAAACATTCTTATGGAAAAGGGGAAACTAAATTTTATAGACGAAAAGGAAGTAGCGCGAAAATCCCAAGAAACCGCAAAAAAGATATGGAACCGATTTTAAAATGCCTCTCAGAATTACGCTAATAAACATTTATCGAGAAAAAATCCATACCGTTCCTCTGGGGCTGGCATATTTGAAAACATACGCCGAAAAGATTTTCAATAAAAGAGTAAAAATATTAATAAAGGAATTTTCGGAAAAAGAAATAGACAACCGACTAAATGAAGTATTAAAAGACATTTTAAAAACAAAGCCTCGGATAATAGGTTTTTCGTGTTATATGTGGAACAGAGACCGGGTTGTTTATCTTTCAAAACTATTAAAAAAAGAAAACGAAAAAATAAAAATAATATTGGGCGGAAAAGAAGTTTCAGTAAACGGAGGGGAAATATTAACCGACTCCAAAGCCGACGCTCTCATAGAAGGGGAAGGTGAGATTGCGTTTGCCGAAATAATAAAAAAAACGTTATCGGGATCCGACTGGTATAACGTAGGGAACATCATAATTAAAAGAAAAAACGAAATAATAAAAAATAAAGAAAAAATTTTACGCAACTTAGACGATATCCCGTCTCCATACTTAAAAGAGATATTCCGAAATACTTCGGCAGATTATCTGATATTGGAAACTTCGAGAGGGTGTCCCTTTAATTGTCCTTTTTGTTTATGGACGATCAAAAAGAATATAAGATTCTTTTCTTTAAATAGAGTTTTAAAAGAAATAAAATGGATAATAGATAACGCTTCTCGAATAAATTCCGGGCGGCTTAAAGTGATAATATCCGATTCCGATTTTTTAATAAATCCAAAAAGAGCCGAAAAAATATTAAAATTCATAACATCGAAAGCGATAACAAAAGAAATAGACTGGTCGATAACCACAAACATAAAATTTATAACTAAAGACATACTAAAAGTTTCTAATAATCCTCATTTAAAATTCAGCATAGGGATTCAATCCATTAATCCCAAATCGATAAAAATTTTAAAAAGAGAAAATCTAAGCCTTTCATTAAAAGAAACGGGGAAAAAATTGGATATGATAATTAAATACGCTCCGAAATCTACGATAATACTCGAAATTATGATAGGAATACCGGGAGAAACCGAAAAAGACATCCAAAAAACTTTCAGATGGAGCATGGAAAGGGTCATAAAACACATATTGAAAACAAAAAGCGAAAAGGAAATCGAAAATTTTAAAAAAAACGACACTTTTCCAATCAACGCCTACATAGATTACTGTACGTTATCGGTATTTCCCGATACTCCTATGACGAAAATAGCAAAGCGCTATAAGGCTAAATGGATGGAAAATCCTCCTTATGAAATAATTTCCACTTCGACCCTTTCAAAAGAAAATATCAAATCGTACCAAAAAATGGCCGCAAATATGGAATCGAAAATAAAAGAAAATATTCTAAAAATTATTTCGGACCGATATATTTAACATATTAAATTGGTAAAATTTAATATTAGTATACGGAGGAAAGATGAATAACGAAATTTTTTTATCCGACGCCAAACTTTTCGAAGAAGTAGACCGATGTTTATACTGCCAGGAAAAACCCTGCAAACAAGCATGTCCCGTAAACTGCTCTCCCGCGGATTTTATAATGGCTATTAAATCCGGGGAAAGCTCCGATTTTGCGACCAGTGCAAGAATAATTATGGGCTCAAATCCTTTAGGAGGAGTTTGCGGAGCGGTATGTCCCGATTGGTTTTGCATGAAAGCGTGCTCGAGAAAACTTCTGGATAAACCGATAGATATCCCAAAGGTCCAGGCAACGATAATACAAAAAGCCAAAGATACGGGAATAATGCCGAAATTTGAAAAACAAAAGAAAAACGGAAAAAAAATCGCGATAGTAGGTTCGGGAGCGAGTTCCCTAAGCGCCGCAGCGGCTCTTACTCAGATGGGTTATTCCATAGACATATACGAAAAAGATAAAAAAATAGGCGGAGTTATGAACTTAATTCCGGATTCGAGACTCGATAAAAACATACTTAAAACAGACATAGATTTTATAAAAACTTTGGGAGATATAAAAATAAATTTGGGAATGGAAATAAAAGAACCCGAGAAACTTTTATCCGATTACGACGCGGTAATAGTAGGAGCGGGAGTGGACAAACAAATAAGGCTTAACATAGAAAATGAAGATATGGGCATAGACGGACTAGAATTTTTAAAAAATTTTAAAAAATATAATTTAAAAAACAAAAATGTGGCGGTAGTCGGCGGAGGAGCCGTAAGCGCGGACTGCGCGGTAACGGCAATAAAAATGGGAGCCAAAACAGCCGAGATTTTCACAAGAAAAAACGCCGCGGAAATACAGCTTAGCGAAAGAGAAATAGAAGAGCTATATAAATATAAAATAAACATAAACGGAAGAACTAAAATAAAAGGAATAATCTCAAAAAACAAAAAGATAACCGGCGCAAAATTTGTCAAATTGGACGAAAAAGGAAACGAAATAGAAGGAAGCGTTCAAAATAGAACAGACATAGATTTCGTGATACTCGCGATAAAAAATATTCCCTCTATGAACATCCTAAAAAAAGAGGGTGTTTTTTACTGCGGAGATTTTTTAAACGGAGCCTCCACGGTAGTAGAATGCGCAGCAAGCGGAAAAAATGCAGCAATGGAAGTAGACGCGTATATTAAAAACAAGAAAATAAAGATAGAAAAAAATAATAAAAGTTCTCTTGTTTTAACCGGAAGAAATATGCTTCCCGTAAATCTGGAAACCGATTTCTTCGGCTATAAAATGAAATCTCCTTTTATGATATCGGCGGCTCCTCATTCGGACGGTTTTGAGCAGGTAAAATTGGCCTACGAAAACGGATGGCCCGGCGTGATAATGAAAACAGCCTTCGATAACGTCCATATACATATACCTTCAGAATATATGTTTCTTTTCGACAAATCGACTTATGGAAACTCGGATAACGTTTCGGATCACCCGCTGGATAGGGTATGCGCCGAAATAGAAAAACTTATAAAACTTTATCCGGATAGAATTACCGGAGCATCCACAGGAGGACCGGTCACCGGTAACGATGAAAAAGATAAAAAAGTATGGCAATCCAACACTAAAAAATTAGAAAACGCGGGAGCTATGGTTATAGAATACAGCCTATCGTGTCCTCAGGGAGGGGATGGGACCAAAGGAGATATCGTATCTCAGGATCCCGAACTTAGCGCAAAGATCATCGACTGGGTAATGGAAATGTCCGATCCGAAAATACCAAAGCTTTTTAAGCTTACCGGCGCGGTGACATCCATATACCAGGTGGTGGACGCGATAAAAAAAGTTTACGATAAATATCCTAATAAAAAAGCCGGCATAACCTTGGCGAATTCCTTCCCGGCCCTCGGTTTTAGAAAATCGAATAATAAAAAATGGGATGAAGGAGTAGTCGTCGGGCTTAGCGGAGAAGGGATAGCTCCGATAAGTTATCTGACCGTGGCAAAAGCCGTAAAAATAGGGGTTCCGATATCCGCAAACGGCGGAGCGATGAATTGGAAAATGGCCGCCAATTTCCTGGCTATGGGAGCCAAAAACGTTCAGTTCTGCACCATACTTATGAAATACGGATACGATATAATAAACCATTTGGAGTGGGGATTGTCCTCGATGTTATATGAAAAAGGATATAACTCGGTATCCGAGTTTATAGGCTGCGCTTTACCCGACATAATAACTCCTTTCGACAAACTAACCCCCGAAAAAAAGATACCGGATGTTATAAATGAGTTATGCATAGGATGCGGCAACTGCGCGACATGCGGATATCTTGCGGTAAAATTAAATAAAGACAAAAAACCGACATTCGATCATAAAAAATGCATAGGATGCTCGATATGCGCAAAAAAATGTCCTTCAAAAGCAATTTATATGAGAAAAAGAAAAAAACACGAGAAAAAATAATTCGGAGGATATTATGAAAACACTTTTGATAAAAGGCGGTTACATTTTTACCGCCGACGACAAAAGAACTGAATTAAAAGATTACGATATTTATATAGAAGGTCCGGAGATAAAAAAAATAGCGAAAAACATAAAGATAAAAGCCGACAAAATAATAGACGCCAAAAACTGCGTTATAACCCCGGGGTTTGTAAACACTCATCATCATCTATATCAGACATTAACGAGAAACATCCCTCAGGTACAGGACTCAAAGTTGTTCGATTGGCTAGTGTTTCTATACGAGGTATGGAGAAATTTGGACGAGGATTGGGTCGATATATCTACAAAAGTGGGACTTGGAGAACTTTTGCTCACCGGATGCACGACAAGTTCCGATCATCTTTATTTATTTCCTCAAAAATCCTCCAAATATTTAATAGATAGAGAAATAGAATCTGCAAAAGAAATAGGAATGAGGTTTACCGCAACAAGAGGTTCGATGAGCAGAGGGAAATCGAAAGGCGGACTTCCGCCGGACGATGTGGTTCAGGACGAAGATACGATAATGAAAGACTCGGAAAGAGTCGTAATAAAGTATCACTCCAAAGAAAAATTCGCAATGACCAACGTGGCGCTTGCCCCATGTTCGCCTTTTTCGGTAACGAGCGAACTATTAAAACTTACGGCGGAAATGGCAAAAAAATGGGAGGTAAGAACACATACTCATCTGGCCGAAACATTAGACGAAGAAGAATACTGTCTAAGTCTTCATAAAATGAGGCCGCTTGAGTATATGGAAAGCGTAGGATGGCTAAACGAAAGAAGCTGGTTTGCGCACTGCGTTCATATAAAGGAAGAAGAAGCGAAAAAAATGGGAGATCACGGCTCCGGAGTGGCGCATTGTCCTACATCAAATCTTAGATTAGGTTCGGGCATAGCACCAATAAGAATGTTTTTAAATAACAAAGTCCCCGTCGGTTTGGGAGTGGACGGTTCCGCTTCCAACGACTCATCCAATATGCTTTTGGAAATAAAACAGGCGATGCTGGTATCGAGGGTAAAAGATAAAGTCGATTCCATGCCCGCAAGAGACGCATTGTATTTGGCGACAAGAGGAGGGGCAAAGGTTTTGGGAAGAGAAGATATAGGATCCATAGAAGTCGGGAAAGCCGCGGATATAGCGGTATTCGATATATCAGGAATAGAATACGCCGGGTCCACATACGATCCGATAGCCTCTCTGGTATTCTGCGGAATAAATCAAAAAACGAAATACACCGTGGTAAACGGGGAAGTAAAAGCGGAAAACGGAAAATTGCTAACGGTAGACGAAAGAAAATTAAAAGAAAAAGCCGACAAATTAGTTAAAAAACTTATGGATAAAATTTAATCATGTATTCCGTAATATTATCCGCCGGCAAATCCGAAAGAATGGGAAGAGACAAAGCTTTTCTCAAAATAGACGGAGAGTATTTTATTGATAGAATATTTAAAAAATTGGACACGTTCTCGGATAAAATAATAATAGTAGCCGGAAATCATAACTACGACAAAATAAAAAAACTTTTTCCAAATCAAACCGTTCTTTTAAACGCCGATTACGAGTTAGGTCAGATAAACTCGGTAAAAGTAGCGGTAAAGCATATTATTGAAAACCAAATAGAAACTCCGATAATGATAAACCTCGTAGACCAGCCTCTTATAAAAAAATCGACTTACAAAAAAATAACCGAAGCTTATAAAAAAAACAAAAACAAAATAATAATTCCTTATACGAAAAAAGAGGATGGAAGTTTCAAAAGAGGCCATCCCATAATAATTCCTCAAAAATATTTTAAACTTATACTTAAAGCGCCTTACGAAAAAGGGCTTCACTGGGTAACTCACCATAAAAAAGTCGAATTAAAAGACATCTTCGTAAAAGACAAGGGAATAATAAAAGACTTCGATAATTATAAGGAATATATTAATTTTTTCAAATAAAATCGAAATACCCGACCGAACACATTTAGTATAATAATTTTATGAGAGAAAATTTAAAAATATCCGTTTTGGGAGCGGGAGCCTGGGGCACCACCATAGCGAATTTACTATCCGAAAAAGGTTTTAAAGTAACAATATGGGCAAAGGAAAGAGAAGTTGCAAAAAACATAAATGAACGTTCGGAAAACAACATTTTTTTAAAAGGAATAAGATTATCTAAAAACTTAAAAGCTTCTAACGATTTAAAAGAAGCGCTTTCATCCGAAATAATAATAAACGCAATTCCGACTCAATACATAAGAACCGCACTAAAAAAATATTCCCGATATTTAAAGGACGCTTACATTTTGAGTCTTTCAAAAGGAATAGAACTCAATACTTTTGAAAGGCCTTCGGAAATACTTTCTGACATAACCGGAAAAGATATTTATGTTTTATCCGGCCCCAACTTCGCCGTAGAAATAGCCAGAAAGAAGCCCGCCGCAACGACAATCGCCGGAAAAGACCATAAAACAAGAAAAATGTTTCAGGAAATTTTAAGCACAGATTATTTTAGAGTTTACGAAAACGACGATATAATAGGAACGGAAATAGGAGGTGCGATAAAAAACGTAGTGGCCATAGCGGCCGGAATGAGCGACGCTTTAAATCTGGGATATAATACGAAGGCGGCGCTTATAACGAGGGGGCTTAACGAAATACGAAAGTTAGGTAAAAAATTAGGAGCCAAAGACATAACCTTTCTGGGGTTATCCGGAATAGGAGACCTGATACTTACCTGTAATTCAAGCATATCCAGAAACTACTCGGTAGGATATAAAATAGGCGAGGGGGTAAATCCCTTGAAACTAATAAGCTCTATGAAACAAGTCGCGGAAGGAGTAAAAACGGCAAAAGCGTTAAACAAATTGACACAAAAATTATCAATAGAAATGCCCATATCCAGGGAAGTTTATCTGGTAATATACAAAAACAAAAAACCTCAAAAAGCTTTAAAATCTTTAATGACAAGAACTTTAAAATCGGAATTTTAAAATGAACAAACCCGAAATATCCGAATATCTAATAGAAAAAAGGCCGAAAACTCTTCAAATAAACGACTTAGCGGCTTTATTTTGCGGGGATAAAAAAGTCGTCTACACCGCCACGCAAGACCAAGAAGACGAAGAAAGGGTAAAAGAACTTTGCGATAGGTTTAAGTTTAAACTTTTAATCATGAAAGAAAAAGGGAAAAACGTTTTTAATCAAAATCACACGGACATATTAATAGGAACGGACACAAAAAGGATGGAAGAAGCCAAAAAACTTTTTTTAGAAAACAGGCTCAAAGAATGGGGAATATATCTGGATTACCCGGAATGTTGCGTAGAAAGTTATTCGGAGTGGGATTATAAAGAATCTTTAATCGCTTACATATTTTCCAAAACAAAAATAAAAACAAAAACTCCTTTTTACATAAACAATATAACTAATTTTTATTCCAGAACACCGGATCCGAGAAAAAGGGTTAAAATACTTTTTAAAAATTTTTTGGAAAAAAACAAAGAATTGTTTTCATCGGGAATGGATTTCGAGCCCATAATAACATGGCATCCGTGCTCCTACAACTGTAAAGAAAGCATAAAAAGAGGGGAAAAGATATACGAATTTATGGAAAAACACATTCCGGAAAGAGCAAAAATAAGAAAGGAACTGCTATCCGGTATTTTTATCTTTAAAGACGACTTTGAGTTTTTGGCAATAAAGGGAGAGATAAAAGCTATCGGGAAAAACATTTCTATAAACATAAAAAAAATACTGCCATGGCCCAAAACTTTCTTTAAAAAAGAATATATATTCGCTATAAAAAAGACAAAAGATATAAATTTATACGACTGGAAAATATTAAATCCAAAACAACTAAAAGATCTTCTTGTTCTTCCTTTCAGCTGATTTTTTTTCTTTTATAATCATTTCTCTTTTCTTTTTAACTCCGCCCAAAGCCGAATATCCGCCTATCGTTCCGTCCGATCTTATCACTCTATGACATGGGACATAAGGAGCGAATGGATTTCTTTTAAGCGCAAGAGCCACCGCCCTAAAAGCTTTCGGTCGACCTATCTCTTTCGCTATCCATTTATAGCTTCTTGTCTGGCCGAAAGGGATCTCCATACATTTAAGCCAGACCTTTTGATAAAACAAAGGATATTTTTTCATCTCTCTTTTTATATCCGAAATCTTCATAAAAATTTTTTATAAAAAGAAATTTTCGATACGGCTTTATAATGCGCCTCGGCGCATAGCATCCTCAGCAAAATATTTGGATCCGAATAAGCGATATTTTCGAAATTAGATTTTAAAAAACCATAATCTAAAAACTCCATTACATAGCCGTCTTCTTTTATAAAATTTAAAAAATTTGATTTGTTTTTTAAAACGAAATCGGTCTTAAAATTGTGAGACATAATGCCGCCGAATTTTTTTCTTTTAATTATTTCATCCGGAACCGTTTTTTCCATGCTTTTCTTAAGAATATATTTGGTCTCGCCTTTATATATTTTATAGGATATTGGAAGGGAAAACAAAAATCGCACCATATACTTGTCGAGATAAGGTCTTCTGTAATTTAAAAAAGCTCCGCTTGTAGTGGATATGTTATTAAAATCGAATAGAAAATTCTCCGATAGGCTTGTTTTTATAAAAACGTCGTTTTCGTATTCTTTATATTTCCTTGATAGGATTTGGTTTATAGAATCGTTTTTTCTTCCATATTTGTTCATACTTAATAAGTTCGATCTTATATTTTTAAATGAAGAAAAATCGAAATTTCTTTTAAAAGAAACCAGATGGTCTTTGTAATAATCCAATTCTTTCAAAAATTTGACTTTGCCGAACTCCGAAAGATAATTTAAAAGATAAAGAGGAATATACTTATAATCATACCCGCCCAACATCTCATCGGGACCATCCCCGTCGAAAACGATATCTATATTATTATTTTTAAAATAATTAAACATTAAGTTGGAGCTTATAAAATTAAAAGAAGTAAGGAGGTTATCGTAGAAAAACAACAAGCCTAAAACATGATTAAAATCCGGTTCTTTATAATTTAGTTTTTTCAGGGTTATTTTATGCTTATTTAATACATTTTCCGTTAATCTAAAATATTTTTTTTCTTCTTCCAAAACGACATGGGCTATTTTTATGTTTTTACTCTTATCTTTATTTGTTTTTAATAAATCAAAAATATTAAAAAGAATGGAATTAGAGTCTATTCCTCCAGAGAGTTCCATTCCGTAAGGAGTGTCGCTGGGGGGAATTCTTTTATATATGGATTTTTTCATTAACTCTTTAAATTCTAACTTTCTTTTAATAAAATCTTTTTCCTTAAAGGTTCCTATTTGGTTATTTGTTTTAAGGTCAAAATATTTTATATTTTTAGATTTATTTTTATATATTATCAGTTTATGATACGGCAAAATAGACCTGGAATCGGATAAAATTTTGGAACCGTAAACGTTACTTGGATCAACTCCATAAATAAGGTAATCTAATATAAAATTTTTATTTATATTAGAACCAAAAAAATTATAATGTGAAAGCAAATATAAATATTTTAATTTATTTGTTACTAAAATTATATCATCTTCTATTTTATAAAATATTTTCCCAAAACCCATTATATCTGAAGATAGCGTTATCTTGTTTTTTAACTCGTCGATTACGATTACACTCCACCAGCCGTCTAAATAATTTTCGAAATCGTCGCCGTATTTTTTATAAATATTACATATATATTCGGCCGAATATTCGTTTTTCCCCATTAATATATCACCTTTAAAAATTATGCTAACCCCGTCTTTTTTGTCGAAATAAAAAACTTCGTCGGCTTCTTTATAAAGATATAAATCCTTTACAGATGAGATTTTTTCAAAATGCAAATTAAAATTATTTTCTATTTTCTTTAATTTATCCTTAAACGTAATTTTTTTATCTAAACTTCCTATCAAAATCAAATAACAACCTCCTGGACCTGAGCTTTTTATGATAAGATATAGCAAACCTGTGCGTTTCGTCTCTAACCGACATCAAAAATAAAAGCTCTGGCGAATCTTTTTCAAATATTATACTATTTTTAAAATCTATCTTATAAATCTCCTCGTTTTTTTTGGCTAAAGATATTATGTCGGTATTTAAATTATGTTCCTTTAAAGCTTTGAATGCTGAAAAAAGTTGTCCCTTACCACCGTCTATTAAAAAAAGATCGGGGATTATATCTTTGTTTTTCTTAATTTCCGCTATTCTTCTTTTAACAGCTTCGTATATCATAGCATAATCATTTGAGCCTTTTTGAGTTACAAAATTTATCTTATATCTTCTATAATGCGAATGATTTTTTTTACCATTTATAAAGCAAACCATTCCACAGACCGTATACTTATTCAAAAGGTTAGATATATCGAAGGATTCTATATGGTACGGTATTTTATTAAGATTTAATCTTTCTTTTAATCCGATAAGAGTTTTTGTAAAATCAGCTTTCGATTCTATTTCTTTAATCTCCGTTTCTCTTATAGTCACTCTTTCGTTTATATGATCTATAGCTTCTATTGCGTCTCTATAAATCTTAGCATTTTCATAATCGAGTTTCTCTGAGGATTGTTTCATCTTTTTAAAAAAGTAGTCTTTTACTTTATCGTATCTGCCACTAAAGAAATCTAAAGAATTTTTTACAATATCTTTATAGTGTTTGATTGAAATTATTTTGGGGTCGCAAGGCGATGGACATTGTCTGGTATGGTAATAAACGCATCTATCTATTTTTTTCCTATCCAGGGGTTTAGCTAAAGAAAACTCATAATTGCAAAATCTTAAATTTATTATTTTAATATCTCTCAGTTTATCTATTAATTTCTTTATCATATCAGTCTTAGGATAAGGACCAAAGTATTTACCTTTAATTTCTATATTTCTAGTTATTAAAAGTCGGGGAAAATCTTCTTTTGTTATGACTATGTAAGGATATCTTTTAGAGTCTTTCCATAAAACATTGAAAAAAGGTTTAAATTCGGAAATAAGCCTTCGCTCCGCTATTAGAGCCTCTCTTTCACTATCGCATATTATAAAATCTATTTTAAAAGACAAAAGCCTTATTCCTGAAATTTTATAAGATGAATCGGATTTGCCAGAAAAGTAAGAGGAGACTCTTTTTTTTAAATCTTTGGCTTTTCCTATATATATAACTTTATCATACCTATCCTTAAAAATATAAACTCCCGGAAGATGAGGAATTTTATTCAGGTTTTGAATATTCATAGATTTATGTTTACGGAATTTGAGTCTATTAAGTAGCATTTTGGCGTCGCTATGCCACTTATCGGATAGTTTTTTATATCTCCTTTTATTATATCGCTTGCCACTTTGTCTTTTCCTTTACCGCTTATTATAAAAATAGTTTGTTTGGCCTTGTTTAAAACAGAAAAATTTAAAGATATTCTATCGGCCGTCTTATATCCTTGGGCTACCGTTTCTATTACTTTTTCTTCGGTACCGTAATCTGGTTTAAAAAGAGACGCTAAATGTCCGTCCGGACCCACGCCTAAAAAGGAAATATCGAATACTTCGTATTCTTTTAAAAAATCTTCTATTTCTTTAGAATAACAAATTTTGGGATTATCCGTTTCAAGATTTATTTTTTTGAAGTTATATTCTTTTTTGCCCGAAAAAAGAGTTTTTTCTATCGATTCGTAATTTAATTCGGAACGATCTTTCGTTACTCTTTCGTCTGATATAAAAAAAAATATTTTTGAGAAATCTATATTTTTATCGGCGTTAAGTTTAGAATAAAAACTCAAAGGGCTTTTGCCGCCGGAAATTATAACCGAAATAAAACCTTTATTTTTTACTTCTTCCAAATAGCTTCTTTCGAAAATAGAAAAAGCCTTTTCGGTTATCAACTCCATATCGGAGTAATCTAAACGTATATCCATTTTCTTTTATCTTTCTCTATCATTTTTAAACAAGAATCTAAAATTTTTTTAGGCTCGTACCGCTCTAAAATAATTTTATTTTTCAAAACTGTATCTTCGGTATGTTTTATATATCTCCATATATATTCCATCTCAACAGAATCTAAAAACAATGTTTTGTCTTTATTTACAGCGTCTAAAAGAAGCCTTTCGTAGTCGGATGGAGTAAGCAATGTGGTATTAAAATGCTTATTCCATGACTGAGCCGAAACGCAAAACCTGGGACCGTCCGATTTGGCGTTAAATCTGAATTCCATAATCTTTTGAGGCTGTATTATAAAACTTAGAATATTTGAGTTTTCTATAAAATACTTGTTTGAAAAAGCGTTATCGGAATTTTTATAAACGATATCGACTCTGGTCATTTTTTCTTTCATTTTTTTCCCGCATTTTACATAAAAAGGAACGCCTTTCCACCTGTAAGTTTCAATCTCCAATTTAAAAGCGACAAAAGTTTCGGTATCCGAATCTTTTTTTACACCGTTTATATTCTCATACCCCAGATACCTTCCTCTTATAAAATAATCTTTAATTTCTTTTTCGGAAAATAGCTTAATATTTTTTAATACCTTTATTTTGGATTTTTTAATTTCCCTTTGATTCATATCCTTCGGAAGATCCATCGCCACAAAAGATATAAGTTGAATTATATGAGTTATCATATCTTTGAAAGCGCCTATGGAATCGTAAAAAGATATCCTGTCCTCAACCCCTTCTTCTTCATATACGGTAATTTGAATATTATCTATAAATTTATTATTGAAAGTTTTATCGAAAGCGAAGTTTAAAAATCTAACGAGCAGTATGTTCAAAACCGAGTCTTTGCCTAAGTAATGATCTATTCTATAAACGCATTTTTCAATATTATTTTCCTTTAAAAAAAGGTTAAGATTTAAAGCTTCGCAAAAATTAGAGCCGTAGGGTTTTTCTATTATTATCTCCGTATTACGGGGTTTGGGATTAAACGAGTTTTTAATATTTAATAAAGTCTTCTCTACAAAACCGGGAGGTATCGCTAAATAAAAAAGCCTGTTTTTTACTCCGTTAAGAAATCTTGATTCCAATTGCAAAAATTTTTTATAGAGATTAAAATAAGATTTTTCGTCCGAATAATCGATTTTAAAATAAAAATTTCTGGATAAAAAAGACTCGTAATTTTGCGCCCCTTCGGATTTTAATATCCGCGAAACGTATTCTCTAAAACTTTCTTCGTCGTAATCCTTGCTTCCTATATTAATTACGAAAAAATTTTCTCTTACATATTCCTTGGCATACAGATTATATAACGACGGGATAAGCTTCTTTTTAGACAAATCTCCGGTGGCTCCGAACAAACAAACGCCGACGCCGCTTGAAAAAATCTCAAAACATATACCTTTCTTTTCGTTCATCTTATTACTTTATGCCCTCCGAATTTTTCTCTCAATGCCGCCAGAAACCTTTCCGAAAAAGGATTTTCTTTTCTTGACCTGAATCTTCTAAAAAGCGAAGCCGTTATTGTTTCGCAGGGTATGGATTTGGATATCGCATACTCGACGGTCCATCTTCCTTCTCCCGAATCTTCGACATACCCTTTTATATCGGATAGTTCCTCGTTTTCTTTGAGCGCCAAATAGCCAAGCTCCAATAACCAGCTTCTTATAACGCTTCCTCTATTCCACATACCGGCTATTTCGCTTTTCTTCGCTTTAACACCGTCGAAACTTCCTATCAACTCAAACCCCTCGGCATAGGCCTGCATCATGGCATACTCTATTCCGTTATGAACCATTTTTACAAAATGACCCGAACCGCAGTCTCCGCAATAAAGATAACCTTTATTTGTAGAAAGCGCTTTGAAATAATCTTCGCAATATTCAAAAACTTCTTTATCTCCGCCGACCATAATGCAATATCCGTTTCGCTCTCCCCAGATCCCTCCGCTTACTCCCGCGTCTAAAAAATTTATGCCGGATTTTTTAAGGTTACGGTAATTTTTTTTAGAATCTTCCCATTTGGAATTTCCGCCGTCTATTATTATATCGCCTTTAGAAAGAATATATCTGGATTTTTCTATATAAGTTTGAGTGACATCTCCGTGAGGAAGCATTATCCATATTATTTTTTTGCCTTTGGCTTTAATTTTAAAATCTTGCAATTCTTTTAAAGGAATAATATTTTTATATTTCCTCGATATTTCTACGGCTTTTTCATAATGCCTGTCGTACACGTATGTTTTAAATCCTTTTAAAGAAAGCCTTTTGGCTATTCCGCTCCCCATCCTGCCAAGCCCCAATATAAGGATAGACTTTTCTTTCATAAAATCTCCTTTATTTTTTTATATATGAAATCGGCGTTAAGAGCGAATTTATCGTAAACGTCCTTTTCGGTTCCGGAATAACCGAATGAATCAACTCCGAAGAAATGAACGTTATCTTTTATTATATCCGACCATCCTATACCAACCGCGGCTTCTATTACCGCTTTTTTAACCCCCGGCGGAAAAATTTCCAAAAGATAATCTTTTGAATTTTTTAAGGCCAATTCAACGCAAGGCACGGATACGACGTTCGCTTTTATCCCTTCCTTATTCAATTTTTCGCAAACCGATAAGGCTATATGAACCTCCGAACCCGAGGATATTAAAACGACGTCGGGTTTATCGTATTTAACAATATTATACGCTCCTTTTTTAAAATTATCGGTTATTAAATCCTTATAAGCCGTTAATGTATTAACCTTTTGCCTTGTCAATAACAATGCCGACGGAATATTGTTTTTTAATATAAAATTCCATGCCGATAAAGTTTCATAAAAATCGCACGGTCTTATCACATAAAGATTCGGTATAAGCCTCAAAGACATTAAATGCTCTACCGGTTGATGAGTCGGACCGTCCTCTCCGACTCCTATGCTATCGTGAGTAAAAACAAAAACCGGGTTTGTCCCCATTAAAGCGGACAATCTTATGGCAGGCCTTAAATAATCGGAAAAAACCAGGAATGTGGAACATACGGGCCTCAAAGCCCCGTATAAGCTTACTCCGTTTACAAAACCGCCCATAGCGTGCTCTCTTATCCCGAAATGAATGTTTCTTTCGGGGTAGTTTTTAATATCCGTTTTGGTCGAAGGAGCAAGGTCCGCCGAACCGCTTACGATATTTTCAACCCGCTCCGATATCCGATTAAGTATTATATGAGAAGATTCTCTGGTAGCGTAAGGTTTGCTCTCGTCTAAATCCGCTTTAAAATCGAATTCGCCGTTTAAATATTTTGAAAACCTTTCCCAATCTTCGGGATATTCGGATTTGTATTTTTCTATTTTTTTATCGATTTCTTTTCTTTGAGTTATTTTGTATTCGTATATTTTTTTAAACTCGTTTTTAATTTCCTCCGGTATAAAAAACCTTTCGGAATACTCCCAGCCCAAATTCTTTCTCGTTATATCCACTTCCTCATCGCTTAACGGTTCTCCGTGAACTTTATTCGAACCTTCCTTCGGACTTTTATATCCTATCTTTGTCTTAACTATTATTAAATTGGGCTTCCCTTTTTTTTCTTTGGCCAGCGATATGGCTTTGTTTATCTCCGAAATGTCAAACCCGTTTTCTACCACCAAAACATTCCAACCTTGAGATATAAACCTGTCTTTTACATTCTCTCTAAAAGCCATATCGGTTTTGCCCTCTATTGTTATATTGTTGGAATCGTATATCCATATCAAATTATCCAAATTTAAATTTCCGGCCAAAGACGCCGATTCGTAGGTTATTCCTTCCATCATATCCCCGTCTCCGCAAAGAGCGTATACATAATCGTCGAATAGTTCCATATCTTTTTTATTAAATAAATTGGATAAATATCTGGAACTCCACGCCATTCCCACGCTCATAGCCACTCCCTGTCCCAAAGGTCCGGTGGTGGCTTCCACTCCGGGGGTATGAGAATATTCTGGATGTCCGGGAGTTATCGAACCTATTTTTCTAAAACTTTTTAGGTCTTCAATTTTTATATCGTAGCCGAATAAATAAAGAGTGGAGTATAACATGGCCGAAGCGTGGCCGCTCGATAATACGAATCTTTCTCTAAAAAACCATTTGGGGTCTTTTGGGTCGAATCTTAGATGATATTTAAAAATCGCAAATATTATCTGGCTTGCTCCCAAAGGCATTCCCGGGTGTCCGCTTTTAGCGTTGGTAACCGTATCGATAGAAAGAATTCTTATGGCATCGGCGAGTTTATTATCTGATATGTTCATTTTTTTCTCCTTTGATTAAAAGAAAATAATATAGAAGGGCTATTATCGTTTTTGAATCTTTTATCTTTCCTTTTTTAACCATATCCAGAGCTTTTTTTTCGTTTATCTTAACTACGTTTAAAAACTCATCCTCGTCGGGATTTGACTCTCCGTTTTTAAGACCCAAAGCTAAGTATATCTTTAAAATCTCGTTTGAAAAAGCGGGAGTGGGCCAGAAATCTATCATATGGATCATTTTTTTCGCGGTATATCCCGTTTCTTCTTTTAACTCCGCTACCGCTCTTTTTAAGAAATCGTCTTTTTTATGGTTTAATTTCCCGGCCGGTATTTCATATGTAAGCTCTTTAATGGGATATCTGTACTGCGTTACGAATATTATGTTTCCATCTTCGTCTACCGGCAAAACTGCAACGGCGCCGGGATGGTCCATAAACTCTCTGGTTGCGATTTTTTTGTTCGGAAGTACGACTTTATCGACTCTGAAAGAAATCGCTTTGCCGGAATATATTTCGTTTTCTTTATGCTTTTTTTCGATAAATTTTTTCATTATTTCTCCTTCCTTAAATTTTATCAAATTTAAATTACGCATAATTATAACCGATAATAATACTCAATATATCATATCTACGATAAATTATGAAGCATAAATAGGTTTTTGGTATAATTTTAGTATGACTCCCGAATTCATTCATCTACACAACCACTCCGAATACTCTCTGTTGGACGGGATGTTAAGAATAACCGAAATAGACGGCAAACCTTCCAGATTTTTGCAAAGACTTTCCAAAGAAAAAATACAGGCCGTGGCGATAACCGATCACGGAAATATGTACGGAGCCATCCCATTTTATAACAACGCCATAAAAGCGGGAGTAAAGCCGATAATAGGCTGCGAGCTTTATATAACCGAAGGAGACAGGAGAGACAAAACAAAAGACAAATTTAAAACCGGACATATAACCGCTCTGGTAAGAGACAACGAAGGATACGTTAATCTCGTGGAAATGCTTTCAAAAGCGTATCTTGAAGGATTTTATTACCACCCGCGAATAGATTTCGAGCTTTTAGAAAAATACAATAAAGGAATAATATTTTTATCCGGATGCTTAAATTCTCTTTTAGGCCAGTACATACTCGAAGACAACTTCGACAAAGCTCTCGATATAGCGGATAAAATGAAAAGCATAATAGGAAAAGAAAATTTTTACATAGAGCTGATGGACCACAATCTTGCGGATGAGAAAAGAATTTTAAAACCTCTTGTTCAGATAGCGGAAAAATTAGATCTTGAGCCGGTAGCCACAAACGACTGCCATTACGAACATAAAGAGGACGCTTTCGCTCACGACGTTCACATATGCATATCCACCGGAGCTTTAATAACCGACAAAGACAGAATGAAAATGGAAACCGACCAGCTTTATTTCAAATCGGCCCAGGAAATGTATGAACTTTTCAAAGAGATTCCTAAATCCCTGACCAATACGGTGGAAATAGCCAGAAGATGCAATTTTAAGCTCGAAAAAGATAAAATATATCTTCCAAAATTCGACATACCCAAAGAATATAACGAAAAATTTAAAGACCCTGACGAAGCGCAGTTTCAATATCTCAAAGATCTTTGCGAAGAAGGGCTTAAAGAGAAATTCGGGAAAATTCCGCCGGAGTATCTGGAAAGGCTGAATTTTGAGTTAGGCGTAATAAAAAAGATGGGGTTTTCAAGTTATTTTTTGATAGTTATGGATTTTATAAAATACGCAAGAGAAAACGGCATTCCCGTAGGACCGGGAAGAGGATCTGGAGCCGGAGCGATCGTTTCTTACGCGCTAAAGATAACAAAAGTAGATCCTTTAAAACACAACCTTTTATTTGAAAGATTTTTAAATCCGGAAAGGAAATCGATGCCGGATCTGGATATAGATTTTTCGGACAAAGGCAGAGAAATGGTAATAAACTACGTCATAAACAAATACGGCAAAGAAAATGTAGCCAACATAGTTACCTATGGGAATATAATGGCGAAAATGGCGATAAAAGACGTAGGAAGAGTTTTAGGTTTTGAGCCGTCGGAAACCAATAAGATAACAAAAATGATTCAGTCGGAAACATTGGCCGAAGCCTTAAACAATCCGGACATAAAAAAGATAAGAGATACGAGCGAAAACCATAAAAAATTATTCGAAATAGCTTTAAAAATAGAAGGGCTTAAAAGGCATACGGGGGTCCATGCGGCCGGAAAAGTCATAACCGACAAACCGGTATATAAATATGTTCCTTTGATTCAAAGAGAAGGAGTGGTAACGACTCAGTACGACGGAGAAACTCTTACGGAACTCGGACTTTTAAAAATAGATTTTCTGGGACTAAGAACTTTGAGCGTAATTCAGGACGCCGTTGATACGATTAAGAAAAAAAATCCGGATTTTGACATAGACAGGATACCTTTCGACGACAAAAAAACATTCGAACTTTTATCCGAAGGGAAAACAACCGGGGTGTTTCAGCTGGAAAGCGAAGGCATGAAAAAACTGGTAAAGAACTTAAAACCTACCGCTTTTTCGGACATATCGGCTCTTGTGGCGTTATACAGGCCCGGCCCAATCGAAGCCGGAATGATAGATCTGTTTGTAAACAGAAAACATGGAAAAGAAAAAATAGTATACGACCATCCTTTACTGGAAGACATACTCAAGGATACTTACGGAACGATAATATATCAGGAACAGGTGATGGAGATAGCGAAAAAATTGGCGGGCTTTTCGCCGGCCGATGCGGACAGGCTTAGAAAAGCCATGGGCAAAAAAATTCCGGAAGAGATGGAGAAAGCCAGAAATCAATTCATAACCGGAGCGGAAAAAAACAAGATTCCGACGAAAACCGCTACAAAGATATTCGACCAGATGTATAAATTTGCGGGTTACGGTTTCAATAAATCTCACACCGTTGCCTATGCCACGGTATCCTATCAGACCGCCTATTTGAAAGCTAATTACCCTCTTGAGTTTATGGTATCGCTTCTATCCAGCGAAATAGGGCACAACGCCATAGGTTCGGAGCAAAAAGAAAACAAAATGGTAACATACATAAACGAATCCATAGAGATGGGCTTTGAAATACTCCCGCCCGACGTAAATTACTCTTATCCCAAATTTTCGATAGAGGAAAACGGAGAAAAAAGAGGAATAAGGTTCGCTCTCACCGCCATAAAAAATATAGGAGAAACGGTCGCGGAGGATATCGTAAAAGAAAGAGAGAAAAAAGGATTATACAAATCGTTAAACGATTTTATATCCAGAAACAATACCAAACAGTTCAACAAAAGAGTGATAGAATCTCTGGCCAAAGCCGGAGCTTTCGACGGTTTATTTAAAGAAGAAGAAAAACATTTAAAAAGAACCAAAGCTTTAACCGCCTCGGAAATGGACTCCGGCTCATCCATATTGTCTTTTAGTTCCAATATGCTTTTCCAAACTCAGGAAGAAAAAGTATTAAGCGAACATGAAATATTAAAAAACGAAAAAGAAGTTTTAGGTTTTTATCTCTCGGGAAATCCGCTCGTTAATTTTAAAAGGATTATAAAAATGATATCGGAGAATACCGTGTCGGATATATTTTCAAACAAACTGGCGGAAAATTCGAAGGTGGTTTTATCAGGTATGATTTCGGGATTTAAAATAACAAAGACCAAAAAAAACGAAAATATGTGTAAGATAGAATTGGAGGACCTGACCGAATCGGTGGGAGTGACAATATTTCCAAAACAGTTCGAGCAATGTCAAAATAACATAAAATCAGACAACATAGTTGTTGTGGAAGGGGTAATTAAAAAAAGCGATTTTTCTTCAAAAAAGTACGAAATAATAGCCGACGGCGTGTGGGAGATGTTTGAATATATACAAAAAAAATTCAAAAGTTTTATAATATTCTTTGAAGGAAAACAGATTATGACCGAAGAGATGAAAGAACTCAAAGAGATAAAAAAAATTCTCGAAACGAACAAAGATTTTCAAGGAGCTAAGGTTTATTTCGTAATAAACTCCATAAACAACAATCAATATACTCTGGAAACTTCGCTATCGGTCAAAATATCAAAAGAGATCATTAAAAAAATAGAAAAAGTTATGGGGGTTAATTCATGGAGAATAAGTTAAAACTTCTTATAGCCGACGACGAAATGGATATAACCGAGTTATTAAAAGGCTTTCTTTCTTCTCACGGATACGAATGCGAAGCCGTAACAAACGGAAAAGACGCGTTAAACAAAATAAAACAAAACAAATACGATCTGGTGCTTCTGGACGTAATGATGCCTTACATCGACGGATACCATGTCGCCTATGAAATAACGAATCAAATAGAAAATCCGCCTCATATAATAATAATGACTTCCAGAGACATCCAATTTGAAAAAAACATAGCGAAGATGAGCGGAGCCGCGGAGATAATACAAAAGCCTTTCAATTTGGACGATATGCTAAAATTAATAAAAAAAATCACCGAAAACAAATAAAATACGGAGGAGTTATGATAAAAAACAAAACCGAAAAAAGAGTGCCTTTGACTCCGGATGTTAAAAGGAAACTCAAATTCGCCGAAGAAGAAATAAAAAATTTAAAGAAAGAAAACAGATTTATAGTTCCGAGAATTTTAAATTCAGAACAAAAACCCGTATCGGTAATAGACGGGAAAAAAGTAGTAAATCTCACATCAAACAATTATTTAGCGATGGCATCAAACTCCGAAGTAAAAAAAGCCGCGATAGAAGCTATTAAAAAATACGGGGTTGGAAGCGCGGCGGTAAGAACAATAATAGGAACAATGGAGATACACAGAGAACTTGAAAAAAAATTCGCCGCTTTTAAAAATACAGAGGATTCCATACTTTTCCAATCGGGATTTACTTCAAACGTCGCGGTATGCCAGACTCTAATGAACAGAGAGGATTATCTTTTGATATCCGACGAACTCAACCACGCATCCATAATAGACGGCGCAAGACTCGCCAAAGCGCCGAGAATGATTTATAGGCATAAAGATATGAAACATTTAAAGGAGATTTTAGAATCCGAACAATCGAAAAAAGCCAAAAGAAAACTTATAGTAACCGACGGCGTATTTTCGATGGACGGAGATATCGCGCCTCTCCCGGAGGTGGTCGAGCTTGCAAAAAAATACGACGCGATAGTCATGGTGGACGACGCTCACGCAAGCGGAGTAATAGGAAATCAAGGAAGGGGAACGGTAAATCATTTTAACCTCGACGGAAAAGTCGAAATACAGATAGGAACCTTATCCAAAGCTTTTGCGGCGGTAGGCGGATATGCCGCAACCACTAAAACTTTAAGGGATTATTTGGGATCGGTCGCAAGACCTTTTCTATTTTCAAGCTCTCAACCTCCTTCGGTAGCCGCTACCTGCATAAAAATACTTGAAATACTTTTAACCGAACCTAAACACTTAAAAAAATTATGGGAAAACACGGAATTTTTCAAAACGGAACTGAAAAAATACGGCTTTGATACGGGAGAAAGCGTAACGCCCATAACTCCGATAATGGTAGGAGATAGCGCAAAAGCGGTTAAATTTTCCAACATGCTATTCGACGAAGGAGTTTTTGCTCTTTCTATAGTATATCCGACGGTTCCCAAAGGAAAAGAAAGACTTAGAACCATAGTAACGGCCGGTCATACCATAAAAGACTTGGAATTTGCCGTTTCCAAATTTGTAAAAGTCGGTAAAAAGTTAGCGATAATATAATATATCTCTAAACTTATAACTTTGAACTTTAAACTTTTATGAGATTGATAATAGCCAAAAATGCGGGGTTCTGCCCTGGAGTAAATAACGCTATAAACAAGGTTATAGAACTTTCGGAAAAAACCGGCAAAAAAATATACACCTTCGGACCTTTAATACACAACAAAGACGTCATAAAAAATTTAACCGAAAGAGGCATAAAAGCGATAGAAGACATATCCGAAATAAAAGACAAAGAAAACAGCATACTCGTAATAAGAGCTCACGGAATACCGCCCGAAACGGAAAAGAAATTAAAAGAATCTGGATTAAACATAGTGGACGCCACCTGTCCTTTAGTTAAAAACGTTCATAATGTAATAACCAAATATATAGAAAAGGGATACCACACCATAATACTTGGAGACCCCGATCATGCGGAGGTTATAGGGCTTAGAGGATATGCGGGAGATAAATGTTATGTGATAAATTCCAAAGAAGAAGCGGAAAAACTACCGTTACTGGAAAAAGCGAATCTGGTTTCTCAAACTACTCAGGAAGAGGATTTGTTTTTTGAAGTCGTAAAAATTATAAGGCCGAAAGTAAAAGAACTCGTAATATCAAACACCATATGTACCCCTACGAAACTAAGGCAAAAGGAGACGGTGGAGTTTTCAAAAATTTCGGACCTTGTGGTAGTGATAGGCGGCAAACATTCCGCCAATACCCAGAGGCTTTATCAGATATGCAAAAAACTTTCGAAAGAAACGATTTTAGTTGAAAACGAAAGCGAAATTACCAACGAAACGATAAAGGACAAAGAAACGATATTCGTAACCGCCGGGGCCTCGACCCCCGTATGGCTTATAGAAAGGGTGGAAAAGAAGATAAAAGATATATCACAAAACGAAACGGTATTATCGAAGTTTCTGAATTTTTTTGTGGTAAGCGGAATATTTACCGGCTTTGCTTCTTTCGGATTAATATCGCTCATATATAAAAGTTTCAAATCGGAAATAGATATACCTCTGGCTTTTGCCCTGTCTCTCGCCATAATGGGAGTTCATATAATAAACAGAAGTTTCGAAAAAGAAAATCTCGAAAAGGATATTAAAAAAATAATCTTTTTAAAATACGGACAAATAATCAAATATATTTCTTTTTTATCGATATTATTATCCATCGCGATATCTTTTAATATGGGGATAACTTATCCGATATTAATATCGTTATTCGCTGTACCGGGGCTTTTATACGTAAAACTCAAATCCTCTTTAAAAATTCCTATGGGAAAAGACATATTCGTTTCTCTGGGATGGGTTTATATAATCTCTTTCATACCGGCTATAGCCAGCGACAAGTTAAACACCAAAATATTTTATTTATCGCTCGTTTTCGTTTTAATATCTTCCGTAATAAGAAATATAATGATAAGCCTTCTGCAAAAACATAACGACATCATAATATCTCATCAAAGCATCATCTATTATCTTAACGAGAAAAAAGTTTATTTAATACTAAATTTATTGTTATCGACTCTTTTATTAATTTCGCTAAATTATTATAAAATAAAACCGTCAGCGGTTTTGCTTCCGATTTATTATTTAATACTTTCGAGTTTGATAAAAAGGAAAAATATTCCGGATATAATACTTTCGGAATTCTTAATAGAACTCCCTTTTATAATGTTGATATTTTTTTGATTATTCAAGTTTTTTGGGGCTTAATATTAGCTAAACTAATATCAAATTTAGATTTACTAATTTTTAATTATTTTATTTTTTTGATAAAATGAATTTAATTTATATTAAAGAGGTATATATGGATAAAACCTTAATTTTAGCAGTCCTTATACCGGTTCTCGGCGCTTTCACGCTCCCAATATTTAATAAAATATCAAAGGATTTAAGAAACGTTATGGCGGTGGTAATAGCGGCCGTAACTTTTATTCTTAATTCCATGTTAATGCAATCGGCTTTCTCGGAAGGGATACGATTCGCCATAACCTTTCCTTTTGGATTCGATTTCGCTTTCAAATTGGACCCTTTATCGGCTTTTATGGCCGTTGTTTCTTCTCTTACTTCTCTCGTAATAGTAATATACTCGATAGACTACATATCCCACTACGAAAACCAGACGGAGTACTATACCATGGTAATATTGTTTATGGGCTCAATGATGGGTCTGGTTTATTCGGACAACCTCTTGTGGATGTATATATTCTGGGAACTTACGGGTTTTGCTTCCTGGAGATTGGTCGGATTTTTTAGAGGGGAGAAAGACGTTACAAAGGCCAACAAAACGATACTCGTAACCATGTTCGGAGCGGTGGTAATGCTTATAGGCATAATATACATATATCTGAACAATCAAACCTTAAACCTTTCCGATTTAAAAGCGAGAGAAATAGCCGTCTTGCCGGCCGTATTGATATTATTCGGAATATTTTCAAAATCGGCCATACTTCCTTTTTCCACATGGCTTCCGGACGCCGGTGTCGCTCCGTCAACCGTAACCTCGCTTCTTCACGCCGCGGTATTGGTTAAAATAGGTACCTTTGCTTACGCAAAGATTTTCGGAACGGTTTTTTATACCCCGGAAAGTTTCAATTATGCCGTCTTAATAATAACCGGAATAACGGCTTTAGTATCCGGAGGAGCGGCTTTAATAGAAACGGATATAAAGAGGATAATCGCATATTCCACAATCAGCCAGCTTTCTTTTATTTTCCTTGGTCTTGCTAGCGGTTCGAAGATGGCGTTTGCCGGAGGAATACTTTATATACTTATGCATAGCATCGCAAAAGCTTCTTTGTTTTTGTGCGCCGGCATCATAGAACAAAAAACACATACCAAAGACATAACAAAAATGGGGGGGCTTGTAAAGACGATGCCTTTAACGGCGCTTGCCTTCGCGCTTTCTTCTTTTTCGGTCATGGGACTTCCGCCTTTCGGAGGATTCTTTGCGAAATTCATAGTTTTTAAAGGAGCGATCGAAACTAACGATATAATAGTCCCGTCTGTATTTTTCGTAGGAGCGATACTTACCATGCTTTATCTTTCAAGGCTGTTCTACAAAGTATTTTTGGGAAACGAAAAGATAAACGCCCCTTCAGAAGGGTCTCCCACAATGGTCGCAAGCGTTTTGTTTTTGGCTTTTGTGGGACTCGTGCTCGGCGTAATGATATCTTATCCTTACTCTTACGCCAACACGACATCCGAAATTATGTATATGGGGGTTAGCGTAAAATGAACGAATTAAATTCCAATATATCAAACCTGGTACTCATACCTCTTTTACTGCCCCTTATATCAGGGGTACTTTTGCTTCTTATATCGGATAAAACGAAATATCTGAAAGAAGTTTTATCTTTCGCGGTTACCGGCGTCTCGTTTGCGGCCTCAATCGTAATACTGAAGTTTGTTCTGGAATCGGATAACCTCCAGTATCATATAAAGTGGCTTGGAAATCTTTCTTCTATTTCTTTCAGAATAGATCAGCTTTCCGCTTTTCTACTCTTTGGGGTATCGATGTTTTCTCTTTTACTCTCTCTATACGGCATATCGGTAAAAAACAGAGGTTCTTCCAAAATATTTTATTTTCTGCTTATGCTCACTCAGACCGCGGCGGCCGGTTCGGTGATAAGCGACAATTTGATATCGATGTTATTTTTCTGGGAATCCATGGTCGTTTTATTGTATGTCTTCGTATACATATCGGGAGAAACGCAAGCGTGCAAAAAAACCGCTTTAAAAACTTTTTTAATAAACGGTATAAGCGACATAGCGATGATGCTCGGAATAATCATAATAGGGTACATTTCGGACACTTTCTTAATGTCGAAAATATCCCAAAACAAATTGATACTAAGCGGTTGGGGAACCGTAGCTTACGTGCTTCTTTTAATAGGAGCTTTAACTAAAGCCGGCGCTTTTCCGTTTCATACCTGGATACCGGACGCCGCTTTAAACTCAAATGCCGCTTTCATGGCTTATATACCCGCGGCGATAGATAAGCTTTTGGGAATTTATTTTCTGGCGAGAATTTCGTTATATATATATCAAATAAATTCGACAATGCAGATTATACTTATGTCCATAGGCGCAATAACGATACTCGTCGCGGTCATGATGGCGTTCATTCAAAACGATTATAAAAGACTCTTATCTTATCACGCAGTAAGCCAGACGGGATACATGATATTAGGCATAGGCACGTTAAATCCGGTAGGAATAGCCGGCGGTCTTTTCCATATGATAAACCACGCAAGTTATAAATCCTGCTTGTTTATGACCGCGGGGGCCGTTGAAAATCAAACCCAAACCAACGACATATCAAAATTGGGCGGGTTATTTTCAAGGATGCCTATAACCGCCGTCTGTTTCATAATAGCCGCGGCGGCCATATCGGGAATCGCTCCTTTAAACGGTTTTTTCTCGAAGGAACTTGTTTATAAAGGAACAATTATGAGCGGATACACCATATTCTTCTATGCCGCGGAAATCGGATCCATTTTAACTTTGGCTTCCTTTCTGAAATTGGGACATAGCGTATTTTTCGGCAAAACCCCCGAAAACCTAAAAGACACTAAAGAGGCTCCTTACTCAATGTTGATACCGATGATTGCTCTTGCCGCAATATGCGTGATATTCGGTTTCGGAGCCCATCTTCCGATATCCAAATTGATATCTCCTTCGCTTATGGCCTTGGGCTTCGTAGCCGATGGAGAACTTAGCGGATTTCATTTTGATAATCTATTTCTCTTATCCTTAGTTGTCATAATAATAGCCGTTTCAAATCACATACTTGGATTTAGATTATCCGGAAAAGCATACAAATCGTCGGACCACATACACTACGCCCCGGTGTTGCATCAAACATACGATATGGCGGAAAAAGGGTACTTCGATTTATACGAAATATTCAGAAAAATATTTTCTTCTTTCTCCTCGTTGCTTTTCAAGATAGACAGATTCTTTGACAAACTTATAGACGACATACCGGTTTCGATAACCCTCTACGTATCTGATAAGGTTTCGAAACTTCATAGCGGCAGTTATTCTCTTTATATGTTCTTCATATTTGTTTTCGCTACCGCATACTTAATATATCTCGGAGGAATAAAATGGTAACTGATTTCTTATCTTATAGCTTGATTCCTTTATGCTCTGCCCTCGCCATCCCTTTCATATCGAGGAAATCTAGAAGAATAACCGAAATACTGGCAAACGTCACTCTTTTAAGCGGACTTATAAACGTCGGATATATAATACTCCACTATATAATAAAAATGGATTATTCTTCGTTTACATTCGACGCTTTTACTCTTCTTATGATTTTCACTATATATCTTGTGGGACTGGCCGTAGTTTTTTTCTCGACATATTACGAGGTTGAAAACGACACAAACTCAAACTCCTATTATTCTCTTATATTGATTTCGGTTTCCGCAATGTGCTCGCTTGTTATGTCGAGAGATTTCTTCACTCTATACATATTTATGGAAGCGATAAGCGTTTGTTCTTTCGCTTTAATAACTTCTTCAAACTCCAAAAACTCCATAGAAGCGAGTATAAAATACTTTTTTCTTACCTTTCCAGCATCGGTGCTTATAATATTCGGAATATCGATACTTATGCTTAACTACGGAAGTTTCGATTTCGATACCATAAAGTTTACAAACATAAACTTTCTAACTGTCATAGCCCTTTCTATGATAATAATAGGTTTTCTTATAAAATCGGGAATAGCTCCTTTTCATTTCTGGACTCCAGATGTTTACCAGGGTTCTTACTCTCCGATATCCGCATATCTTGCCGGAATAGTCACGAAAATAGGCGGAATATACGCGATAATAAAAATATCTCAGATACTTTATAACTCCGGCGCGACATACAAAATATCGGCCCTTTTGCTTTTCACCGGAATGCTTTCGGTTTTAATAGGAGCTTTCGGAGCGATGGTTCAAAAGGATTTTAAGAGAATGCTCGCTTATTCGAGCATAAGCCAGATGGGGTATATAATACTCGCCACCGCCACTTTCTCACCTTTGGGGATATTCGCCGCGGTATTTCATCTGGTAAACCACGCCACTTTCAAAACTGTGCTTTTCTTAAACTCGGCCTGCGTCGAGAAGAATACCGGAACTACTAATATGGAAGAATTAAAAGGCCTTGAGAAAAAGATGCCTTATACCAGCTGGACATCGGTAATAGCGCTTCTCTCAACCGCCGGAGTTCCTCCGCTTTCAGGGTTCTGGAGCAAGGTTTTAATAATAATAGCCTTGTGGCAAAGCGGTAACAAATATTACGCGGTAATAGCGTTAATAGCGAGCATACTTACTTTAGCTTATTTTATGATAATGCAGAAAAAGGTGTTTTTTGGAAAATTGTCCGAAAAATTGACCGAGGTAAAAGAAGCCAAGTTTCAGCTTCTTATTCCCGTAATAACCATAAGCATTATAATAATATTATCGGGAATATTCTTCAATAGAGTTTACTTTTATCTGGAAAAGATAATAATGTAATCGGAGGAATAAATGACACTTTATCTTTTGATATACTTCATAATAATAATGGGAGCGGTAGTCGCGGTCATATCTAAAAAGTTGATAAATTCCGCCATAATGTTGGCTTTGCTTAGCATAGGAGTTTCCATTCTGCTCTTTGCTTATAACGCCCCCTGGGCCGCGGTTTTCGAATTATCGGTTTGCGCGGGCCTTATAACCGTTTTGTTCGTAAGCGCGGTAAGCCTTGTAAAACACGACGAGGAGAACATTAAAGAAAACAGGGTTAAATATGTTTTACTCCCGCTTCTGCTTATAGGATTTATAATATCCGCTTCAATAATCGTTCCTGAATACTTTTCAAAGCTTCAGATATTTTCCACTTATAACACTCAAAAAGAGGAACCCATAGGTAAGCTAATATGGCTATATAGAGGAGTGGATATAATAGGCCAGCTTACCCTTTTAGCCTCAAGCGTATTTGTAATAAAACACATATTTTTTAAAAGAAAAGAAGCGGATAACGGAGGGAAAATATGATCTATAATTTTCCGATAGATTGGTTTTTCATATCGATACTCTTCTTTATAGGCGCGTATTGCATGGTGGTATCGAAAAACATCATTAAGCTTTTGATAGGTTTTGAAATAATATCCAAGTCCGCTCTTATAGCGGTAATAACCGCGGGTCTTGCCACAAATAACATTAACTTAGCTCAGAACATAATAATAGTTATGATACTTGTTGAAGCGGTAGTAATAGCAAGCGGTCTGGCTTTGGTGGTAAAATACTACAGGCTAAATCAAAGCATAGACATAACAAAAACAATAAACTTAAAGGGGTGATTTATGGAAATATATCTTTACCCGCCTTTTGCTTTCATAATATCTTTAGCGGTGGTTTTGATTTTCGGCAAATTGATAAAAGGATTTGAGCCTAAAACCGAAAAAAACCCGGAAACATCCAAAACATACGCATGCGGAGAAGATTTTCCGGCCCAAAAAGTAACGCCTGGATATGAGGAGTTTTATCCTTATGCCATATTCTTTACCATACTTCACGTAGCGGCGTTGATGCTTATGACTTTAGCTTTTTCGGGTTCGATACCCTTTTTGATACCGTTCATATATACGGTAATAGTAATAGTCATACTTTCGATACTTTTTATAGGATAAATTTATGAAATTAAAAGACAAAATAATATTATGGTCCAGACTTAAATCTCCATGGATAATACACTTCAACACCGGCGCATGCAACGGCTGCGACATAGAAATAGTCGATGCGCTCACACCGAAATACGACATAGAAAGATTCGGTATAGTTTTAAAAGGAACTCCGAGACACGCGGACGTAATGATAGTAAGCGGTCCTTTGACAAGACAACAGGCGAAAAGATTTAAAAGGATATACGACCAGATGCCTAACCCGAAGTTTGTTTTAGCGGTTGGGACCTGCGCGTGCTCCGGCGGAGTTTTCGACGGTTGTTATAGCGTTGTCGGCGGAATAGATAAAGTCATACCGGTATCGGCTTATATACCGGGCTGCCCCGCAAGGCCGGAAGCGATAATAGACGCGGTGGTAAAACTTATAACCGAGCTTGAAAAAAACTCTAAAACAGTTTCAAAGAGGTGATTATGAGCGATATAATAAAAGAGGAAGAACTTGTAAAAGAACTTAAAGAAAAATTCGGCGCCGTTATCGAGAACGCTTCCATAACAAGGAAAACAAGAGTCTGGATAGACGTAAACTCAGATAAAGCTCTGGAAGTAATGAGATTTTTAAAAACCAAAGGTTATTATCACTTATCCACCATAACCGGATTTGACGAAGGCGAAAAATTGGGAGCGATATATCATATAACCGACCATAAAACCCTCGTAAATATCAAACTAAGAACTTCGAAAACAAACCCCGTTTTAAAGTCCGTTCTCGAAGTTTATCCGGTAGCCACATCTTATGAAAGAGAGCTTGAAGATTTGTTCGGAATAAAAATAGAAGGACTTCCGGAAGGGCGAAACTATCCTCTTCCCGAAGGATTTCCTAAAGGGGTTCATCCGCTCAGAAAAGAAGTTAAGTTGGAAGAACTTAACAAAATGTTAGATGAAAAATGCGCTAAGGAGGAATAATGTCAAAAATACAGATACCGTTAGGACCCCAGCATCCGGCGTTAAAAGAACCGGAAAACTTTATGTTGGTATTGGACGGCGAGCAGATAGTCGATGCAACAGTTAATTTAGGATACAATCACAGAGGTGTCGAAAAAGCCGCGGAAAACAGAAATTACATACAGGATATTTATCTTATAGAAAGAATATGCGGAATATGCTCTCATTCTCATGTAAGCTGCTATATAAACGCAGTAGAGGAGATAGCTAAAGCCGAGGTTCCTCAAAGAGCAAAAGCAATAAGGACTCTTGTGGCCGAACTTGAAAGAGTTCACTCTCATTTATTGTGGCTTGGGGTTGCTGCGTTTGAGTTGGGCTACGATACTTTATTTATGTATACATGGAGAGACAGAGAACAGGTTTTAGATTGCCTTGAAATGATAAGCGGAAACAGAGTTCATTACGGAATAAATACGATAGGCGGAGTAAGAAGAGACATAACGAAAGAGCAGGCGGAAGAAATATTGAAAAAAATAAAGTTTCTCCACGAAAGAACTTCGTATTATGTCGGAGTGGTAACGGAAGAGCCGACATTTCTGGCAAGAACCCAGAATGTGGGAAAACTTCCCAAAGATGTCGCCCTGGAATTAAACGCCGTAGGCCCTACCGCCAGAGCAAGCGGAGTGGATATCGACGTAAGAAGAGACGAGCCTTATTTTATATACGACCAATTAGATTTCAAGGTTATAACTCACAATACCGAAGACGTATTTGGAAGAGCGGTTGTAAGAGTGCTTGAAACCATAGAATCTTATAAAATGATAGAACAGATATTAAAAAATCTTCCGGAAGGCCCGATATCGGTAAAAGTGCCCTGGAAGATAGGCCCCGGAGAAGCGGTTTTTAGATATGAAGCGCCGAGAGGGGAAGATATTCATTACGTAAAAGCGAACGGAACCGAGTATCCCGAGAGGGTGAAAGTAAGAGCGCCGACGCTTGCCAATTTCCAGTCGATACCGTATTGTCTTAAAAACGGATATCTTGCGGACGCCATAATAACGATCGCCGCCATAGACCCTTGCATGAGCTGCACCGACAGAGCGGTGGTTTACGACTATAAAACCGGCAAAAAAGAGGTTTTCGATTGGGAAGGCTTAAGAAAGTACTCTATAGAATTTTATAAAAAGAAAGGCGTAAGCTTTAAATAAAACGCCTTTATAATACAGGAGTTAATATGGATACGATAATGCCTTTATTGTATATAGCGGTGTTTCCCGGCTTTGTTTTCCTGGGAGCATACGCCACTTTGATACAATGGATAGACAGAAAAGTAACGGCCGTAATGCAAAACAGGGTCGGACCGCCCATTTATCAGCCGATTGCTGATTTTATAAAATTAATATCCAAAGAAGTAGTAATCCCGGATAATGCGGACGAGATACTTTTCAAATCTATTCCGTATATAGCGCTGGCAAGCATAATAACTACGATATTTATGATACCGGTCTGGGGAACTCCGATGGTCAGTTTTGAAGGGGATATAGTGGTTATAGTATACCTTTTGACCATTCCGACCGTTACTTTCTTTTTAGCCGGATGGTCATCCACAAGCCCTTATTCCACGATAGGTTCCATGAGAGTTATGACACAGCTTTTCGGATATGAAGTGCCGTTGTTTTTGTCGTTCGCGGGTTGCGCCATAATAGCGCAGAGCTGGTCCGTTTATAAAATATCCGAATATTTCACTCAAAACCCATTGATGATACTGGTAAACATTCCGGGTTTTATAGTTGCGCTTTTGGCTTCTCAGGGAAAACTGGAAAGAGTTCCTTTCGATACCCCGCACGCTAAAAACGAAATAGTCGGCGGCCAGTTTACCGAATATTCTGGAAGGCTTTTGGGAATTTTTCTATTGGCCATAGATATAGAAATGGTAGTTTTAGCGGCCTTAATAAATGCGGTATTTTTAGGCGGACTTCATAACATATCCGGATTTTTCGGGTTTGCCATATTTATAATAAAAACTCTGGTAGTATGCCTTATACTTACTCTCTTTAAAGTTCTTATGGCGAGAGTAAGGGTAGACCAGATGGTTAAGTTTTCATGGAAGTATCTCGTTCCCGTAGCGGTAATACAGATACTTATAGACTTATACATAAGATTAAAATTTTAAAGAGGTGAATATGAAGAAAAAACCATTAAGATTACTTCCCGAAGCGATAAAGCAATTAACCCAAAAGCCGGCTACATCCAAATATCCTTTTGAAAAAGCGAAAGTATATCCCAATTTCAGAGCCAGAATACTTTTCGAAAGCGAAAAATGCATAGGATGCAAGATGTGCATGAGGGTGTGTCCTTCAAAAGCCATAGAAATAATAATTTCCGATACTCAACCCGCCGCCCAAACGGGGCCGGACGGTAACCCAATATCTCAAAAGAAAAAATTCGATTGCATAATGAATTTGGACAGATGCATATACTGCGCTCAGTGCGTAGACATCTGTCCCAAAAAAGCCTTAAAATCAAGCGAGGACTTCGAACTTGCCCAATTAGATAGAACAAAATTAAAACTGCATTATAAGTAAGACTTTTTTTCTATCTTAATATTCAAAAAAATAAAAATTGTATAATATTTTTATGGTTGAGTTTTATGATTTGTATATATCCAAGTTACACGACTTTTTAAGTTTAAAAATGTTTTCAAACAGTTTATACGGGTATATATTTTCTTTAATACTTTTTTTTGTAATTTTAAAAATTTTATATTACTTTAAAAATACCGCTCTTAAAAAAATAGAAAAAATAGCTCAAAAAACCGAAACCAAACTGGACGACGTTTTTATAAACTTAATAAAAAACATAAAATGGCACGAGTACCAGATACTTTCGGTTTATTTAGCCACCAAAAATCTGATAATGCCGGCGATTGTTTCAAATTCCATAAAATATCTTTTGATAATAACGATAACTTACAGGACAGTAGCTTCTTTGGATGAAATTTTAAACTTCTGGCTAAGCGAAATATCCGGAACGGATTATGAAAAATCGATAAAAACCTTAAGAGTGATATTTAAGGTGATAATATGGATAATAGCGGTTTTATTTCTGCTTCATAACTTCGGAGTAAAAGTAGGAGCGCTTCTAACTGGTCTTGGAATAGGCGGCGCGGCTGTGGCATTCACTTCTCAAACGATACTCGGAGATATTTTCAACTTTTTCGTTATAATATTAGACAAACCTTTTAAGATAGGCGATTTTATCTTACTGCCTTCTCAAAATTTATCAGGAACCGTCGAAGAGATAGGTCTTAAATCGGTCAAAATAAGAACGCTTAGAGGCGAGCTTTTGATAATAACAAATTCGAAGATAATGTCCGAAATGATACAGAATTTTTCCACCATGAAAGAAAGAAGAGTCGTATTTAATACTCAGGTTATATACGAAACTCCCATCGAAAAAATCAAAATAATACCGGAAATAATAAAAAAATCGGTCGAAAAATTAAACAATACGAGGTTTGACAGAACCAATTTATCCGTTTTTAACAATTATTCGATAGATTTTGAAACGGTTTACTATATAACATCTCCTGATTACGCTTTATATATGCAAACTCATGAAAAGCTTTTGCATAATATAGCCGAAGAATTTAAAAAAGAAAACATAGAATTTGCTTATCCCACACAAAAAATATATATAAACAAATAAAAGGAGAAGAGAAATGAAAAACTTTTTATTTTTAGTTTTTGTATGCGCATTTGTATCTTTGTTAAAAGCGGAGGAGAAAAAAATAGCTCAGGTGGACAAAACTTATATAACTCTAAACGAAGTCTATGTGAAAATGTCGGCAAATTACTTTACAAAAACTTTGGACGATTTAATTTCCGAAAAACTTCTTATAAACTACGCGAATAAAAACGACATAAAAGTCGAAAAAAACGAGGTCCAAAATATAATAAACAACATAAAATCGAGATTTAATTCGGAAAAGGATTTTAAAAAAGAGCTTTTAAAAATGAATATATCGGAAAAAGATTATTCCAAAATGATAGAAAACGAATTACTCGCTCAAAAAGCGTTAATCTCGATATTAAATTTAAACGTAACCGATGAAGACGCCAAAAGATATTACGACTCAAATCCGGAGCAGTTTAAAATACCGCAGTCCGTCAAACTCAGACAGATATTCGTAAATACCGAACAGGAAGCCAACGACGTATACATAGCTCTTGAGGCCGGAGCGAATTTCGAAAAAATGGCGGAATTAAAATCGGTGGATGAAAATTTAAAAAAGAAAGCAGGAGACCTGGGGTATATTACGAAAGGAATGTTAATACCGGAAATAGAAAAAGAAGTCTTTGCGATGGAAGCCAATAAATACACAAAACCGATTAAAACGGGAAACGGTTATTCGATAATAAAAGTCGAAGATAAAAAAAACGAACGGACGATACCGTTTGAAGATATAAAAGAAAAAATAAAAGGTTCGATAAAATTCGAGATTATAAACCAAAATAAAAACAGGGTTTTAAATATATTAAAAGAAAAATCGGAAATAAAGATATTTTAATTTTATTGATTTTAATCTTAAAAAAATGTTATATTAACTAATATGATAAGAAAAATTAAGTTTTTTTTGATATCTGTTTTCATAATTTCCAACATAAACGCGCTACCTTCCAAAGCGAAAAAACAGGTAGAGCCTCAAAACGTAAAAATAGAATTACCAGGACTTGAACTATTAGATTATCCGAGCGACAGAGGCGATTCCTTAATACTTAAATGGGATACCAACAACGACAAAGAACTTATATACGAGATAATGGTATCCACCGACGAAAAAAACTGGAAAAAAGTAAAAGAACAAAAAGAAGGAAGTTTTACTTCGCAAAATATAGACCTTCCTTTCTGGATATGGAACAAAAAAGAGAACAAAAACGCGAGCGTCATAGAAATAATGAAAGTCTTCAATATACAGGAAGAAGAATTTTTTAAGGAATATTCTAACGGCTTTAAACTCTACGCCAAATTAAACGTTATATCCCAAAAACAAAAATCCGAGTCTCAAACGGTATCGGCGATAGCCATAGGGAATTGGTTTAGAGCGGACAGACTTAACAGCCTTATAATAGTTTTACTCGTATCTCTGGTGTTTTTTATGGTGGTATCTCACGCTAAAAAAAGAGAATTATTTATAAGAAGGATAGCCGGTCTTGACGCCATAGACGAGGCGGTGGGAAGAGCCACCGAGATGGGAAAACCGGTTATTTATGTTCCCGGAATAGGCTCGATGTCCAACATATCGACCATAGCCTCGGTTTTTATACTCGGAGAAGTGGGCAAAAAAATAGCCCAGTACGACGCAAACATAAAAGTACCGCATTACGACCCGATAGTATTTACCGTAGCAAAAGAAACGATAAAACAAGCTTATATAGAAGCAGAAAGGCCCGATTCTTACAGAGACGATATAAACATGTTTATAACTCAGGACCAGTTCGCATATGCGGCGGCGGTGGACGGTATGATAACGAGGGAAAAACCCGCGGCATGCTTTTATATGGGATACTTTATGGCCGAATCTTTGCTACTTGCCGAAGTGGGAGCAAGCGCCGGAGCCATACAAATAGCCGGAACCGACATAGACCACCAGTTACCGTTTTTCGTAACGGCCTGCGACTACACGTTAATCGGAGAAGAACTCTATGCGGCCGGAGCTTATCTTTCAAAAGAACCGATGCTTGTAAGCGCGTTAAAAGTTCAGGATTTCGGAAAGCTTTTCTTTATAATTTTCGCTGCGCTTTTATCTATAGTTCTCGTTATTTCTTCAAAAGCGGGAGCTATTAACATTACTAATACCATACTGGATATATTGAAGGTGAGGTAATATGAATCTTATAAAAAAACATATACCGTTAGCCATAGTGTTCGTATTCGGGATAATGACGTTAGCGTCTTATTACGTCCCTCATAGGAAATCCGAAAATTATTTGGAGTGGATAAACATATGGGAAAATATCGTAGCGGCCTTTGCGTTATTTTTAGGAGCTATAAGCTTGTTCTACGCCCATTACAAAAAAATAGAAAGAAAAGTGGACGGGTGGGGATATAGTTTATTCGTTTATTTCGGATTTCTCGTGATAATGGTTGCGGCTATAGTAAGCGACGGAAAGATATCCGACAACGGAAAGATAACCTTCTTAGGATGGAGTTTCAATAACATATATAATCCGCTAAGCGCGACCATGTTTTCGGTTCTCGCCTTTTTCATAATATCGACCGCATACAGGTCTTTTAGAATCAAATCATTCCCCGCGTTTTTGTTATTTATAGCCGGTCTTGTTTTAATGTTGGGAAACATTCCTTTGGGCGAGATAATATGGGATAAGCTTTTCGCCTGGACCAATACCACGATAGCCGATATTAAAAACTGGATTATAAGCGTTCCTTCCACGGCCGGGAAAAGAGGAATAATGATAGGCATAGCGATAGGCGCGGCCGTAACTTCATTAAAAATAATATTCGGAATAGAACGCGGTTATATGGGTAAAGATTAAAAAGGAGAATATCGATGAAAGAAACATTAAACAAACTTTTAAAAATAGATAGAAGATGGCTGTTTCTTCTTTTAACTTTTTCTATACTTATACCTATAATAAAACCGATAGGTATATCTTCCAAATCCGTATCGAGCGGAGTTCAGGATACCTATAACTTTATAGAAAAACTTCCCGAAGGATCTACTATAATACTTTCAATGGACTACGATCCTTCGACCGCACCGGAGCTTCATCCGCAATCGGCGGCGATATTAAAGCACGCTTTTAAGAAAAACTTAAAAGTAATAATAATGACTTTTCTCGCGGGTTCGGGCGGTCTTATAGACGAGCATATAAGAAACATACCTCAACAATACGGAAAGGAGTACGGTAAAGATTACGTCGTTCTTCCTTATATGCCAAACGTCCTTGCGGCGCTAACTCAAATGTCTTCGGATATATACGCCATTTACGATAAAGACAAAGACGATAAAATTTTAAAAAATTTCGAGATGATGAAAAAGATAAAAAATTATAAGGACATTTCGGCGGTGGTCGATATAACCGGAACCGCTTTGCTTGATAGCTGGATAGTTTTCGTCGGAGATAAATACGGAGTTCCGGTAATGGGCGGAGTTACCGCCATAAGCCAGGTCGGATACGGCCCTTACCTTCAAAAGAAACAACTTAAAGGACTCATAGGCGGAATGAAAGGAGCGGCGGAGTATGAAAGGCTTATATCCGAACCCGGAAAAGGAACGAGCGGAATAGACGCTTTAAACATAGCGCATCTTTTGGTTATACTCTTTATAATATTTTCAAACATAGTTTTACTTATACTTAAACTTTCATAAAGGAGAGAATATGGAATTTTCAACTATACTGGGAGCATGGGTAGCCGCGGGGCTTACTCTTTTTATATTTTCGTTCTTATATAAAGACAATCCTTTTTTTAAGGCGGCGGAACACCTTTATATAGGAGCCGGTCTTGCGTGGCATATACAACTGATAATATATAAGATTATAAAAGTAAAAGTCTGGGAGCCGATGAAAGTCGCATGGGCAAGCGGTAATTGGTTTACCATATGGATGATAATAATACCGACAATATTAGGGCTTTCGTTGATAACTCAGTTTATACCGAGGATATCCTGGCTATCCAGATACGGTTTTACTTTTATGATGGGATACTCCGCTGGACTTGCTCTTCCGGCGGGACTTGCCACCGATTTTACAAACCAGATATTAGGAACGATTGAACCTTTCGCCAATATAGTCAATCTTACTCCCGGACAATTAATAAACGCTTTGATACTTTTAATCGGCTCCATATCGGTTTTGTTTTATTTCTTCTTCTCAATAGAACACAAAGGAGCGGTTAAAAAGATATCAAACTTCGGAATATACTTTTTAATGATTTACTTCGGAGCATCTTTCGGAAATACGGTTATGGCAAGATTTTCGTTGCTTTACGGAAGATTCGATCTTCTTGTAAGATATTCGAACGCTCAGTATTTTTACGCCACAAACTGGATAATAGTTGGTCTGGTAATATATTTCCTTCTTGAAAAATTTGTTTTAAATAAAGTTATAGCTAAAAACTCCTAATTATTCGGAGGCTCTATGGTAACAGGGCTTGTTTTGGTTAAGATGGTGCCGGGAAAAGAAAAACAGGTTTTAACAAAACTGAGAACAATAAAAGAAGTGGTTCATATGTCCGCGGTTTTCGGAAGATGGGACCTGGTGCTCGATATGGAAACCGGAGATTTGGAGCAGCTTTCTCAGGTTGTGGTAAACGAGATAAGAAATATTCCGGGAGTTTTATCTACGGAAACGCTTGTAACCACATCCATCTGATGTTTTTTTCGATATTACTTTCGCTCAATCTTTTTTCTCTGGACAATTCCGCCGCGAACTATACTACTCTGGACTCTTTATACGATAAAGAATTTACCAATCAAACGATAAAATTTTTTAAGGAAAATTTGGATTTCGACATAACAACCGATACTCAATCGATTACCAATATATATTTAATAAAAAGAAACGGAGTCTCCAGAACCGAACTGATTTTTTTGCTTAAATATTTGAAAGACACAAAATCCGATTTATCCGGGATAGTTAAAGAAACCGAGAAAAATAAAGACATATTTCGGATCGCAAAAGAAAGGGGATATCCGATAGATGAAAATCTAAAATTTTCCGCAAAAATAAAAAAAGAAATAGAAAAAACCGTAGACGACATTAAAATAATAAAACCGATAATAGAAAAAGAGTTTTTAAATGAAAAAAAATAAAATATTTATTTTAATAACCGGCGTTTTTATTATTTCGATCTTTTATTTTTATAATAGAACCGATATCAAAAACGCTGAAAAAGCCGTTTTATTGACCGAAAAAGGAAATATAAACTTAGAAATAGCCAGAACCGAAGCCGAGAGAAAATTGGGATTAATGTTTAGAAAAGAGCTATGCCAAACCTGCGGAATGATATTTGTTTTTGAAGAAGAAGACCAAAAAACTTTCTGGATGAAAAACACATATATACCGCTCGATATAATTTTTTTGTCTAAAAATATGAGGATAAACGATATTTTTGAAAACGTAAGCTCGACAAACGAAAAGACTTCGGATAAAGATATTCCGATGGTCAGTTCCAGGGCCAAATACGTCATAGAAATAAATGCGAAAAAGGCTTTTGAATTGGGACTTAAAAAAGGCGATAAATTAAAAATAAAATGGCTCGGAAGCTAACTTGATTCGAATATATTAAAATAATATTTTTTAGTATAATTTAAGATATGAGCATATGGTCAAACGCGTTTAAAATAAATAACGGCAGAGATTTAACGGAACCCGAAAAAGAGATTATAATTAAAGCCGTAGAAAAAATTAAAAAAAGGAAATTAGAAGACATCGCGTTAATGTTTGCCGAAAGCACAAGACCTATACATACCCTAACCTCAAATCTTATCTATTTTGCCCAACCCACATTGGGATTTATATTTTCAAAAGATGAAATGCAAAAAATATCCGAAATACTTGAAAATCCGAAAGGGCTTGAATTTTTTAGAGAAAAGTTAAAAGAGGAGGTAAAATGAGCGATAAGGATTTAAACGTAATAATAGCGACGGACTGCGGAAGCACCACCACAAAAGCGATTTTGATAGAAAAAAAAGGAGACACTTACAGACAAACCTTTAGAGGAGAAGCACCCACTACCGTAGAGGCTCCGTTTGAAGACGTTACCTGCGGAGTAAAAAACGCGATAATAGAAGTCGAAGAGTTAAGCGGAAGAAAAATATTAGACGGGGACAAAGTAATAACTCCAAATAAAGGAAATACCGGAGTCGATATATACGTATCCACAAGCTCCGCGGGCGGAGGCCTACAGATGATGGTAGCCGGCGCCGTAAAAGCCATGACGGGGGAATCGGCTCAAAGATGCGCTTTAGGAGCCGGAGCGATAGTAATGGATATAATAGCATCAAACGACGGAAGAGCGGACCATGAAAAAATAGAAAGAATAAGACAATTAAGACCGGATATGATACTATTATCCGGAGGAACCGACGGAGGAACCATAACTCACGTAGTGGAACTTGCCAACTTTGTAAAAGCGGCGGACCCCAAGCCAAGACTCGGGGCCTCTTATAAGCTTCCGGTCATATTCGCCGGAAACAGCGCCGCTCGAGACAAAATAAAAGAGATACTGGACGAAAAAACCGCTTTGATGATAACCGAAAACTTAAGGCCGGTTTTAGAAAAAGAAAATCTTATGCCGGCAAGACACAAAATCCACGACGTATTTTTAGAGCACGTTATGCAACAGGCTCCGGGATACCCCAAACTTATGAAGATGGTAGGCGCTCCGATAATGCCCACTCCGATGGCGGTCGGACTTATGACCGAAAAATTCGCAAGAGCGAAAAACTATAACGTTCTTGCTGTGGATATAGGGGGAGCGACAACCGACGTTTTCTCCGTTTTCGATACGATATTCAACAGAACCGTAAGCGCAAACTTAGGAATGAGCTACTCGGTATCGAACGTTATGGCCGAAGCGGGGGTGGCTAACATAATGAGATGGTTGCCTTTTAAAATAGACGAACAGGAAGTAAGGAACAGACTAAAAAACAAAATGATAAGACCGACGACAATACCGCAAACGGTCGAAGATCTTATGATAGAGCACGCCGTGGCCAGAGAGGCTTTAAGATTGGCTTTGGACCAGCATAAACTTTTGGCCGTCGGACTTAAAGGAGTTCAGCAGGAAAGATCCATTTCCGACGCCTTCGACCAAACATCCACCGGGCAATCTTTAATAAATATGATGAACCTAAATTACGTAATAGGCTCCGGAGGTGTTTTGGCGCATTCTCCAAGAAGAGTCCAATCTATGGTTTTAATGACGGACTCATATCAATTGGAAGGGATAACCATGCTTGCGGTCGACTCTATATTTATGATGCCTCACTTAGGGGTTTTGTCTCAGATAAGCGAAAAAGCTTCATTGGATGTTTTCTACAACGATTGTCTTATAAAACTCGGAACCACCATAGCCCCGGTTGGATTGGCGAAAGAAGGGGAGTTGATACTCGAGTGGGAGATAGAGACCAAAGAAGGCAAGAAAATAGACGGAAGCCTGAGATTTGGAGAGATGTATCTTGTTGAGTTAAAAGACGAAGAAGCCGAAATAACTTTAAAACCGTTAAAAGGTTTCGACGCCGGACAGGGTAAAAACTCCAAATTCAAATCAAAGATTCAGGGAGGAGTAGGCGGAATATTATTCGATGGAAGAGGAAGACCGCTTGAACTTCCCAAGTCCGAACAAAAAAGAGTCGAAAATTTGACGAAGTGGTTTAACAAAATAAATATGTATCCCGAAAAATAGGAGGAATTATGGCTCACGCATATACGCCAGGACTTAAAGTTTTACCGTTAACCTTAATAAAAAAGAAAAGAGTTCTCCCGATACCGGGGAAGGTTCTTGTAAGCGTCGGAAAAGAAGTCGACGCTTTAGACGTGGTCGCCGAAGCGGAACTTCCGGGCAAAGTTTATTCCGTAAACATAGCAAACAGATTAGGATGCGAACCTTCCGAGCTTAAAAATTATATGTTAAAAAAAGAAGGAGACGCCGTAAAAAAAGGAGAGGTAATAGCAGAAACCAAATCTTTCATAAAGTTTTTGCGCTCTCAAGTCGAAGCTCCCATTACCGGCACCATAGACTCGGTATCCGAAATAACCGGACAGGTTTTATTTAGAGAGCCTCCCAAAATACTTCCGCTAAAAGCTTATATAAAAGGCAAGGTGGTAAAAGTGGAAGAGAATTTCGGAGTCGAAATAGAAACGGAAGGCACTTTTATACAGGGGATATTCGGTATAGGCGGAGAGACAAACGGAGAGATAAGAGTGGCCGTTCAGACTCCAAACGACGAACTTTTATCGGAAGACATAAAAGATACCGATAAAGGCAAGATAATAGTCGGGGGAAGACACGCCGGGCTTGACGCCATAAAAAAAGCCATCAAAGTGGGAGTCCACGCAATAGTGGTCGGCGGAATACACGATAAAGATTTAAGACAATTATTGGGTTACGACATAGGAGTGGCCGTAACCGGAAGCGAACAATTAGGAACCACGATAATAGTCACCGAAGGTTTTGGACAAATAAGAATGGCGGAATATACTTTCAAACTTTTAAAAACAAGGGAAGGGGAAAAGGCGTCGGTCAGCGGAACCACTCAGATAAGAGCCGGCGTTATGAGACCCGAGATAATAATATGCGGTTCTCCCAAACTGGACGTTAAAAGAAAAGACGAGTCCAGAACCTGGATGGAAATAGGCGATAAGGTAAGAATAATAAGAGAACCTTACTTCGGACTTATAGGCAAAGTATCTAAACTTCCTCCCGAGCCCACCATAATACCTACCGAAAGCCACGTAAGAGTGCTTGAAGTGGAACTCGACGGAGGGGAAAAAGTGATGGTTCCGAGAGCCAACGTCGAAATACTCGAGGAATAAAAAAAATCCTCGGATATGATATGCGTCGTTCAAAGAGTAAAGGAATCCTCCGTAACAATAGATAATAATTTATACTCCAAAATAGGTGAAGGATTAAATATTTTAATAGGAATAGCCGAAGACGATTGCGACAAAGACATAGAATGGCTCTGCGACAAGATATTAAACCTTAGAATATTCTCAAACACCGAAGGCAAATTCGACCTGTCTTTAAAAGACATAAACGGCGAGGCTTTAGTAATATCCCAATTTACTTTGCTTGGAGATACCAAAAAGGGAAGAAGACCCGATTTTACAAAAGCGATGAAGCCGAAGGAAGCGGAAAAAATTTACGAAGATTTCGTAAAAAAATTAAAAGAAAAATACGAACCTAACAAAATAAAAACCGGGGTATTCGGAGCGGAAATGTCGGTGGATATAAAAAACGACGGTCCGGTAACCATAATAATAAACAGCAGGGAGAGATAAGTGTCTGATGACAATTACATACTCGAGATTAAAAATCTATCTGTTCAGGCTTTAATAAAAGACCGCCATTTCAATATAATAAACAAAATAAACCTATCCATACCCAAAGAAAAAACGGTAGCTATAGTGGGGGAGTCGGGAAGCGGGAAAACGATAACCGCATTATCTATAATAAAACTTTTAGAAAAAAATCTAAAAATAAAAGAAGGAAATATAATATTCGACTCAAAAGATTTAACCGAACTATCCGAAGAACAGATAAGAGGGATAAGAGGGAAAGAAATATCTTTCGTTTTTCAGGAACCGATGACCGCATTAAACCCGGTAGTGGATATTAAAACTCAAATTACCGAGATTCTTACAAAACACAATCTGTGCGACGAAGAAACCGCGACAAAAAAAGCGAAAGAAATTTTAACCGAACTTTCTATACCTTCCTCTAAAATTAACCTTTACCCTCATAATTTTTCAGGCGGACAAAGACAAAGAATACTTCTGGCGATGGCCTTAATATCGGAACCGAAACTTTTAATAGCCGACGAACCGACCACGGCTCTGGATGTCGTTACCCAGATGGAAATACTCGATACGATAGAAAAATTTAAAAAGGAAAAAAAATTATCGGTTATACTGATAACTCATAATTTTTCGATAGTATCCAATTATTCCGAATATACTTATGTTATGTACCTCGGTGAGATAATGGAAGCGGGGAAAACGGAAAACATAGTAAAAAATCCGCGCCACCCTTACACAAAAGCGCTTTTAAATTCCGTAATAAAAATGGATAACAAAAACAGGCTTAAATCGATAAAAGGATCCACCCCTTCAATCTCCGAAACGCCCGAAGGTTGCAGATTTATAAACAGATGCGATTACGCCGATGAAAAATGCGCCAAAAGCCCGGGCGAAAAAATAACGGAAAGCGGTTATTATAGATGCTGGAATGTTTAAATATGAAAATAATTAGCATAAAAGATTTGTCGGTAAAATACGGAAATTTTTATGCGTTAAAAGATATAAATTTAGAAGTGGAAGAAGGAGAAATAATAGGCGTTTTGGGGCAATCCGGAAGCGGGAAAACCACGCTTTGCAAGATAATATCGGGAATCGAGAAACCTACAGAAGGAAGTTTAACGATAAAAAAATTTGAAAAAACAAAACTTCAGTTTATTTTTCAAGACCCTTCTTCAAGCTTAAACCCCAGGATGAGGATAAGAGACATAATAGCCGAACCTTTGATAATAAGCGGAGAAAAAAGAACGGAAGTTCTGGAAGAAAAAGCCGAAAATATCGTTAAGAAAGTCGGTTTGCCTGTAGAAATAAAAACAAAATATCCTCATCAACTTTCCGGGGGTCAGAAACAAAGAGTGGCTATAGCCAGAGCCGTAATAACCGAACCGGAACTTTTAATATGCGACGAACCGATATCCAGTCTGGATATATCCGTATCGGCTCAGATATTAAATTTATTAAAGGATTTATGGGAAGAGAAAAAATTTACAATGATATTCGTATCTCACGATATATCCTCGATATATTATTTAGCCCATAAAACGATAATTTTATACCGCGGAAATCTTATGGAATGGGGAGATACCGACGAAATAATTAAAAAACCCGCTCACCCTTACACAAAAATCTTAATATCTTCAATACTCTCTACCGATAGCAAAAAGAAAAATCTAAAAATAAAAGAAAGAGAATCTTATTCCAAATGCGTATTTTCGGGGGTATGCCCCGAGTATGAAAAATTATGCGAAGATTATCGAAACGAAACCATTAAAATAAACGAAAATCATTTTTTAAAATGCGGAAGGTAAAATGGAAAGAATGACAAAAAACTTCATCGAAATGGCCCGCATACTCTCGCCATCCGGAAACGAAAAGAAATTGGGAGATTATTTAATAAAAAAACTTCGGAAATTTTCCGATGAAATCTTACGAGACGAAAACGGAAACATAATCGTTAAAATAAACGGAAACAAAAATACAAATCCTTTTCTTCTATCGGCTCATTTAGACACGGTTAAAACTTCAAAAAAACCGATTATTAAAATAGAAAAAGACAAGATAAAAACCGAAAATAAAGCCATATTGGGAGCAGATTGCAAAGCGGGTATAGCTATAATAATAGAATTGGTAAAAACTTTATTTGAAAATAAAATACCTCATCCGCCGCTTGAGCTGGTATTTACCGTGGGAGAAGAGGTAGGGCTTTTGGGAAGTTCCAAACTGAATAAACAGATGTTAAACTCAAAGTTCGGTCTTGTTCTGGATAACGAAAAAAGCGTTGAAAATGTCGTAATAAAATCTGTGGGAGTGGATAATTTCGAAATAGAAATAAAAGGCAAAGCGGCTCACTCGGGAGTAGATCCTGAAAAAGGAATTTCGGCCATTAAGATAATGGCAAAGATAATAGATAAAATAGATACGGGAAGATTGTCTAAAAATACTACGCTAAATATCGGATTTATAGAAGGGGGTAATGGAATCAACATAGTGCCGGAAAAAACGAAAATAAAAGGGGAGATAAGAGGATTTGATAGAAAAGAAATGGATAAAATAGAAAAAACCATAGATAAAATCGTAAAACAGACGATAAAAAGACAAAAACATATTAACGGCTCTCCTAATTATTTTTATAAAATCACAAAAAGATTCGATTGTTTTTCAATAAAACCAAACAACCCTTTTATTAAAACGCTAAAAAAATCGTACTTAAAAAACGGAATAATCCCGAATTTCACCAAAAGCTTCGGAGGAACCGACGCCAATAATTTTTACCGCATGGGGATAATAACTCCAAACATTCCGACGGGGATGAAAAACGTTCATAGCGACGAAGAGTATCTGGACCTTTCGGAGTTTAAAAAATCTTTTGAAATTATTTTGACATTAATAAAGGAGCTCGGACGTGAGTAAGTTTATAAAAAGAAAAATAATATCCATCCCGATTACTTTTTTGGGAATAACATTCATACTTTTTTCCGCTATAAACATTCTGCCGCCCGAAACGCTGGCCACGGCATATTCAAGCTCCGATAAGGAATTAACAAACGAAGAGATATCCGAAATAATAAAAAAATACGACTTAGACGCTTCCATAATAAAAAAATACTCGAACTGGCTTAAAAGAACGTTTACCGGAGAGTTAGGATATTCTCAAACAGCCAAAATGGACGTCTTAAAAGCCGTTAAAACCTATATACCGGCAACTATAGAGCTTACCGTTTTTTCAATAATACCGATATTTTTAATAGGAAATTTTTTAGGAGTGTTATCGGCAAGAAGAAAAGGGGAATTGGTCGATAAAATAATATCTTCCGTTTCTTCTTTTTTCTATTCCATTCCTTCCTTTATAATAGGGATTTTTTTGCTTTTGATATTCTATGGAATTTTGGGTATCTTTGAGCCCGGTAGATACTCCGCTTATACCGACATTATGATATCTTCGTTGTCTTTTAAAAAATACACCGGTTTTATGATTATAGATTCGATACTAAACGCGGATATTAAAGTTTTAATGGATTGTCTAAAACATCTATTTCTCCCGGCTTTTTCAATATTCCTCGGGACGTCCGCGGTATTTATAAAAATAACAAGAACATCCGTAATAGAAGAACTCAATAAAGATTATGTAAGAACTTTGAGAGCAAAGGGGCTCGATGAAGATTATATAATGAAAAAACACATAAAAAAGAATATCCTTATACCTCAACTTACCGTGGGAGGATTACAACTAATAAGACTTTTAGGAGGAGTGGTAATAACAGAAACAATTTTCGACTGGCCCGGAATAGGCAGCTGGGGAGTAAAATGCGCTTTAAGGCTGGATATAAGCGGGGTAATGGGCTTTGCGATAGTGGTATCGGCTTTGTTTTTAATAGGAAATTTAATAATAGACATATTGTACTCCGTCGTAGACCCGAGGATAAGATATGAATAGCTTAAAAGATATATTTAAAAAATTAATATCGAACAGGCAAAGCAAAATAGGGGTCTTTATAATATCTTTATATATCTTAGTTGGAATCTTCGCTCCGTTTATAGCCGGAAAATATAATCCAAAAGACCCCTACATATCCAAGCAACACAGCTTTTCGCCCATACCTCAAAAACCTTCTTTAAAAGCCCCTTTCGGAACCACTCAAAACCAATACGACATATTTTACTCCATGGTTTGGGGAACAAGACTGGCTTTTAAGATAAGCGTAACGGTGGTCGTAATTTCGGCTTTAATCGGAATCATTATAGGATGGTTAAGCGGATATTACGGAGGATTAACGGACGAGTTAATAATGAGATTTACGGATATGATTTTATCCATACCTTCTTTGGTCTTAGCCATGGTAATAGCGAGCATACTCGGTCCGGGTATGGAAAAAATAGTAATAGCATTAGCCTTTGTTTCATGGCCGAGTTACGCAAGACTTTTTAGAAGCGAGATATTAAAAATAAAATCTATGGATTATATAGAGTATTCCAGGATAATAAAAGCAAGTTCTTTCTGGATACTAAAAAAACACATAATACCAAATGCGATATATAATCTCATAATAATGGCATCATTGGACATAGCAAACATAGTTTTAATGGCCTCCTCTTTAAGCTTTTTAGGTTTAGGCTCTCCGCAGGGATATGCGGATTGGGGGCAGGTGATATCGATGTCGAGAAACTGGATAATATCCAGTTTATCAAACCCTTTAGAATACGCTCATATAGTAATAATACCGTCGGCTTTTATATTCTTTTTTGTTTACGGATTTAATCTTATAGGAGATTCCTTCAGGGATATATTCGACCCGAAACAACAAACAAGATAATGACTTAAATCAATACAAAAATGTTAAAATTTAGTTTATGAGCCTTAAAGTCATAAAAATCTTATCACAATACGATTCATACATAGTCGGCGGAGCCGTAAGGAATTATTTAATCGAGAAAGAAATAAAGGATCTGGACATAGTAATAGAAACGAACGAAAAAGATTTTTTAAAAATAATAAAAAACTTATCGAAAACTCAAAACATATTTCCTCTGGATAAAGAGAGGGGAATATACAGGATAAATGTTTTAGGGGATCTGACGATAGACATATCTACCATAAAAGACATAGAATCCGACATAATTAGAAGAGATTTTACCGTAAACGCCCTTGCGATAGACATTAAAAAGGTGAAGATAAACATAAAAAAAGACTCTTTTAATCTCAAAATAAAACAAAAAGACATAATAGACATAGTCCAAGGCGTCAAGGATATAAAGGGTAAAAGAATAAAAGCTTTGAGCGAAAAATCGATAGAGGAAGATCCACTAAGAATGCTAAGAGCTTATAGATTCTTCTCCGTATTGGATTTTAAAATAGACAAAGAAACGGAAGAATTTATCAAAAAACATAAAAATTTGATATCTCAATCTTCGCCGGAAAGGATAAGAGAAGAAATAGTAAAGATACTTGAAACGGATAAATCCGCCAAAGTACTATCAAAAATGGCCGATACCGAAATTCTTTTCGAAATATTCCCGGAACTTAAACTGCAAATAAAATGCGCGGAGATTTATTACGGGAAGGGCGGGGTATTAAAGCATACTTTTAACGTAATAAAAAGATTGGATATATTATTCCCCGATATTTCAAAATATCTAAATCTTCAAAGCAAACTGATAGAAGAAGTAAAAAAGCAAAAAGCCTTGATTAAAATGGCGGCTTTGCTTCACGACATAGCAAAACCCCATAAAGCGAAATACATAAAGGACAGATTAAGATTTTTCGGACATGAAGAATACGGAGGGGTGCTGGCCGAAAAAACGCTTAAAAACCTTAGATACTCAAACAACGAAATAAGATACATAAAAACCGTAATATCGAACCATCTTAGAATAGGAAACATCGCTCATAATAATATAATAACTAAAAAAGCGATACTGAGAATATTTTACGACTTAAAAGAATTTACGTTGGGGCTACTTATACTTTCATGGGCGGACCATTCAAGCTACATAAGCGAAAAAACGCTTAAGATTAACCATAACAAAACAAAAGAAAAACCTTTCGAAATAAAAACGAAACTTCCAAAAGCCGGATATAAAAAAACACTAAGATTTTTACAGGTCGTAAACATGATATGCAAAAACTATTCAAAATATAGATTCGTATACGATTTAAAACCTTTATTAAACGGAAACGATATAATGAAGATACTGGCAATTCCTCCATCTCCCAAAGTCGGAGATATAATAAGAAAACTGATAAATCTGCAAATAGAAGAAAAGATAAAAAACAAACAGGAAGCCGTTAACTACGTAAAATCCCTTAAAAACCAGTAGGAAAAAAGACCTATTTAGCCGATAACCTAACGCCCCTTAATTTATAAATCCGCTCGAAGTATAATATAATCGGAGGACGATATGCTAAAAGCGATAATAATATTGACGATGTTCCAAATAAGCGGATTTTCAAATCAAAACGAGAACGCCACAGAAAGATTAAACCTGGATTCAATAATAAACGATTTTGTAAACATAGATAATAAAATAGACCTTGCGACTTTAATTCCAAATACCGAAAATTTCGACTCAAACCTCTCGCAAATAAAAAAAGAGCTGAACGAAACATACTCAAAACAAACAAAATTGCTTTTAAATTGCAAAATATCCAAAGAAGACAAATCAAAATTCAAATTAATGAAGTTATACTCGTTAAAGATAAAAACCAAATTTTTAAGATTACAAAAAACATTGAATTCAAGTTATAGGCTAAGCCCATCCTCGTCAAAAATCAAAACTCAACCGGCCAAAGACCTTTTGTCGGCAAATCTTCAAAGAGAAAAGGTAGAAAAGGAAATAAAAGAAATAATAGAATCGGCCAACAAAACTTTAGCCACTTCCAGATGGCTGTATAACATATCCAAATAAAAAAACATCGAATTAATAGATATCCTACCGATAACTTAAAGGATACAAAATTTGCTAAAATTTAATTATGAAAGACATTTCTAAAAACATCAAAGACATCCTTATAAAAATAGGAGAAAATCCCGATAGAGAGGGTCTAAGAAAAACTCCTCAAAGAGTAAACAGCGCCTTATCGGAGCTTTTAAGCGGCTATGAAAAAGACATAGATAAAATCTTAAACAACGCTTTTTTCAAGGTAGATTACAAAGAAATGGTTATAGTTAAAGATATAACTTTTTATTCTATGTGCGAACACCATATGCTGCCGTTTTTTGGAAAAGCTCATATAGCCTACATTCCTAACGGAACCATAATAGGCTTATCCAAAATACCGAGACTTGTGGAGGTGTTTGCAAGAAGGCTTCAGGTTCAAGAAAGACTTACCGTAGAAATATCCAAAACCATATACAACAAAATAAAACCGAAAGGGGTCGGCGTGATAATGGAGGCTCAACATCTATGCATGACATCAAGAGGCATTAAAAACGACACATCGGTCGCCATCACAAGCTCGATGTTAGGATGTTTTGAAAAAGACGCCAAAATAAGAAACGAGTTTTTAAGTTTGATAAAAAAAGGGTAATTTTTAGTATAATTTTATAAATAATAAGTTCTCTTTATAATCTGCGGGCGTAGTTCAATGGTAGAACGAGTGCTTCCCAAGCATTAGACGTGGGTTCGATTCCCATCGCCCGCTCTTTTTTCTAAGAAATGCGGGAAGCATTTCGCGGGAATCGAAAGTCCGCAGTCAAACATTTGCAATTCAGTTTGACGAGGAGCGGCCCGCGAAAAAATGAGCGGTGAGCGAGTTTGATTTGCGAGAGATTCCCATCGCCCGCTCTTTTCTACTTCGCTAAGCTTGGTATAAATAAACTTTGGCGTTAATAAGATTAAAGGGGATAAAATGACGGAAAGAAATAAAGTTTTAATTAAAATAATAATAGCCGGCGCTATTTTTATATTATCCGGAAAAATGATTTACGATAGACTTATGATTTATCTTTATAAAGATACCGTAGAGATAACCGAAATAAAAACTCCGAATACCGAAGAAACAAAAACTTCGGAAGCTAAAACTATGGAAATTAAAACCGAAACGAAAACCGTCGAAAACATACAACAGCCTCAAAACGCTCAATCGGAACAACCCAAACTTCATAAAGTAACAATAAAATATCAAACTAAAAAAGCTAAAAAGGTAAAGCTTAACGGAAGTTTCTTCGGATGGAAAGAAAGGGACATGAAAAAAGAAAACGGCGATTGGATTATGGAACTTACCATCAAAGACCCGGGGGAATATAAATATTACTTTATTGTGGACGGTAAAAAGGTTTTGGATCCAAAAGCGAAAAAATCCAAGGATGGGGCTTTTTCTTTGTTAGAAATAAAATGATTTTAAAAAAAATTAATAATTTTGTAACATATTTTCTGGTATTATATATTTGGTAATGAAAAGGTTGAAAAGATATATGTATTTCGTATTAACAGTTTTTATATTTCCGATAGTTCTTTCTGGTCAATTTAACACATCGATGGTACTACTTCCAAACGGCAACTCTATGATATGCGGCGGCGTAACCAACACAGCAACTGTTACCAACCAGTGTACAATATTCTTATCTTCCCCGATATACACTGCTTCCTCTGCAGACTATTATTTAACCACATCAATGAATTCAAATAGAGCTCATCATTCTATGACCATGCTTCCAGACGGGAGAGTACTGATCGCCGGAGGATTTACTGCCATATCTTTTTTCTATCCGGATTCCTCAAACCATTTTCCGGAAATGCTTATAACTACGGGCACGCCCACAAATAGTGCTGAAATATGTATCTCATCACCTCCTTATACTTGTTCTTATACTTCCAATATGAATTTCCCAAGAGCTGCGCATTCGGCTACACTGTTAACAAAAGGCCCTTTTGCAGGTAATGTGTTAATATGTGGAGGTCAAAGTGGAGCGGGTATTGTAGAAAACTCTTGTGAAATATTTATAACTACATCCTCACAGTTTGTAAATGCTTCATCGATGATAACACCGAGAATGGCTCACAGTGCTTCGCTTCTTCCAAACGGCAAAGTTCTAATGTCCGGAGGCATCTCGGGCATTCATACATCATCTCTTACATACACTTTTACTCAAGAACTATATGATCCTACTCAAAATGCTTTTACATCATCACCAGAACCTTTGTTTCAAGCAAGAGCATATCATACGGCTGTAACTCTTAATAACAGCAACGTAATTATAATAGGCGGATACAATAATTCAAATTATCCCGACATCTTATCAAAGGATCCCCTACAAACACAAATATTACAAGGACAGGGAAGCTGGGGATTTATAGATACTTTGGAGATGTTTGACAAAAACGGAGCAAGAGTTCCAGTAGAAGCCGAAGCATATAAAATCCTACCCTATAGAATATCAGGAGTATCTTCTATATTAAGGCAAGATGGAAGTGTTTTAAGTGTAGGCGGAAGAGGGAATATACCAGTGACATCCATACCGTCCAGAAGTATCTCAAGCGGATTAAAAACCTGGTCTCTTGATTTTTCCACAATGACATCTTCGGGCGGACCAACCGGCACAAGGGTTTTAAACGGAGGGATGACCGGAATCATATCTTATTCCGAAGATTTAAAACTTTCAAGAGATGTGACAGGTAGAATAATAAATGGAGATATATATTATTCTCCACCCCCACCAACAATCCCCCCCACACCATCTATCTCATTGGATAATATGGATATTTTTCTTGGAAAAACCACAGCGGAATTAGACGGTGCAAACATGGGATATTTTCAAGATGGAAATATTATTAAAAACTTAAAATATGATTTTAGTTTAAAAACAGCTCCAAATCCTTTGGCTTTTGGAGAAGTTAAATTTTATCCGATAATGCTTCAAGACGATGGATATAGTATGATATTAAATTCTGATCTACAAAACCCTGATATTACTCCAGAAGAGCCTGTTTATAAGTTTTTTAACTGCCCAACTTGCACTATATACATTTCATCAATGTCTATAAAACTACCACATAATCACTTTGATGGTCAAAAACTTACTGGAAGGATATATTCTCTTTCATTAGGATACGATGATGAAAATAGCCCCTGTTCATTGCAAATAACAGAGGGGACTCACAGCAACGATATTATAATAACTACTGTAAATAACGATACTTTTTTAATTCCAGCAACTACTTTTACGGCTCTATCCGGAACCATAATAAATAAGACAAATGAGACATTAACAGCTTCAGATATAGATGCCTGTATAAAAATTAAATTAGCTCAAGGCTTAAATTTTAAATTTTCTTTCACATCTACTGGATTTACATATTCACCGTTTGTAGATGGGAATTATAAACCGCTTTCAATGGTAGTAGGGGTATCTACGATTGTAGTGAGAGATATGATATTTTCAGAATATGGTTATTATAATCCTAAAAACCCTAAATGGGAATTAAGCGCAGAACAAATAATGACACTTGATTCTATTAACCCCTACCCATTAACAGATACTATTGTTTTTTTATCAAGAACCGCAAAACCGGTATTCTACGGTGGCAGATCTTGTAGTTATTTAAATTGCAAAAGAGATTCTCCCTCAATAAATGCCCAATATTCAACTGGAGTTATATTTGATATTAAACCGACTTGGGATGATGTATTTAGATTAAATCAAAAAAGAGCCAACCATACAACTAACGTTTTGCCTGACAAAACAACTATAGTATGCGGCGGGAATGATAATCAAAAAACATTGGCGACTTGCGAACTGTATGACCAAAGATTAGGCAATTGGATTATAGTTTCATCTATGACGGAGGCAAGATCATATCATAGGGCTACATTACTTCCTAATGGGACAATTCTTATAACCGGTGGAGTTCAGGGGGATATAAACTCATCTCAAGCCCTAAACAC
>ERZ795060.219-NODE-219-length-83004-cov-61.634040_pt1 | contig 83004 bp, 94 predicted proteins | sample MGYA00375144_ERZ795060 | MGnify/ENA primary metagenome ERZ795060 (study PRJEB30189, sample SAMN05720157) | activated sludge metagenome | isolation source: anaerobic digester from wastewater treatment plant | place: Japan | collected 2015-05-15 ...
TATTGTAACGATGACCATTGCAAGAGAAATCGTACTTGTCCCCATGATTTTAAAAACTTACCCCCTTACATCGTTACATATCTCCGGGAAGTCAGGTTACTTTTTTAATCCTATGATATCTGGATAAGGCCTTCATTATTTTGACAGCCCTTTAATTATCTGCAATCCATTTTATTCTGGCATCTTATTTACCATTATTACAGCATAACCTATGAATGAGTATGCAGAATCAACAAGTTTTGATAAATTCGTTAAGTAGCATTAAGGTTATGGATGACAATATGACAAGCTTATTATCATTGTTTTATCACCAGAAGCGTTCTCACAAAAATATTTATCTTAGTCGGGCCTGGCATTTCGGGCAGATATCCGGGTTCAATTCGAACCCTCCTAAGTACGAGTACTCCGCCGAGATGGGAATCTCATTACACCGGGGACAGCGATAATTGGAAGTCACATCCAAAAGGAGCAAAGCCCATAACAGAGTTATAATTATGATCAGAACAGGAACGATATAAACAGGAACATCCATTATTGTGATTAAAGGAAAGTCCAAATCGAACATTCCTATTAGCATTAACAGGATTAAACAGGTTAAAATGGCCAGCGCAAATACCATTGCGTGACGGAATGTTTTCCTCCGCCTTCTCTGAAACTCTTGTGCCGTATCCGTGTCATTCATCAGATGCATCTGTTACAAAGTTCTGGTTGAAAATTGTTTTGTTTTAAGTTTTGTTTTAAGTAAGTTACAAATTCTTCCCAATATTTAACGCAAAAATTATAATTTTTTGCCTGTTCAATCGATTGTTGATCTAATTTATGGTTTAAAATAATTGCAAACTTAAATTCGCTTTCCTTACCAAGTTTTTTTGCCTCATCAGCATATTGTTGAAAATGATAATTTGTATTTTCTATTTTATTTTCTATCACAAAATTTTTGCCATCAAATTCTGCAAAAAAATCGGGTCTACTGCCTCCTAATATTTTTTCACGTGTTATCTCTACATTTTTACAATCTTTAAGCTCGGGGAAGAAAAATTTCATGACTTTCTCTTTAAATTCATGAAAAGTTTCTGCTAAAGCCCATGTTATATCAGATAAATTGTTTTCTGACCTTAATCGTTCTGAAAGATTAGAGAAAAGATTAACTATCATGATTTATAAAAATTCTATTAATTCTTTCTATTAGCGTCAATAAAAATAATTGACAGTACCCCTTTTTTAGTACAATTTCAGTATATAGGTTCTGTATTCATCCCGTCAATGCAATCTTTTCTATAAATTCATAGGGTGTCAGTTCATAGCAGCTTTCTTATTTTTTCCCCTTTCAACAAGTCTATGACAATACATACTTAATGCCCTATTTTTAGAGGATACTATCAATGTCGGTATAAAAAGAATTTTTCTTAATAGTCTCATCGTCGGAGAAACTTTCATGTATCATATTGAAGAATGAAAACTATTTCTTCTCATGGCATAATTGTCTTTTTTTGATTAGCTAAAATGAACGTCAGTGAAAGATGACTTTATGAACGATTCGCTTCACCGGCTTATTTCCTGCTTTTATTGCGTTCCTCAACAAGAAGTATCAAATCCTCAGCAGTGCCTTTGCGTTTACACCATCCGCAGAAAAAGATGTTTTCTTTAGTATCCATGAAAAGGGGATGATTCATGCCTGGACACCTGGCGCGCCAGCTGCTCGGGCTGTCACCAGTTGGTTCCGGATGAAGTCCCAAGTTCCGTGCCACTTTGATGATATTAGTTTCTTTTTCTCTGGCCTTTTGTTCGTTTTCCTCTAATTCTTTTTTGATTTTTCTGGTAATGCCGTCGAAGGTGTTTTTATCGACAATGCCTTGTGAAATGAATCCGCTGGGCCACTCAAAAAAATGGACTGTGCGGAAGAACAACTCCAGGAGCGAGAGCCTTGTTAAAAATTCCGTATCATATCCTCTATGAGGAGAAATGAGAGCTTTTTTGGCACCCTTAAAAATGAGCTTGTCCATCATAGAAGGTATAATACAAGGAAAGAGGCGATAAAGGATATTACCGAATACATAGAGGTATTCTACAACAGGCTAAGGCCACAGCAAAGGCTCAACTACTTATCACCCTGTGAGTTTTTGAAAGAATTTTATGTAATGAGGAAGGCAGCATGAAAAAAAGTTCGAGTACGTTATTGACGGCAGGGGTCAAAAATATTTTGTCAGGTTTTAACTCATCTATCTTAATTGGTATCATATTTGGTATAGGCTGGTCTGAGACAAGACAGATATGTATTCTCGCCATATATACCTCCTGTTGATTAGATTTATAGTATTTACTCTTAAATTAACTTTGCCATATTTTTTTAATATTGACAATATGTCTATTAAATGCATATAATTAAAACATATATAGGAGGTGCTATTAATGCGTGCAACATTAAACATACCTGATGACCTCATCATTGAAGTGCAGAGGATTTCTGGTGAAAAGTCTAAAACCAAAGCCATAGTAAAAGCAATGGAGGAATATATTAGAAATAAAAAGATTAAAACACTTCTTGAACTCAGAGGCAAGATTCAGATTGACTATGACTGGGAAAAAGAAGAAGAGATTGAACTTCAAGCCCAAAAGGAAAGGGAGAAACTCTTTGAAAGATAAAATACTGGCAGATACAAGTGTATGGATAGAATTTTTTAAAAAAGATTCAGAAATAGGAGATAAACTTTCATCTTTATTGGCTGAAGGTTCTGTAACAATATGTGGAATAGTTATTTTTGAACTCTTGCAGGGTATAAAATCAGATAAAGAAAAATCCATTATTCTTAATGCAATCTCTGAACTCCCATATATAGAGATGGATTCAAGCTTATGGCAAAAATCAGCGATGCTGGCTGCGTCACTGAGAAGAAAAGGCATTACCCTTCCTTTATCGGACGTCATTATTGCCTCCATTGTATTGGAACACAATCTTTCCATTTTCACCCTCGACAAACACTTTGATGACATACCAGAGATAACCATCTATAAACCTTAATTACCCAACTTTCCCCTTAATTTGTAAATTCCGCTCAACCTCGAACACCTGTTCCGAAAAACCTCGAACACTTTTTCGATTTTTTCGGAATTACTCTTAGCACAAAAAAAGATTATATGATCCTCCTTGCCTGACATGATAAACTGCCTCCAAAAACTTCTGGAGGACTTGTGAAAAAGAAAGGGAGGAAGACAACAATGAAAAAACTGAAAGAAATTGCCCGATTACTATTTGGAATACAATCTTGGTATACGTCCTATTGCCAGGGTATGTAACATATCCCCTTCAACGGCATCTCTGTATATGGAGAAATTTAAGGAGCTCGGCGCTACCTATAAAGAAATCTGTGAAATAGACGAAGAAGCCCTCTCTGAACTTTTGTTCCCTAAAGGAGAAAACCCATTAAAACCTCTGCCGGAGTTTGTCTTATCAAGTTTTTTTCTCAAATGACCGAGACTGGAAAAATTTGATAACGAACTGCTCAAACTTTTATTCAGTTTTCTCGCCCTCATTTAACGCATTTCTTAAAGCCATTGAACCCTTTCGTGAAGACACTACAGGGTTGATTCTGAACCGAAGCCCGGTCAGCTTTTTGATCAATGACTGTTCCATATCTTTCTGCAACATATAAATATCCCCAAGCGTTCTGTTTTCAGAAAAGAAAAGTTCCAGCTCCACAAACTTCTCCTTGCCGCTTGTCCGGGTATAAATGGTCCCGACTCCCTCATAGCGGTCATAATACGCGGAGAGAACTTTCAATACACACAACTGCTCATTCTCTGTCAGCGGCAAATCCATCAATGAGCGGAAGTTGTGCCAAACAAGCCGGGTACCGGCAAAAATCATATATATGGCCAGTGATAGCCCTATTGCGGGATCCACGCAGTTGCCGATCGCCGGCAATCCTAAATATATCAGCGCCCACCCGACAATAAACGCAAAGAGCACGCCAATATTACTAAGCAGAGCTAACTTGAAAGATAAGGTATATGATAAAAGGATGGGCGAAGGTGCGTCGGTCTCACGGATCATCCGGCGGCACACCAGATAGAAAATCACCAGGCGTACCCCTGTGATAATGACGGGAATCATCCCTAAAGCATAACCAACAGGCCGAGGCGTGAGAAGCCTGTTAAGCGCATCGTAGGCCAAATAAAGCCCGGTGGGTACATATAACACGCCGTCCAGAAATGCAGAGAAGTTTTCGAGTTTGCCGGTTCCATAGGGAAAAAGGTTCTGATTACGCCTGATTGTCTGCCGGACAGCGTAGAGGGAAAATGTCTGTACCGCAAAGCTTAAGGAGTACGATGCGAGATACACGAACAGCACCATAGAATCGGTGATGGTAGCTGTCACGAAAAACAGGGCTGCTGCGGGCAGAACGGTTACATAAGACCACAGCATCATCTTATAGAGGCGATTTTCATCGCCGGACTTTGTTTGCTCTTCGATGTTTGACACCTCCATTGTTAGTATATTAGATTACAATGCTCGTGTACATTAAAGGCAGTATAATACACCCATGAAGGGGGGTCAATTTTATTTGCAGAATAGGGGTCAAATCTATTGACTCTTAACAGGAGCAGTTAACGGTATATTCTCACAGCGAAAAACATAATTAGAAACGCAGTTATCCACCGCTTCCAAGAGACGGCTTTGCTAATACTCTGCCGCACAGTTTTGTAATTTAAAATGCTATTGTTTTCTATGGCAGGGCGCTTAAGAATTTACCTGCAGGCATGACCCTTACTCTGCCATCATAAACATCATCTTTGCCTTCAAGGCTTATCTGGTAAAGATATGGTATATTCAAACGTTCACCGAAATAGTAAAGGGCAGGATTAGTAGCGCTTTCACCATATCTGCATTCCACCGCAAACCAGGGTTTATCATTTGAGGTGACAAGAAAATCAACCTCCCTCTTTGAGGTGTCCCTGAGGTAGTAAAGCCCTATATCAAAGCCTTCCTGATCTTCAAGGGCGTGCTTCATTTTCAAAAGATGACTGGCTACAAGATTTTCAAAACGGGCACCGGGATCAGGCACTGAAGACCAGTCCCAAAGGTAGAGCTTGGGGAGTTTTTTTAAAGAACGAACCCTGCTTCTGGCAAAAGGTGTAATGGTGAAACAGAAGTAAAGGCGTTCAAGGATATCTATCCAGTGAGTAATCGCTTTATGACTTACCTCGATGTTTTCACGAAGTGACTGGATGGATAAGGGACTGCCAACCCTGTCTTTAAGCATGTCAGAAAGTAATTCCATCATTGAAAGATCCCTCACGTGCTCAAGGTCTCTTACATCTTCACGGAAAAACCTGTCTATACGTTCTTTCTGCCATCTTCTCCAGTGTCTCTGATTCTGTTTCAAAAAAGGTTCGGGAAATGGTCCGTAATGAAATAATGGCATTATTATGTCCTTATTATAATCAGAAAAAAATTCTAATGCTTTATTGGGTTCATTAATAGTTTTCTTGCCGAGCAATTCGCCCACAGAAAAACCATGAAGCCTGTGGGAATAATATCGCCCCTGTAAAGAATCACCGCCCTTTCGATATATATCCAATCGTGCACTGCCGGTAATCAAAAATTTCAATCTTTCCTTATGCTTATCATATTCACCCTTAATCCAGTTCTTCCAGTTTTTATACTTATGCAGTTCATCAAAGACAATAGTGGCCTTTTCAGCAGGCCAACGCGCAGCAAGTATCTCCTTTCTGTCTTCACGATTGTCCCAGTTAAAATAACGGTCATTTCTATCTTTCAAAAATGTTTTTGCAAGGGTTGTTTTACCAACCTGTCTTGGACCTGATATAAAAACCATCTTTTCTTCAAGGTCATAAAGGATAGGTTCTTTTAAATAACGCTCTATAATCATATGATTAAATTTACCATAAGGCAAAAAAATACACAAATATTTTTACCATAAGGCAAAAAAATCATGTTGTTTTTTTCAATTAGTTACATAGCATTGTTTTCCATGGGAACCATATACGGGATAATCCTATACCATTACAGATTTATCTGGATTTATAGTTAGATTAATCTCTGGGAGATGAGGACATAGAGTTCATCGATGGATGCATTTCCCCGCTCTACTGCCTCAAGAGGATTTCTGCCCATGGCTTTTACCGTTTCGAGCGCTTCTTCAACAGAGAAACCTCTTCCTTGAACAAGCCATGCGGCATGGACAAAACCTGTTCTGCCCCTCCCTCCTGCACAGTGCACAACCACAGGTTCCTTTCTGGTATCTGACTCTTTTAAAAATAAAAGGATCTTTCTCAGTTGTTCTTTGTCACAGAGACAATAATCTTCAGTAGGCACGTGGAGCACATGGTCTTCACCAAATGCCCTTTTATATATCTCCAGCAGATCCACAAGATAGTATCCGAGCTGGCTCTGGGCAATAAGAGAACACACACGCCTGATACCCATATCTTTCATAAAGGATATCCACCTTTTTACCACTGTTTCAGGTATAGAACGGGCGCCATATCCTGGCATCTGTGAACCAAAGACAATATGTTCGTTTTTTGAGGCAGGTCCAAAAGACATTTGGAGCGTTCTTTTTTTAAGAATCTGTTTTATATCAAAAGGCAAATCACTATAAATCTTATAACCCCCGAGAATTACAACATATAAAAGTCTATCGTGTCTTGTGTTATGGTTTAAACTTTTTAATTTAAATTGTCAAATGTATGAAGAATTTTCTACACCTTAGTATATCAACCATTCGACAAAATATCCTGCTACAACGGCAACCACAAACACATTGATAGCAAAGGCCAGAACCAGCTTTTTCTTAAATATAGAGTTCAATATTATCAATTCCGGGATAGACGCCCCCGCCCCGCCTATGATGAGAGCAAGTACTGTCCCCAATCCCATGCCTTTACCCACGAGGGCAGCGCTGATGGGGATAATAGTTTCTGCACGGATATACATTGGTATCCCAATGATTGCTGCGATGGGGATAGACCACGGGTTGCCTGGTCCTGCAACCTTAATTAAAAGGTCCTGTGGGAAAAAGCCGTAGATAAATGCACCTATCCCGGCGCCGATGAGCAGATACAAGAAAACGCCTTTAAATGTATCAACCGCCGATAAAGATGCCCGCTTCATCTTCTCTTTGAATGATGCCCTTGTACCAGCTTCCACATCTGCCTCGAAGTCCACAGAGCAGCATGAGGCTTGCACTGAAGGTTGAGGGACAGCTTTTTCATCCGTGGCACAGCAACCTTTCGATGGCTGAAATACAGGAAAGGTAACAAGTGGTTGAGCAGCCTCAGAGGCACAGCAGCCCACTATAACAGGTTGCATTTTTACAGGGACCTTTTGTGCCTTCGGGCTCTCTCCACAGCATGAGCCAGTCTGAAAGCTCATTAATGGCTTAACCTGATTTTCCATGCCCATTTTAGATATAATAGCCGCCAATACCATTGACCCAATAAATGTAGTGAACACGTAGACTCCTGTTACTTTTAGACCGAATAGAGACAGCAGCAGGGTAATAATTATAGGGTTTAGAACAGGAGAGGCAAAGAGGAATGCCATAACAGGACCGAAAGGAACACCGCCTTTCAATAGACCGACGGTTATAGGGACAGTGGAGCATGAACAAAAGGGGGTTATGGCGCCAAGACCGGAACCTAAAAGATACTGAATCCATGTCAGCCGGTTGGATAGAAAATCTCTTATTCGTGATGGAGGCAGATACTCCATCAAAATACCGACGACAAACGAAACAGCCAAAAAAATGAGGACGAGTTCACCGCTAATAATAAGGAAGAACTTAACAGCAGTGACAAAATTATTCAACTCAAACATCTGCAATACCTCCAAAAATTTTTAACGAATATCTTTTATTTATTTGATTTATTTGAGAGACGTGTTTTGATATCTTCTAAAAAGATAAGTTCGTTATTCTCAATGGCCTTATATATATAAGGTATTGTGGACCGCCACGCCTCAACCGCAGTCTCATAGGCCTTAAGGCCTTGTTCTGTAAGGGTATATACCCTTCTCTTCTGAGCACCCTTTAACTGCTTGTCTTCCTTAACCTCTACATAACCATGTTTTGTCAACTCCTTAAGGATAGGATAAATAGACCCGAAGGTAGGAACACAGCAACCGTCAGTAATAGACTTCAACTCTCTCAATATCCCGTAACCATGATTAGGGCCACAAGACAACACCTTAAGAACGAGGATTTTTGTAAAACCTATATTAATTAATGATTTCCAGTAATCTGGATTTGTGAGCTCCATGTTAAAGCCTCATGAATTTATTATTAATACTATTATTATATCAATGCTCGATATAATGAAATTTATCATAAAAAATTTCTCCATGTCAAGCTTTTATTATTTCATTAAATACACCTTGACAAATTATGTTTGTGGTTATATATTAGTATTGACTCATATAAAGGAGGGCTAATATGTTAGATGACACATCCATTGAGATACTGTCAAGATTATTTAAACTTCTCAATGACCCTAACCGCTTAAGGATTATATTTGCCATAGATAAGGAAAGGAGATCAGTTTCCGAGATTATGGAGGCAACAGGTCTATCGCAGACACTTGTATCTTTTCACTTAAGGCCTCTAAGGGAAAGCGGAATACTTTCAACAGAAAGAAAAGGTGCGTTTATCTATTACAGCTTAACAGAACCTGGTCTGATAGACCTGCTCAAATCACTTGGAGGTGTAAAACTTAAAGAGGAAGGGGTAGATGAAAAAAAGGAGATAATCTGCCCGCCCATGAGTTTTATGCGTCAATGGATGGGCGAAAAATTTAATAAAAAGGAGGTATGAGCTATGAAAGAACAAGAAACAAAAATGGGTATGGGTATGGGTATGATGTCTGAGATGATGCAAAACATGATGCAGAATATGATGAAAGGTGGTGGCAATATGCCTGAGATGATGCAGAATATGATGAAAGGCAATATGAGTATGCCTGAGATGTGTATGAAGATGATGGAGCAGATGGCAGGTTCAATGAATGAGTCCGCTAAGGCAGCATCCTATGCCACACCTGAAATGAGAACCCTATTCGAGGAATGGCTCAAAAATCTCGAGACTGAGGTAGTAGAATTTGTTAAGGAAAAAGGAAAGACAACACCGTCCGATATAGCTGCAAAACTAAAGGTCTCGACAGACAGTGTGATATTCCTCATAGCAAAACTCACAAGAGAAGGAAAACTCACAATAGGAGAGATTAAGGTTGCTTAAGTAGTGGAAAAAAGATAATATTTTTTTAAAAAATCAATTGGAGTTGCAATGGAGGATATATTCGAAAAGGTTACAGAGATTAAGAACAAAGGCACCCCTTCCGCCCTTGCCATTGTGATAAGGACAGAGGGGTCTACCCCGAGAAAGCCCGGGGCAAAGATGGTAATCCTAAAAGACGGGGCCATCTTCGGGACACTTGGAGGTGGAGACCTTGAAAACAGGATTATAAAAGAGGCAATCAAAACCATTGATGAGGGTAAGCCAAAGATTGCCTCTTTTACCCTCGATATAGAAAAAGGCGGGCTCGATATGATGTGCGGAGGCACGGTGGAGGTATATATTGAACCACTACTACCTCCGGAGAAGCTTATCATATTCGGTGCAGGACATATTACAAGGTCGCTGGCGCCCATGATGAAAAAGATAGGTTTTCACGTGACTGTTGTTGATGACACCCCTGATTATCTTCAAAGGGAATACTTCCCTGACATTGAAGATCTCCATTTAGAAGATATGGCAGCGTTTGCGGAAAGACTTCCTTCTGACGCGAATACTTATGTAGTTATCCTTTCCAGGGGTTTTTCAAGGGATAAGGCGATTCTTGGTGAACTCCTTAAAAAAGATTTCAGATATATCGGTATGATAGGTAGTAAAAGGAAAATGGAGAATGTGATAAAAGGGCTAAAGGAAGAAGGTATGCCGGATGAGGCGTTTTCCAAGCTTAAAAGCCCAGTGGGGCTCGATATCGGTGCTGAGACACCGGAGGAGATAGCGATAAGCATAGCCGGTGAGATCCTTGCTATCAAGAAGGGAAAACTTGCGTTTGCATTGACACATCAATAAAAAGGTAAGGAGGAGGGGATATGATTGACAGGACATTTGGTTTTATAGGCGGAGGAAGAATCACAAGGATACTGCTCGGGGGACTTAAAAGAGCAGACAAACTGCCTGAAAATATTGTTGTTGCCGATATAAACGCTGAGATTTTGAATAAAGTTAAGGCCGAATTTGAAAAAGTTGTGTTTACGCAGGACAACAAAGAGGCGGCAAAGCAGGATGTTGTTATTGTAGCCCTCCATCCTCCAATGATACCCGATGTACTCAAAGACATAAAGGATAGTCTGAAATTTGGATCAATTCTTATCTCTCTTGCACCCAAACCGCCTATAGAGATGATTTCCGCAATGCTTGGCGGTTTTCAAAGGATTGCCAGGCTTTTACCCGGTGCCCCTTCTATAGTCAACAAAGGCTACAACCCGGTTGTTTTTTCGACGTCATTTAGCGAAAGCGAGAAAGATGAATTAATGTCATTTTTTAGAATTTTCGGCGAATGTTTTGAAGTTGCCGAAGAAAAGATTCCGGCATATGCTGTCTGCGTAACAGGCGGCCCCAACTATCTCTGGTTTCAACTTTATGAACTCATGGAGCTTGGTAAGTCATTCGGACTAAGCAAGCAAGAAATGGAACGTGGTATCGCAGGAATGGTTCAGGGGGCGGTTGCAACGATGTTTGATGCGGGCTTGTCAGCAGGAGAGGTTATGGACCTTATTCCAATGAAACCCTTTGCCGAAGAAGAGGCAAGGATTAAAAGCATATACAGGTCGAAGATTCAAGAACTATACCAGAAATTGAAACCATAATAGAAAGATTTTGTAAAAGATCAGCGCATCCATCTTTGGGGGAACCATGGTTGGTAAAGGTATTTTGAAAAAAAATCAAACAGGAAGGAGGGTATCATGGAAGAAAAACCTAAAAGTATTGAAGAGATTTTAAAGATGATGGAACAGCAACTGGGGGAGGAGCCAAGACCTATGGTTCTCATGTCAAAGCTCATCCCTGAATGGATTCCAAGGCAGGCACAGGAGAGAAAATTTGTCATGGACCTACCTCACATCCCGCCGAAATATAAACACCTCATAATGATAGCTGCATCTACTGCAGTAGGTTGCCATCTCTGCACAGAGACCTTTATCAAACTCGCCTATCGTGCCGGTGTGACAAAAGAAGAGATTGCGGAATGTATTCTTGCCACTCGCTTTGCCCTTGCATCTACTACCTTTGCTACAGCTATTGAGGGCATGGAGTATCTTGCTGAGAAGGCCAAGTAACAAGGATAGGGGGAAAAATGGAAGAGGATGATATGCTTGCCAGAATAAGAAAGGCAGGCGAAGACATGATAAGGATACTTGGCCTGGCTACATCTCCTGTTGGGGTAAGATTTTTAAAACAGGAGGATGCTTATCCTGAAGGAGCTGAGGTCTTGGAACAACACCGATACTGCCAGGCCTTAATGAAGGCTCGGCACGGAGGAAATGTAATCCTCGATGGCGATGGAATTTCCTGTCCTGCTGCTGCTTCTGCCTTTGGAATTAAGTCTTTACCTTCTGGCCTCAAATCAGGAAAAGGTCTTGTGGGATTCGGAATTGTCTCTGAGGAGGCAGTGGGAAAAAGAATGTTTGAACTTATGCCGCGATTAAAAGACAATGAGATAAAGGCCATCCATCTTTTTCCCCTTGAGAGCGCCGGTCACATTCCTGATGTTGTGGTTGTGGAAGACGAGATAGAGAAGCTCATGTGGATAGGCCTTGCCTATCTCCATGCAACAGGTGGCGAGAGAATCTTAAGCACTACGGCCATTCTACAGGCAACATGTGTGGATGCCACAATTATCCCTTATACTGAACAGAGGCTAAATATGAGCTATGGTTGCTATGGCTGCAGGGATGCTACTGATATCGGTTCAAATGAAACGGTCCTTGGTTTTCCGGTGTCCGTACTCGATAAAATTATAGCTCACCTCCACTTCCTTGCACAAAAGGCAATCCCTGCCTCAAGAGGAAAAAATGCACTGTCAGCCCTCGAAGGAAGGGAGAAAAAGAACACGGACTGTAGTTCTGAGGAAGTTTAAATTAAAGAACTTGCATAATCCAAAAAAAGGGAGGTTTCAATGGCCGATTATGAGAATGTTCCAGAAAATGCTCTTTTTGTCTGTTTTGGGGCTATGTCGAGCTCAGGAACACTTACAGGTAATGCTGTATTGGAGGCGATAAAGAGACTCGATCCAAAGAAGACAGGAATTTTTTGTACCTCAGCCCTGGCTGCTGATGTGCCAAAGCACAGAAAGACAACCGAGGCGGCAAAAAGGATTATTGCCATCGATGGATGCGCAAACCGCTGCACAAGCAAGATTATCGAAAAAGCTGGTTTGAAAATCCATAAGTCCCTTAATCTCGTCAAAGATTTATCAGTTGAAAAAAGGGGACCATTCCGTCCTTTTGACTATACTGAAGAAGAATTGCACAAGACAATAGAGGCAATAATCAGTATCTGTGAAGGTGATTAAAAGTGTTTTTGTCTGATATACTGATTGTGATAAAAAATGTAATTTTTAAGAAATCTCCTTGACAACATAGTATTCGCTCGCTATGTTTAATCATGATGTTGAATAAAGTTAAAAGCAAATGTTAAACAAAAAAAGATGAAATTTACCCAATATTTTCTATATATGAGACAAAGACCTGATCGTGTTAAGATAAAGATGGAATGGATTAAAGAGGCTATTAAAAATCCTGACTATGCAGAGGTTCAATCGGATGGAAGAATCAGAAAATGGAAAAAGATAAGGGAAGAAGGCAAATTTCTCCGCATTATTATGCTTCCAGATGGAGAAACGGTTCATAATGCTTTCTTTGATAGAAGTTTCAAGGGAGGAGTAAAATGAAGATAAAATATTTTCCAGATACTGACACAGCCTTAGTTGAATTTTCTGACCGTAAAGTAGCCGAAACCAAAGAAATAAACGAAAATATCTATATCGATCTCGACACCTCTGGTAATTTGGTTGCCATGACGATCGAGCATGCCCGAAAACAGGCAAGCCTTCCTCATTTGTCTTATGAACAGATAGAAAAAAAATCGCCTAACAAGTCACTCCAGCGGACGGCTAAAGCCCTCCGCTGACTTTAGACATTATAATGCTAAATAATTTTCAAATAAACGCAATATATAAAATGAAATGGTATTCGCTCGCTATGTTTAATCATGATGTTGAATAAAGTTAAAAGCAAATGTTAGACCATATAAAAATGGGAGGTAAATGATGAAAGCAGAGTTTACTGCTATCATTGAAAAGGCTCCTGAAGGAGGGTATTGGGCAATATGTCCAGAGATACCAGGAGCCAATGGTCAAGGTGAGACAGTAGAAGAAGCAAAAAGAAGTCTTAAAGAAGCTATCGAATTAATATTGGAAGATTAGGAGAGAAGACATCCTTCGTGGCTTGCCCGATGATGTAATCCGTGACAAGGTACAGGTCGCATGAAACGTCAGGATCTGGAGCGAAAACTTCGGATTGCAGGATGTTATTTGAAGAGATAAGGTAAATCCCATTCTCTTTGGATAAACCCGAAGAATGGTGTTGTTGAGGCTGTTCCAAGGCATAATGAAATAAAAGAGCCGTTAGCAAGGAAAATACTAAAAAATTTAAATGACGAATAAATGCCCTACCAAGAGGCTGGGCGCCAACCTTGTAAACTCGGCGGCTCATCCATATCCCGTTATAATGCTAAATAATTTTCAAATAAACCGAAATATATAAAATGAAAGCGTTTTGTCTGATATACTGATTGTGATAAAATAGTAATTAACATTGATGAAAAAACCTGTTTCCCATAAACATTCAGAACCTACTGATACAGGATCACTCTCTTCATGTGAGAGGGCATTCAGACCGGGAACCCCCTGTTGCACCATCCTTAAAAGCATCAGCGAAGGTATCTTTGCAATTGACCTTGATAAAAGGATTATAATTAAAGCCATGGCAATACCAGGAGAGGAAGAAAAAAGATGATCAGAAGGCTCGTAAATGGGTTAAAGACAGGGACAAAGATAATACAGCATGGAGGCGCAAAAAGACGGAAATGCAGCCGGGCTTTAGAAGACAATGTCAAGAGCGTTCATCCCAGCGTATAAAAGATGAAGATATATCCTCCGCCTCCCTTCTTGTAATCGGGCTTGATAATCCTTTACTCAAGAGACTGAAGATTGAAACGCAGCCAATGGATGCCGGCTTTATCTTTGTTGTTCAGAAAAATCCTTTTAATCCCAGAAAGGTCATTGCAATTGCTGCAGGCGTCTCCCATGAAGAGATCAAGACTGCCCAGGCCAAAGTGGTTGATTATCGAAAGTATAGCGCTTTGAGCTTCGAAAAGGGTAGGCTTGTCAAAAAATCCCTGGAAAAGTCTGACAATGGCATAAGGGTTATCCTCAATTGGGAGAATACCTGATGCTTTTAACAGGATATAAAAAACAGATATCAAGGCCAAAATGCAACACCCAGTTTGAATCAGTTCACTGCATTGCCCGACTGAATGAGGATATTTCAGATGCGCTGCCTTATCTTAATGCGATGCTTGATGGGGTGGAGTATTTCAATGACCCACCGGAGGTGATGTTCCACCATTATGGCAAAATTATTAAGGTAGGGGCCAGAGAGATTGCCATAAATGCCCTTGAGGATGAGCAAGAAGCTGAACGTATCCTTCTATGGCTCAAAGACCAGATAAACGAGGCATGGGAAAAAAGAAACACCATAACCCCAAAATTTACAGGCAGAAAAAAACCACAGATAATAGAGATACTTAAGCTTCTTCCAAGGACAAATTGCAAAAAGTGCGGCAGGGCTACATGCATGCTCTTTGCAGCCCAGATGGCGGAAGGTGGCCTTGACCCTGAACAATGCCCTGAACTTTCAGACACAAATCAACATAAATTGTCCCTGTATCTATCCCAGTTCGTCTCAGAATAGCATTGCAATTCGACATAATTGTCGAAAAAATGGTTTTTTCCGGCAATAATTGTCGAACTTAAGCCCATTTGATATATCGCTTTTTTTTAAAAATTATCCCCTTTGTGCTTTAATATACTGAAATTAAAGGCAAATCAAAACCATATAAACTATATCCCCTCCATGGCACAGTTAATGCATTAAATCATTACATGAGATTACTGACGGATATAAATAAACCAATAAAAAATAAAAAGAAAGGAGGTGAAAAAACATGAAGAAAAAGATGCTCTACATCATGATTGCAGTATTTGCAATGGCACTTGTTGCAACGGTTGCCATGGCAGGTCCTGGTTACGGTAGGGGTATGGGATATGGGTATGGCGTTCCGCCTGTATCTAACCTCACACCTGAGCAGGCAACAAAGATCCAATCCATCCAGCAGGCGCATCTAAAAGAGGTTGCACCCTTACAGCAACAGCTTCTGGCAAAGAAGATGGAACTCCGTGCCGCATGGCTCGCACAGAATCCTGACCAGGCAAAGATAAATACCCTTCAGAAGGATATCCTCAACCTTCAGGGAAAGATCCAGGAGAAGGCAACAAACGCAAGGCTTGAGATGAGAAAGGTCTTAACACCAGAACAGCAGGCACAGCTATCAGTTTATGGCCCTGGCTTTGGCTATGGAAAAGGCAGAATGGCCCGTATGGGTCGCTGGTAAAAAAACAGAAAGGGGTGGGCTAAATATCCACCCCTAAAAAAACTAAATAGGAGTGAGGTCATGAAAAAGGTAATTGTAGTTTTAGCAGTGATTTCTATCGTAACACTTGGCCTGACCGCCACCTCATTTGCACAGAAAGGTGCTATGAAATGGAGAGGTAGCGGCGGATGGGGACCTGGAACACCTTATAACAGGATGTATGACCCTGCAAAGGTAGAGACCGTATCAGGAACTGTTGAGGCAGTAACCCAGGTTGTGCCCATGAAGGGGATGTATCCGGCAGTGGCAGTTACACTAAAGACGGACAAGGAGGCAATCTCAGTCCATCTTGGTCCAGAATGGTATATCTCAAGGCTCGATACAAAGATTGAAAAGGGTGATAGTATAGAGGTCAAGGGTGCACGGACAACTTTTTTAGGTAAACCTACCATCATTGCAGGTGAGGTAAAAAAAGGTGATACTACCTTAGTTTTGAGGGATGCACAGGGGATACCTGCCTGGTCAGGATGGAGAAGGTAACTAAATCTTACGGTGGGAGCCATTTCGTGAGCCTGTATGGGTTCCCACCTTTTTCTCTCAGTCTAACTGAAAGAATTATTTATGAACAGCATCCTCCGCAGGCAGGGGGGAGGCTCGATTTTATGGAAAAGCCGCTGCCGTTTTGAATCTCTACAAAGTCTATTTCTATAGGTTTAACCCTCTCAAAAAGTTCCTTGTCAATGATAAATGTAATATTTTCATCAGTGAATTTTCTGTCTTTTTCTTTTGGCTCATCCAGAGCCATACCAAGGGCAATGTTCCCTCAAGCCTCCTGTTCCACTATCCGTATTGTTACAGGCCCTTGATGAGGCCCCATGATATCTCTTACCATTGATTTTGCCTTTTCAGTGACTTTAAACATAAAACCACCTCTTGGAGAAATGTTTAGATACTCAATGTGTACATTTTTTTTCTTCAGAAAAGTTGATTCCTTTGGCTTTTTCTTTTTCTCTTGTCTCAACAAACTCCTTATATTCCTTCATAAGCACACTTCTGTATTCTCTTCTGACAACCTCCGAGTCTGATATATAGTTGCCCATTGCCTCAAGACCGGCAATGATTTCATCTATCGTTTCCCTGGTTGGCATTTTTCCAACTGAATAGAGTTCAGCCATAATCTCATGAAGATTGCTTAAGGCAATCTGTGTTCCATCTACAAATCTTACTGTTTTCCGACTAACTGTCGGTGCGTTGGGGTCAACTCAGGTAACTCAGCCCACTACTTTAAATAGGGACATATATCTCACCTCCTTTTATTTGTTATTTCTTTTCTGGCCTGTATCGCACATAACATAACATACACCAGTTGGCGTCTCAACTGCATATGGGAAGTATTTTTTCTTAATCCATAAGGAAAGATGAACAAGATTAATGAGCACAGGCACCTCAACGAGGGGACCTATGACCGCAGCAAACGCCTGGCCTGAATTGATGCCGAATACGGCAACGGCCACGGCTATGGCAAGTTCAAAGTTGTTTGATGCTGCTGTAAAAGAAAGGGTTGCTGCCTGTCCGTAGTGGGCTTTTACCTTTGCACTCATGTAAAAAGAAACAACAAACATAATAACGAAGTATATAAGTAATGGAATAGCAATGCGGACTACATCGAGGGGAATCTTTACGATATATTCACCTTTAAGGGAGAACATGACGAGGATGGTAAAAAGAAGTGCAATCAATGTAATGGGGCTTATCTTGGGAATGAACTTCTCGTGATACCATTTTTTATCTTTGACTTTAATGAGCACAAAGCGGGTGATGACGCCGGCAATAAAAGGAATACCGAGATAAATAAAGACGCTCTCTGCGATCTGACCGATGGTGATGTTCACAACTACGCCCTTGAGTCCCATCATGGGCGGCAGGACTGTAATAAAAATGTAAGCGTATACTGAAAAGAAAAGCACCTGGAATATTGAATTGAAGGCAACGAGTCCTGCACAGTATTCAGTATCCCCTTTTGCCAAATCGTTCCATACAATAACCATGGCGATACATCGGGCGAGCCCTATCATAATTAGGCCTATCATGTATTCTGGGTATCCCCTCAAAAAGATTATGGCAAGGATAAACATGAATATAGGACCTACTATCCAGTTCTGGATAAGTGAGAGTAGCAGCACTCTCCAATTTTTGAATACCTCACCCAGTTCTTCATATTTAACTTTTGCAAGGGGTGGATACATCATAAGGATTAACCCTATGGCAATGGGTATATTTGTAGTTCCTGACTGAAATTGATTCCAGAAATCAACTACACCTGGAAATACATAGCCCCAGCCAACGCCTACAAACATGGCCAAAAAAATCCAGAGCGTGAGATATCGGTCAAGGAAAGAGAGCTGTTTGCCGAGATGTTCCTTTGACATTTATTTACCCTCCCTTGTTTTATTAAACCCTTTTGTTGTCCTCAATGATTTTGCATCGGATTTTTCACAGAGTTTTGAGCTTTTCACCTCTTCCATCCTTCTTACATCCTCCTGGATGATAGGTAATTCTGAAAACTGCTCCTTCATAAAAGCAATATGGGCTTCAATTAGACTATCCAGTGGCTCTTTTAATGAATAATGCATCCATGTCCCTGCCCGCCTGCTTTTTACAAAACCAGAATGTTTGAGATATGCAAGATGTCTTGAAATCTTTGACTGTGTCTCCCCGAATATCTCCATGAGGTCACAAACGCATAATTCACCATGTGTTAACAGCATGACAATCCTAAGCCTTATTTCCTCTGAAAGGGCCTTATAGATTTGTGTTGTTTTATCCATATATTCGTATATACAAATATATACATCAATCTTTTGTATGTCAATAAAAAAAAGACAGCCCTTTTTCGATTCCTTGACTGTATTATTGTAAACAGTTGATTATAAAGGGTATGTTTTTTTTACAGAGCCCTGGTAAAGAAAAAGGTATAATTCCCCTGGATAGGGTTGATTAAAAATCCTTGACAAAAGTCGATAAAAAATTTTAGTTTTCATTAAGAGGCACCCTGTTGGATACAAAAAAGGATAAAAAAACCACAAAAATAGATATATATAAGGCATGGTGCAAGGCATGTGGTATATGTGCTGCATTCTGTCCTGCCGGTGTCCTTGCCAGGGATGAGGCAGGGTATCCCTATGTGAAGCATCCTGAAAAGTGCATTAACTGCGGCTGGTGCGAATTGAGGTGTCCTGACTTTGCTATAACCGTCCATAAAAAGGATAAGGGTTTTAAAGATACAGATGAAGAGGGAGAAAAAGAAAAACTTCAGGGAACTCCTCCTCCAGGGTAATGAGGCTATAGTAGAAGGGGCTCTTAGGGCAGGTTGTCGTTTTTTTGCAGGCTATCCCATTACGCCTGCCACCGAGATATCTGAACAACTATCAACAAGATTACCAAAGATAGGCGGCACATTTATCCAGATGGAGGATGAGATAGGGAGCATAGCTGCTGTAATAGGTGCATCCCTTGCCGGTGCCAAATCCATGACAGCTACCAGCGGGCCTGGCTTTTCCCTTATGCAGGAAAATCTTGGGTTTGCAATAATGGCCGAGGTTCCCTGCGTTATAGTAAACGCCATGAGAGGTGGCCCGAGCACAGGATTGCCCACCTCACCATCTCAGAGTGATGTAATGCAGGCAAGATGGGGAACCCACGGAGACCATCCCATTATAGCATTGTGCCCTTCTACTGTAAGGGAGTGCTATGACATCACAATAAAGGCCTTTAACCTATCAGAAAAATTCAGAAACCCTGTTATAATACTCGTTGATGAGGTTGTGGCACATATGAGGGAGAAGATTACCTTCTATGATGATGAAGAGATAGATATATTCAACAGGGTAAAGCCCAGCATGCCCCCTGAGTGGTATATCCCTTATGAGGATACACCCAGCGGTATACCTCCTATGGCAAACTTCGGTGAGGGCTACCGTTACCATGTAACAGGCCTTACCCATGATATAAGGGGCTTTCCTACATCAAGGCCCGACGAGATAGACCCTTTTATAAGGAGGTTGTTCAGAAAGATCAGCCAGCATTTCTCGGAAATCCAGTTCGGGGAATTTTTCGAGACAGACGATGCTGATATATCAATAATAGCATATGGTTGTGTTGCACGCTCTGCAAAAAGGGCTGCTATAGATGCAAGGGCACGGGGGGTTAAGGTGGGGGTGTTGAAATTAAACACCCTCTGGCCCTTTATGAGGACTGCTGTTGAAAAGGTTCTCAATACATCCAAGATAGTCATTGTCCCTGAGATGAACATGGGACAGATCTCAAGAGAGGTCAAAAGGGTAAACAAGGGTCCAACAAAGATATTTACAATTAATAAGGTAGACGGGACTATTATCACGCCGGAAGAGATACTGGCGAGGATCAAGGAGGTGGGCTGATGGCAGAGGTAACCAAATTGATCCATAAATACTTAAGGCACGATAAGAAATTTCCCCATGTGTGGTGTCCTGGCTGCGGTATAGGTATAATGCTGGGTGCCCTAATAAGGGCAATAGACAAATGCGGATTTACAAAGGACGAGATCGTCCTCGTATCAGGTATAGGATGCACAGGGAGGCTACCTGTTTATGTGGATTTCAATACACTCCATACAACCCATGGAAGGGCACTTGCCTTTGCAACAGGTGTAAAACTCGCCAATCCAAAACTTAAGGTAATCGTGGTGATGGGCGATGGAGATGCAGTTGCCATAGGTGGCAACCATTTTATCCATGCCGCAAGGCGAAATATAGACCTTACAGCAATCATACTCAATAACAGCATATATGGTATGACTGGTGGCCAATACTCCCCAACAACGCCATATGGCATGAAGACAACAACATCTTCTTTTTTTCATATAGAACAGGCATTCAACATCTCTGAGCTTGCTGTTACAGCCGGTGCACCATTTGTGGGCAGGGGGACTGTATATCATGCCAGGCTCCTTGACAGCCTGATGGAAAAGGCATTCTTAAAGAAGGGCTTTGCTGTAGTAGAGGTTATCTCCCATTGTCATACACAGTTCGGAAAGCTCAACAAGATGGGGACAGCAGTGGAGATGATGGAGTGGCAGAGGGACCATGCTGTTACTGTAGAAAAGGCAGCACAGATGAAGGAAGAGGAGCTAAAGGACAAGTTTCGTATTGGCATCCTCATTGATAAAGAACTCCCTGTATATCTCGATGAATACGAGAAGATAAGGACGGGGTCATCAGGCTCAGGAGACAGAAGGCCTTAAGATAAGGGATATATGTTTTATTGTGGCATAAGGGAATAAAAGGGTTTTTTTAAAAATGCCATGTTCAAGACTGGTTGAGTTTAATGCAGGAAAACATGCAAGTACAAGACATGGAATATAGAATAGACTCTATGGCTTTAGCTAATGGCAAATAGATTAATAAAAGGGTATATATGGGTTTCAGATATGATATAAGACTGAGTGGTTCAGGTGGACAGGGCATAATCCTTATGGGCATCATCCTTGCCGAGGCAGTAGGCATTTATGAAGGGAGGTTTGTTGCCCAGACTCAGAGTTATGGACCAGAGGCAAGAGGGGGGTCAAGTAAGGCCGAGGTAGTAATAAGCGATACAGAGATTGATTATCCAAAGGCTATGAGACTCGATATGCTCCTTGCCATGAATCAGAAGTCCTGTGATGACTATTATATGGACCTTAAGCCTGAGGGTATATTAATCGTAGATTCCACATTTGTAAAACAGTTACCTATACCCAAGGCATTTCAGATACCTTTTACAAAGATTGCCAGGGAAAAATTGGGCAAAGAGATGGTGGCAAATATAGTTGCCCTCGGTGCCATATCAAAACTTACGGATATAGTATCTCCAAAGGCTATAGAAAAGGCTGTCCTTGCCAGGGTCCCCAAGGGGACAGAGAAGCTAAACAGGGATGCATTAAATGCAGGGATGGCTGCTGCAATAAAGGCGAAAAAAAACATCTTACCGTTTGTGAGAAGTGAGCGGGAAGATGAAGATACATGAGTATCAGGCCAAAAATCTCCTGAAAGAATATAAAATCCCAATCCCAAAAGGTAGTGTAGCAAGGGATGTTCACGAGTCTTTAAAGATATGGGATGATATGACCGGCATCCCTGTTGTTGTCAAGGCCCAGGTCCATTCAGGCGGCAGGGGAAAGGCTGGTGGTGTAAGGGTTATAAATTCAAGGGAAGAGCTTAAAGACTATGCCTCAAGCCTCATTGGCTCAATTATCTACACAGAGCAGACCGGGGGTGATGGTAAACCCGTTGATTGTATATTGATTGAAGAGGCCCTCGATATTAAAAAAGAGTTATATCTTGGATTTACCATAGATAGGTCTCATGCATGTATATCCATGATTGCCAGTGCTGAGGGCGGCGTTGAGATAGAAAAGGTTGCTTTGGCCTCGCCGGATAGGGTTGTTGTCCAGAATATAGACCCGTTACTTGGCTTAAGGGATTTTCAGGTTATCAGGACCCTCTTAAAAACAGGGATGCATATAAAAATTGTGCGTAAAATAGGTGCAATAGCCAATGCCTTATACAAACTTTTTATTGAAAAAGACTGCTCCCTGGCAGAGATAAACCCCCTTGTCATAACAGAAAAGGATGAGATTGTTGCCCTTGATGCCAAGATAAACTTTGATGACAATGCGCTCTTCAGACACCCTGATATAGCCTCCCTCCGTGATTACAATCAAGAGAATCCCCTTGAGGTAGAGGCAACAAGATACAATCTGAATTACATAAAGCTTAAAGGTAATGTGGGCTGTATGGTAAACGGCGCCGGGCTCGCCATGGCTACCATGGACCTCATAAAATTTGTAGGTGCTGAACCAGCTAATTTCCTCGATGTAGGGGGAGGGGCTACATCGAAGATGATAGAGGAAGGTCTGAAGATATTGGTCTCAGATAGAGATGTAAAGGTAATATTGATAAACATCTTTGGCGGTATCCTGAGATGTGATACCCTTGCCACTGGTGTTGTGGAGGCTGCACAACACCTGAATATACATATGCCCATTATAATAAGGCTTGAGGGGACAAATGTGGAGGAAGGCAGGAGGATACTTGCCGGGTCTAATCTTAAATTTACCGTTGCCAGGGACATGGGAGAGGCAGCGGAAAAGGTGGCAGAGGCATTAAGGATTAGAGGGTGATACGGAAAAATATTGTTTTGTGTTTAGCCTTTAACCATAAAGCCTTTAGTCTGTTTTTCAGGAATATATATGAGTATAATCATTGACGAAAACACAAAAGTACTTATCCAGGGTATAACTGGCAATGAGGGGGCATTCCATACACGTCAGATGATTGAGTACGGTACCAGGATAGTTGCCGGTGTTACCCCTGGTAAAGGTGGTCAAAGTCTTGAAGGTATCCCTGTATATAATACTGTGCAAGATGCTGTCCAGGATAAAGAGATAGACGCAACTGCAATCTTTGTCCCGCCTGCCTTTGCCGCAGATGCCATAATAGAGGCTGCCGAATCAGGGATAAAGACCATTGTCTGTCTCACCGAAGGCATACCTACAATTGATATGATTACTGTATATCACTATATAAAATCAAAGGATTGCTGGCTTATAGGGCCTAATACACCAGGGATTATATCGCCGGGAAAATGTAAGATCGGGGTTATGGCAGGCTACATCCACAGGAAGGGGACGGTAGGTATTATATCAAGGAGTGGTACCCTCACCTATGAGGTGGTTGACCAGCTTACAAAGATGGGTATGGGTCAATCTACCTGCATCGGTATTGGGGGTGACCCTATTGTAGGATTGAGATATGTAGACCTCCTTAAGATGTTTGAAGAGGACGAAGATACAGATGCGATAGTGATAATAGGTGAGATAGGCGGCACAGCAGAGGAGGAGGCTGTTCAATACTACAGCGGGCACATGAAAAAACCTCTGGTGGCATTTATTGCAGGTGTTACTGCCCCTGAGGGAAGGCGTATGGGGCACGCCGGTGCTATTATTTCAGGCGGAAGAGGAGATGCAAAGACAAAGATAAAAGTCCTTGAAGAGGCAGGGGTAACTGTTGTGAAAAACCCTGCCCAGATTGGACAAGCTGTATTCCATGCAAGGCAGGTTAGGGTTTAAGGGCAATCTGTCCACTACTGCCATGGGTATCATGCCCCATGAGGATATAGACAGGGCTTTAGGGCTTGCCCTTGCATTAGATATACCATTCTGGCCCCAACTCCCTAGATTATCTTTCTATGAAGATATGTATGTCCAGGCAATGGAGGGCTTTCCCGGTGTAATAATCGATGAAGAGAAAGGCAAGATATATATTGACACCAGAAGGTTTCTCGATGGTATACCGGAATATCTCGAGGAGGAGGGTGATTCAGATAGATTCAGTCTCTCTGAAAGATATTCCCTTGTTTATAGACATTTTTTATCTGCAGATTTAACTGATTTTAAGGCTATAAGGGGACAGATAATAAGCCCTGTAAGCCTTACATTAAAGATAACAGATGAAAACAATATGCCTATTGTCTATAATGATGATATCCGTTCCGTTGCCTTTTCCTTTATACAAACTAAACTGAACAGACAATACGAAGAGCTAACAAAAAAGAATAAAAATGCTTTTGTGTGGATAGACGACCCTGGTCTTGAATTCATCTTCAATGCCATGTGTGGCTACGACAGCATAAAGGCAAAGAAGGAACTGGATATTTTTTTTGAAGGCGTAAGAGGACCAAGGGGTGTCCATCTTTGCGGTAGGCCTGATTGGGATTTTCTATTATCACTGGATATTGATATAATTTCATTTAATACATATGCAGAAGGAGATGTCTTTGTATCATACAAAAAGGCTGTGGATTTTCTTAGGCGTGGGAGGATGATAAGCTGGGGTATTGTCCCAACTTTCTTTGAAGATTTTTCAAGGGAAGATGTGGAGAGTATTGCGAAAAGACTTGTGGGCCATTGGAAGAAACTCATAGATAATGGGGTGGAACTGGAAAAAATACTTGAGAACAGCATCCTTGCACCGGCTACATGCAACCTCATAAATCCTGATAAAACACTTACTGTTGAGAAATCCTTTGCATTACTGAGAGAGGTTTCTGTATATTTAAAATCAAGGTATAATATAACATGAAAGGTGATGTCTGATGAAAAAGATACATATAGTCTGCAAGAGAAAAAAGGACGATGCCATAAAATTAGCAGGGAATATCATAAACCTGTACGGAAAAGATATGGAAATATACCTCGATGAAGAGTCCGCAAGGTTTCTGAATTTTGAAAATAAGGTAGAGCTTGAACATGTAGGAGAAGGGGCAGACCTAATAATCGTCCTGGGTGGAGATGGCACCATGCTGGCAGTGGCAAGGTATCTAAAAGGCCAGGATGTACCTATTCTGGGTGTAAATTTAGGTGGCCTCGGTTTCCTCACAGAGATATCAGTGGAAGAGATGCCTATTATGCTTGAAAAAGTAGTCTCGGGGCAGTACAAGACATCCACGAGAATAATGCTTGATGTAAGCGTTATAAGGGCAGGTGGTAAGGTGTTTGAATTTTCTGTGCTCAATGACGCTGTTATAACAAAGGATGCCCTTGCAAGGATAATAGATATAGAGGTCTATGTAAATAGTGTCTATCTCACAACATACAAGGCAGATGGACTTATATTCTCTACACCCACAGGCTCCACAGGTTATTCTTTGTCAGCAGGGGGGCCAATACTCTATCCATCCCTTAAGAATATAATTGTAACACCCATATGTCCCCATATGTTAACAAACAGGCCTATTATTATCCCTGAAGATGTATCCATGATGGCAGTTTTGAAATCAATGAACGAGCGGGTTGTCCTGACCATTGACGGCCAGATAGGTTTCCCCCTTGAATACAGGGATGAGGTGGTTGTAAAGAAATCCCCCCACACAGTCAGACTTATAAAATCTTCATTCAGGGGTTACTTTGAGATCCTCAGGGAAAAACTTAAATGGGGTGAGAGATAGGGATGCTGGCATACTTAAGGGTCAAGGGTTTTGCCATCATAGATGAGATTGAGGTAGATTTTGATGAAGGTTTTAATGTCATAACCGGTGAGACCGGTGCCGGGAAATCTATACTAATCAATGCGTTATCTACCTTTTTAAACCAGAAGATATCCCCTGATATCTTAAAGACCTCTGCGAAGCAGGCGGAGATAGTAGCCCATTTTTTGGAGAATGGTGAAGAATATATACTCAAGAGGATTATCCATGCCTCAGGTAGGTCAAGGGCATATCTGAACGCTGAACCTGTTACATTAAACAGGATGGAGGAACTGGGCAATAATTTTTTACATATATACGGACAGAATGAATACAGGGACCTTCTGGAAAAGGATAGATATATAAATCTTATAGACAGGATAGCAGGGCTCGATGAAAAGAGGTCCAGCTTAAGCGATAAGGTAAGACAGCTAAGGGAGCTTGAAAACAGACTGAGGACAATGAAAAAAGAGGCTGAAGGCAGGGCAAACGAGATTGCCTTTCTCGAGTTTCAGGTTAATGAGATTGAGGGTGCTGATTTGAAAGATGGTGAAGAAGATGCCCTGAAGGAGAGACTCAAGGTCTTGAAAGACGCAGAACGAATTAAAACGATACTCAACGAGATAGGGGAGCAGTTGTATGAAAGGGAAGGCTCAATCCACGATATACTTAAGTCTTCTGTGAGCACACTCAAGGGATTTTCCCATATAGATTTTCTCAATAGAATAAGACAGAGAATAGATTCGATCTCCTATGAAATAGAGGATGTTTTCAGGGATATAAAAGAGGAAGAGAAAGGGCTTGCCCATGACCCTGACGAATCAAAAAAGATTGAGGATAGGCTCTCAAGGATATTTACCATAAAAGACAAATATGGAAAGTCCCTCGATGAAATAAAAAGATATGAGGAACATGCAAGGCATAGGCTTTTATATCTCAAAGAACTTACAGACAATATAGAGGTTGCACAAAAGAATATGGATTCCCTGCGAAAAGAGGTGGATGATTTAGCCGATACAATATCCCGCGAAAGGAAGAACATAGCCCCTGAGATAGAGAGGCTGGTTGTGGATGAGCTCAAGATGCTTGCCATGGAAAAAACAGAGTTTTCCATTGAGATAAAGGATAAGGGGGTTGTTGAGGAAGACGGAAGAGATGAGGTGGATTTCCTAATAAGCACCAACCCCGGCGAGGCACTAAAGCCACTAAGGAGGATTGCATCTGGTGGTGAACTATCGAGGATTATGCTGGCCATTAAAAAGGTCATGGGAGGGGATGAGGAAAAAACATTGATATTCGACGAGGTGGATACAGGTATAGGTGGTATGGTGGCGGATATGGTGGGACAGAGGCTAAAAAGCCTTTCCGCTACCCATCAGATTATATGCATAACCCACCTGCCCCAGATAGCTGTCTATGGCGACAGTCATTTCCTTGTTGAAAAAAAACAGATGAAGGATTATACAATAACAGACATAAAGAGGCTTACTGATTCCGAGAGGATAAACGAGGTTGCAAGGATGTTGGGCGGCGTGGAGATAACGGAAAAAACAATACAGAGGTCTGAGGAGATGTTGACAAATGCTAAAAAAGGCATCCGTTGAAGATATAAAACAGATACACGGGATAATAAACTCTGCTGCCTCAAAAGGAGAGATGCTGCCCAGGTCACTGGGTGAGCTCTACGACAACATGAGAGACTACTTTGTCTATGTTGATGATGGCAGGATAGTAGGGACAGGTGCACTTCATATATGCTGGGAGGACCTGGCAGAGGTAAGGTCGATATGCGTTGTAGCCTCTCACAGGATGAAGGGGATAGGCAGAAAGATTGTAGACGCAACACTTGAAGAGGCTAAATCATATAAGATAAGGCATGTCTTTCTTTTGACATATCAGACAGATTTCTTTAAAAAATGTGGCTTTCATGTAACCGATAAAGAGAACCTGCCTCAAAAGATATGGTCTGACTGCATAAAGTGTCCCAAGTTTCCAAAGTGCGATGAGACAGCAATGAAGATAGAGCTCTTTTGATTCTCAGTTTTAATTAAAGGGTAAAATGGGAGGAGAAAGAAAAGACAGGGGTTTTACTATGATGGATTATAAAACAGTAGCAGAAGGGATAAGGGGTTCATTGGACAGCTATGAGTTGTTCTTTATGAAAGAGAGGACAAAAAAATATGAGAGCAGGGACCTTGATATCTACAGCATTGAATTGAGAGAGGAAGAAGGTATTGCCTTAAGGGGTATAAAAGACAAAAAAATGGTTTTTTCATACTCCTATGACAGGAAAGACAAGGCACTGGAATCATTGTTGGGCAACAGCCGCCAACTCCTTCCTTTTCTGGATGAGGATGAAGACTATACATTTCCCGAGCCTGACCATAATTATCCCATATTGAACCTATATGATAAAGAGAGTCTGATGCTCGGTGAGTCAATAAAGAAGGATATGATCATCAGTCTGGAAGAGACAATGAAATCCTATGACAACAGGATCTCAGCGGTAAGGGGGTGTGAGCTTCAGGAGGTGGAGATAGAGATAGGGATCATCAATTCAAGGGGTATATCTTTAGAGACCAAGAAAACACTGTATATCCTTACAGGCATGTGCGTTGCAAGGGAAAGTGATGAGGTTTCATGGTATGACTGGCATTGGTCCCATTTTTTAAAGGACATGGATATAAAGGCATTCGGCACAGAGGTAGCAAAAAAGGCTGTCTCTTTTCTCGGCAGCAAACAGATTGATACAGGGATATACAAAGGGGTACTGAAACCCCAGGCAGCATGCGACATACTGTCCATACTATCAGGTTCTTTTCTTGCAGAGAGCCTATTTAAGGATAAGACAAGGCTCAAGGGCAAGGAAGGCAAGAGGTGTTTTTCTCAAACCATAAACATAATAGACTCGGGCAGGGTGGGGATAGATGCCTCTCCCTTTGATGGAGAGGGCACACAGACCCAGGAAAACAGGGTTGTCCAGGAAGGGGTATTTGAGACTTTTCTCTATGATACATATTACGGAAAAAAATACAAAAAGGCCTCAACAGGAAATAGTATTAGGTCAGGTCTGAAAGACCCGCCCAGATGTGGCGTAAGGGGTATATATATAGAAAAGGGCAGAGAGGATATGGATGATGTCATAAAAGATGGGGTGATCATTGAGGAGCTTATCGGGACACACACGGCAAATCCAATTACAGGAGAGTTTTCACTGGGTGCCATTGGCTATCTGAGAAAAAATGGAGAAGAAAGACCATTTAAAGAGGTCATTTTTTCTGGGAATATCTTTGAGCTATTGAATAATGTGTTGGGGGTTGGCACTGATCTCAGGTTTTACGGCAACTATGGTTCACCATCCCTTTTGATAGACAATATGAAGATAAGTGGAAGATGAAGATAGGCTATTTTGTAAGAAATATAGGTGTATCAGGCGGTGTAAAGTCCATGCTTCAGCATGTTACCATGCTAAGGGACATGGGATACGATGCAATACTCATTACAGAAAAGGTTAAGAAGGACTGGTGCCTCCAGACCGAACCTTTTATAGTAAAAAATAAGGATTTAAGCGACCTCCCCAATTGTGATATCTATGTGGGCACTGCATACAACGATGTCAAGCGTCTCTATGATACCAGAAGGGGCAGGGTTGTCCACTATTGCCAGGGCTATGAGCCAACAGAGTATATGTCCAGGGTCACAGGCGAATTCATATCCGAGCGTTATGAGAGAAAAGGGCTTTTTTCTGCCATAGGCAGGTATGTGGATAGGATGAAATTCAAAAAGAGGATAAAGGAGATAGAATCCATATATGCACTGCCTACTATCAAGGCAGGGCTATCACCTCATCTTGTGAGACTCATAAGGCAGAGATATGGCCAGGATTGTTCTATAATTCAAGGCGGTATTAATAATAAGGTCTTTCATGCACAGGGCAGAAAAAAGTGGGGATGGAGTGGAAAAATAAGGATTCTCTGTGTAGGTTCCATGTTTGTGGGTTTTAAGGGCATACCTGACACATACGAGGCCATAGAGATTTTGAAAAAAAAGGGGAAAGACATAGAATTTATAAGGGTATCCCCTGCACCGGCCACGAAAAAAGAGATGGAAGGAGGAATAGTAGACAGATATCTGGTGGGTTTAAATGAGGATGAGATGGCAGACCTCTACAGGGAGACAGACATTTATATATCCACATCCCTTGTTGGAGAGGGTCTTGGTTATCCAGCCATCGAGGCCCTTGCATGCGGTGTTCCCTCCATATTAACAGAGATACCGAGTTATATGGACCTGGATGAAAGGAGGGATTTTGCCTGTTTTATCCCTGTCCACAGGCCTGACCTGGTTGCTGAAGGCATAATAAGGCTCATTGAGGATAAAGCATACAGAGATAAGTGCATAGAGAGGGGGTTTGAGGTGGCAGCCCAGTATACCCTTGAAAGGACAAAAAAAGACCTCAGGGATTTCTTTGAAAGGCTTAGATAGCCTTGATTATTATATCTTGAGATAAAAAAATTATGTCTCTGCATAGGCCTTATTTATGATATTTGTCCCCTGTTTTTGAGAATGCATAGTATATAAGGCTTGCGACCATACTTAGAAAACATATAAGGAATGTAATCCTGTATCCAACAACAGGGGCGACCCCGGCCCTTGATAGGGATTCAATTATCTTTCCCATAAGGGACATGATTATAGCACCCCCGGACATGGTAAAGAAATTCACCCATGCCATAGTTGTTGCTGACATAGAAAGGGGAAATAGTTCTTTTACATGGGAGTATAGCAGTGTCCCGAATCCGTTAAAGAAACCAATAAAAAAATATATAGTCCCATACCATAATGGATGTCTGAAATGAGGGGTTAAGGTTAATATGAGGAGCAGGAGTGTATATACCCCTAAACCAAAGAGAACCATCTTTTTTCTTGAAGGGATGAGCTTGTCAGAGATACGGCCTGATATGGGTGCGCCCAATGCATTCCCTATTGCCATAATAATCAGCATGTTGCCTGCCTGAATGGATGAATATCCCTGGATGGTCATAAGATATACACCGAGCCATAGACCCTGAAGGCTGATAAATGTCCCATATCGAAAAAAAGCCATGACACATATCTGCCAAAAGGCATGGCTGGAAAGTATAACCTTTATATAGTTCTTTGCTTTTTGATGTTCTTTACTTACATTCCCTTGTTCTAAACTTTCAACCTCCTTTCTTCTGCCACCAAGGAGAAAAAAGAGGGTAATGCCCAGAAAAACAGTAATTACCCCTGTTACAATAAATGTTGCCCTCCACCCCAAAAGGGAGCTAAAAAATGCCAGGGGTGATGCAGACAGGAGGCTACCTATTGCGCCTGCAGTTATCATTAGCCCTGCAAGGGTCGCAAACCTCTCAGGTGGAAACCTCAAGGTCAAGACCTTAAGGGAACCCATAAGCATGGTAGCCATACCTATACCGATAAATACCCTTCCCACAAGCGCCGCATAGAAAGAATTACTAAAGGCAAACAGAAAAGACCCCAATGCACCTATCAAGGCAAAAGAAGACATTATTATTTTTGGGCCTATACGGTCCAGCAAAAGCCCCATGGGTATCTGGAGTAGAGAGAATGAATAAAAAAATGCACCTCCTAAAAAACCTATGGTCTCTGCATTCAAATGCAGATCCCTTATCAGTTCAAGGGCAATAACAGCATTGGAGGAACGATAGAACATGGAGAGACAGAATAATGATGCCAGCGTAAGAAATATGGGGACGGCCTTTTTCATACACAGATTATATTAATAAAAGGCATGGTTAAATCAACAAAAAAGATATTCCTTTTTTCATAAAACCTTTTTTCCTGATACTTTCCAGTATTTTTATGTTATTATTCCATGTGAATATCCTGAAGGGGGTAGTGTATGGGGAATATAACGAGAAAACTGAGCGTCAAGAGCAAACTCTGGATAATAATCGGCATATCCCTTCTCAGTATCTTACTGGTAGAGGCCATCTTCCTCCTCTCCCTTAAAGAGGATCTCCTGGAAGAAAAGAAATTAAGGACAAGGAGTGTAGTAGAGGCGGCTTACGATATAATAGATTACTATTACACCCAGTCCAAAGAGCAGAATATACCGGAACAAGAGGCACAAAGGAGGGTAAAGGATGTTATAAGGCATATGCGATATGATAAAACAGAATATTTCTGGATTAATGACTTGACAGGTTTTATGCTCTCCCACCCCCACTTTGGGCTTGAAGGTAAAGACCAGTCAGGACTCACAGATGTAAATGGGAAAAAGATTATTCTGGCATTCATAGACAAGGTTAAGAGCCAAAAATCAGGTTTTGTAGATTATGTATGGAAAAAGCCGGGTTCAGAGGATGCTGCATTAAAGCTTGCATATGTAAAAGGTTTTGAGCCATGGGGCTGGGTAATAGGTTCAGGTATATATATAGATGACATTGATAAGATATTCCGTAAAAAGGCCTTCTGGTTAAGCATTGTAACATTAGTCGTTGCATTCATTGTTATAGGGATATCGTGGATATTTGCAAAGAGCATAACAGAGCCTTTGTCCCTTGTCCAGAGGGGCATAAAAAAGGTGGCAGAGGGCGACCTTAGATCAGAAGAAGATGAGGAGATGGCCCTTTTAATGGCAAAAGGCAGGGATGAGTTAAGCCAGCTTTTTAATTCCCTTCACAACATGAGAAATAATCTGAACAGCCTCATCGGACAGGTTCAACTCTCCGGGATACAGGTAACCTCCTCTACAACCCAGATTGCAGCATCGGCAAGACAGCTTGAGGCAACAGTGGCAGAGCAGGCAGCCTCGATAAGGGAGGTAACAGCAACAACAAAAGAGATAGCTGCCACATCCCAGGATCTCATGAAGACCATGTTTGAAGTAAGCGACACAGTATCGGGTACTGCTGTAATGACAGAGGCAGGTCGAAACAAGCTCGATAGTATGCAGTCATCCATGCGCGATTTTATCAAGGCCACAAGCTATATATCCTCCAAGCTGGGTATAATAAATGAAAAGGCAAATAAGATATCAGGCATTGTAACAACCATAAACAAGATATCAGACCAGACAAATCTCTTATCCCTCAATGCTGCTATTGAGGCAGAAAAGGCCGGTGAATACGGTAAGGGATTCTCTGTCGTTGCCAGAGAGATAACCCGTCTCTCAGACCAGACAGCAATAGCCACAAAGGATATAGAGTATATGGTAAAAGAGATGCAGTCCTCTGTGTCCTCCGGGGTAATGGAGATGGATAAATTTACAGAGGGTGTCAGAAGGGGGGTTGAGTATATAGACAAGATAGGTGAACAATTGAGTGGCATTATAGACCGGGTAAAGGCCCTTGGCCCCCAGTTTGAGGTTGTAAACAAAGGTATGAGGATGCAGGTAGAGGGTGCGCAGCAGATAAGCGAGGCCATGGGTCAGTTATCCATTACTGCAGAGCAGACAAAAGAATCTCTTACAGAGTATAAACGTGTAACCGAGCAGCTCAATAATGCTGTTAGTATATTACAGCAAGAGGTATCAAAATTTAAGATATCCTGAGGCGTGTATGAAAAGGTATTTTTACAGGTTAAAGATACTCCATAAGCTCATAATAAGCAGCTTCATGTTTGCCCTCCCCATATTCATCCTCCTGTTTTATATGGTCTCGGGTTTCAATGAAAGTATAAGATTTACACGCCTTGAGATATGGGGGTGTGAGCTTTTTAAGCCCCTTGAGAACATATCAGAGAATATTTATTTTCATCAATTCCTCACCCGTCTTTACCTGAAGGGCGACAGAGAGGTCCAGGAGAGTATTACACAGACAGAGAAAAAGATAGAGGAATCATTTAACATACTCTTAAAAGAGGCAGGAAAATACGAAAAAGCACTTCAGATTGATGAAGGTAGTCTCAAAAAAAATGCCCTGGAGCAGAATTATCCCCCGGTCTTATATAGCGCCTGGAAGGCCCTGGCATCCTCGTGGAGAGATAAGTCAACAGAGATTAACGACCAGGAACACAATGCATTGATACAGTCACTGCAGACCCTTATAAGACGCATCGGTGATACATCCCATGTAGTCCTTGATACAGACCTGGATACATATTATCTCATAGATGCCTCTATACTGAGGTTATCAAAATCAAAACAAAAGATAGGGGAGTTTATACTTTTCAGCCAAGAGATGAAAGACAAAAAAAGATTAACCCCAAAGGACAATGCATTTATCCTTGGATTTGTCACAAAACTCGAGGATGACCTTGAGCATATCAGAGAGGGTATTGTCACATCTATAAGGGAGGATGAAAATTATTACGGTGAAAACCCGACCCTAAAAACAAATATAATGCCTCCATTCTCTCAGTACCAGTCTGCTGTAAACTCCTTTAGTTTTTTGCTTCAGATGCTTGTTGGCGACCCCTCTGCAAAGATATCCAATGAAGAGTTAACAGAAAAAGGTAGAGAGCTTGCCAGATTAGCCTCAACACTGCAGGGCATCTCATTAACAGAGCTACAGTTTATGCTGAACAAAAGACTCGAAAGGTATGAGACCAAGAGGCTGATTGCCCTGTCTTTAAGCATATTAGCCATAGTATTCGCCGGGCTTGTAGTCTTTTTAATAAACCTTGGTATTACAAGACCATTAGAAAAGGTTATGAATATTGCAGGCGATATTGCGTCAGGGGATATAAGAAAGGCAATGGAACAGATAGAGTCCATAAAAGATGTTGATTCTGTCCATGGAGGCCAGGACAAGTCTGTCCTGGATGAGTCTATTCTCCTTATAAGATCCATAAAGACAATGACATCAAACATCATCTCCCTGTTAAATCAGATAGGGAGATCAGGGAGACAGGTTACAGATGCATCAAACAGGATAGCCTCATCCGCAGAGAATCTCGAATCAGCAGTCTCTGAACAGGCCTCTTCCATAAACGAGGTCAGTGCTACAAGCAAGGAGATAAAGGCTACCTCCCAGGAGTTTGCCAAGACTATGGGCAGGGTGGCACAGATGGCATCAAAGGCAGCAGAGCTATCCAGGGGGAGCATGAAAAATCTGTCACACATCAATGACACCATGAAAAATCTCTATAGTCATATATCTGGGAGTTCAGAGAAGATGAAGATTGTTGATGAAAAGATGGAGGATGTGTCCCAGATAATTATAACCATTACAAAGATTGCAAACCAGATAAATCTCCTGTCCCTTAATGCAGCCATAGAGGCAGAAAAGGCAGGTGAATACGGGATCGGGTTTTCAGTGGTTGCACGGGAGATAAGACGTCTTGCAGACCAGACAGCCCTTGCAGCAATCGATATAGAGACCATGATAAACGAGACACAGGAGGCAATGAAGGCAGGGGTTAGTGCTGTTGAGGCCTTTACAGAGCAAACAAGGATGAGCACAGAAAAGATTGCCGAGATATCTGTGGACCTCCTGGCAGCCATAGAGCATACACAACAGCTTGTTCCGCAGTTTGAGGTGGTCAATGAAGGCATGCAGATGCAGTCTGAGAGTGCAGCACAGATAAGCACTGCCATAGAACAGGTAAACGAGACAACAAGATACACAAGAGAGCTTATGATGGAATTCAAAAAGGTGACCCAGCAGCTAAATGAGGCAATAGCGAACCTGAAGGATGAGGTAACCCGTTTTAATATAGATACATAGGGGGGTTATGCTTTTTCTACTTTTTGAGATAGGTAAGGAGCGTTATTGTCTTGAGGTATCCAGGATCATTGAGATAACCCCTGTAGTGCTTTTTAAAAAGATACCCCATACCCCTGAATATATTTGCGGTTTATTTAATTATCGGGGGAATATAATACCTGTTATTGACCTGTCTATCTTGCTTACCGGCAGACCATCAAGATTTCTCTTCAGCACACGGGTCATAATAGTGGATTATTTAGACCCGGACAACAATCACCGCATGCTCGGTCTCTTGGCAGAAAAGGCTACAGAGACCATATATTGCAAGGAAGAGGACTTCAAACCCCTCGGCATAAGGATGGAGGGCATAAAATATTTAGGGGATATCACCTATGATGAGTTGGGCATGATACAGAGACTCAAGATAGATGAACTGCTCCCGCAGGAGATAAAGGCAGCAAGTCTTTATGAACTAAGGGAAATTAATGAATAGTTATGAGACATTAAAAAGATTTGTTTCAGAGGCAACAGGTTTTGACCCTGAGTCCACAGGGGAGAAGGCATTTATTAATCTCATTAAATCACAGATGGAATCCCTTGATATACGGGATATGGATAGCTATCTGAGATTGATGGAATCAGAACCTGAGGAACTGGAGAGGCTTTATAACAGACTGGCTGTATGCGAGACGTGGTTTTTTAGAGACAGAGGCTCTTTTGATTTTTTAAAGAGATATGTGGGACATATAGGTCCCATAAAAGAAAGTGGTATGGGCCTGAGGATACTGTCAGCACCCTGTTCCACCGGGGAAGAGCCATATTCCATAGCCATAACCCTCCTTGAAGCAGGTCTTGCCCCGGATAGTTTTCAAATAGATGCAGCGGATATCAGTAAAAGCGCTATTGACTTTGCAAGACATGGTGTCTACAAAAAGAGGTCTTTCCGTGATGAGAAACATTATGGAGGCCTCAAAGATAGGTATTTCTCAAAGACAGAGGGGGGTTTTAAGGTAGATGAGAAGGTAAAAAAATCTGTTGATTTTTATATAGACAATATGGTCAGTCAAAATTTTTTATTCAACCAGAGGCCTTACCATATAATCTTTTGCAAGAACCTCTTTATCTATCTCACCCATGAGGCCAGAGAAAAGGTATTTAAAAATATCGATCGTCTGCTTTTGCCGGAAGGGGTTTTGATTGTAGGCCACTCTGAGGTCATGTTGTGTATCAACAATGGATATTCCCCTATGGGACACCCAGGTGCATTTGCCTGCACAAAAAAGATACCTGATTCAGCAGGACCTGTTATCAAACACAGGGAAAAACAGGGAAAGAAAAAGGCTTTTTTAGATAGGGGTTCTGTCGGTCAACATAAAGACATAATAGACATGCCTGTCCAGGGACAGAAGGTAGATGAATCAATCCTTGTTACAGCACAATCCCTGGCTGACAGAGGGGCACTCAAGGAGGCATACCATCTCTGCGAGGAGTTCCTCCATGGCCATATAGACAATAAAGAGGTATATTACCTCATGGGGCTTATACAGCAGGCATTAAACCATTTTGAGAGGGCTGAGACCCTCTTTATGAAGGCCCTTTATTTAGACCCCTTTTATTATGATGCCCTTGTTCACCTCTACCTGCTCTATGAAAAAAAAGGGGAGACAGAAAAGGCATCTGTGATCATGGGGAGGATAAAACGAATAGAGAAGACCGATAAGAGAGGGATAAAGGATAGAGGCACAAATCTAGGCCTTTGAAAATGGTCGTAATTTTTGGATAGATTTTTCACAGGACTGAGGGGATATGGGTTTAGTACAGAGACAATCCCATTGCTGGAAGACAATAGGTATATTCGGGGATTCATCGTGCCCTGAGCTAACGAGCCTTGTTCATTGCCGCAATTGCAGTATCTATAATAAGGCTGGCAGGGGTCTTTTCGACAGGGATATGCCCATTGAGTTCATTGAGGAGGCAACAAAAAATCTCAGCAGTATCAAGGAGAAAGAGATTGAGGACTATCTCTCTGTTATTATCTTCAGGGTAGAAAAGGAATGGCTTGCCTTCAAGACAATATATCTTCAGGAGACAACGAGCATAAGGCCTGTGCACAGGGTCCCTTTCAGGACAAATAATGTCTTCATGGGCGTAGCCAATATTAACGGTGAGCTTTTACTCTGCATATCCCTTGCACGCCTCCTTGAATATGCCCCTGATGAGGAAAAGGTACAACAAGACCAGAGAATTTATAGGCGTATGATAGTTATAAATAAAAATGGAGAGAGATATGTCTTTCCTGTGGATGAGGTCTTGGGTATCTACAGGATACCCATAAACGACATAGAGGAACCACCTGTTACATTAACCAAGTCGCCCTCAACATTTATAGAAGGCATATTCAACCTCCAGGATAACAAGGTTGGTCTTTTAAACGAGGACAGTTTTCTCCAGGCCTTAAAGAGGAGTATTATAAGCTGATGGCAGATCTGGCTGACCTCTCCATGCTCGACCTCTTTCGTATTGAACTGGAAAACTATTCAAAACTTTTGGAATCAGGGCTCGTGGATGTTGAAAAAAGCGGTGACCCAGAGTCAATAGAGACGCTGATGCGTGCTGCCCATTCCATCAAAGGTGCTGCCCGTCTCGTTGGTTTAGATGCAATCGTTGGTTTAGCCCATTCCATGGAGGATGTGTTATCTGCGGCAAGGCAGGGTAAATTGAGACTGGGCTCTGAGTATATAGACAGGCTCCTCAAGGGAAACGATATATTCATAAGCCTTGCAAGGGTAGAAAATACATCGATAGAGGGCTGGTTAAAAGAGCAAGGTGCGGCTATTGAGGAATTGAGTAAAAAAATCCATGCCATATTAAGCACCCCTCCAGTTGTTCAAGATATACCTGAAAAACCCCCTATCCCTAAAGAACAGGGGGTTTCTAAGCTGCCGGATACCCAGGAGATAGCACCAAAGCAACAGGAGATACCTGTTAAAAAAGATGAGATACTAAAGGCTAAACCATCTGAAAAAGAGGAGGAGAGCTTTGTAAGGGTAGTCTCGGAGAGCCTCAACCGTCTTATGGGTTTTGCAGGTGAGTGCCTCGTTCAGGCAAAATCAGCAAAGCCTTTTTCTGCATCCCTCCTTAAGATGAAAGACTACTTTATGGACGTATACAGCAACCTGGAGAATATATTCTATTATACAAAGGGAAAGGATATACCAAGGGAGATCCAGGAGAGGTTTGGTGAATCATTAAGACAGCTTGATTCCCTCCGTGAGGTCCTTTCAGGGCATATTGTGGATTTTGAGCTCTTTTCCAGGAATCTCGAGCATCTTGCAGATAAATTATACGGTGAGGCCATTGCAATAAGGATGAGGCCTTTTTCTGACGGGCTTCACGGTTTCCCCCGTATGGTCCGTGATTTAACAAAGGCACTGGGCAAAAAGGTAGATTTCCAGATTATAGGAGAGTCAACCAAGATAGACAGGGATATACTCGAAAAGATGGAGTCACCCCTTACACACCTATTACGCAACGCACTGGACCACGGCATAGAGACCCCACAGGAGAGGCTGGCAGCAGGTAAGACAGAAGAAGGCCTTCTCACGCTGGAGGCCCATCACAGCTCAGGCATGCTCCATATAACTGTTTCAGATGATGGAAGGGGTATTGACATAGAAAAGCTGAGGTCAAAGATAGTAGAAAAAGGGCACTGCACCCCTGAAATGGCCCGTGACCTAAGTGATGAAGAACTTCTTAATTTCCTTTTTCTCCCTGGTTTTTCAACGGCAAGAGATATAACAGAGGTCTCAGGGAGGGGTGTTGGATTGGATGTGGTTTTAACAATGGTGCAAGGTGTGGGCGGTTCTGTTAGGGTGGAGACAAAAAAGGGGTCAGGCACGTCCTTTCACCTCCAGCTCCCATTAACCCTTTCGGTTTTGAGGACCCTCCTTGTGGAGATAAGCGGCGAGACCTATGCTATACCCCTGACCCGTATTGATTTTGTCATCGTAACAAACCAGAACAGGTTAAAGATATTAGAGGACAAGCAGTTTTACACATTTGAAAATGAAAACATAGGAATAATAGATGCACATCAGGTTCTAAGGCTACCATCTACAGAAAGAGATGATGAGGATATAAACATTGTTGTCATAAGCGACCGTATGAATAGATACGGCCTTGTTGTGGATAGATTTCTCGGTGAAAGGGAGCTCGTGGTTATACCACTTGATGTCCGTTTGGGAAAGGTGCCTAATATAAGTGCCGGTGCTGTCCTTGAGGATGGGTCACCTGTCTTGATTCTTGATGTAGATGATCTTGTCCGCTCAATAGATAATCTCCTGAACCTCGGCAGATTGAAAAAAGTAGGTGGTTACAGGGGACTAAAAGAGGCACAGAAAAAGCACATCCTTGTTGTAGATGACTCATTAACAGTAAGGGAGGTGGAGAGGAGGCTCCTGGAGAATGCAGGTTATGAGGTAAAGGTGGCTGTTGATGGTGTAGATGGTTTTAATGCACTGCAACTTGACAGGTTCGACCTTATCGTGTCAGATATTGATATGCCGAGGATGAACGGCATAGACCTGGTAAAAAAGATCAGGAGTGACCCTAACCTTAAAGAGATACCCATAATCATTGTATCCTATAAAGAAAGGGCAGAAGATAGAATCAAAGGGCTTGAGGCAGGGGCAAACTATTACCTTACAAAAAGTAGCTTTCAGGACGAGGGATTAATAAATGCTGTCAGAGACCTTATAGGAGGACCTTAAGAGTTTTGGATATTTTTCAATAATTAACATTGGTACGGATACTCCAATATGCATATATCTATAGTTAGCAACAATACAAAAACCATTGAGATAATAAAAAATATCCTCTGCTCCCAGCCTCGATACATTATTGCATGGATAGCCCATGATGGCAAGGAGGCAGTGGATAAGGCAATAAAAGACAGCCCTGAACTGATCTTAATGGGTCTTGACCTTGGTATTATGGATGGCGTTCAGGCTACAGGGCTTATTATGAGGGAGAGGCCATGCCCGATACTTATTCTCACCGATGGCATATCCAAGGATGCTGCAAGGATATTTGAGGCAATGGGTAACGGTGCCCTCGATGCAGCGGTAATCCCTTTTATGGATGCCAACGGTCATTTAAAAGGGAAGGATGAGCTATTAAAAAAGATATATACCATAGAGAAGCTCATCAAAAAAGGGGATATCACATCAACGGACAGGGATAAAGGACAAGATAAAATCCTAAAACCACCCCATCCTCTGGTGGCAATCGGCTCATCTACAGGGGGGCCAGGGGCCCTCGGTGAGGTTATATCAAGATTACCCTCCAGGATAGGTGCGCCCATTGTGATAATCCAGCATGTGGATATCCAGTTTGCCCATGGTCTGGTGGAATGGCTTGGAGGGAAGACAGGGTTAAGGGTCATGGTTGCAGAAAAGGGCATTAAACCTGAAAAAGACACAATCTATGTTGCTGCGACAAATGACCATCTCATATTAGACCGTGACCTTTCCTTCACATATACAAAAGAACCTAAGGACAACCCATATAGACCATCGGTAGATGAATTTTTTTACAGCCTTTTAGACAACTGGCAGTGGGGCGGTGTTGCTGTGCTTTTAACAGGTATGGGCAGGGACGGTGCAAAAGGCATGTTAAAATTAAAAAAGGCAGGTTGGTATACTATAGCCCAGGATAAAAAGACATCTATCGTGTATGGTATGCCTAAGGCTGCTGTAGAGATTGGTGCAATAGATGAGATATTGCCTTTAGAGGATATTGCCCATGGCATTGTAAAATACCTGAAGAGATTGATGGAAGGTAACATATATGAATAATGGAAAGGAAAAACAACCTGAAAAGGATTTGACAGTACACGGGATAAGGGTTTTTTTAGTGGATGACCAGTTGATGGTGGGAGAGACAGTGAGGCGTATGCTGGCAGGCGAGGATGACATATCCTTTTTTTTCTGTCAGGACCCCACAGCCGCCATAAAAATGGCTACAGAGGTCTCCCCGACAGTAATACTGCAGGACCTGGTTATGCCTGAGGTAGATGGTTTGACCCTTGTTAAGTTTTACAGGGTTCATCCAAAATTAAAGGATGTCCCCCTCATAGTCCTATCAAGTAAGGAAGAGGCCATAACAAAGGCAGAGGCGTTCAGGGTTGGTGCAAATGACTACCTTGTAAAACTACCGGACAAGATAGAGCTTATCGCAAGGATACGTTATCATTCAAAGGGATATATAAACCTGCTCCAGAAAAATGAGGCATATGATGCCCTTCTTAAAAGCCAGCAGGCCCTTGCTGCACAACTGGCCAGTGCAGCCAATCATGTATTGTCACTACTCCCTCCACCCATAAAAAATGGTCCTATCATGACTGATTGGTATTATATCCCCTCTGCCCAGCTTGGTGGCGATACCTTTGGTTATCACTGGATAGACAAAGAGCACTTTGCCGTATATCTCCTCGATGTATGCGACCACGGGGTGGTTCCTGCCCTGTTGTCTGTATCTGCATTAAACGATTTAAGGACCCAGACCCTACCAGATACTGATTTCAGGTCACCGGAGATGGTATTAAAGACCCTAAACGAGACCTTTCAGATGGAAAAACACAACAATCTATACTTTACCATCTGGTATGGTGTATACAACATAAAAACGAGGAAGTTGAGATATGGTTGCGCAGGCCATCCCCCGGCGCTTTTGATAACCAGGGATAATGACATAAAAGAGCTATTTACAGAGAATATGTTTATAGGTGGCATCCCCGGTATAGAATACAGGTGTGCTGAGACTGATGTCCCCTTGGATTGCACCCTATATGTCCTGTCTGATGGATGTTATGAGATAACAAGGGGTGATGGGACCATATGGGGTCTAAACAGTCTCAAGACATTCCTCCTGTCAGAAAGGGGCAGGCCTGGGTCTGAACTTGAGGGTCTATACAGATTTGTCCATGAGATGAGCGGAAAAGAAACACTGGATGATGATTTCTCTATTGTTAAGATAACGTTTAATTAATCGAGGGCTATAGCCCTGTGAGGACACCACTATAAAAGAATCTCATGCTCTATTTTTCAATCCATTATCCCTGATTTTTTAAAATGATGGGGCTGACCCTTTCAATTAAATGCCTCTGGTCTATCCCCTTTTAATCTCTGGTCTTGTTCATAGAATCTATAGCCATTTCTCCCGGAATATTTCACACCATACATGGCAATGTCTGCATTCTTTACAAGGGTATCTATGTCTTGTCCGTCATAAGGGAATAAGGCTACACCGAGGCTTATGGTTATATAGAGTGTTATCCCATTGAAGTGTATGGGGGGTTTAAACTCATCGACAATCTTCTCTGCTATAGCCCTGGCATCTTCTCTGTCTTTTAAGTCTGTAAATATAAGCATAAACTCATCCCCGCCCATCCTTGCCACTGTGTCGCCTTTACGTATCTGGCTTATAAGCCTGTCTGCCACTGCCTTTAGCAATCTATCTCCTGTAGTATGACCATAGGTATCGTTTACTTCCTTGAATCTATCCAGGTCAAGCATCATGACAGCCACCATCTTCTCAAAACGCTCTCCATGTGCCAAGGCTACATTAAGCCTGTCATTAAAGAGAGAACGGTTGGGAAGGCCTGTGAGCATATCATGGAATGCCATGTATCTTACTGCCTCCTCTGTCTTTTTCCTCTCTGTTATATCCCTTACTATGCCCTGATATTCGTATACCTTTCCCTTCTCGTCCCTCCTGCAGGAGACAGTGAGGAGACAGTCCATAATAGACCCGTCCTTTTTCTTAAGCCTTATATCAAAGTCCTTGACAAAATCATTACGCTTTAAGACCTTTTTTAGTCTCTCTATCTCCTCCCCATCGGCATACGCAACCCTTGCATTAAGCAGTTTTATCTCCTCCCTCTTATAACCGAACATCTCTATAAACGCCTGGTTGCCATCTATCAGATTGCCGTTACCCTTTGTAAAATATATGGCGTCCCTTGAGCCCTCAAAGAGGGAACGAAATCTCTCCTCGCTCTCCCTTAATGCCCTTTCAGCATGCTTTAACTCTGTTATGTCAGAGAGTATTGTTACAGAAGATCCGTCTTCAAGGTGTGTAGACTTAAACTCTATCTCCTTGACTGATTTGTCTTTGCAGACCACATGGAACTGGAGGTTTGCCCCCCTCTTTCCCCTGGTTCTATCCTTCTTCCACTCACCTATGATATGCCTTCTATACTCAGGGTCTGGGAATGCCTTATGAAACCAATGCCTTCCATCAGGGACATCATCTATTGTATAGCCTGTGATGTTAGTGAATTCCGGGTTTACATAACTAAATCTCCCGTCTTGTCCTACAAGGATAACACCGTTCATGGAGTTCTCAAGGATGGAGAAGAATGTCTCTCGCTCCTTTTTTAGTTGTTTTTCAGCCTCTTTTAACTCTGTCAAATCCTCAATAAATATAACGGCCTTTCTTTTACCTGCCTCTTCAATGGGTATACCGGTATATCTCCTTATAGTTTTTTTCCTGCTGTGATAAGAGGTATACTCCATCGGCCCGATAGAAAACGATTGACCTTCCAGGGCAGACTTTATCTTATCTGATAAGCCGGCTTCTTTATATGTGGAGAGTTCTAAGACATTTATTGATTTAATCTTATCCAGCTCAATACCTGAGATTTCAGCAAATGCTGGATTTGCATATTCCATGTATCCATCCTCATTTACTACATATATACCAGTGGGTGTGCCCTCTATGATGTCTCTTATGGTTCCATATGCCTTTTTTAGGTCTTCTTCTGCCTCTTTTCTCTTTGTTATATCTATTACCGTGCCCTCGTAATGGTCAAGCCTACCTGCGGCATCATATATTGCCCTTGAGCTTACTGATATCCATATCTTTTTGCTGTCCTTGCGATAAACTTGGACCTCAAAACCCTTTACAAAACCATTCTCCGCAAGGAGTCTCCTGTATCGCTCCCTCTCTCCAGGGATTACATAGTGTTGCCTCCCTATATCTGTAAATTTTTCTATCATCTCCTCAGGGGAATCAAAACCCATCATGGCTGCAAGGGCAGGGTTAACACTTATAAACCTCCCTTCCGGTGAAGTCTGGAATATACCCTCTACTGCATTGTCAAATATACCCCTGTATTTCTCCTCACTGGCCTTTAACTGTGCCTCTGCCCTCTTCCATTCAGTAATATCCCTTATGGACTCCATGGCACCTATGACCCTGCCTTCCTCATCAAAGAGCCTTGATGCCGCTGCCCAGAGGTATCCGCCCTTGCCCCTGTATACCCCGGGGACAAAGACCTCTACATAGTATTTATTGCCCCTCTTATGGACAAAATCGTATTTCTTCTCTATCTCAACATCTGTTATAAATAGGAGGTCGATGAGTATGGGTCGTCTTTTGCCATAAAACGGGATTGAATAGGCATAGTCACCTTGACCAATAATATCTTTCTTTTTAACCCCTGTCATATCCTCTATAGCCTTGTTCCAGGCTATCACCCTTCTATGCTCGTCGATGACAAATGTTGCATCCGGGAGGTTGTCTATGATGTCAAAAAGCTGCCTGTGAACCTTTTTAAGTTCATCCTGAGCCCTCTTTCGTTCTGTTATATCCTGGACAGTGCCCTCATAATAAATGATATTGCCCTTTATGTCTCTAACAGCCCTGGTGTTACTTACAATCCATATGGTACCCCCGCCTTTGCAGCGGACCTCCACCTCGAAATCCCTTAGTTCATTCTTTTCTGCAAGGGACTGCTTAAATCTCTCTCTGTCTTCTGGGTTCACATAGAATTGACGGGCTATGTCCCTTACGCCTTCCAGAAGCTCCTCTTTTGAGCTGTAACCGAGCATATGGACAAAGGCATTGTTAACATTAAGAAAACGACCATCAGGCGTACTCTGATATATGCCCATAACAGCATTTTCAAATAAGTCCTTATAGGCCGATTCATCCATGTTTATGGTTTGGTTATCGATATTCGATCCTCTCTGGCCGGTATTGTCTAAGTCAACATTTAGACCAATATCTTGATGCCCCTTATTCTCCATGGCATCTCAATACCACCTTATAGGTTTAATTTTGCTATTATTTATTAGGGGTTGTCAAGAATTTTCAAGGCCAAGGAATTCCTGTGCCTCCATGGATATGGAATCAGATGGGCAGGTGGAGACACAAAGACCACAGCCTGCACATGTATCCTCCCTTATATGGGCGATGGGGATGAAGGTTGTTGGGTTAGGGCCAAAGATTGCAAGGTCTTTCTGTTTTAACTCTATCTCTATTGCCTCATGGGGACAGGCGTTTTTGCATGAGCCACAACCGCTACACCTTTCTTCGTTGACCTGGGGCAAGACCCTCTCTTCTATCATGTTCAGGGTTATCTCACCTATAGCGCCAAGCCTCTCCCTGTCTTCCCATCTTTTGTCCCTGGGGTGTCTTATAAATCCTATATGGTATCTCTTTCTGTTCCATTTTGTAGGAGACCATCTCAATTGGGGCTCAGACCTGTATAGAGAAAGAAACTCCTTCTCCTTTAACCCATCTATATAATCGTCAAGACGGATAATCCTCGGGTTCTCAATAGTGATATCCCTGCCGCATCCTGTAATCTTAAAGACGCTGTTATCAAAGAAGGCCTGCTCTTCCTCTTCCAGGTGTATAAATACAACACCCTCCCTCCTTGCCTGTTCATAATCAATCTCAGCATAGGAAGGCGTCACCATATTCCTCGTCACCACATAGACATCCTTTTTTTCTCTCTTTAGCATCCTTGCTGCCTCAATGTATCTCGCTGATACATACTCATAGAGATATGCATGCCCCGGGTTCTCTGTGGCAAGATAGAATAGATATATGTTATGGCCTGAATCTGATATGTCAAAAGCAGGGGGCTCTTCCCTGTAAATGATATTGTTATACGATATAAGGTCATCTCTTGTGTCCCCATCCATTGATGCCAGAAACCCTGCACCGAAACCTGTTAATATGGAATCCTTGATATTCATGGGTTCAAGGGCACCACCGGAGACATACACACCCTCTGCATCTGTGGTAAGGGGTCTATCCTCCCTGACAAATCCGTATTCATTCAGGGAAAAACCAAAGAGGCTTGCCAGTTTTTTAAGTTCAGGATTGGGTCTTAGGCCTATGGCAAGGACAGCATAGTTGAAGCGCTCCTCTTTTATACCTCCTCCGGCATAAAACCTCACTGTCACACCATCGTCATCCTCGTCAAAATATCTGGAATTTGCCCTTATAAACCTCACCCCTGAATCCCTGAATGCCCTCTCCATGAAAAACTCCTGGCCAAAGAACCTCAGGTCATTGTAAAAAACAGTTATCTCCGGTTTGGCCCTCTGGAGTGTCCACTTTATCTCCCTTATGGTATAGGAACAACACACTGAAGAACAAAGGGGGTATTCCTTTGAACGGGAGCCAACGCACAGAAAAAATGCAATCTTGTGAAAATCAGAAGGGAGCTCGCCCTGTCTCTGGTCTATGACACTGTCGTATTCAAGGCTTGTCAGGACTCTTTTACCTTTATATTCCACAGGGTCATAGGGTGTCAGGCCTGCTGATATTATTACACGGTCTGCATCCAGCACCTGTCCGTTGTCAAGGCCCACTGAAAACCCCATGCCAACCCTTTTTACCTTTTCAATGCATGCGCCATTGATTACTGTTAATCCCTTTTTTTCTCTGATCTCGTCAAAAAAAGTCTTAAATCCTACCCTGCAGTTGGCTATACGGGCCATAAGACCACCTGGTACCCCCTGGGATTCCAGGATTGTTACATCATGTCTTTTGCCAAGGGCCACCTTTGCAGCAGATATACCGCTTATGCCACCGCCTATTATCAGAATCTTCATATATGAGCCCTCTCCCCTGCTACATAGAGTAAAAGATCAGTGAAATACACAACCCTCTCGTCTTTTGAGAATGTGGTAAGCGCCATATGGCACAAGGGGCAGAATACAAGTATTATCCCCTTTGATTTCTCTATAATCATCCTCGACAGCCTCTCGGTTGCCCATTTGTTTATGAAAAACTGGCTGCCACCGCAACACCTGTCCTTTATCTTTTCTCCGGCAGTCTCACCACCCAGATTTGTAACAAAGCCCTCCATGACATTGCTGTCAGGGATGGCGGTCTCCTTAGGTCTTAGAAGAACACAGCCATAATAGGGTGTAAATATCTGGCCTTTGAGATCCCTCTCGATTTTAAGGCCCGAGAGAAATTCCCTCGTGAAGAGTTCAATGGGGTTATATACCCTAAAGACACTGTCTTCATTGGACTCCTTGAGGTTTCTCGAACAGGCAGGGCATGGTGCTATTATATCCTTTGATATATCCTTTGCCTTCTTCAGGTTTTCTCCTGACAATTCCATGAGCTTTCTCTTGTCACCATATTCAAATGCCCCGCAACAGTTCCAGTCAGGGATATCCACAAGGGTATGACCGAGCATAGAAAAAATTTTCCTTACACCTCTATCGAATTTTTTGGCAGACCCCGTTAAAGAACAACCTGGATAATATGCAAATTCCATTTATGACCCCGTCTTTATTTTCACCTTCTTAGGGAGGTGAAAGCTCATATATCCTGTCCATCTCGGCATATATCTGAGATACCCTTCTCTTGCGAGAAACAACCCTGTCTTTAAAAAGATATAAGGCTCATATACCCTGCCCCATATCCCCACAGAACCCTTGAAAACCCTCTCGAACAATGTCTCCATACCGAGGCTTTCTCGGACAGCCCTTATGACCTCCGGTATCCTTATACCCCAGGGGCAGGCATTTGTGCATTGATAACAGTTTGTGCAGTATCTGAACAGAGGATGTGCCTTATCTACCGCCTTACCCATGAAAAGGGAAAGGAGGATGTCCTGGGGATTTACATTTATTGCCAAATCATTGACAGTGCAAACAGATGCACATATCTTACAGCCGAGGCATACGGAGAAGTCCTCTCTGCGATAGCCTGTAAGCTCAAAGACCCTTTCATTCATGTGATTACTATCAATCCTCTGCATCTTTTAACTCATCCTCTATAAATGTGGTATAGGGTATGGCCTCATCGAAACCCCTCCCGGACATATAAGAAAAAATACCCTGAAGCCTCTCCGAGATGCCCTTGAAATATTTAGTAAGGGGTATATCCTGGGGGCATGCCTCTTCGCAGGCACCGCAACCTACACATGTCTGGGAGACATGATACATCCTTATAAGGTGAAAGAGTTCTTTTCCCTGGGGCATATCCGTTGAGCCTGTCCGTAAGACCTTATTTAAAAGTGCATCACCTCTGGGCAGGTATTCATCTCCATTGAATACACAATCAACACAGTAACAAACAGGGCACATATCCCGGCAGTTCATACAGAGGACACACCTCTTCAGGTCTGACCGCAATGCATCCATATCAGTCTTGAAACTATCCGTTTGTCTATCCGGGCTTATTGCCATATCAATAGGTATATCTGTCAATTCTCCCTCTAAGGTTTCAATCAATCTCTCCCCTTTTTCAGTATACGGGATAATCCACATGTTGTAATCCCTATCCAGCCTTATACCTGCATCTCCCACAACCCCTCTTTTTTCCCTGCAGTTGATGCATGCCCAGCGTTTTTTGTTATCCCCTTTAAAATAGTCTCTTATATCCTCTGGGAGAGAAGCCCTATCTGTCTTTTCTTTTTCTGATTCTGTGCCTGGACAGTCTACTGATATGGCAACGATGCCTTCCCTCTCAATCTGTGTGAGTTTTGTCAGCTCCACGTATGCCCTTATCTCGCATGGTCTCAAGATGAAAAGGAGTTTTGCCCCTTTTGAAAACAGCCTCCTGAAATAAATGGCACCGTTGGCACTAAAAAAAGGATTAATAAGGGAGTAATCTTTTGCGCTGCCCTTGAATATGTGGTGGCCAATGGCATTGCCATCTCTTTTAAATCCCAAAATAATACTGCCCTCTTCCTTTAGAAAACCATCGAATAAGGAATCTAAATGGCTATTTTTAAGCTTTTTCCCTTTCATCTTTTCGTTTCCTTTATGTTGTTATACATATCTGTAACCTTATCAACAAACCTCCTGGCCTCAGAGGCGCTGACCCAGAAGAGCCTTAGCTTCTCATCTATGGAAAAGGCACGAAACATCTCTTTTAATGCCGCTATCTTCCTCCTGGTATAATAGTTACCCTTTATGAAGTGACAGTCCCCCGGGTGGCAGCCGGCAACGAATACGCCATCCGCACCCTCCATCAATGCCTTTATGATAAAGGCAGGGTCAACCCTGCTGGAACACGGGACCTCTATGAGCTTTACCCCTTCAGGATATTTCATCCTCAGGCTCCCGGCCATCTCAGAGGCCTTGAATGAACAAAACGAACATGCAAATCCTATTATCTCAGGCGTTTCTTTGTTGCCTTCAGCCATATTTAACCTCCGTAGATACATTATCTATATCTAACATTGCTCTACCCTAAACTGCCTCTGTTAGCGCACTTATCTCATCATCAATTATGGTATCCTTGTAGCCTTTGAGGGCTATGGCAGAAGACGGACATGTGGCATTGCAGAGGCCACAGCCCATACATGCTGCCTCCTCCACCCTTACGATATGGAGACCTTCGTCGAATTTGATAGCCTTTGCCACACATGCCTGTTCACACATCCTGCAACCACTGCATCTCTTTGGATCTACATAGGCCACAAAAGGCTCAATAAAGGCATATCCGAGGTTTAAAAGCCCGTAGAGCTTCACTGCCGATGCCCTTCCGTGGTTTATGGATTCCTCCATATCCTTTGGGCCTGAACATGTCCCTGCAATAAATATCCCCTTCAGGGCTGTATCATAGGGCCTGAGTTTTGGATGTGCCTCAAGAAAAAATCTGTCTTTATCAAGGGTTATCTTAAGGAGGCCTGCAATCTCCTGATTATCCTTAGGGGGTGACATGCCAATGGAGAGGACAACAAGGTCAAATTCCCTCTCAAAGGGCATACCAAGGAGTGTATCCTCGCCCCTTAATACGAGACCGCCCTGCTCCGGGATAATCTCGGATATGTTTGCCCTTGTGAACAGGAGACCTTTTTCCTGGGTGTCCTCGTAAAACTCTTCTCCTCCCCTGGGATGAGACCTCACATCCATATAAAAGGACTCGACATAAGAGTCCTTGAAACGGTTTTTGATTGCCTCTCCGGTCTTTATGGCATTGATACAGCATATCCTTGAGCAGTATGGCCTGCCTATAATCTCATCCCTTGAGCCAATGCAGTGGAGGATTGCCACCCTTGAGCCCTCCTTTATTGGAAGCTCATGCATTTTCTCTTCAAATTCAAGGGTTGTAATTACCCTCTTATCAATGCCATATTGGAGTTCAGGCTTTATTGAAGGGTCAAAGGCTGTAAAGCCTATGGCTACAATAACACCACCTACTATGACCTTTATTTCTCCTCCACTGTTTTCGATGACTGCCTCGTAGTTGCCGAATGAACCCCCAAAGGAGACAAGCCTCGATGATGTGAATATGTGGACATTATTGAGGGTCTTTAACTCCTCGGTCATCCTCTCTATAATATCTTTACCCCTCTCCCTCACCGGCCAGACATCCTCGAGATGCCTCACATGACCGCCAAGCTCTTTTTCTTTCTCTACGAGATAGACCTCCATGCCTGCCCTTGCCAGGAATGCCGCTGCACTCATCCCTGAGATACCGCCACCCAGGATAAGGGCTGACTTGTTTACCTCAACCTGTTTCTCCTCAAGGGGCTCGTAGTGGGCTGAAGAGTATATACCTGCCCTAATCAGCCTTATGGCCTTTGAGGTATTCTTTTCTATATCTTCACCTGTCCATGAACAGTGTTCCCTTATGCTGACCCTTCTTAGTAAAAATGGGTTTAGCCCTGCATCCCTGACAAGGTTTTTAAACATATCCTGATGGAGTGCCTTTGTGCATGCTGCTATGATTACCCTTCCAAGACCAAATCTTTCAATACTACTTTTGATAAGTGCCTGACCAGGCTCAGAGCACATGAAGGGATAATCCTCTACACATGCGATGTTATTAAGACCTTTAAAATACCCCTTTAACCCCTCTATATCCACTGTAGACTTTATATTATGCCCGCAGTGACAGATAAATATCCCGATCCTCACTTTTCACCTTTTATATTCACTCTTTGAGATATTCCATACATCTCGCCACAGCCTCACCGGCAGACGCTACTGTATCTGCTATGTCCTTTGGTCCCGATGCCATACCACACACAAATATGCCTTCTATGTTTGTCCTTGATGGCTCAGTGGCATTGACCTTTATAAACCCGTATTCGTCCTTTTTTAGAGACATTATATTACAGAGTTCTTCAGTGCCTTTGTGGGGTCTCACCCCTGTTGCCAGTATAACCACATCCGTATCTATCTCCCTTATCTCACCGCTTAACATATCCTCAACCCTCACTAAGAGGCCTTCTTTGGTCTGAACTACCTCACCGGGGATACCCCTTATATAGAATGTCCCTGCATCCTGGGTATTTTTGTAGAATTCTTCATAACCCTTGCCATATGCCCTCACATCTATATAGGATATATATATCTGGGCATCTTTTATCCTATCCTTTATTATGTTTGCATGTTTTGCAGTATACATGCAGCATACCCTTGAACAGAAACGGGCCCCTGTCTGCCTGTCCCTTGAGCCTACGCACTGGATGAAATAGAACCTCCTGGGGACCTTTCCGTTTAATTTTATCTCGCCTCCTGTAGGCCCTGTAACAGAACATAACCTCTCAAACTCTAACCCTGTTAATACCCCTTCGAGAGTGCCGTATCCCAATTCCTTTTTTTCTGTAGGGTCATAGAGGTCAAAGCCCGGTGCAACTATTATAGAGTCGTAATACCTCTCTAATATCTCCTCTTTCTGGCTGAAATCTATGGCATTGGGTCCGCATACATCAACGCATGCCTTCTTACATTTTCCCCTTGAGATAAAAAGACAGCCCATACCATCGATGAGATATTTCTGAGGCACAGCCTGGGGAAAGGGTATGTATATGGCAGGCCTTTTACTGAGATTGCAATCGAATTCATGTCTTATCCTGCCTTTCATGACACATGCATCTGAACAAAGCCCGCAGGCAGTGCACCTTGACATATCCACATACCTTGGCCTTTTTCTTATCTTTACCTTAAATCCCCTGCTTTCCCTTAATACCTCTATGGGCATTGCAAGGGTCAGGAGCTCTATCTTTGGATTAAGGGCTACCTCTACCATCTTGGGGGTCAAGGTACATGATGAACAATCAAGGGTTGGGAATGTCTTATCGAGCTGTATCATCCTGCCTCCTATGGACGGACCCTCCTCAAGCATGGTTACCTCTACCCCGCAGGAGGCAAGCTCGAGAGCAGCTGTTATCCCTGCTATACCACCACCTATGACCAACACATGTATTTCAGACAATTATTCACCCTTATAAAAAAGGACAGAAGATGCCCTTTATTTTATCCCTTCAAGAGTTCTTTAAGCTTGTCCCTCACCTTATTCATATCCCCCACAATACCGTAGTGGGCATACTGGAATATGGGTGCCTCCGGGTCTTTATTCACCGCTATTATGCACTCAGAATCCTTCATACCTGTTATATGCTGGAATGCACCGCTAATACCCATGGCAAGATAAACCTTTGGCCTCACTGTCTTACCTGATTGACCTACCTGCCTTGCCTTGGGTAGCCACATCTTATCTACAACAGGCCTTGAGCACGACAGTGTAGCGTTTAAAATCCCTGTCAGTTCATCATATGCAGGTAATTCATCCTTATTACCTACACCCCTGCCTACAGATACGAGAAACTCTGCCTTTGTTATATCTATCTCTGTCTTTTCTTCTTCGACGAACTCAATAAAGGTCCTATCGCTGTCCGGGGATACACCCTCAATGGTCTCCTTTTTATATGAATCAGGCCTCTCTTCCATATATCCCCTGAACGCACCGCTTCTTACAGTAATAACAACAGGCCCCTGCCCTGTAACGGAAAATTCACCATAAACCTTATCGGAGTAATAGCTTTTATAGAAGGTCTTGGCATCCTTATCCATGCCGTTTACATCTGTTATTACAGGGAGCTTAAAATAGCCGGCTATATAGGAAGCACACTCTGTCCCTGATGAAGAATGGGTCAGGATTATCTCATCCGGCATTTCGAATCTATCTATGACCTTCTCAAGTAAGAGACATATGTTTTTGGGCATGGAAAACATCTCTTCTTTCATGTCTGTCTTAATCAATACATCTGACCACTTTTCATTTACTGGATACTGGCCATCAGGCAAAAGCATATATACGGATTTTTTCAACATATGGGCAAGACCAAGGGAATCAAGATTCCTCTCCTCAAAAACTCCTCTTCTTACCTCAGAGATGATAAGTGTGTAGCTCACTGGAGCACCCCCTTTTCTTTAAGTATACCTATCAACTGTTTGCATGCATCATCTAACTCACCCTGGAGGATGACAGCGCCTTCTTTTTTTGGTGGATAGAACCACCTTGTAACATCTATAAGGCTACCTGCACCCCCATCCAAATATTTTTCTGCCTTAAAATACCTTCTCTCCACCTTTGATGCCTTTCTTATCCCCATGATGGATACATACCTCGGTTCGTTTATACCACTCTGGATGGAAAGAACGCATGGTGTCTTTATACTTATCCTCTCCTGTATCCCGCCTTCAAGCTCCCTCCTCAGTATTACTGTATCCTTTTGTATGTCATCTATACCTATGACCATAGATGCAAAGGGTAGCCCGAGCATGGCAGCAAGGATGCCACATGTAACACCAAACTGGTCATCCTCTGCCTGGACCCCTCCGAAGATCATATTAAAGGGTATATTCTCCTTTTCTATGAAGCCCTTAAGGAGTAGTGCCCTTGTAAAGGGGTCATGGACCACTGTCTGGGACTCGATTAGGCATCCATCTTTTGCGCCCATGGCTATTGCTCTTCTCAAGACCTCATCGGACTCCATATCGCCTATGGATACCCCTGTTATCACACCCCCCTGTTTTTCGCAAAGCCTTACAGCCTCTTCAACAGCATAGTTATCCCAGTCGTTCATCCTGAAGGGGACCCTTGATAGATCCACAGACCTCCCATCCGGGGCTACCTTAAGCTCCTCTTCCTGTGTTACAGGTACCCTTTTTGTAAGCACTATAATATCCATTAAATAACCTCCATAAGTATTTCTGATATGTCCTTCACAAAAATCCCTTTTTCCTTTGCCGGGTCTTCAAGGTTCATAAGGCAGAAGGGACAGGCAGTGGCAATGGTATCAGCACCTGCCTTTTGTGCATCAGTCACCCTTATCTCACCATTTCTCTGATAAGGTACCTCTACATCAAAAAACATCCTACCCCCTCCTCCCTCGCAGCAAAGAGATATATCACGAGACCTAACAAACTCATGGACATTGACATTCTTTAAGCTTTTCAATATTTCCCTCGGTGGTTCAAAGACCTTATTTTGTTTACCCAGAAAACAGGGATCATGGTATATTATCCCACTTTCCAATGGTTTTTCGGTCTTCAATGCACCTTCTTTTATAAGGTCAGATAAGACCTCTGTGTAGTGCACAACCTTTATCCCCATATCCCCGTATTCGTTCTTCATGGTGTTCATGCAGTGAGGTGATAGGGCGATTATCTCCTGGACGCCATATTCTTTAAAGTTTGCTATATTCTCCTCCATGAGTTCCTCAAATAGACCAACCTCGCCAATACGCCTTATCTCATTTCCACAGCAACACTCCTCCTCACCGAGTATGCCAAATTCATAACCTGCCTTATTCAATAATGTGGCCACATTTACTGGTATCACCATGCACCTCGGGTCATATGCATGGATACAGCATGAAAATAAAAGCCTCTTATGTTCTGTCTCAGATATATGGGGGACCTTAAAACCGAGTTTTTCAGCCCAATCACCCCTTTTTGACCTTGGTTTACCCCATGGGTTTTTCTGGACAAAGGTGCTCTCCAGTGCCTTCTGGATAGTTACAGGTATGTTTCCTTCCTCTACCATAGAGGACCTTATCTCGATTATTATCTCTGAAGGCTTGACATCCCTTGGACAGCGGAGGGTGCATGCATTGCAGGCAGTGCAATACCAGGGCAATGCCTCTTCTATGGCATATTTAAACTGCCTCTTTCTCACAAGCATCCTTATATTGAAAGGTGTCCTCCCTGATTCAGGGCAACCGCCTGTGCATTTGCCACACTGAATACAAACCAAGACACGGCTTGCTGCCTGTTCCTGCATATTACAACCCCTTTATTTTAAGTATCTGTCTGCGACATCTGAATTATATATGCAATGTCTATACCACACCCTATCTACAATGGTCTTCATAATGAAAATAGCCTGTTATAATCAATTTGCATTTTCATCCTGTTATTTTTATGTATCCTCTTTACACATATGTATCAAAATGATACAATTTGTGCAATATTTATACAATAAAATGTTTCTTTCCGACCTATATAATTTTGTAGATATTGAAACCTTTGAAAAAGGCCTCATACTCTGGGGCACATCCGTGATGAGACCCTTTGGAATTTTATATGTTGAAAATGTCATAGTTGTAGTCTATTGTCTGGAGTCTGTATTTGTTGCACATCCGTGAGATCCCTATCTATAACCTGTTGTATTTACTAAACATTAAATTCATCTTCCATGAATTTCAAGACCTCTGCATGTTTTGTGAAAATCCTATGGCATCTAAATTGCTATATAAAATATAGAGAAAAAAAAGAAAGGGCAGTTTATGGTCAAAAAAAAGACGGATCATACTGAGAAGGCACTACAGGAATCAGAGAGGAAGTTTAAGAACCTCGCCGAGAAATCTGTGGTGGGCATATATGTTATCCAGGACGATGTCTTCAAATATGTCAATGCAAAGCTTGCCGAGATACTCGGGTATAAACCTGAAGAACTAATAGGAAAGGTAAACCCTGAAAAGGTAGTCCACCCAGAAGACTGGCCTATGGTCCGAGACAACATCCAGAATAGAATCTCTGGAAAAGTTGAGTCTATCCATTCAGAATTCAGGGGGATAAGAAAAAATGGCGAGATATATTATGCAGAGGTCTATGGCTCAGCTACAGTGTATGAAGATAAACCTGCTGTAATAGGCACACTCCTTGATATAACTGAAAGAAAAAAGACAGAGCAGATGCTCATAGAGGCAGAGAAGCGCTACAGAAGCATATTCGAAAATGCTGTAGAGGGTATATTTCAGGCAACCAGAGAAGGGAAGATACTCGTGGTAAACCCTGCTTTAAGCCGTATGCTTGGATATGAATCCCCTGAAGAGTGTCTTTCAAATATCTGGAATATAGGACACCAACATTATGTAGACCCCTCTGCAAGAGAGAGGCTAATTCGCTTATTAGAGGAAAAGGGATTGGTCGTTGGTTTTGAATGTGAATTATACAAGAAAGACCGGACAAAGATATGGGTATCCATGAATGTAAGGGGGGTATTTGACAAGGAAGGGAGGTTTCTATATCAGGAAGGCTCTATAGAGGACATAACAGCAAAGAAGATTGCACAAGATGAATTGAGGCGTTTAAACGAATTCAACAAGGCAATAATAGATAATGCGCCTGTGGCGATTTTCACCCTTGATAGGGATGGTGTATTTACCAGCGTAAATCCTGCATTGGCAAGACTCTCTGGCCTTAATGAAAAGGCTGAAAAGAAACTCATAGGTTTCAACTGGCTTAAAAACCCTTATACCATAAGCTCAGGGCTCGCAGATTATATAAAAAAGGGGCTATCCGGTGAACCATTCCATCTATGGGATTTCCCCTTTGTTACCTATAGGGGTGATAGAAACCTCTATATGGACTTTAAAGGTGTTCCCCTCTTTGGGAAAGACGGTTCTGTAGAGGGACTTCTATGCATCATAGAAGAGACCACAGACCGTGTTAAAACAAGGGCAAAACTTATGCAGGAGGTAAAGATGGCAACACTGGGAAGGCTTATCGCAGGGGTTGCCCATGAGCTCAATAACCCCCTTGCCACCCTTGTTGCCTATGCAGAATTAGCACGTTCATCCGTTGATAGCCTAATCCAGAACAATCTCAATCAATCGGAATTGGAGGAACTCAAGGCCTGCCTCGATATTGTCCAGGAGCAGGCCTTCCGCTGTAAAAATGCCGTAAGAGACCTCCTGAATATCCCTAAGAAGAATGGTCTTGAAAAGACACCCATAGATATCAATGGTCTCATCGAGGATATCATAGAATCTACCATACCAGATGGAAGCCCTATAAAGATAACAATGGAGTTACACCCATCTTTGCCCTGTGCCATAGGTGACATAAGCGCAGTCCGCCAGGTCTTCACAAACGTAATCAAGAATGCAATAGATGCTGTTGAGGACCGTTCAGATGCAGCTATCACCATAAGGACATTCCCTCTGGGTAGAGCCATATCTATAGAGATAACAGACAACGGGATAGGTATCCCTGCCTCTATAATCGAAAAGGTCTTTGAACCGTTCTTTACCACAAAAGAGGTAAAAAAAGGCATCGGTCTTGGTCTATCTCTATGCAAGGAACTTCTTGATGAAATGGGGGGAGCTATATCTGTGGAGAGCACACCAAGGATAGGGACCACTTTTTTTATAAAACTCCCGGGAGAGGCCATATAGGATTTTAAGGAGTATGTTTATATGATAAGAGTCCTCATAGTAGATGATGAGATACAGTTAGCCCAGGCCTTCATGAAACAACTATCAAAAGAAGGAATGGATGTAACAACTGTGGCATCGGGTGCAGAGGCATTGAAGATTATAGGCCAGGATGACTTTGATGTGGCTGTCCTGGATATAAAACTACCTGATATAGATGGGATTGACCTGCTCTCGAAACTGAGAAATGCAGAGCCAACCATTGAGGTTATTATGCTCACAGGCTATGCATCAATAGATACAGCCATACGCTCCATGAAGCTGGGCGCATACGATTATCTGACCAAACCGTGTAAAATATCCGAGTTATCCAGCGTAATATCCAAGGCGTACGAAAAAAAATCGCTAAAGGATAAAAACATCCTGCTTAGAGAGCATATCCAGAGGATAAGTATCCAGGATGAGTTTGTAGGTAATAGCAAACAGATGCAGAGGGTAAAAGACTTAATAGCCCTTGTGGCAGCCTCTGATACCCCTGTCCTCATACAGGGCGAGACAGGGACAGGCAAGGAGCTTGCAGCAAGGGCAATACACAGCCTAAGCCCCAGGTCATCAAATCCCTTTGTTGCAATAAACTCCAGTGCATTACAGGAATCCATGCTTGAGAGCGAGCTGTTCGGTTATAAAAAAGGTGCATTTACAGGTGCCCATAACAACAAACCCGGACTCCTTGAGATAGCCAATGAAGGTACATTCTTTGTGGATGAAATAGGGGATATGAGCCCTGCCATCCAGGCAAAGCTCCTAAGAGTCCTGGAAAACGGCACATTTATGAAACTGGGAGATACAAAGGAGACAAGGGTGGATGTCCGTTTTGTATTTGCAACAAATAAAGACCTTGCCAATGAGGTAAAAGAGGGCAGGTTCAGAAAAGACCTTTTTTTCAGGATGAATGCCTTTGTTATACAGCTTCCTCCGTTAAGGGAAAAAAAAGAGGATATACCCCTTCTTGTTGAATATTTCCTAACAAAATTTGCACGGGCCGGTGAAAAAAAACAGCTTTCAGAAAAGGTAAAAGAGCTTATAAAGGGATATTACTGGCCTGGTAATGTGAGGGAGCTGGCAAATGTTATAGAGCGGGCATGTCTTATAAGCATGGACAGAAAAGAGATACTCCCTGAGGACCTACCAGAGGCCATCTTCGCTTCAGGTTATAGCCAGATTAAAGGGCCAGACATAAAAAAGCTCAAAGAAGGGGGAACGAGTCTTGCAGAATTGGAGATAGAGCATATACGCCATGTATTGAATTCAGTGGGTGGCAACAAAAGCAAGGCGGCCCGCATCCTCGGCATAAGCAGAAAGAAACTATACAACAAACTGGAAAATATATAAAATCCAATATACTGAAAATGTGCTATATTGCCTTTAATAGACACGATTCATTGTTTTTTTTAATATGCAAAGGCACTTTCAACTATACTTGCCGTAAAATACCGAGTTACAGGGCACAACCCCCTTGCAGCCCTCTATCTACTGGATGATTATTATGCGTGGTTTCAATAGAAGTCTTTTTTACTTGTAAAAAGCATCAAAATGTAATTACTACATAACCTTCTTCAATGTATCTCGAAATAGAAGGATGGCCTGACATGTCATCAAGAAGTGTAAGTCCCATTGCCAGGGCATCTTCCATTGTCTCCATTTTTGCAGAACATGCCCGGCATACACCCTCTATAATACCTTTATCATGTGCCTTTTTATATAGCCCGAATAATAGACTACCTTCTTTTTTCATCTCAGGAAGTAATTTTGTTGCAGCACCCTCAATTATAATTTTAACATCATAACCTTTTGTTATCATATCCATGCCGTTTAAAAGCACATGGACAAAACACATCGCCTCGCCGTTAAATGCAAAAAGAACAAACTTTTTCAAATTATCATCCCCCTTGATTGTTTTTACTTTTGAAGACTCCATTTAAAACGCAACAAAATTATGCTCAGGCATAGTCAAACCCTTATAAGATATGAGTTTTAGAGCCTCTTTCAACGCACCTTAAAAGACAGGGTCTACCTTACTAACAAATAACTCTTCTATAAGTTCCAGAATCTCTATGCCTTCATCCAGTTTCTCTTCAATACCTCGGCTCCGATTATAGCCTTCTCCACCTCCCTTGAACCCTCGTATATCTCCACAATCTTGGCATCTCTGTAAAACCTCTGTATATCGTAGTCACTTATATAGCCATAACCTCCATGGAGTTGCAGTGCTTGATTCACCACATAGACAGCAGTATCACCGGCATACCACTTGGCCATGGAGATAAGTGATGGATCCGGATTGCCCTTATCCACTGTATATGCAGCCCTCCAGTAGAGACTCCTTGCTGCCTCGATCCTTGTTATCATCTCAGCGAGCAAAAACTGGATACCCTGTAACCTTGAGAGTGTCCCCCCAAAGGCATTTCTCTTTTTTACATGGGAGATGGCCAGCTCCAGGGCGCCCTGGGCTACCCCTACCCCCTGGGCTGCCACATGGTTCCTCGTCTTGTTGAAAAAATCCATGAGCTGATAGAAGCCATTGCCCTCTTTGCCTATGAGGTTTTCAACGGGTGCCTCCACATTATTTAATGCAATCTCTGCTGTATTGGATGCCCTAATACCCATCTTTCCGTGTATCTTATTCGCCTCATAACCGGGCTGTTTTGTGTCTATAAGGATAGCGCTGTGTCTTTTATGGCTGTTTTTCTCATCGGGATTTGTAACGCAGAAGACAAGGAGATAGTCTGCAATGCAACCGTTTGTGATAAACATCTTTGAGCCATTTATAATGTATTTATCACCCTTTTTTTCAGCCCTTGTTTTGATACCTGCTGCGTCACTGCCTGCATCTGGCTCTGTTATGCCAAAGCCCATTATAGCATCACCTCTAACCAGCGGGGGCAGATACTTCTTTTTTATCTCCTCTGAACCAAAGGCCTGGATCATCTCTGACCCAAACGTGGTAGATAAAACTGCCTGACCACAGCCAGGGTCTACCCTCCAGAACTCCTCTGCAATGAGAGAATGCTCAAGAAATCCAAGCCCGTGTCCACCGTATTCCTCTTTTATAAATGTCCCTACAAAACCGTTTTCACATGCCTTTTTCCATATAGAGAGGTCAAATTCCTCTTTTTCATCAAATTCCTTTGCCCTGTCCTTAAACTCCCCTTCTGCAAATTCACGGGCCGCCTGTCTTATATCCCTCTGTTCCTGAGAAAGTTCCATCATGGCTCCTTTCGTTTTTATATTTTTTACATATTTCTCAAGGTTAAAGTTTGTTCTTAAAATCAAAAGCAATCATGATGCCAGACCATCTAAATACTGCAACCCCTTGGTATTATATTAGATTCACATATTTATTGCAATCCTCACTATGTCTTTTTTTGCTACATATGTTTCCATAAGATACAGGCATGTATTAATCAGAAACATCATTTTTTGGTTCTTTAAGAACATGGACACCCTTAAAAAAAGATCGCCTGCTATGAGTAATGCAGCATCTTGCATGAGGGCTATGCCTGGGAGATTGACTAACAAGCCATCCAAAAAATATCATTTTGTCGACATAATGAATACACGGGATTCAGGTCTTCTCCATGTTCCTATAAGGCTATTTGAAAAAAAGAGGACTATTTTGTAAAGACCGTTGCCATTGGTTAAGGGCAGGCATTGATAATGGGTAGAAAAGGTGGGGCAGATGTATTACTTGTGCATTCACTTCAAGATAAGGAAGCATTCATAGTTAAATGCTATGGAATAGGTATATTTTGCCCTTGAGTCTCTTTATTTCAATAAAGAAGATATTGAGACTTGCATATATAAAGGCGATAAGCCAAACGTATGAAATAAGAAAAAACAGCAATATTTATATCAAAGGGACATCCTTTGGCTGTGTCCCAATCGAGAAAAGTTTAGCATTGGCTTCTTTGAAGTAAAAGGTGACAAATACTTCATCATCTGCACCTTTAGGATATATCTTCAATAGCTGAGGGGCCTCTTCAAATACCTGCGCCTTTGCCTCTTTAGATTCATCAAACTCAACGGTTCCTCTTACCCTGAGCCAGGTCATGCCGTCTTTACCTACTGCAGATAATTCGGTTACAGGATTATCTTTTAGATTTTTATAGACCTCTTTGTTTTTGTTGGTGCAGAGGTATAACCTGTTATCTCTTTTCATCACAAAGCCAAATGGTCTCACCCTGGGTTTCCCTTTATCTACTGTGGCTATGTGGAATATGTTGGCTTTTAAAAAATCATAAGCTGTCTCCATTTGATAAACCTCCTGATTATATTCAGGCTTTTCCCTTGAATATACCCACTCCATTCTAATACTTTAAGTGTATGATGGGGTAAGGTGGCGCCTTGTTTAAGTTTATTTACCATAACCAGTAATATATAGTCACTACTGTCCGATTAATTTTCACCTGCAAACCACAATGTATCATAAATACAGTATGTTATGAACAAAAATATTTTTTGATTTGAATTTTTTCAGTATTTATAATAGCCATCCTGCTTAAAATATGAGAACAAATCCTCGGTTTTAAATTACTTTTCATTACCAGTTCACAACTTTGCCCATATAAAAGCTAGAGGTTTAACAGAAAAAATTCTCGACAATGTCCTCCTCGGAAAATTAACTTGAAAACTCTTTAATTCCATATTAAAATCTCCAAAAATTGGTCTCTATAATTGGAAAAATATAAATTTGTTTTCTTGTTTCTCAATTTAATGGCTTATGCTTTTATGCATATCATAGCTATATGAAATAATTAAATGCGCCCATAGCTCAACTGGACAGAGCGTTGGACTACGAATCCAAAGGTTGCAGGTTCGAATCCTGCTGGGCGCATATTTTTTATTAAGGAATGAAATAGATGAACCTCATACAGGCACTTATATTCGGAATAGTAGAAGGGATAACAGAATTTCTGCCCATATCATCTACCGGACATCTTATGCTCACAGCCCGTGTCATGGGATTAACTCAAACAGAATTTCTAAAAACCTTTGAGATTGTTATCCAATTCGGTGCAATCCTCTCGGTGATTGTCCTCTACTGGAGGTCCATACTCTTAAATCTCAATATCCTCAAAAGGGTGATTATTGCCTTTATCCCAACAGCAGTCCTCGGCCTTGTCTTTTATAAGATTATCAAGCAGTTTCTCATGAAAAGCGAACAGGTTGTCCTCTGGTCCATGTTTATCGGCGGTATATGCCTTATTGTTTTTGAGTTCATCCATAGAGAGAAGGATGATGCCATAGAGGATATAGGGTTAATCCCTTATGGCACGCTCCTGATTATAGGCCTTTTCCAGTCTATTGCCATGGTCCCTGGCGTCTCCCGTTCTGCTGCCACCATTATTGGCGGTTTGATACTCGGTCTTAGGAGAAAGACGATTGTTGAATTCTCTTTCCTCCTTGCCATTCCCACCATGCTTGCAGCAACCACATTAGACCTATATAAAAATATAGGCCAATTTTCCATCTCACAGATAAATTTTCTATCGGCAGGCTTCGTATTCTCTTTTATATTCGCCCTTTTAAGTGTAAAATTTCTCTTGAATTTTATAAAGCAACACACATTTATAAGCTTCGGTGTCTACAGGATAATCCTTGCCCTGGTATTCTGGTTTTTAGTAAAATAGAAAGCCTTGCATGCTGTGCAAAGATTCTAAAATATGATAATAAGGGTAAATTAAATGGATACCAGATTGCTTGCCTCAATCATCGATTTGCTCCCTGATGCAACCTTTGCAATAGATAAAGATGGTAAAGTGATTGCCTGGAACAGGGCTATAGAGATAATGACAGGGGTAAAAAGAGGGGAGGTGCTCAATAAAGGAGATTATATATACGCCATACCATTCTATGGTGTTCGAAGGCCCATCCTTATAGACCTTGTTTTTAAAAGAGATACGGAGGCTGAAACCTCCTATGATTATGTGAAAAAAAATAAAACAGCAATATATGCAGAGACCTTTGTCCCTATTTTAAATGAAGGAAAGGGCGCCTACCTTTGGGGGACTGCTGCCCCCATCAAAGACGAAAATAATAATTATGAAGGGGCAATAGAATCAATAAGAGATATTACATCGATAAAAGAGGCAAGGGATGCCCTCAAGGCGAGTGAGGAAAAATACCGCTCCATATTCGATGCTGTTAATGATGCCATTATTATATATGATACAGAGACAAATACTATCCTTGATGTGAACAAAAGTATGTGTGAGATGTTCGGGTATACATATGAGAAAGTCCTTAAGACACACCTAATAGACTTAATCACCGACATATCAAGCGAAGAAGAGCAGGATAGTATAAACAACTTCTTTGGTGCTATTGCAAAAGGCCCTGCCCAGTTCCAATGGAAGGCAAAAAATAAAAAAAATCAAAAATTCTGGATTGAGGTTCATATACATTCTGCCTTGATAGGAAAGGACGAACGTATATTAATTACAATAAGGGACATTAATAATCGTAAACAAATAGAACAGCTTATGGATCAAGAGCGGCAAAAATTTTTCACCCTTATTGAAGAAGCGCCTTTCGGTATAGTGCTTTTTGATAGAAAAGGAAAATATATCTATTTAAATGCAAAATTTAAAGAAATCTTTGGATATGATTTAAGCGATATACCCGATGGAAGGACATGGTTCAGAAAAGCTTACCCCGATCCCATATATAGACATAATGTGATAAGGACATGGTTAAACGACGTGGAGAGATTCAGGCAGGACCCTTCTATAAAGGAAAGTAGACAATGGATATATACCGTAACCTGCAAAGACCATAAACAAAAGATAATAAGTTTTATTGTAGTCTCACTACCTACAGGCGATTATCTCCTGACCCTTGAGGACATAACAGAACAAAAAAAGGCAGAGGAGGAACTGCAAAGGAAAAAGGCAGAACTAGACATAAAATCAGCGAACCTGGAGGAGGTCAATGCTGCCCTAAAGATTTTACTCAGGGAGAGGGAAAATGATAAAAGGGAACTCGAAGAAAGGATATTATCCAATGTAAAAGAATTGGTTATCCCATATATCGAAAAACTCAAGAGGTGCAGGTTAGATCCTAATCACATGACATATGTAGATATTATAGAAACAAACCTAAACGATATAATCTCACCGTTTCTACAGAAAATGGGTCTAAAATATGCCCGACTTACACCAACAGAATTAGAGGTGGCCAACCTCATCAAAAATGGCAAGAGGACTAAGGAGATAAGCGAGATATTACACATATCCACAGGTGCAATAAATTTTCATAGAAATAACATCAGAAAAAAATTAGGCCTTAATAAGGAGAAAATAAACCTGAGGTCTTACCTGCTCTCAATAAAATAGAGACCAAAGGGTCTCTAACTCTGGGGCATTACATTGAGACCCATTGGGGTTTATTACTGGAAAAGTTCGAAATATAAGTTTTTTACTTATATTATCCATTTATTAATCTTATATAAAATCCCCTACTTAAATCTTTACAATGAAAAAGAATAGTGATTAGCATATTATCCAAATTGAAAGTTTTGAAAAAGGTCTCATATTCAGGGGCACATTTTTGAGACCCCTTTTGATAAGTAGTTGTATTCATTAGAATATAGAAATTCATATACGATGAAATTTAAATTTTTTTACAATGTTTTGCAAAGGTTTTAAAATTTTTTATATAAAGGAACATTAAAATTATGCTTTACCAGCATGCTTCAGTTATTACAGATTCAATAGATGATGACCCCTTTGAAAGCCATACAGACAAAATAGCAGAGAATCCTGAGATTACTGATTGCGCATCAGAGATTAAGATCTATAAGCTGAGGCATGTGGAAGAGGAGCTTAGAAGAGCAGAGGAAAAGTATAGAAATATATTCAATTATGCAGTTGAGGGCATTTTTCAGACAACGCCTGATGGTTATTTTATAAGTGCCAATCCTGCTTTAGCCGATATATTCGGATACAATTCCCCGGAAGAAATGATGGAGAACATTAACAACATAGACACGCAACTTTATGTTGACCCAGAATATAGGGCAAAATTTACAAGTCTTTTGAGAGAGAATAACACCACACAGCAGTTTACAACCCAATGTTATAGAAAAGATGGAAGCATAATCTGGGTTTCAATTAGTGCCCGGGCAGTGCGGGATGAAGAAGGTAATATGTTGTATTATGAAGGTTTTCTTCAGGATGTAACAGGCCAAAAAAAGGCAGAAGAAGAAAAGGAAAGGCTTATCCAGGCACTGCAGGAGGCGCTTTCTCAGGTTAAAACCTTACATGGTTTGCTCCCTATATGTGCATCATGTAAGAAGATTAAAAACGATAAGGGGTATTGGGAACAGATAGAGGTTTACATAAGGGAACACTCGGAGGCAGATTTCTCTCATGGTATATGCCCGGAGTGTGCAGAAAAATTATACCCTGAGTATTACAAAAAGAGATTTAGATGAAAGAACTTTTGTTAAAGAACATGGAACTCCTTGAAGACTTATCTAATCTGAAAAAAAAGGTTAATCGTCTTGAAGAAGCAGAAACCACTAAACTTCGGGCAATCTTAGACAATCTGCCGTTCGGCATAGCCCTCATAGATGAGGATGGTAATTTTACATACATAAATCCAAAATTCAAAGATATGTTTGGATATGAGTTAAGAGATATACCGAATGGCAGGACATGGTTTAGAAAGGCATACCCAAATGATACTTACAGACACAATGTGATTGCAACATGGAAGGAAGACTTGGAGGTGTTTAAGGAAAATCATGTGACCGGTGAACGTAAAAGCTGGACATTCACCGTGACCTGCAAGGACGGAGACAAAAAGATCATAAATTTTATACCTGTTATGCTTGTAACAGGAGAACATCTTTTAACATGCGAGGATGTAACAGAAAAGACTAACCTTGAAACTCAACTCCGGCAGGCGCAGAAGGCAGAGGCCATAGGTACCCTTGCGGGTGGTATAGCCCACGACTTTAACAATATACTTACTGCCCTTATGGGCTATGCTACACTCCTAAAGGATAAGATGGATAAACAAAATCCCCTACAGAGATATGTTGATCTTATTCTCTCTGCCTCTCAGAAGGCCACTGACCTAACAAGAGGCCTTCTTGCCTTCAGCAGAAAGCAACCCTTAAACCTTACCCCGCTTAATGTAAACTCTGCAATTAAGGAAACCAAAAAACTGCTCAAGAGAATCCTGACCGAAGATATTGAGTTCAGTGTATCATTAACAAAAGATGATGCAGTGGTCATGGCAGACAGGTCTCAGATAGACCAGATTCTCTTCAATCTTGTCACCAATGCAAGGGATGCCATGCCCAATGGAGGAGAGCTCTCCATAAAAACAAGCATTACAGTATTAGATAATAATTTTGCGGAAAAACACGGATTTGGAAAATCATGTAGATACGTATTGATAAGTATCTCTGATACAGGGATTGGCATGGATGAAGAGACCAAAGAAAAGATATTCGACCCGTTCTTTACAACAAAGGAGGTAGGAAAGGGGACTGGGCTTGGTCTTGCCACTGTATATGCTATTGTTAAAAAACATAATGGATATATAACAGTGGACAGCAAGCCTAACAAAGGGACTACCTTTAATATCTATCTACCTTCAATAGATGTAATTGTTGAAAACAAGGAGGGGACAATTAAAACCCCTATGAAAGGGCAGGAGACAATTCTTGTTGCTGAGGATAATTATGAGGTCAGATGCCTTATCCGTGAAATACTTGAACAATCAGGTTATAGGGCTATAGAAGCAATAGACGGAGAAGACGCTATTGATAAATTCAAGAAAAATAACGATGTAAAGCTTGTCATAATAGATTCGGTTATGCCGAAAAAGAACGGTCACAAGGTTTACGAGGAAATAAAAAAGATAAGGCCTCATATAAAGACACTTTTTATTAGTGGGCACACAAAGGATGTGATCTTAAAAAAGGGTATAGAGAGCAGAAAGTTTAACTTTATTGCTAAGCCCCTCAAAGTCAATGATTTTCTAGTTAAAGTCAGGGAGGTGCTTGATGGCTCTTTGTAGAAAAAACCCTATAATTTAAAAAAACAATTACCAAGATAGGGGGTTTTATGCGTTTAGACAATTAATGAGCAATACAGTAGAACCTCCACCACCTATTGTCTCCGGTATATCATCGGAATTCATAGAGGGTATAGGACGCCTAAACGACAGGCTCTTTATACTCCTAAATCTGAATAGACTGTTTGGGGAACAGGATAAGGAGATACTAAAAGAGGTTGCATAGGTCACAATAGCGCTTAAAGTCAATGTAAAAGAGATTTACCCAGGAATTTGAAGGCTTTTTCAGGGGTCTCAAATAGATACAATTCCACAATGACATATTTTATCTTATTTGATAAAATCATCTTAGGATGAGGGGGATAAAAAAGAAAGATCTATCTTCAAAAGATTTTTCAATCTCACCAGAAAAAAAGTCAGAGATAATAGAAGTTGCCTATATACCTGAACATATAATCAGTCTCATGCAGGCTATTTCAGGAGGCGAACCCGGTATTATTGATGACTTTCTCTTTTTTGTAAAGGACAACTGGATTATGTTTATAGGCTACCCCCTTTCCGGTCACTTTCAAAAACCAAAACAGATAACAGAGAATACAGAGGTGCTTATAGATATCTATGACCCTGAATACATATGGGTTATTGCACACGAGATACCTTCAGAACTAAAAAAAAAGGCAGTAGAATTTCAAAAAGATTACTATTATACACTTTTAGTTGAGGACTTTAGGCCAAACAGGAGGCTTTTAAGGGAGGTTGAAAAGGCATCGGAAAGTCTCAAGATAAGAAAAGAAAGGGTGTTTTCCTCAAAACACAGTGCATTAAGGGATGAATTTATAAGAACAAAGACACTCCACCCTATGGTTATATCCCTGTATAACTCTATGGAAGATTATTTTAGAGGCTCTGAGACTGCAATTCTTCTAAGTGCAGCCACAAAAGAAGATGAAATCACAGCATTCTACTGTCTTGATTGCGGTGCTCATAATTTTCTTGCCTATATCACAGGGTGTCATTCAAAAACCCATTATGTCCCCCATGCATCGGACTTGTTGTTTGTGGAGATGGTGGGGCTTGCAAGACAGATGGGTAAGACAGAGATTAATTTGGGATTGGGTGTAACAGATGGCCTGAGGAGGTTCAAGGAAAAATGGGGTGGTAGACCTACCATACCCTATGAGTTTATAGAGTGGAGAAGGGAACCTGACATAAAAAAGTCATTAAAAGCCCTTCAATCCATACTTTGAGGTGAACTATGGTCTGGCATCCATTCAGAAAAGAATTCAGGATGCTGTGGAGGATGGAAATCAACAAAAAGATAAGTTATCTTGCCGGATGCGCACACTTTTTCCCTGTAAGTTACAGGTCACACTTTAAAAGGATTATAAAGGATCTGGATGTGACGCTCTTTGAAGGACCCCTTGATGAAGGAAATATGGATGCAATCAGGGGATTAAGCATAGTCCATGGGGAAAATGACAATCTTTTGAATCTTATAGACAAAGACATAATAAGGGCGATAGAAAAGGAATTTACATCTTTCTACTATAAAGACAGCTTCAAAGACTACCTAAGTATCTTGAAACCTGATGGTCCTTCCCTGCTAAAAAGAGAGATAGAGGGGCTGTCGCCGTGGATGGCATTTTTCAGGATCTGGACCATATATCTGAGAAACAGGGGTTGGATATACTCTGTTGACCTTGATGCCCATGCTGTGGCAAGGGAGCTTAAAAAGAAAATATATTACCTGGAGACCATAGAAGAGCAGGTATCTGCCCTTGAGGCAATACCTGTTGAAAGGATAATCAGATTCATATCCTTTTTTGACAGGTGGGAGGAGTTTGCAAAAAGACATGCCCTGTATTACAAAAGGGGTGAGCTGGATACGATGCTCAAGTCTATTATAGAATTTCCTACACGATATAAATCAATTATAGAGGATAGAGACCCTATCCTGTATAAACGCATGAGGCCTTATATGGAAGAAGGAAATGCAATAGCCTTTGTGGGGACTACGCACATAAATGGATTGCATACCATGTTCCAGAGGGATGGTTTTCATGTCTCAAGGGTATCATGATAGAGAAAGAAAAAGATAAAGGATACATCTATGATAATGCCTGTATACCAGAGCATATATACACATATGTCTGTGGTATCTCTGGGGCAGAGGCATTTCTTTCAAGGCCTTACATATACTATATCAGAGAAGGGCTTCTTATTTTTATAGGTTATCCCTTAAAGGAGGATTTTAAGCCAGGCAACCTGAAAGATATACTGGAGAAGGCAGTCTTCAAGACAGGGTGCAATAGATTGAGGGTGATTCTACCTTCATACCCCATAAAAGGTTTAGACTACAGGCTTTTATCCAGTGATGAATACTATAGGTTGGATGTAGATGACATTACCATAAATCAAAAAAATATGAATATGGTGAACAGGGCGTCCAGGGATCTTTATATAGAGAGGACAAGGATATTTGATGTTGAACATAGACACATGGTTGAGCTATTTCTTCAGGATAAACCATTAGATGAAGGCACGAGCTGGATAATCAACAACATGGATGCCTATATAAGAAACTCAGATACTGCATGGATAGTAAATGCAAGGGACAGAAAGGACAGGCTTGTAGCCTTTGATGTGATAGATATATTTTCAAGGGACTATATATTTTACATGTTCAATATAAGGACAAAGACCCTCCATGTGCCCGGTGCATCAGACCTCCTCTTTTATGAGATAATAAAGATGGCAAAGGATACACATAAAAAATACGTAAATCTCGGGCTCGGGATAAACAAAGGGGTAATGTTTTTCAAAAAAAAATGGGGTGGAAGGCCTTTTCTTTCCTATTTTCTCGTGGAAGGCGAACCAGATACAAAGGCAAAGATTTTATCTTTGATGGACAAGATTCTGTAAATGCATTGATTAGAGATACATTAAACTATAACCCTTTCAATTTATGAAATTTGCACCCCTTCTCACATGTTTATTGATAAGAGACCTTTAGGTCTTCTGCCTTAAAACCGGCAATTATTTCACCTATAGTCTCCTTGGTGGGTATTTTTCCCACTGGATGGAGTTCAACCATTATCTCGTGGAGATTGCTTAAGGCAATTTGAGTCCCGTCAACAAATCTTACAGTCTTCCTACTAACTGTCAGTGCGTTGGGGTCCACTCAGGTAACTCAACCTGCTACTTAAATAAGGATATATCACAACTTCTGTCTTTTAATTTTTTCATCCACCTAAACATAAAAAATTTTATATTTAGAGATAAATTTTTATAGATTTATTCTTGACACAAATGAAAGTCAACAATATAATATATAAAAATATTTTTATATGTTATTGAAAGAGGCATATCAATGGATGAATTAACCAGCCTATTTAAGGCACTATCCGATGAAACGAGATTGAGGATACTAAAACTACTTGAATCAGGTGATTTATGTGTCTGCGATTTTGTTGCTGCGATGGATATGGTACAGCCAAGGGTATCCTTTCATTTAAATGTCTTAAAAAAGGCAAACCTTGTAAAGGACAGAAAAGAAGGAAAATGGATGCACTATAGCATAGATGATTCAGATATGTTCAAGAGATTTCTTATCCTGTCTGTTTTAGAACGTATCCCTGATGAGCAAATAAAAGATGATAAAAAAAGGCTGGATGAGTTTTTGAAGAAAAAGGCTGAAGGGGCACTCCCTGATAATATGGTGTGCAATTCCTGCAGGGCAAAAATGAATAATTTAAGGAGTAAATCATGAAAGATCGGTATAAGTTTATTATCCTTGTAGCTGCCTTTATTGGTGCCTATTTTATACCTTTCGAGAGCATAAAAGTCCAGAAGGCAATCCTTGAAGCCTTTTATATGATTCAGGACTATGCCCAGAAGCACGTGCTATTATGTCTTGTCCCGGCATTCTTCATAGCAGGTGCAATATCTGTCTTTGTATCACAGGCAGCGGTGATGAAATATCTTGGACCTGCTGCAAATAAACTACTTTCCTATTCTGTGGCCTCTGTCTCAGGCACCATCCTTGCCGTCTGTTCCTGCACTGTCCTTCCACTTTTTGCAGGTATCTACAGGATGGGAGCAGGCGTAGGGCCTGCAACGGCATTTCTCTATTCAGGTCCTGCCATAAACGTCCTTGCCATTGTGCTCTCAGCAAAGGTCTTGGGATGGAAGATAGGTCTTGCAAGGGCAATAGGTGCAGTAGGTTTTGCCTACATTATAGGGATACTTATGGCAGTTACATTCAAAGAAGAAGAGAAAAAGAAACAGGCAATGGTTATGCCATCAACGGATGAACCAAAGAGAAAACTCTATCAGGAGATAATATATATGGCATCCATGATAGGTGTCCTCGTCTTTGCAAACTGGGGTAAACCCATGGAGGCTTCAGGCATATGGTATGCCATCTATTCTGCCAAATGGTATTTAACAGGTCTATTCGGGGTCATCTTTGGTCTTGCCATCTGGAGATGGTTTGAAGCAAAGCCTTTACCTATAATAGTCACAGGCATTGCCGTTATTATCGCCTCTATTTTCTTCCATAGCTGGCCCCTGATACCGTTTTCTGTTGCCATTGCAGGCACAATCTGGATTACAAAGGTATCATCCGATGAGACGAAAAACTGGATAGATGCCACATGGACATACACCCTCATGATAGCACCCCTTCTTTTAGGTGGCGTGCTCGTTGCAGGGTTTCTACTCGGCATGCCAGGAACGGATAATGGCATCATCCCCTCACGTTGGGTTCATGCACTCGTAGGTGGTAATGGCTTTTTTGCCAATCTTTTTGCCTCTATCGTCGGTGCATTTATGTATTTTGCCACGTTGACTGAGGTGCCCATTGTTCAGGGGCTTTTGGGCTCTGGTATGGGTCAGGGTCCTGCCCTTGCACTTCTTCTTGCAGGTCCTGCCCTTTCTCTACCCAGTATGCTTGTTATAAGGACAATACTTGGGACGAAGAAAACGATAGTTTTCATCATATATGTGGTATTACTTTCTACATTTGCAGGGATGCTCTTTGGATGGATAACAGGATAACAGCAGCTCAAAGTTCGACGTTCAATGTTAAGGGTTAATCTCAAAAAAACATTGAACTTAGAACTTTGAACATAGAACATAAAAAACAGGAGGTATAATTATGAAGATTCAAATTCTTGGTACAGGATGTCCTAAATGCATAAAGCTTACAGAAAATGCAGAGAAGGCAGCAAGGGAGTTAGGGGTTGATTTCGAGATTGAAAAGATAACGGATATCAATAAAATCATGGACTTGGGTGTGATGATGACGCCAGGCATTGCCATAGATGGTGAGGTAAAAAGTGTGGGTAAGGTGCTATCGCCAGAAGAGATAAAGAAAATCATCTCTAAATAAAACAGAAGGAGGTAAGCCATGACAGATGATAAAAATAACTGCTGTGAGACAAATACCCAGGATACATGTTGTAGCGGCGAAGGGGTCAAGACACTGATTCTTGCCTGTTCAGGCGGCTCGAATGTGGGTCAGATTTCTAATCAAATTATGATTGAGCTTGACAGAAGCGGGATAGGCAATGCCTACTGCCTTGCAGGCATAGGTGCAGCCATGTCAGGTTTTATAGAAAGTGCTAAGGCAGCAAGGACGATCCTCATCGATGGTTGCCCTGTGGCATGCGGGAGAAAAGTATTTGAAAAATATGGAATTGAACCATCTGATTATTTTATAGTTACCGAACTTGGCATCAAAAAGACCCATGATTTTTCAAAGCTAAAAGAAGAAACGGATAAGGCTTTAAATGCATTAAAAACAAAGATATAATTGAAAGGGGTCATTTATGGAGGGTAAAAATGGATAAAAAAAGGGTCCTGTTTGTCTGTGTCCACAATAGTGCTCGAAGCCAGATGGCAGAGGCTCTGCTCAATCATCTTGCCGGGGATAGATTCGAGGCAGAAAGCGCCGGTCTTGAACCAGGGGTTTTAAACCCCCTTGCCGTCTCTGTTATGAAAGAAATAGGCATAGACATCTCACAGAATAAGACAAAAAGTGTCTTTGACCTCTTCAAGAGAGGTGAATTATTCTCCTATGTGATAACCGTCTGTGATGCGGCAAGCGCTGAGGCCTGCCCCATCTTTCCTGGGCTTCTTTCAAAGACTATTCACTGGAGCTTTGAAGACCCATATTCCTTTACAGGAACTTTAGAAGAAAAACTCGAAAAAACACGGCGGGTCAGAGATGCGATAAAAGAAAAGATTGAAGAATGGTTGAAGGAACTCAAGACTTGAACATAAATAAGATGAGCAAAACAATAAGTTTTGTTCAATCAAGGCGATACCTAATCACCATTATCCTCGCCTTGATTGCCATCGGGATTGAATATTTTTATACCATCTGCGAGACAGCCTGTTCATATCTTAAGGGTGATGTCTTTGGTATTGAACTGCAATATATAGGCATTGGCTATATGGCAGCCATCATTTTGCTTGCCATTTTGAAAAAAGATACACTTTTACTTATTTTACTATCTGCTGGGGTAGGCATAGAGGTATATCTTGTTGGATTTCAGATATGGCATAATACCTACTGTTCTTACTGCCTGGCATTTGGAGGTTTGCTTATGTTGCAATTTTTTGTAAATCTAAACTGGAAAAAGAAAAAACTGATTGCGTTGTGCATGATTTTTGCCCTCATTTTATTCTCTTTTGTGTTTAAGGGTACTGCTACACCGGTGTATGCAGAAGAGATGCCCTTATCCACCTTTGGTAGCGGAAAGGTGGTTGTGCGACTTTATACAGACTATTTCTGCCCGCCATGCAAAAAGATGGAACCGTCTATCGAACCTGTTATAGTCGATCTCATTAAAAACAATATTATTACCTTTACTTTTATAGACACGCCTTTTTATAGGGCATCCTCTCTATATGCCAGATACTTCTTGTATGGCCTCAATGAAAAGAAGAGCTTAGAGCGTGCCCTGACAATAAGAAATGCCCTTATCGAGGCCTCTGACCAGAAGATAGATAAAGCTGAGAAATTGGAGGCATATCTAAATTCAAAGGAGATAAAAATAAAACCATATGATACAAGACCCACATTCGAGTTGTTTGGCAAACTTTTAAAAGCAGATAAAATAAATGCAACACCATCATGCGTAATCGAAAAAGACGGTAAAAAAGAGACCTTTGTGGGTGGGGTGGATATTATAAATGCTCTTCAGAGACTGAAAAAATGATAAGGAGAAACCAATGAGAAGGCTTATTATATATAATTATCATTTTTTTCGAGCATTATTATTTATCCCTACTCTACAACCTTTAAGGTCAGACCAATGGCAAGTAAAAAACACATGAATAAAGCAACAAATAGAATTGGTTTTTATTTTATGAAAAAAACATACCTGAATAAATATATCGATATGAGACATGCTGCGTTAGTTATACTGGTACTTATTTGTGTACTGATATTTTCCTTTACAGAACTTGTCCAAAAGTACCTTAACTGGAATGAACGTTCTAAGGGTGTCCTTTTGGTAAAAAGGATTTGTGGAGTATTTGTTATTTTGGGTGGCTTTTATATGGTTTTCATTACTTTATAATTAAAAAAAGGAGACTCATATTATGGTGATTAAAATCGATTGTTATCTTTCTCTCGGTTGCCCCTCTGAAGAGGCTTTGAGAAAAAATATCAGAGATGCCTTAGAAGAAGAGAATGTCCGGGCCGATGTAAACATATCGAGAATAGACGATATAAAGGCATCTCTTCTTGGCATAAAAGGCTCACCATCGGTTTATATAAATGGAAAAGAACTCCAGCCACAGGACATCCAGGGTTTTTCATGAAGGATGTTCGTAGATGAGTCGGGTAGACTTACAAGTGTTCCATCTGTTGGTATATTGAAAGAGGCAATAAGAAAGGAAAGGGAGAGAGACGATGGGTAAAATTAGAATCGAGCTTTTTCGCTATGAAAAGGAAGGTACAACCTGTTGTCGATGCGGGGATAGCACAGAGGTGGTCAGAAGGGTTGTTGAAGAACTCAAATCAAGTGGCATTGATATAGAATTAGAGGAGATTATAGTTGGAGAAGATAAGATAGATATCTCAAATACCATCAAGATAAACGGCAGGGATATCATGGATATAGTGGGAGAAAAAATGAGAATCCTTACAAACTGCCCGTCATGTTCTGATTTGATAGGTAGGAATACTGATTGCAATTCATATATCTACAAGGGAAAGATTTATGACAGCCTCCCGGAAACCATGTTAAAAGAAGCCATATACAAAGAGGTCTATAAATGAATTTAGATGGAGAAAAAAGACTTGGCATCACCTTTTTTGTAACCATCCTTATACTGGCAGGTGAGCTTATTGGCGGATATATAAGTAAAAGTCTTGCACTAATGAGTGATGCAGGTCACATGGTCACAGATGTCCTTGCTATAGGCATTGGGTTTGTGGCAGCCCGTATCAGCAGAAGACCTTCTGACAAAAGAGCGACTCTCGGATATCAGCGGGTAGGGCTCCTTGCCGCTCTCGTTAACGGATTAAGCCTTCTTGTCATAGCTGTCTTAATCTTTTATGAATCCTACACAAGGCTCATCTCACCGCCTGTAATTGATTTATCTGTTATGCTCGGTATCGCCATCTTCGGTCTTATAGGAAACCTCGTAATGGCCTTCATACTCGGTCACAGCCATGAAGACCTTAACATCAAAAGCGTCTGGCTTCATGTCCTCGGTGATACCCTATCTTCTATCGGGGTTATTATATCAGGTATAATCATCTATTTTACAAAATGGGTATATGCAGACCCCATTGCAAGCGTATTAATAGGCTGCATTATAATGTGGGGAGGCGTAAGGCTTGTGCGCGACACCATCTCTATATTTCTTAATTTGACACCAAAGGGATTTGATGTAGAGGCGCTTGTAAAAAAGATTACTGATATGCCTGATGTTATAGGTGTCCATCATGTCCATCTCTTGCCTGTGGCGCATAACAACACTGCCTTTACTGCCCATATACTTGTCAACGACCAGACCTTAAGCGAGGTTGAGGCAACTAAGAAAAGGATCGAGGAAATCTTGAAAGAATTTGGGATTAACCACAGTACCCTTCAGATTGAATCAAGCGCCACAACCTGTGACAACGATCTCTATTGTCAGGTGGCTCAAGAAAAGAGCATAAACGGGCACCATCATTAAGGCAAAGACCAAAAAGATGGCGATAAAAGCAATGTTTGAGATGAGAAAACCCCTGATACTTAAACAGCAGCTACAATTAAAGACCTTGATACTGCACATCCCCAAAATTATATTGAAAACATAAGATATTTACAGATAATATCAACAATATTATACCTCAATACAAAAAGGTGTCTTATGTCAGATAAATTACAGCCTATAGCTTTGCCGTTTATATAATAGGGACCAGGAAGAACAATCCAGCCTTTCTGGATAAGATAAACACTATAATAGACGAAAGACCCATAGAGAGGGTATTGAAACAGAGGTATAAAAATTTAACAAGTACAGATGGAAGACCTAATAAATAGGTTGTAAAGGGAAAAATCTTGGGTAATAGGGTCATGCAAAAGGTCTCATGTTGGACTAAAATAATTGAAAAACAACATAAAAAGTGATAGAAGTAAGCTCATGCCTGCCATAGCAGGGTTTTATATTAAAAATTAAAAGCAGGAGGGTCTTATGAAGGCTGTGGTGCTGTTCGGTAGCCCAAGAAAAGAAGGCAACACCATTCAACTTGTCAATGCCTTTTCTGATGTCCTGAAGAAGAAAGGGATAAATGTAAGGATGCTCTATCTCAATGACATGAATATAAGACCTTGCCAGGGCTGCTATATCTGCCTGCCGGCAGGGGTATGCAAGATAAACGACGATATGAAGGACATAAGAAAATACATAGAAGAATCAGACTTGATTGTGTATGCGAGCCCTGTTTATTGGTTTGGTGTATCAGCCCAGATGAAGCTTGCTATTGACAGGACCATTGCCTTTATGGACGAAAACTTTAATTCCCGCATATCAGGCAAAAAGGCTGTAACATTGTTGACCTGCGGCAGTGATGATGCCAATGTATGTGAACCATCTGTCTCAATGTTCAGGATGATATTCGACCTCCAGAAGGTTACCTATGCTGGCAGGATTGAGGCTACCTCCTGCCCTACAGAGGGGGGTCCTATAAAAATGGAATTCATTGAAAACACAAAAAAGCTTGCAGAATCTCTAATTTGAATCTCAAGGGACAGCTTTATTTCACCACAAAGAAGGTAGGTAAGGCCATCTGGGACTATAAGATGCTAAAGGATGGCGATAAGGTCTTGATCGCTGTGTCTGGCGGTAAAGACAGCCTTACCCTTCTTAGGATAATGAAGGAGAGGCTTAATTTCGTCCCTATAAGATATGAGATTACAGCGTGTTTTGTTGATATGGGATTCCCTTGGGTGGATAAAGAGGGTTTGATTAACCACTTCCAGGGAGAGTCCATACCTTATATAATCACCCCTGCGCCAGATGAATGGTGGAAGGACAACAAAGACTTTGATTGTTTCTGGTGTAGCTGGAACAGGAGAAAGGCACTGTTTAAAGAGGCACACAGACACGGCCATACAAAGCTCGCATTTGCCCACCACATGGATGATATTATAGAGACCATGCTCCTTAATCTTTTTTTTCAAGGTGAAATAGGGACAATGCAGCCCTATCAGGAGATGTTCAACGGTGAATTGTATATCATAAGGCCTATGGCCTATGTAGAGGAAAAAGAACTCACAAGGCTGTCAGAACTCCTCAATCTGCCTGTTGTTGCCAGCAGGTGTCCCCATAGTCAGACATCAAAGAGGAGGCTCGTAAAAGATATAATATCAGAGCTAAAGAAACACAACAGGAATGTAAAAAAGAATATATTTAGGAGCCTGCAAAGGATAAGACAGGATTATCTTTTATAAGAGCTTTTATAAAAAAAAGAATCTATCCACCAGCCTATCCTTGAAAAAAAACGTCTGTATTTGAGCCCTGCCTTCATTGTATCAAACATATCGTATCCAGAGAGCCTTTTATATGTCCTTAAAAATAGAGTCTTTTCTGCAATGCCCACATTTATCATCCCCTTTCTGTTCAACTTTTCTATATATCTGTTTAACCTCCAGAACATCCTCTCCATATCTTTTTTTGTAATATTCTTAATTTTGGCCTTGTCAAAATCAATAAGGATAGTATCCTGGAACTCAATTTTTAATCCCTTGGAATCATAGATGTGTGGTTTTTTTTTAACGAGTATGTTATCAAGATGGAGATCCGGGTGATATATACCTGATTTTTCGAGGTTCCAGAAGAGTAGGGCAATCTTTTTTGCCATTCTTAATCTATGACGTATGTCTGTCTTATTCAGGTATTCCGGGAGGTTTTCTGTTTCCTCTTCATATATAGTTAATAAGTAAAGTTTTTTTACTAAAAAATCCCTTTCCACAATAGCGCAGAAAGGTTCGGCAACAGGCATGTTTAAGCTATGGAGATAAGAGAGTATATTTATCTCATTTAATACCCTTTTGGCGCTGAAGAAAAAATCCCTTGTAAAGAATCTGAATAGGCCACCGTGGATATACTGCCGGCATGCAATCTTTTTGTCCTGAATATTGAATATCCTGATGCCCCCCCTACCTTTCTTCAGGATAAGAGGGGCGAGCTTAAACTCCTTTATGAGACCCTCAAGGTCTGTAACACCAGGATAGTAGAATATAGTAAGCCTGTCAATTTCTGTTTTTTTTAACCCCGACATGGGATATTTTATTTTTTATCCTTTTTTGCCTTTGCCTCCATCTCCTCTTCTGCCTCTTTTTCCATCTTTAAAAGCCTTGTATAATAGTCCGGGATCTCCTCAAGGTGGTCTGTGGCTATCTCAAGGGCAGTCATCTTGTCCTTTGCATGTTCAAGCTCCACATCAATTCCCATTAAGAGCTGCTGGAGGTCATATTTGGTTATGGGCTTTCCATCTGCCCTGCCGCCTTTAAGCCTTTCTTTAAAATTCTTAATATCTATGTTGTATTGTTTTTTTATAGCCTTCCTGTATTCCTCAAATTTTACTGGGTCTTCTTTGTCTGCTGAGACATGGGAAGTAATAAAAAATATAGTGGTCATGGCCAATACACATAAGATAAGAATTTTTTTCACGATAAATACCTCCTTTTTTACTCAAATACTTAGACCTTAGGGTCTGTTCATGGCTCTATGTTTAGGGTTCAAGACCCATCTTTTAAACCAGCTATCTCACCCTTACAACACTCTCTGATATCCAGCCCTCCTTGCCACCGTAAAGGGGAAATTTATACCATTTATTGCCTTTGCTGTCATGCCTTTCCTCTATAATCTTTATTATCTCCCCTTCAAAGATTACACCAATCCTCGCTGCATTTATATCAGGCGCGCCCCTGATATTTGCCCCCTGTGCAATAACAACCACCTCTTTTTGAGGCTCAGGCCTTGTCTCGGTCTTTGTCTCCTCTTGTTTCTGCGGCTTTGCCACAGGTTCCTGTTGCAATTCAGCTACTTTTTTTGGCAATTCTGTATTTGCTGCAATCGCAGGTGTTTCTTTTTTAATGTTCAGACCAAAGAAATAGTGGTAGCCTGCTGCCCCGGCTATTATGAGGAAGACGCAGAGCAAGACAAGAAAAAACGGCCTTACCTGAGTTGCTATTTCCCTGCTGAAGACTGTTGATTTTATCTCCCCCAATGAACTATGTTTATATTTTGAGTATTCTTTTTTTTCAGCGATCTTAGCCTCTTGGGGGCCGGTTTTTCTGGCATCTTCTGTCTTTATGTAAGGAAGACTTTCGCCCCCCCCTGACATGACATTTATTGCCTTTGCTGTCTCTTTAAAGCCTATCATACCTGCATGGTCTGTATATCCAATCAGGAGGGACAAGTCAGCAAGGGCAATTATTGTCCTTGGAGAACCCTTTGCAAATCTGTGGATCATCTCAAAGGCATCTTCTGAAAAGATACGCCTATCTCCCTTTAGACCTGCCTTTTTGAGTCTGAATTTTATCATCTCTTTTGTCTCATCCAGCTTTAAAGGAACTAAATAATAGCGGACAGGCAGCCTCTGCCAGAATTCAGGCAGTCTTTTTATCTCCTCCCAGAGAGGTTTCTGGCCAGAGAGTATAAATGTATGCAGATATTCGTTTTCATAATTCAGGTTTATAAGCACCCTCAACTCCTGTAGGACATCATGGCTTCCACAGAGCATCTGCCCTTCATCTACAATGATTATGGCCTTGCCACCCTGTTTTTTGACCTCGATTAAGGCGTCCTTGAGCATGATAATATTTTTCAGTTTATCATTATGAGGCGTAAATCCTGATATGGAACTGGCAATAAATGATATCATCTGAGGTGGGTCTAATGTTGGGTGGTCTACAAGGGCGTATTTGAACGATTGACCGTATTGATCCTTCATCTCCTCGATGAGCTTGAGTAGCATCGTTGTCTTTCCAAGCCCTGCATCTTCAGATACTACAAGAACGCCGCCCTTGTTGGTGTTGACGGCATATTTAAGCCTTTCAAGACACTCATAATACTGGCCTGCCATATACATCATCCGGCTGTCAGGGGCCATCAAAAATGGATGGGTTTCCAATCCCCAGTATTCTATATATGCATCTATCATGGCCTGCACTGTCTGCATGGTGTGTACCCTATCCTTATGGCATCTACCCTGCTTTTAAAGGTTATCCTGTTCTTATCAGAGATTTTTTTTACGAGGGGACATGAAGGCCTGTGTAATATATAGGTCCTTTTATTACCTATATATAAGGTTTCTGTATCTTTTTTCTTTTCCTGCCACAGACCCCTTTCTTCGTCCATTGCCTTTTGCTGGTAAGTGAGTAACAAATCCTTGTATTTGAGGTTAGGGGGCTTGATAAATGCCCTGGCATAGCCAAGCCTTACCAGTTCACCATTGACAAATGTCTTTTTTACAAACACATATGCAAGGAGCCTGCCATACTGGTCTTTTCTTTCTACATCGAATTCAAGGGTAACCTTTTTCAGAAAGACGAGTCTTTTGTTAAATCGTGCTGCCTCTTTTGCATAAAACTCAGGACCAGAGGTTTTTGTATGCAGTTCCGGTGCATCTACACCAATGTATCTAACAATCTCTCCTGTATCCAATTGGATTGTATCCCCATCTATTACCTTTGTTACAGTATATTCCTTATTTTCCTTACCAAAACAAGGGGATATGAATAGTACTGCAAAAACCAGAAATAAAAATAAAACCCTCTTCATAGAGCCAATTCTTACAGGATTATCTATCTATGTCAACTGTTTAATAAAAAATTCTTGCTTTATTCCATTTCCACCAGAAGGGCGTCGCCTTTTACAACCCAGTTTGAGCACCCCATTGCCGCAGGGAGAATAAATATTCCAAGGGGTATATCATACCACTGTTCCTGGATAAATATATTCTCTGCTGCATTGGCGTTCATCTGTTTAAGCTGGGCCTGGATAGATGGTATAAGTAGTTCTTTTGTTATAGTCTCGCCTTTATAGAATCCGCAACCACCTGGTTCAATGTAAAATGAATCCAATTTTTTAACCTTGCCCTTCTGGGCTGCCTCAACTACCTGTTGCTGTGTAAATTTGTCTGAATAGAAACCGTTTTGTGTTGCTGGACCACATGCTGAAATCGTAAATACAATAAGACAAATAATTACTGCATACTTAAGCATAGATAACCCTCCTTGAAAGTATTAAA
>ERZ795060.221-NODE-221-length-82498-cov-16.328287_pt1 | contig 82498 bp, 63 predicted proteins | sample MGYA00375144_ERZ795060 | MGnify/ENA primary metagenome ERZ795060 (study PRJEB30189, sample SAMN05720157) | activated sludge metagenome | isolation source: anaerobic digester from wastewater treatment plant | place: Japan | collected 2015-05-15 ...
TGAAAAATATAATTTTTTTACTCCAAAAGTTGCATTTATTAGTTGAATTTAGTAAGTATAAGATTTTGATTATTTTTGTGAAGATTATATCTTTAATGTAAAGATTTATCACTAACCTCAAAAATAAAATTATGAATACAATTTTTTCTTTAATTTTCAAAAAAGTTATTGAAATCAAAACGATTGAAAAAAACATCATTAGACACACTTTGTTAAAAAGATTATCAATAGTAATTTGCTTTAGTTCTTTAATGTATCTAAACATCATTAATTGTTTCTCTCAAGTTATTTCTGGTGGAGGAAGTCATTCACTTTTTCTTTGTAACAACGGAATACCAATGGCTTGTGGTTATAATGCTTACGGACAATTGGGAGATGGTACTATCATTGATAAAACCTCGGCAATTCAGGTAAGTTCTATATCTGGAATAATTTCAGTATCATCAGGTTATAATCAATCAGTATTTTTAAGAAATGATGGAACGGTTTGGGCTTGTGGTGAAAATATGTTTGGACAATTAGGTGATGGGACTACATCTGATAAACACACTCCTGTTCAAATTTCTTCTCTTTCCGGAATTATAACCATTTCAGCAGGAGGTTATTATTCTCTTTTCTTAAAAAATGACGGAACGGTTTGGGCTTGTGGTGATAATAATAATGGACAATTAGGTGATGGGACTACAAACAATAAATCAATACCTGTAAAAATTAACTCTCTATCTAATATCATTGCTATTTCAGCAGGTAAAGCATACATATCTAGTTATTCTCTTTTTTTAAAAAATGACGGAACTGTTTGGGCTTGTGGATTTAATGGTGATGGACAATTAGGCGATGGAACTACAACAAATAAATCTACTCCTGTTCAAATTCCTTCTCTTTCTGGAATTATAGCCATTTCAGCAGGAAGTCGTCATTCTCTTTTCTTAAAAAATGATGGTACGGTTTGGGCTTGTGGGTATAATTTTTATGGACAATTAGGTGATGGGACTACATCTGATAAATACACCCCTGTTCAAATTCCTTCTCTTTCTGGAATTATAGCCATTTCAGCAGGAGATAATTATTCTCTTTTCTTAAAAAATAACGGAACAGTTTGGGCTTGTGGAGATAATTATTATGGACAATTAAGCGATGGAACTACAACAAATAAATCTACTCCCGTTCAAATTCCTTCTCTTTCTGGAATTGTTGCCATTGCAGCAGGATACGACCATTCACTTTTCTTGAAAAATGATGGTACTGTTAAGGCTTGTGGCCTTAATATTTTTGGACAATTAGGTGATGGAACTACAAGTGATAAATCTACACCCGTTCAAGTTACTGGCTTATGTGCTGTAAATGTTGAAGAAAATTTATTTGAAAGTAATATCTCCTTATACCCCAATCCTTTTTCTACTCAAACAACTTTGAATTCTGATAAATATCTTAATAATGCTACCATCAATATCTACAACGCTTTTGGGCAAATAGTAAAACAAATTAATAACATTTCTGGGCAAACATTCACTTTATCCAATGACAACCTACCAGCGGGCTTTTATTTCCTAAACCTCATTGAAAATGATAGAATCATTAAAACTGAAAAATTAGTGGTGAGTGAGTAGGGAACAAATTACCGCCTTTGGAGTAAACTAGGCCATAACTACTGCCCACTTGGTCATTTTAAGTGTATGAATGATATTGATGTGAGTGGGATTGAATAAAAAATTTTTTGGAAATAAAAAATTTTGCTTATTTTTATGGCATAAAACTTATCACTAACCCTTAAAAACAAAAATTATGAAAACAACATTAACTTCACTTTTCAAAAAGGCAAAAGAAAGCGGAATGATTACTAAAAACCACATCAGCAAAACTTTGAAAATTATCCAATTAAAAAAACTTTCAGTTGCAATTTGTTTTAGCACTTTTACTATGCTAAACACTACTAACTATTACTCCCAAGTTATCGGCGGAGGACAAAGTCATTCCCTTTTTCTTTGCAATAATGGAATACCTATGGCTTGTGGGTATAATTATTATGGACAATTAGGTGATGGAACAACAACTGATAAATCTACTCCCATTCAAATTACTTCACTATCTGGAATTGTAGCCATTGCAGCAGGTGGTTATCATTCTCATTCTCTCTTTCTAAAAAATAACGGTACTGTGTGGGCGTGTGGAAAAAATAGTTCTGGACAATTAGGCGATGGAACAACAACTGATAAAAATACTCCTGTTCAGATTCCTTCGCTTTCCGGCATTATTGCCATTGCAGCAGGAGGTGACCATTCTCTCTTTCTAAGAAATGACGGTACTGTGTGGGCATGTGGAGATAATTCTTTTGGTCAATTAGGAGATGGGACAACAATTAATAAATCTACTCCTGTTCAGATTCCTTCTCTTTCTGGAATAGTTGCCATCGCCGCAGGATATGGTCATTCTCTTTTTCTAAGAAATGACGGTACTGTGTGGGCGTGTGGACTTAATGATTTGGGACAATTAGGTAATGGAACAGCAGTTGATCAATTTACTCCTGTTCAAATCCCTTCTCTTTCTGGAATTGATACCATTGCAGCAGGATTTGCTCATTCTCTTTTTCTAAAAAATAACGGTACTGTTTGGGCTTGCGGAAAGAATAGTTCTGGACAATTAGGTGATGGAACAACAACAATTAAATCTACTCCTGTTCAAATTCCTTCTATTTCTGGAATGGTTGCCATTGCAGCAGGAGAGGATCATTCTCTCTTTCTAAAAAATGACGGTACTGTGTGGGCTTGTGGAAATAATTTTTGGGGGCAATTAGGCGATGGAACAACAACTGACAGATCTACTCCCGTTCAGATTCCTTCTCTATCTGGAATTATTGCCATTTCAACAGGAGGTTTTCATTCTCTTTTTCTAAAAAATAACGGTACTGTTAGGGCTTGTGGGTTGAATAACTATGGACAATTAGGCGATGGAACAACAAATTATAAATCTACACCCGTTCAAGTAACTGGCTTGTGTGCTGTAAATGTTGAAGAAAATTTATTTGAAAGTAATATCTCCTTATACCCCAATCCTTTTTCTACTCAAACAACTTTGAATTCTGATAAATATCTTAATAATGCTACCATCAATATCTACAACGCTTTTGGGCAAATAGTAAAACAAATTAATAACATTTCTGGGCAAACATTCACTTTATCCAATGACAATCTACCAGCGGGCTTTTATTTCCTACACCTCATTGAAAACGACAAAATCATTAAAACTGAAAAGTTAGTGGTGAGTGAGTAGGGAACAAATTACCACCTTTAGAGTAAACTGGGCTACAACCATTTTCCACTTGGTCATTTTAAGTGTATTAAAGATATTGATGTGAGTGGGATTGAATAAAAATATTCAGGCAGAGTTCAAAGTAATTAAAGATACATTTCACGCAAAGCCGGCAAAGTTCAAAATTTCTTTGCGACCATTGCGAAATACTTTGAGTTCTTTGCATGAGAAATATACATACCTGAATATTAACAAAATTTTTTTGATAAAAAGATTTTGCTTATTTTTGTGGAAAAATATTAAGGTATGAAAAAATCATTTTTGTTTGTTGGATTATTTAATTTTTCATTATTATTAAATGCACAAACAAATACTAATGTTCGTTTTCAACAAGGTTATTACAAACCCAGCACTGGAACTTATGTTCAACCTCATTACAAAACGGTATCAAACAATACAAACCATGATAATTTTTCCACAAAGGGCAATATAAATCCATACACAAATCAAACTGGTTATCGTGCAAAAGATTATTCAAATGATGCATATAATTATGGAAAAGGACAAACAATTAATACAGGCCCTAAAGGAGGACAATATTATTACAATAACAACAATAACAAAATTTATGTTCCTAAAAGAAAATAACGATTCAATAATTTAATTAACAGAGATTTCTTTTTTTAAAATTATATTTCCCCATTCGTCAGTTCTTATAAGTTTTTTTGAAATAGATTTATACTCGTAGCGTAAATTTTTTCTTAAAGTGTCTCCAACAGAAACCAAACAAATATTACTTTTAATATTTCTTAATGATTCATTCCAATGAGTACCATGATGAGCTGCTATAATAACATCGTAAAATATATTTTTCTTTTCAATTAAGTCATCTATAACTATTTTGATTTCATCAGATTCTAAATCTCCTAAAAAAAGAATGTTATCTTCTTGACGAAAAGAGATACTTAATCTATTTGCAGCTCTTCTCAATGATTCGTTAACATTTTTAATTTTTTCGCTATTTTCTATTCTTTCTCTTATATTATCATTATCTATTTTAGAAATAATAGATTCAATTAATTCAATATTTAAATTATCTATATTTTTACTCTCTTCATAAATTAAGTCATAAATTTTTCTTAATAATTCACTCTCCTTTTTTGCCTCATTAAAATTTTCTATAGCAACACTAATTACTTTTTTAATATTATCATTATCTTTAAAACTTTCTGGTGGCCATAAAATTTCAAATTTACTTCCTCCTAAAAATATATAATCCCCTTTTGAAACTGGTTTAAATTTTATCTTATACAAATTATTTCTTAACACTTTCTTAAATATCATTAATTCAATTGGTTCTTCCATTAATAATGATAAGATATTAATTGAAAATAAACTATAAAGAAACTCTTGTGAACCTTCAAAAGAAGGCATTTTAGGATAGTAAAAATCAATTATACGATGTTGATGAAAGAAATAAGGATGAGGGTAATTTGATTTACAAATCTTTTTAAAGAAGCCATTATAATGATCTAAATGAAAATGAGACAACAAAAAAGTATCTTTAATGCAAGTAATTTTTGAGCGATCTATCTTTTTACCTCCAAAATCTACAAAAAGTTTTCTTTCACTTTTTTCAATTATTAAATTCAAACCATCCCCTACATCATTTAATAATAATCTATCCATTTTTAAGTTATTTTCCTTATTCTATTCATATGTGAGTTTATTACGGTCATTATTTGTATAATTGTATAAGTGCTTGAAAAATTCTTTTTTTTCTTTTTCATTTTTTGGAAAAGAAACTTTTTTAAGACCATTTATACTTCTAATTCCATTTAAAGCTTCAATCATTCCTTGTTCGTAATTTATATCTTTTGATAATTCAAGTGCTCTAAAAAAATTTTCATAAGCTAAATTCTTTTTGCCTTTCTTCTTGTAATAATTACCAATTTTATTGTAAGAGTCAATAACACCTTCTTTATACATTCCACAGTTGTTTATATATCCCTTATTTGCACTCTGTAATGCAAGATTGTAGAAATAGTACGAACTATCTATTTTACCAGTACTCATATATATATCGCCCAAATCATTCAATGCATCACACATAACTAAATAATAATTAACCTGCTCTGCATATTTTAAGGCAAGTATAGCTTGCTCTTTTGCTAATTTGTAATCTCTTTTTATTTCATAATAAGTTTCTAAGTTATTATATGCTTCTGCAATGCCTCTATAATATTCTATTTCTTTTGCTTTTGATAATGCTGCATTTGCAAAAGAATGTAAATCTTCTAAATTCCCCATTTCTCCTTGATAAAATGCTTTTGCATTATATGCATCAACCAATAATTCATTAAAATTTTCTTTCTTTAAAGTATTAATCAATTCGGAAATCGTATTTATTGTTTTTTCTCTTAATCCTTGAGTGAATTGTATATCACAAATTTTTATTTTAGATTTATAAAGAATATCTTTCATGCCCATTGATGATGAAATTTTGCTACTTTCTAAATAATTACTTATAGCATCATCATAATTTGCCTTTAAATCATAAATCAAAGCAATGTAAAAAAAACATTTACCCATTGTAATTCTATCAAATTTTGATTCTGCAATTTGTAATGATGATAATAATTTAGGTAATGCATCATCACATTGACCCATATTAAATAAAATTAACCCTCTCAGCAGATAAACCCTAGACAATATAACTTGAGCAACATCATAAGTATCCCCTATAAATTTAGCGATTATCTCAGCATCATCTAATAATTTTGAAGCATTCTGATAATCATTGTTTTTTATAGATATTTCAGCTTTACTAATATTTATAAAAGCTATAACAACAATACTATTTTTCTTACATATATCAAGCCCTTTTTGATAGTATTTTAACGCAGATGAATCATCACCCATTGCTAAATATACATTTCCTACTTTCATTGCACTATAAGAAAAGTCAGCACAATCATCTTGTTTAAAGAAATTTTCTGATATTTGATACCCCTGCATAGCGTATTGTAAAGCTTTTGCATATTCTCCAACATGAATATAAGCTTCTGACAATTGCCAAAACGCTATAGGGCTAAAACAATGGTGTTTTTTCTCAACTTTTAATGTTAAATCAACTGCTTTCTTTGATAGTTTTATTTCATTATCATAATCACCTTTTAAACCATATTCTTTTGCCTTTTCTAGTAATGGATTGATATTATACTTATATTCATCTTCGGCTTCTTGTATACATTGAGAAATTGATTTAAGTGAAAAACCTATAAAAATTATAATAATAAGTTTTTGAATCCTCATATTCATAAGTTTATGGGTTAGTTATTTTTAATACAAAAATACTAAAAATTTATTTCTTAATAATTTTCATATTTTTATTATTGCACAAAAATAATAAATTTTATTTGAACCTACACCCACACCTTCGCACCTTCTGAGCAGTTGTTACAGATGTCTATGCTTTGTCTGGATTGTAATATCTTTTTTCGGAAATTCTGGTAAGGCTCAGAATGCCAGAGTGTAGTAAAGGTAGTTGTTTTAATATCTCCCATTTCATATTTAGCGTCTTTGTCAAAACAACATGGCACTACCATTCCATCCTGTGTAAATACACAAGAAGCCCACATCCTCCAGCAATGATTTTCTAATTTGCCTTTTATCTTTAATTGTTTTTTATCTAAAAGATAACGAGAATATCTTTCATCTTTAGGCACTAATTTTGATAACTGTTCTGTGCTATACACCTGTGCTGTTTTTATTTGATAATCCAATTTATGCTGTTTGCAATAATCAATAAACATCGGTATTTGATGAAGGTTGTGTTCAAAAGCAATCCATTGTAAAACAATAATTGGTGTGCGTGAATGGTATTTTTCTTTTGCACTTAAAATGTTTTCAACGCCTTCAAAAACCTTATCTACATTGCCTTTTACACGATATTGTTCATACACTTCCTGCGTCATTCCGTCTATTGAAATAATTATTTTGTGTAATCTAGATTGCACTAATTTTTCAGCATTTCTTTCACTCAAAAAATGAGCGTTTGTGCTAATCATTGTGTAAATGTTTTTTTGAGATGTCAATTTAATCCAGTCGTAAATTTTTGGATGAATGAGCGGTTCTCCTTGAAAATAAAAGTTGATGTGCAAAAGATATTTGTATAACTGTTGAATAATATTTTCAAATGTTTCTTCTTTCATATTGCCTGTAGGTCTTGTAAAATCTCTTAATCCACTGGGACAAGCGGGACATTCTAAATTGCAGGCAGTAGTGGGTTCAATAGATACAGCATAAGGATATGCCCATACAACAGGTTTTTTAATAATTCTTGAAATAACAAAACTAATTTTTAGTAGAAGAAAATTAACTACTCTTCTCAATGTAAGCAATCTCAATACTATCCAAAATTCTTTCCACCACAACATTCATTGTTTTTTATCATTATCTAAAAATAAAGATTTGTCTCGCTTTACTCTTTGTTCTTTGATGTTTATCCATTCAGAAATCAAAGCAAATGCTAATGCCGCATAAGCGTAATTTTTATTTAATTCAATATGCTGATCTTTTGGTAGTGAATAATTGTAAGCCGATAAAACAGATTCTGCTACAAGCATTCCACCTATTACCACAAGGAATGTTAAAGCGATGGTTTTAATTCCTTGATTTTTATTGATAAAATCAGCCACTACACCCGAAAACAACATCATCAAAATCATTGCAATAATCACGGCTGAAAACATAATGATGAAATTTCTGCTTAATCCCACCGCAGTTAATATAGAATCAAAAGAAAAAACAATATCAATCATTACAATTTGCAGCACAATAGCTGAAAATGTTGATTGTCCTTTGATACTCAATTCTTCTTCATCGTAATAAATTTTGTGAATGATTTCCTTAATCGTTTTTACAATCAAAAAAATTCCACCTGCTAAAAGAATAATATCTCTTCCTGAAAAATATAAATTAAAAACACTAAACCAGGGTTTTGTAAGCGATGCTAACCATGTAATAGAAAACAACAATATAGCCCGCATTACAAGTGCTAATGCTAGTCCTGTTATTCGTCCTCTTTGTTTTTGATGTTTGGGTAACTTATCTGCTACTATTGAAATAAAAATGATATTATCTATACCTAAAATAATTTCTAATACTGATAATACAAGCAATGAGATAAGTCCGCTAACTGAAAATAATGCCTGCCATTGTTCCTGAAAGTTCATAATTTTAATGTGTTTTTATATCTTCAATAATTAAATTAAAAACAGGATGTTCGCTTTGAACATCTTCAATGTCAATTTTTACAAGAGCATCAAAAGTTTTTCCTTTAAGTTGATGATAGTATTCCATTCCATTGAAAAATATAGCCGGATATTCTTTAAAAGAATTTTGCGAAAGATACATTTTTAAATGCCCATTTCCTATTTCATACATTCTGCCCGTATCTTTTACATTTTTAATCCAAAAAACAGGATGATGATTAGATGGTCCGTGTGGTTCAAATTGTTTGAGTATTCTTAAAAATTTAGGATTGATTTCATCTAATACTAAATGAGCATCGGCATAACATTTTCTTTTTTGTTGATCTTCTGAAATGATTTCACTGACACTTTTTTCAAAAGCATTGATAAAATTTTCTAACTGATGCTTTTCAATACTCAATCCAGCAGCGTATTTATGTCCCCCAAACTGATAGATAAATTCTTTGCATTGACAAAGTGCTTCGTATAAATCAAAATCCTCTATACTTCTTGCTGAACCTGTAATGTAACCATCGTGTTCGGTTAGAACTATTGTTGGACGATAATATCTTTCTACAAGTTTTGCTGCCACTATTCCAACCACGCCTTTGTTCCATGATTCTTTGAAAACAACAGTTGTTTTTTTCTGAATGTAATTTTTATCACTCTCAATCATTTGAACAGCTTCTTCTAAAGTTTGTTTATCTAAATCCTGTCTTTGAGAATTTACTTCCTGAAGTGCAAGTGCCCATTGCTCTGCATTAGATTCATCATTTGATACAAGTAGCTGTATGGCTTTTGAACCGTGTTCTAATCTGCCTGCCGCATTGATTCTCGGAGCAATTACAAAAACAATATCCGACACACGAACAGGTCTTTTTCTTTTTGAAAAAGCAATATCTAAAAGTTTCTTTAAACCTACCGATGGATTTTCGTTTATTTTCTTTAATCCGTAAAAAACTAAAATTCTGTTTTCATCAATAATAGGCACAATGTCAGCCGCAATACTTGTAGCAAGTAAATCTATATGAGATAAATACAATTCTGCATTGAGTTGAAATTTTTTACAATACGCTTGCATCAATTTAAATCCAATACCACAGCCCGTTAATTCTTTGAATGGGTAGGGACAATCTTTTCTTTTTGGATTTAATACTGCATAAGCATTGGGTAATTTATCTGATGGTGTATGATGGTCGCAAACAATACAGTCAATATTAAGTGATTGAGCATATTCAATTTTTTCGTGATCTTTTATACCACAATCTAAAATTATGATAAGTGAAAAATTATTGTCTTTTGCAAACTCTACACCTTTCATTGAAAAACCATAACCTTCTTCAAATCTATCTGGCACATAATAATCCAGTAATGCTTTATCAGTTAATTGCTGTAAAAATAAATACATATAAGAAACAGCAGTAGTGCCATCTACATCATAATCACCGTAAATTAAAATTTTTTCTTTATTGATAATGGCTTGATGTAATCTGTCGGTTGCTTTATCAATGTCTTTCATCAAAAAAGGTGAATACAAATCACTTAAAGAAGGACGAAAAAACTTTTTTGCCTGATCAAAAGTATGAACTCCTCTTAATATCAACAAACGACTTAATGTATCGCTGATTCCTAATTCCTTTGCTAATTGTTGTTGTTTGATTTTTTCTTCATCTGATAATTCTCTCAATACCCACTGCATAATTATTCTTTAAAAAACTTTTGTTTCTATTTAGCATTATATTTTATTTTTTAACCACAAAGTTGCACAAAGTAGGTAACTAAGTGCACAAAGAATTTTTCTACCCTTTGTGTCCTTCTTGTAGTAAATCTTGGTGCACTTTGTGTTTTATTAGTTTTCATTTTCAAGTGATTATTTAGCAACAAACTTTTTACCGAAAATGTTCCAAAATCCCAATAATAAAATACCTAATGATGTTAATACTAAACCTTTTGAAGCATAAGGCAAATGAAATTCCATTTCAATAGTATATTCTCCTTTTGGCAAATACAATCCAGTCATTCCACCATTGATTCTAAATGCAGACGCTGGTTGTCCATTGATTTTGAAATACCATCCAATATCATACGGGAAAGAAAGATACAACAATTTATTTTGACTCACTTTGATTTTTCCTTTGATATAATTTTCAGAAAAATGTTCTAATTCTAAATGTTCAGCAGATAAAGTATCTTTCAATCTTTGCAAAGTATTAAATGTAAAATTATCCACTATTACCGTATCTTTCAAATTGTATTGTGGTATTTGATTATATAAACGAATAAAAGTAGAATCATCTAACACTGCCGTTTGAAATGCAATAATTTCTTTTTTGTAAGGTTGAAATTTTTCAAAGTCAGATAATTTCATCATTCTGGAATATGTATAACCAAAAGGCAAAGCATATTTATGTTTAAGTATCTTCACATCACCTTGCATTCCAAGAGAATCAAACATTAATTTCCATTGTGGTGGAATCAATGCTTTTATTAAAACATAATGAACAGTATTTTGTGCTTCTAACAACGGATGTCCCACCAATCCCGGAATCCATCTTGACTCATATTCATTATTCTTACTGATAACGCCCATTGTTTTGAAATATCTCACATAATTTAATTGAGCAAAAGAGTTGTAGTTAGAAGTAGTGTAATATCCTTGTATTCTATTATCATTTAAACTTCCGTGCATTGCCCCCGATGAGTAATATCCTGCCTTATCTATTCTATAAAACAGATTTTTTTCCTGTTGCTTTATCCAATTAACTGCATCTACGGTATAGTCATTGTAACTTACTTTTTCATTCAATTCTTTTACATACATCACATCTCTGCGAGTTACAGATAATCTGTCTAAAACAATTAATTCAAGCACCAATGAAATGGCTAATAAAATGGTTATCCATTGTTGTTTGATAAAATGCATTAGTAGTAATAAAACAACATACAGCAATAAAAAGAATTGAACAATAGTCAGCACAGAATCATCTTTTTTGGGTATCATCCCTGCCATATTTGGCGTTCCTTTGAAATAATCATAATGTAGTAATATTAGCAGAAATACTAATGTTGAAATAAGCAACAATACATTTAATTTTCCATTGCGAAGAAAATTATCTAATGCTATTGAAGCATATAAAACAAATATAATCACAAAAAACATTGAGAACCCTCTGTAATAATCACCTGTAAAAGCCCACACAAGTGTTCTGAAATAAGGAAATATCAAAGCAAATAACCATATTCCCAAAAACACAAAAAATACTTTTCTTTGATGTTTGTTGAGATAACTGAAACTTAAAGGAAATAACAAAAGAGACAAAATAGAAGAATAAGATACAGGAGCTTCTAAAAAATTATACCAACCACTAAATTGATTGCCAGTACCTAATAAATCGCTTGAAAACTGACGCATTACAAATGTTCCAAATTGCAATTTATCAATTAATCTAAACATTGGTTGAGATGACAGCATAGAAGCATAAGAGTTTTCACCTGTACCTCTTGGGCTATTGAAAAGTTGATTGAGTGTTTCCAGAAAAAAAGGTCCGGTTACTAAAATACCTGCAATACCAAATACAACAACTTTTACAGCAACAGGTTTTAAATTTTGCCAATTAAAATTTTTATCAAGCCATATTCTAAACAAAATATAAGTCAAGAAAAAAATCCCAAACAAATATAAATCAAAAGGCATTGAAATACTAATACCAACAATACTCAAAAAGAACCACCATCCATTTTTTTCCTGATATATTTTTTCAAAACCATATAACATTAATGCCATCATCAATCCTTCATAAGTAAACAAATACCAGCAAGCACCAATAATCATAAAACCCGAATAAGCAAACATCAATCCACCCAAAGTAGCTACGAGTGGGCTTATTTTCCACATTCTTAAAAAGAAATAGAACACCCATCCTGCTAAAATAATTTTTAAAACCTCTATGTATATAAAAATTTGCGGAATACCTGATGTGCCAATAATATAAGCAATCATTTCAAATGGATCACGAAGCCAACCTGAAAAAATACTTTGACCCATACCTTCCTGAAAAGACCATTTTGGAATACCAATACTGTGAAGATATTTAGCATACAAATAATGATAAGGCCAAACGCCATTAAGCGTATCACTTCCAATATCTTTGAACAAAAATAATTTTTCCTGAATCAAAAAATCATAGAAAATAAAAAAAGAAACAAAAGAAATCATCAACAAACTTATCCAATTCCAATATGGATGTAAGGAAGCAAAAATATCTGGATACAAAGAAACCTCTTTTGCTTGTGAAATGGGTTTATTTTTAGCCATTTTGAAAAAATTTTGTCTTAAAGTAAAACGCAAATATTCATAAATTCTTGCTACATTCAAAAATTTTTCCTCAAATTTGCCCAAAATTAAAAATTATGGTAGTAACAAGCCCTTTTGTAATTACAGAATTATTAGAACACTCTACTTTACTTATCACTATCAATCGTGCAGATAAATTGAATGCATTAAACAAAAAAACTATTGATGATTTACACGAGATATTAGTAGAAGCAGAACAAAATAAAGATGTTCGTGCTATTATCATTAAAGGTGCAGGAGAGAAAGCATTTGTAGCCGGTGCAGATATTGCAGAGTTTGCAAATTATTCAGTAGAAGAAGGAAAACAAATGAGTTCGCAAGGGCATTTCAAAGTATTTAATTTTCTTGAAAATTTTTCAAAACCCACAATTGCGGCTATTCAGGGCTTTGCATTAGGTGGAGGTTTAGAACTTGCACTTGCTTGTCATATTCGTGTTGCTACAGACAATTCAAAATTAGGTTTTCCTGAAGTTGGTTTAGGTGTTATTCCCGGTTATGGCGGTACACAAAGATTAGCACATTTAGTAGGAAAAGGAAAAGCATTTGAAATGATAATTACCGGAGAAATGATTGATGCAAAAGATGCTTATCAGTGGGGATTAGTAAATAATGTTGTTCGTCCAGAAGAATTGATGAGTAAGTGTTTAGAAATTACTAAAAAGATTTCTACCAAATCACCAACTGCTATTGCCGCTGCTATTAGAGCCATTAATGCAGGATATAATCCACAACTCAATGGTTATGAAGTAGAAATTGAAGAGTTTGGAAAATCTTTTGGCACCGCAGATTTCAAAGAAGGCGTGGGAGCATTCCTTGAAAAAAGAAAACCAAATTTTCAGGGGAATTGATTTTGTTGTATCAATTGATTTGAGAAAATTAGAATAGTAATTTTTATTTTTTTTATGTTAAAGTGTTGGTAAAAACTCATATTATTTTGGTTTTCAGCATTTGCTTTGAGCGCTGGAAAAAAAAATGTAACTGAATGTGATGTTGATATGATAAAATGAGGTATAATGCATTACCACTTGGCACAGTGGTAGATTTCGAAGTACAAAACTGTTAATCTAGCCCCTAAGCCAAATTAGAAAAATAACCTTGAATCTAACCATTTCACACCTATAACGCAAAATGTGTGTGAGCTTGTCTGCCTTCTGTTTTTTCCAATACTATTGAGTTATTACCTCCCATTCGTCAGATGCTAGTTCAATTGTCTCCATAACTTGATAGCATAGTTTCTGAATGATTTGGGCTGAAAGATTAACTTCAATAAAATAGCCGTTCTCAAGTTTCCTTATTGCTCTAAACTTGTTCTTGTCTCTGCCAATATATCTAGGGAAATTATGAGCTATAATTTCAAATTTTTCAGGTTCTAAGTCTGCAATTACGTTTAAAGTTTTCTCCATTACATCTCTCCAAGAATTAACTTCAAAATGCTGACCTAAGATTTTTAATCCTACGGGCGAAGTCCCGGTAACTTCCTGTATGTCTGTTGGGGTTGAATTTTCTTGTCCGAAGTAGCTCCAAATTTCAACTGCTTTCTTTGCAAGTGTTTCAGCTCTCGCTTCAATTTCGGTTCTAGTCCATTTGGGTATGTTGGTAAAGTATTTGTTAAGTTCAAGATGGCTATCATTAAGTTTTTTCTTTTTAGTGGGAAAGTCATCATTTGATAGTTCTGTATTGTATGCAGTTAATGTCAAGTTACCAATAGTATGAAGATAAAGTTCGTGTGTTTCATCCCAATCTTCACCTAAATGTTCTTGCCACCACTCAGAAAGTGTTTGAGGCATAATGTGCTCAACAGTTAAGTTATCAAAAGGAACAGTTTCTTTATGATTGAAACTGCTTTCAATCGTTTCAAGTATCAGTTTTGTTTTAACAACCCTGTCACCCCCTCCATAGAATTTCGTATCACGAAAACGTAAAATAAATTCATTGTCTTTTGGATACCCTTTGCCTTGAAGAATGGTTTTGAATCCTTCAATTATGTTGTCTGAATATTTTGATTGAATGAGTGGGTAAACAGTTGGAAAAATCTTGTTTAGTTGATTTGTGGCAATATTGCACACAAATCTTCTAATTAAGTAATTTTCTAAAGTTTTTAAGATAGTTACAAAGCCATTTTTGTCAATCTTTCCGTCTGCATAGTTGTTGTAGAAATTTAGTAACAATGGATACGCAGTCGTTACTTCTATTCTGTTTAGGCGTCTAAACATCTTTTCAAGTTCAGGTTCCTTTTCAAATTCAGGGTATTTGATTCTTTGATAGTAAATAGAATATTTTTTGAGTTCAGTTAAATAGTCAATAGCATTTGAAGTAGATACACTGTCCTTTAAGGCATAGTAAACATCACTTTGTTTTATGATGTTGCCATCTTTCATTAAATAGTGTCTGATGAATTCAGTTAGGTCTTCATTTAAAGCGGTCTGCATAGGAATCCAGAAATTTTTATATACTTCTTCTTGCTTGTCAATGTGAATTCGCATAAAAAAGTAATTTCTAATTAAGTCGGCTTGTGTAAGCGGTCTTCCTTTTGCATTCAAGCTTTCAAAAACCAAATATGGATTATCGTCTGCATCAAGGACAATACTTACAACTGAAAAATAGCTTGTAATTATCTTTTTTATTTTCTCTGGTTCTAATTCAACTTGTTTTAATTTTTTTTCAAAGTAAGTGTAACATCTTGTAAGCTGATTTTCTTCGTCATTAGCTATGCCATTTATTAAATTTTGGTATGTTGGTCTGTCAACTTGAGTTGGCATTAATTTATAATAGTCTATTCCGTCTTTGTATTGATTAACAAGCAGGGTATTATTTATTTCATCTGCAAGCCGTTCATTTTTGTTTTCTCTTGCCTTGTTTCTTAATAAAGTCAATAGGATAAATATTGTGGTTAATCTTTGTTGCCCGTCAATTAATAAATATTTAGCTACTCCTTCAGGAACGGAAACTGTCGGCATATTCACAATTGAACCCATGAAATGAGTTCTTGGATTGTCCATTTCACAAAGTTCAACAAGGTCTTTCCACAAAACTTCCCATTCCTTGCTTGTCCAACTGTAAGTGCGTTGAAATAGTGGAATAACATATTGCTTCGTTCCTTCTAATATGTCTTGCAGTTTGGTCTCTTTTGCTTGCATTTATTTGTTATTGTTTAATGTTTGGTGTAGTCTTTTAAGCTGCCCGCTAACTAACAATAAATCTTTCGCCAATCCAGCCAATTTAGGTAGATACGCGATGTTGTTTTTTTGAGTTTTAATTCGTGTTTCATTTTTAATGGTTACAAATATACTTATTTTTTCAATTACAAAATATTTTAATATTCAGGTGGTACTGACGCTATCGGTCTGCATTAAAGGATTTGAAGCGGAATTTTTTTCAGAAATTAAAGTGCATTTGGTATATTTCTCTAATTGATATATTTCATTTAATTTTGTAGCAATAATTTCAATTCTAAATTTTTAATGCTTAAAAAATTTATCAAAGAATGGTATACATTAAATAAAACCCAAAGGAGAGGAACAATAGTAGTTTTAATACTTCTTTTGTCATCTGTTCTGTTCAAGTGGCTTTATGTTCCTAAATTAGATGATGAAGTTATTTATTTTGCTAATTTAGAAATTGAAAAATTTGAAAAACCTGATTTAAATACATCCTTAAATTTTTCCGTAACCAAAAAAGACACACTATTTTTCTTCAACCCTAATCTTACTTCTGAAAAAGAATTGCAGGAAATTGGACTACCTGAAAAAATTGTTCAAAATATCATCAAATATAGAAATGCAGGTGGAAAGTTTTATTCAAAAGAATCATTGAAAAAAATTTATTCAATGAACGATTCTATTTATCAAAGAATAGAACCATATATCTTAATAGACAATAATAACACTTCAAAAAACAATACTCAAAATTTTTCTACTAAAACAAACTACAAACCAACTAAATCAAAGCCATACGCAGAATTAAATTCAGCAGATAGTTTAGAATTAGAAAATTTATCAGGAATAGGAAAAACTTTATCCGTTAGAATAATCAAATACAGAAATAGATTAGGAGGATTTTATTCTGTGTATCAACTCAAAGAAGTATACGGATTAAATGATTCGCTTTTTAATTTTGTTTTGAGAAATAATGAACTTAAAGCAGATACCACGCTTATTCACAAAATAAACATCAAAACAGCAGATTTCAAGACAATGATAAGACATCCGTATTTTACAAAAGAAATGGTAATAAAGATATTGCAACTTCAAAAAAACAAGACGAACTTTTCTACACAAATATTAAAACAAGAATTAGGAGAAGAGAATTGGAATAAAGTGAGATGGTATGTTGAGTTTTAAAAAATTTCTATTCCTAAATAAAAAATTCCTACCTTTGCACTATTAATCAATAAAAACTAAAACTATGGGATGTGTAACAAGTATTGCTATTGCCTTATGGTTAATAGCATTCGCAGCAGGAGTAATGCTGCTGTACAAAGTACAAAAGGAAAATCTGCAATGGCCTTTTAAAGTGGCAGGATGGCTCATTGTTATCGTTGCACTTGGAGGTATGCTTTGCTGTTCATTGCGTTGCATATGCAATTCCTGTCATGGTGGACAATGTGGAAGACCTCCAATGATGATGTATCATCATGGAATGTACAAAGGCGGATGTTGTGGAGATGATGAAAATTGCAGTGGTGGAAGATGCGAAAAAAGCAAATCTGCTTGCTGCGATGAAGAAGAATGTGATGGTGAAGAAGATGAAGAAAATGTGCAAGTGATTATTAAAACCGACAGTGTGAGCACTATGAAGAAAAAGTAATTAATCTTCTTTGCGCCTTCGCGTCTTAGCGGTGTAAAGAAAAAATTAATCTTTTCAGATGTACCAAAAGCCCTTCAGATATTGAGGGGCTTTTTTATTTTTTCTGTTTCTATTCAGATGTTTCAAAAAGATACATCTCACGCAAAGTCCGCAAAGTAAAATTACGCCGAGTTCGCAAAGATTTTAAATGAAATTATTTCAACTTCCAAAAATCATTAGCAAAATTCATAAAATGGTGAAATACAAGTCATTGTTTAATGAAATCAATTAAAAAAATTCCACTTAACACATCCTGCGTCAGTGGGAGGGTGTGAATGTTTTTTGTCTAGAATTTCGGCAAGGGCGCTTGCGTTGATAATGCTGAATAAACTTTTGATATTCTAAAAGTGTAGAAAAGCGGTTAAACAAATGGAACTCTTTCAACAAAGATGACAGCATTATCCATACCTTGCCTGAAATTCTTACAAAAAACAGAGCGGGGAGTTAGCTCGCAGGATGAGATTTTTTGCTTACTTTTTTCTAAAAAAAGTGAGAAAAAATATTATTATTATAAAATATTCAGAAATCAGATTGTTATGGTATAATTTCTTTAAGTGCATTGTGTGAAAATCATTATGTGCTAAATGATATTTTTTACCCCTCTAAAAAAATTTGATATTAAAAAATTTTATATATTTGCAAAAAAATTACAACTATGTGGAGTATATCAAGTATTTTAATCATCGCCATCATTTTACTAATATGGGATGGCTTCAAAGTAGTACAACAAGGTAAAGTAGCAGTGCTTACCATTTTCGGAAAATTCAGCCGCGTATTGCATCCTGGGCTTAATTTGAAAATACCTTTTATTGAAAGAGTATTCAGAGTAATTTCTATTCAAAACAGAAGCGTAGAATTAGGGTTTCAAGCCATTACTTCTGATCAGGCAAATGTAAATTTTACTGCTATGCTCTTATACACTGTATTAGACCAAAGAGAGGAAACTATTAAAAATGTTGCATTTAAATTTATTGATGAAAAAAGTTTTATGCAGGCATTAGTAAGAACGGTAGAAGGTTCGGTGCGTTCATTTGTAGCCACTAAAAAACAAGCAGAAATTCTTTCATTGCGTAGAGAAATTGTAGAAGCAGTAAAACAACAATTAGATAAAACATTAGAAGAATGGGGATATCATTTAATTGACTTACAAATCAACGATATTACTTTTGACGAAGAAGTAATGCGTAGTATGGCAAAAGTTGTGGCAAGTAACAACTTAAAGTTAGCGGCAGAAAACGAAGGACAAGCACTTTTAATCACTAAGACAAAAGCCGCAGAAGCAGAGGGTAATGCTATTAAAATATCTGCTCAAGCAGAAAAAGAAGCCGCACAAATGAGAGGTCAGGGTATTGCTCTTTTCCGCCAGGAAGTTGCAAAAGGTATGGCTCTTGCGGCTCAACAAATGCAGGACGCTAATTTAGATGCTTCTTTGATTTTATTTAGTATGTGGACAGAATCTGTTAAGAACTTTGCTGAACATGGAAAAGGCAACATTATATTTTTAGATGGTAGCACCGAAGGTATGGAAAAAACTTTAAGACAACTGATGGCTATTGGAAATATCAATTTAAATCCAAATAACGGTTCTGCAAACAAAAAATAATGTTTGTTTTCTGTAGCAAATGGCTTTTGCTCGTTTTCCATTGCTTCGCCTTTTAGGTTCTTTTATTGCGGGCATTTTATCTTACATTTATTTTTCAGAAATATTTGTTCCGTTTAAGTTAGAAAACTTTTATATTTCTACGGGAATTATTGTTTTGTATGTATTGCTGGTCATTGCACAATTTTATTTTAATTTAAAAACAATTGTTAGTTTAGTTGCAGATATTGCTTTGTTTATATTGGGCTATCAATTGTGTTACTATCAGGATTTATCTCATCATTCAAGTTTTATTGGAAATAAAATTTCTTCTGATAAAACTCAATTAATCATTGTAAAACCAAAAGATGTAGTAGTTCATAAAGATCGTTATTCCAAATTATTTGTTAAGTCATTCAAAATTTATGATGCACAAAAAGGAAAATGGGACAATGTAAAAGGTGATATTTTGTTGTATAGTTCATTTGATTTAGATAGTATTTATCAACCTGATGCTTATTATTTATTGTCTGCAAAATTGCAAGCACCATCATCCTCTCAAAATCCCTATTTATTCAATTATGCCGAACACTTGAAAAAACAAGATGTTTATTATGTTGCTTACATTAAAAATAAATCAGAATTAAAATTTTTGCATAAACAAAAAATATCAGATATAAGAGAATTGGCTTTGATAACAAGATACAAAATTATCAAGTATTTTAAGAGTAATGTTTATTTAAACGAAACAAATAAAAGCATTGCCATTGCATTATTAACAGGATTTGATGATGAGTTAGATAATGATATTATTCAATCATTTGTGTATTCAGGTACACTGCATATTCTCTCGGTTTCAGGATTTCATACAGGATTATTATTTTTATTAATTACTTTTATTTTTTCTTTGATTGATCCATACAAAAGATGGAGATGGACAAGAATAATTTTGACAATTTTCATATTGTTTTTTTATGCTTTTTTATCTGGCTTTGCACCTCCTATTGTAAGGGCGGCAATTATGCTTACATTAATAGTTGTCCAACAACATATTTATACAGATAGAATTTTACATCCACTCAATGTTTTATCCGCTGCAGCATTTTTTGTATTGGCTTACAATCCTTTTTACATCAATGATGTAGGATTTTTATTAAGTTTTTCTGCAATGATTGGTATCGTTTATTTTTCACCAAAAATGATTTTTGAAAATAAAATTATTCAAGATATTTGGGACATTGTAAGTATGTCAATTGGGGCACAATTAGGCACTTTGCCATTTTCTTTATATTACTTTCATGGATTTGCATTTTTGTTTTTCATTGCTAACATCATCATTATTCCACTTTCTACAATTATTATGTTTGTTGCTATTTCAGCACTTATTCCTGTGTCTTTTTTGTCAATTGTTTTGAATTACCTTATTTCATTAATGATTTATTTAAATAATTGGATTGCAAATACAAAAACATACTTTGATTGGATACATTTTAATTTTTTAGATGGCATTGTTTTATCTGTGCTGATAATTGGAATTTCTATTTTTATTAGAAAAGTTATAGAAAAGGAAATGCATTGGATTCATCTCTTTAATTTTTGCATTGGAACAATAGCAATATGGATTTTTGCTCATCATTTTATGTATGTAATGAATAATCAAAAAAAGAAGATTTATCTGTATGTAGATAAAAAGCAATTCAATTGCTGGATTCAAAAAGAAAATACCATCACATTCAACAAACTTGATTCTGCTGATTTGAATTATTGGGCAAAAAATTTACTTTTGAAAAATTGTATTGATAAATATTCTATTTATCCATTTAATTTAATTCAATTCAAAAACAAAAAATTTTTCATTGCCCGCCAAATGATTGATACAAACATCATTATTACTTCAAAACCAAATGTTATTATCTGGGATATTAGAAAAGATTGGGACTTTGAAAGATTTAATTACTCAACATTAGAAAAAATTTATTTGATAGAAAATCGCAGAAAAGACAAAACAATATACTTTGATAAAGTGAAGATATTAAAGAGTGGAGATTTTATCAGTTTTTAGTTATGAGTGTTTAGTTTTTAGTTGTATTTTTAAGTAACTCAAAATTAAAAACAGAAAACTCAAAACTAATTAAACTCTGCGTTTCAGCGTCTTTACGGTAAAAAAGCAGTGGCTGAATAGTATTAAAAATTTTATCCATTAAAATTTAAACACCATCACTCAACCTCCACATCATCACAATGATAAAGTTTGTGTGGTTTTGGCTGATACTTTTGAGAAGTAGATCCATTCTTTTTCTCTTTCAGCAATTTTTCTATAATCCTTGCCCTTTCTTTTTTAATGTATTCTTCTCTTCTTTTGTTATCTTCTTCATCATAAAATATTTGTCCATCTATAATGGTATATTTAACTTTTGCATACACACTTAATGGAAAATCTGACCACAATACAAGATCTGCAATTTTACCTACTTCAATACTTCCCACTTCTTTATCAATCCCAAGTGCTTTTGCAGGATTCAAAGTAACCATCTTCAATGCTTGAACTGGCGATAGATTTCCATACTTTATACTTTTGCCTGCTTCTTGATTAAGTCGTCTGCCCATATCTGCATCATCTGAATTAATACAAGTATTAACGCCCATTTTTGTGAGTAATGCGGAATTGTAAGGAATTGCTTCCATTACTTCCATTTTATATGCCCACCAATCACTGAATGTAGAAGCATTCGCACCATGTTGTTTTAATTTATCTGCTACTTTATATCCTTCTAAAATGTGCGTAAAAGTATTAACTCTAAATTTCAAACTATCCGCTAAATGAATGAGCATATTGATTTCACTTTGCACATAACTATGACAAGTGATGTTTCTTTTATCTTCTAAAATTTCAACAAGTGCATCCAATTCTAAATCCTTTCTTGGAGGGGCAACTTTTTTTCTTTCTTTTTCTGGCAATGAAAGATATTGTTTCCATTCGTTTTGATATTTTTTGGCTCTATGAAAATAATCATTGAACACCTGTTCCACACCCATTCTTGTTTGCGGAAATCTATCTGATGGTGGATTATTCCCTTGCTTTACATTTTCACCTAATGCAAATTTGATAGATGGTTTGGCTTTTTTGTATTTCATCTCATCAGCATTATAGCCCCATTTAAGTTTAATGACCTGACATTGCCCACCAATAGGATTAGCAGATCCGTGTAGGAGTTGTGCAGTAGTAACACCTCCTGCCAGTTGTCTGTAGATATTTATATCTTCTGGATTGATGACATCACCTATTCTAACTTCTGAACTACTTGCTTGTGTCCATTCATTTACACCACCTTCAATAGCAATGTGCGAATGTTCATCAATAATACCGGGCGTAAGATGCATTCCTTTGGCATCAATGATTTTTGCAAAAGCCAATTTTGGCACATCAATATTTGGAGCAATGCGAACAATTTTTCCATCTACAACATACACATCATATTCATTAAGAACACTATCTTTTGTGTTTGTCCATACTGTTGCATCTTTGATGAGTATTGCATCGTAGCGATGTTTTAATTTATCTAATACTTGTTCAAAAAAATTCAATGTGTCTGGTGATGGCAAACCGTAAGCAGAAAATGGATAAATTATTTTTCCTATATCTGATAATTTATTTTCTTCTTTTGATTTTGTTGTGTCTTTAATAGATGATTTTTTGCGAATAATAATGTTTTGATAAGTTTCATCTTTTAAATTATACACTACACCATTGATTGTGCTGTCTTGTGGATTAAAATTTCCAGTAAATGTAAGTTTGTATGAAGAGTCCTGAATTTGAAATTGCATTTTTGGATAATTCATTTTTGAGGATATTTTCAATTGATTTGTATCTTTTTTAATTTCTAATTTTGGATTTCCGATGCTTCCTTTAATAATCAAAGTAAAATTTTGATTTTGAAAAGACCATTCATATTTGCCATTCCATTTATCTGCTTCTCTATTGTTGTAATAATGCGGTTTTCCTAGCACCCAATGTTCAATGATTGTTACATCATCATTAAAAATATCTTTGTCAGTAATAAAGAAGTTAGCAAGATAATTTTCTTTAATAGATCCTACTTGATTGTCTGCATTGATAAATTTTGCGGGATTGTATGTCAACGCTTTAAGTATTGTTTTTTCAGATGTTCCATAAGATTTGATTTTTTTTAGTAATTGAAGAAAATTGTTTTTATCTTTTAATCCATAAGATGTAAGAGCAAATTCAATATTATTTTTTTCAAGGAATGCTGTGTTAGTAGGGGCTAATTCCCAGTGTTTTAAATCTGAAAGTGGAATAATTTCTGCATCTAAAGGATCTGATACATCATAAGGTTCAGGAAAGTTAAGCGGAACAATCAATTTGGGGCGAATGTTTTTCAAATCATTGATTCTTTGATATTCATCGCCATTAGTTTTAAAAATAAATGAAAGTTTGAATTCATCTGCAATAGATTGTGATCTAAAAATATCCCATTTGTTAGAACATTCAAAAATGATAGGCAATTGTAAAAGTTCATTTAAATGAGCAAGAGAAACATTTACTTCTTTGTTTTGTTGCTTATACCATTGTGCATCATACAAAGATTGACGAATAAGAGCAATAGAACCCATTAAGGCAGAAGGATAAAAATGTGGAGACGAACCTTTTTTAAATGAAAAATTTGTAGCGGCACTTTCTATTAAGATATTCTCATGTTCAGAAATATCTGCTAATCCCACAAGAGTATTACTTCCACGAATAATACCATCTTTTATTCCTGTAAGTAAAATACCAAAACCTGTTTTTCTGTATTCATCGGCTTTATCTTTTGAATACACAAAATTTTGGCTCGCTTTGAAATCGCTTTTAATTGCAGGATTCCAATAGTATGCACCTTTTACATAATTTTCCTTGAAAGATCCGGTGTTATTTTGTTTTTTAATTTCGGGCATCCCAAAATCAGAATACAAATCAATAAAAGAAGGATAAATATGTTTGCCATTTAAATCAATTACTACAACATTTTGTTGAGGCAAATCTTTTTCTGATGTAGTTACTTTCAGAATTTTATTGTTTTTAATGATTAAATGTGCTTTTGGTAAAGTAGTTTGATAATCTTGATGAATAATCGCATTTTTGAAAACATAAGTGGCATTGAATTGATAACTTGCTTCGTTGGAAGGATAAGTAATTTGTGCCTGTAATGAAAAATGATATAAAGATATTAAAACAAAAAAAGATTTAATTTTTCTCATAGATAAAATTTATTGAATGAATTATTTTGATAGATAAAATTTATTAAAGATTTGGCAGAATTTTTGTTTTAATAATAAAAGCATTAGGATAATCAGGTTGAATTTTTTTGAGGACTTCGTGGGCTTCTAATTTAGTTCTAAAATTTCCGATTACAAGAATAAAATTAGGTTGGCTATAATCATCATAAATAGGAATATCGGGATATTTAGATTGAAATTCAGTTTTTACTTTTTCCATTTTGTTTCTATCTACATCAAAAAATATCTTGATTCTGTATCCATCATATTTGCCATTTGTAAGTTGATGATATTGCTTTTTTTTAAGTATTAACTGATGAACAGCACTTGTATCTTTTATTACAACAGAATTTTGAGCACTGCTAAAAAATGAAAGTAAGCCAAAAATTAAACACACTAAATAGCGAAACATTTTTTTGAGCAAAAGTAATGAAAAAATGGGAATGGAAAGGAAATTGTAGTTTAAAAAAGCAAAGTCATTTTTCACCACAATAAAGAAAATCAGGAAATTTGATAAAAAAGCGATTATTTGGAATAAATGCTCAGTATTTAAAATTTTTCGTAAAATTATTTTATCCCTATAATCATTACTTCATTTTCCCCTTATCCACATATAAATAAATTTTACTACTTTTAAGCCCTCATTTTATTCTGAACTCGTGGGAAAATATATTTTATCTAAATTTTTATACTCTATTATAGTGCTCTGGGGCGTTACTACTGCTATTTTTTTCTTATTTAATGTATTGCCCGGTGACCCCGCTACTATTATGTTAGGACAAAGAGCCAATAAAGAACAAATTGAAGCTATTCATAAAGATTTAGGTTTAGACCTTCCTATCCTTACTCAATATTTTTTGTATCTCAATGATTTATCGCCTATTTCAATTCATTCTGAAAATCCCGATTCCCACTGGTATTTTGATAAAGAAAAATACAGCGGTTTTTCACTTGTAAGCATAGGTGATAAAAAAATTGTATCCAAACTACCTTATCTGCGTCGCTCGTATATTTCTAAAAGACCTGTTTCAGAAATTATATTAGAAACATTACCCGAAACTACTGTGCTTGCATTTACATCCATCATACTGGCTTCTATACTTGGTATTTTGTTGGGAATTTTAGCGGCAATCAAATTTAATACCTGGTATGATAAATTATCATTAGTTCTGTCAGTATTAGGAATGGCGGCACCTTCATTTTTTGTGGGATTGATTATTGCGTGGCTGTTTGGTTATGTGCTAAGAGATTATACCGGACTTTCTCCAACGGGCAGTTTGTTTGAATTAGATGTATGGGAAGGAGAAACAATACAACTTAAAAATTTAATTTTACCAGCATTAACGCTGGGTGTTCGTCCGCTTGCCATCATTGTGCAATTGATGCGAAGTTCATTATTAGATGTTTTATCACAAGATTATATCAGAACTGCTCGTGCAAAAGGTTTGTCGTTTTATACTATTGTATTTAAACACGCTTTGAAAAACGCACTCAATCCTGTAGTTACCGCTATTTCAGGATGGTTTGCAGGATTGATGGCTGGTGCTGTATTTGTAGAATACATTTTTAACTGGAAAGGCATAGGATACGAAGTTTATGAAGCACTTACTAAAAATGATTTACCAGTTGTAATGGGATCTACACTTGTATTTGCTCTGATATTTGTAATTACAAATTTAATCGTAGATATTATCTACGGATTTTTAGATCCACGGGTTAGAATTAAATAATTTACAATGAAAAATTATTTACTTGTAATTAAAAAATAAACCATTCAAAAAATGAAAATATCATACAACATACTATCGGAACTATTACCTATCAAAATAAGTCCAAAAGAAGTAGCAGATATTCTTACAGAAATTGGATTAGAAGTAGAAGGTGTTACAGAATTTATTTCTCATAAAGGTTTGGAAAATGTGGTAGTTGGTGAAGTTATTGAAAAACAAAAACATCCAAACGCAGACAAACTTTCGCTTACAAAAGTCAATGTGGGTAATGATAAAATACTCCATATCGTTTGCGGTGCACCAAATGTAGATGTTGGACAAAAAGTATTGGTAGCATTAGTAGGTGCAGAATTACATACTTTTTCGGGAGAAACTATTTCAATTAAAAAATCAAAGATTCGTGGTGAAACCAGCGAAGGAATGATTTGTGCCGCTGATGAATTGGGCTTATCTGCAGACCATTCGGGTATAATGATTCTACCTGATGATGTGCCCGTAGGGCTTTCTGCAATGGATTATTTCAAAGTTACAAAAGATGTGGTGTTTGATATTGGATTAACAGCCAATCGTGGAGATGCGGCTTCTCACATTGGCATTGCAAGGGATTTGAAAGCATATTTGAAAACACATTTTCCAGAAGAATATAATGAACTTAATATACACTTTCCTGCATCGCTTGATTTTCCTGAATCTTCTGGCACAATTGATATTGACATACAAATTGCAAATACAGAAGATTGTAAAAGATACGCTGGTATTGTCATCAATGGTATAAAAGTTCAACCATCACCCGACTGGCTTCAAAACAGATTAAACGCAGTAGGCATCCGTCCTATCAATAATATCGTGGATATTACTAACTATGTGATGATTGAATTAGGTCAGCCATTGCATGCTTTTGATGTAAAATCTATTAAGGGAAATAAAATTATTGTAAAAAATGTTTTAGAAGGCACTGAATTTGTAACATTAGATGGTGTTAGCCGCAAACTCACCAACTATGATTTGATGATTTGTAATGCTGAAGAACCAATGTGTATTGCTGGTGTTTTTGGTGGATTAGAAAGTGGTATAAAAGAAGACACACAAACTATTTTTATAGAAAGTGCATGGTTTAATCCATCTGCTATTCGCAGAACATCCGCTCGTTTAGGATTAAAAACAGATGCATCTTTTCGCTTTGAAAGATTTGCAGATCCTGAAATGGTTGTATATGCATTGAATAGAGCATGTTCTTTGATTCTTGAAATAGCAGGCGGTTCATTAAGTATGGGGGTAAAAGATATTTATCCTGAACCTATAACTGCTCATAAAGTAGGTTATTCTATTCGTCAGGCAAATGATTTGTTTGGTCAGGAAATTCCTTTTGATGTAACTAAAAAAATTATTGAAGAATTAGAAATTCAAATTGAATCAGAAAGTCACGAAGGAATGCTGTTGTTAGTGCCACCAAGAAAATCAGATGTTACAAGAGAAGTAGATGTGGCAGAAGAAGTGTTGAGAATTTATGGATACAATAAAATTTTACCTAAAAAGCAAATATCCTTTCAAATAGCAGAAAAAAAATCTTTTGACCAAACAGACAAAGCAAAATACTTTCAAAAAATATCTGAATACCTTGTAGATAAAGGGTTTTACGAAACTCAAGGATTATCATTTCACAATCATTCATTTTATGGAGATGAACAAAATGATTTAATTGCTATCAAAAATCCAGTCAATACAGAATTAAATGTGCTGCGAAAAACATTGTTTTTCAACGCATTGCAAACAATTTCATTAAACGAAAGACATCAGCAAAAAAATGTATTAGGATTTGAAATCGGTAAAGTATACTGGAAAGATGGTGGCACTTTGAATGAAGAATATCATTTATCTTTATTTTCTGCAGGAAAAAATAAATTGACCGAAAGTTTTTATTCAAACAATAAAGAATTTTATTTCATCAAAGAAATTGTAGAACAAATTCTTAAATTGAGTAATGTAGAATTTAGTTTTAATGAATTAAGCGAACAGCCATTTTCTAATAGTATTGTTTATTTTGATAAAAATAAAAAAGAAATTGCTCGTGTTGGATTTATTCATTCATCTTTTACAAAAAGATTTGAAATAGAAAACACTCACATCATTTATGCTGAAATAAATTTAGACACATTATTTAATCATTATTGCAATAAAAAAGTTACTTACTCTGAAATACCTAAATTTCCTGTTGTTGAAAGAGATTTATCATTATTGCTTGATAAGTCCGTTCGTTACGCAGATATTAAATCAACAATAGAAAAAGCCGCTAAACAATATCTTATTAAATTAGAATTATTTGATTATTACGAAGGAAAGAACATCCCTGAAAATAAAAAATCTTATGCGGTAAGGTTGTATTTACAGGATCGCACTAAAACACTTACAGATAAAGAAATTGACAGCATAATGAATAAAGTGATTGATGCATTAACCAAACAATGTAAAGCAGAATTGAGATGAAAAAACCATTTATACTTGTTACAAATGATGATGGTATTAGTGCCCCTGGTATTTTGCATTTGAGTAAAATAGCCAAAGAATTTGGAGATGTAGCAGTCATTGCTCCTGATAAACCACAATCTGGCAGTGGACACGCTATTACAATTCATACAACATTAAGAATACAAGCATCTAAAATACACGATGTTCTTATTGAATATTCAACAAACGGCACACCTGTTGATTGTGTAAAACTTGCAGTTAATAAAATTTTACCACAAAAACCTGATTTAATTTTATCTGGCATCAATCACGGAAGTAATAGTTCCATCAATGTTATTTATTCAGGCACAATGTCTGCGGCTATTGAAGGGTATTTGGAAGGTATTCCGTCCGTTGGGTTTTCGCTTTGTAATTATAGTATTGAAGCAAATTTTTCACATTCGCTAAAATATGTTCGTCAAATTATTGATTGGGTATTGAATAAAAATAACAAAGAACTCATTTGCTTGAATGTAAATATACCCGACCTTGCAGAAGATGAAATACGAGGTATAAAAATTTGTCGTCAGGCAAAAGGTAACTGGGTAGAAGAATTTGAAGAAAGATTAGATCCTTATGACCGTCCATATTATTGGATGACAGGAAAGTTTACTAACTTTGAGCCATCTGCCGAAGATACAGACGAATGGGCATTAGCCAATGGTTATATTTCGGTAGTGCCTATTTCTACTGATCTTACATGTTATTCTACACTGAATAAAATGAAACAAAATTTTGTATAAAAATAAAAACATAAGTATATGAGAACCGACAACTATCAACATCACGATTATTATTTAGTGGATGAATTACTCACCGAAGAACATAAATTGATTAGAGACACTGTTCGTGCGTGGGTAAAAAAAGAAGTAACTCCAATTATTGAAGATGTATGTCAAAAAGCCACATTTCATAAACCATGGATTAAAGGATTAGCAGAAATAGGTGCATTTGGACCTTTTATTCCACAAGAATACGGCGGTGCAGGATTAGATTATATTTCTTATGGTATTATGATGCAAGAATTAGAAAGAGGTGATAGTGGCGTTAGATCTACTGCATCTGTTCAAGGTTCTTTAGTAATGTTTCCCATTTATGCATTCGGCAGCGAAGAACAAAAGAAAAAATATCTACCAAAATTAGCTAAAGGAGAATTGATGGGATGTTTTGGATTAACAGAACCTGATTATGGTTCTAATCCTGCTGGTATGATTACTCGCATAGAAGACAAAGGCGATTATTATTTGTTGAATGGTGCTAAAATGTGGATATCCAATGCTCCTTTTGCAGATATTGCAGTAGTTTGGGCAAAAGATGAAAATGGAGATATTCGTGGATTGATTGTAGAAAGAGGAATGGAAGGATTTTCTACACCTGAAACGCACGGTAAATGGAGTTTAAGAGCAAGTGCTACTGGTGAATTAGTGTTTGATAATGTAAAAGTGCCAAAAGAAAATTTATTGCCTAATATCAAAGGATTAAAAGGACCTTTGAGTTGTTTGAATAGTGCAAGATATGGTATTGCATGGGGAGCAATTGGTGCTGCGTTAGATTGTTATGACAGTGCATTAAGATATTCAAAAGAAAGAATACAATTTGGAAAACCAATAGGTGCTTTTCAATTACAACAAAAGAAATTAGCCGAAATGATTACAGAAATTACAAAAGCACAATTATTAGCGTGGCGATTAGGTGTATTAAAAAATGAAAACAGAGCTACGCCTGCACAAATATCAATGGCAAAGAGAAATAATGTAGCAATGGCATTAAACATCGCCCGTGAAGCAAGACAAATACATGGTGGAATGGGCATCACAGGCGAGTTTCCAATAATGAGACACATGATGAATTTAGAATCTGTAATCACTTACGAAGGAACTCACGATATACATTTATTAATTACAGGAATGGATATTACTGGATTTAATGCTTTTGCTTAATTAAAATCATTGTTGCTATTCTGGTGATTCAAAATGATTAAAAGACACATTGCACGCAAAGTTCGCAAAGAATAAGAATGCCAAGCACGCAAAGATTTTTAATAGTTTTTAGTTTTGAGTGTTTAGTTTTTAGTTGGATTTTTTTTTCAATTTTATAACTCAAAATTAAAAACTCATAACTCAAAACTTATTAAACTTGAACATTGAGAATTGAAAATTTAAAACTAAAAACAAATGCCAATACTTGCCCCATCATTATTATCCGCTGATTTTGCTAATCTGCAAACTGCTATTGATATTGTTAATCAAAGTGAAGCAGAATGGTTGCATTTAGATATAATGGATGGCGTGTTTGTTCCCAATATATCTTTTGGTTTTCCTGTATTATCTGCTGTTCAAAAGCACTGTCAAAAGCCAATGGATGTGCATTTGATGATTGTAGAACCTGATAGATATATTGAAAGATTTGCTAAAACAGGGGCTTACAATATCAGCGTGCATTTAGAAGCATCTGTTCATTTGCACAGAACTGTTCAACTAATTAAGTCATTTAATGTAAAAGCGGGCGTGGCTATCAATCCACATACTTCTGTAAGTTTGTTAGAAGATATTATTGCAGAAATTGATGTGGTTTGTTTGATGTCTGTAAATCCTGGCTTTGGGGGACAAAAGTTTATTGAAAATACTTATTCAAAAATTGACAAATTGAAAAATTTAATTTTGCAAAAAAATTCCCGTGCTTTAATTGAAATTGATGGTGGTGTAGATATAAACAACATAGAAAAATTAGTAAAAGCAGGTGCAGATATACTGGTTGCAGGCAATAGTGTATTTGGTCAAAAAGATATTAAATTAGCCATTCAACAATTGAAAGCACTTTGTAAATAATGAATACAGAAAGACAAATTGAGTATTTAAAAAATTTCATCACAGAAAAAAGATTTGAAAGATTTGTAAATGTTCTTAATCAAAGAACAAGATATGTTACTGTTGTGTTAGAAGATGTGTTTCAAGGACATAATGCTGCGGCAGTATTAAGAAGTTGTGATTGCTTTGGTGTGCAGGATATTTATTGTGCAGAAAACAGAAATGAATTCAAGCCGAATGAAGAAGTATCAATGGGTGCTGGTCAATGGTTAAACATTTATCGTTTCAGAGAAAAAGAAAAAAATAATACTGAAATTTGTTATCAAACTTTAAGAGAAAAAGGATATAAAATAGTAGCCACCTCACCACATGCAAATGCAGTATCAATAAAAGATTTGAAATTAGATGCTCCTATTGCACTTGTATTTGGTGCAGAAAAAGAAGGACTAACAGAATATGCACTAAATAATGCAGATGAAAGTGTATTTATACCAATGTATGGATTTACTGAAAGTTTTAATATCAGTGTTACAGTAGCATTATGCTTGTATGAATTGATAAATAGATTGAGAAATTCTAATATAAATTATTCTTTGTCAGAACAAGAAAAACAAGAGATTTTATTGCAATGGATGAAAAACAGCATCAAAGATGCAGATAGAATTTTAGAGAGGTTGGAAGAAAAATAAGATTGCTGTTAAGTTTAAATTAAACCGCAATGACACTAAGAATTTTTATATTTCAATTTTCAATGTGCCGACGCTGTTGGTCGGCATGCTGACATTTTGTAAAACAAAATCGTCAGCATTCAATACTCTATGTTCAATTTTCAATTATAATATCCAAACAAACTGATTTCTGAAAACTATAACAATATATTTTTTTCTCCCACTTTTTTAGAAAAAAGTAAACAAAAATCTGTTATTAGAAGGCAATCTACTTACATCATCACTGCGAGCGAAGCGAAGCAATCTCAAAAGTATTATCCACATAACAATTACGAGATTGTTTCGGACTATCGTCCTTGCAATGACGAAAAAACTAATCACTAAAAACTAAAAATTCAAAACTCACTCATCACCTTCCCCACCAATATCTGATAAAATTTAGGTAACCTTTTCGCCATTCGTAGTTGGCTGAAGCATTGAGTAAAGCAAGTGTATTTTTATCTGATGAATTAATTTCTTTTTCTAATGAAATATCAATTTTATTTTCAGGTAAAATATTTTCATTGTTTGATGCAAATAATATCAAATTGCTTGTGGCTTCTGAAACTCCTGTTGATATATGTGAAGTGAAAAATCCTGATTTTTGAAGTGTAGATACTAAAACTCTTGTTCCTTTTCCTGTCTTGTTTTTGTAATATCCATACCAATTGATAATTAAAACTGATGAGTCATTTTTGAAATGTGTTTTTAATTCGGAAAAATTTTCTGCTGTGAGTAAATAAGATGGTGGCTCTTCTCCATTAAACAAATCCATAATAATAACATCATAATGCGCTGTATCTTTTTTCAAAAACCATTGTGCATCATCACAAATAGTTTTGACATTTTTATTTAAGTTGAAATACTTTTTGGCACAATCAATTATTCTGGGATCAATTTCTACACCCGTAATTTCAGAACTGTATTTTGAAAGTTTGTTAGCAATAATTCCACCACCTAATCCTAAAATCAAAATTTTCTTATTTTTCCATTTGTGTGCAGAAAATACACTGTCTATCACATTAGCATAATCAAGTGTTTTATCATTTTTAAAATCAACAAACGACTGAATAATATAATTCACTAATAAATATCTTGTTTGATAATCATCAACAACCATTACAGATGAAAAAACACCGTCGTTTTGATAAATAATGTTTTTATGCAATTTCTTTTCAGGATAAATAATAGCCACTATAAAAAGCATAGTGAGAAAAATTTCAATTTTGTAAAATAATACAGATACTAATAATGCAATGAAAGATAAAATATAAATGGTCATTTGTATGCCAAGATATGGAAATGTAAATAATACAGCCATAATTGCAAATACAATACTGCCCATTGTAGAAAATGCAAGTATTTTTCCATAAGTAGGTTGATGATGGTTTATTTTTTGTGAAGCATCAATAAGTATAGTGCTAATAGCACCAAAAGCAAACATAGGAATAAGTAATAAAAACAAAGCATCTAAAAACACAGCAGTTAATAGTTCAAAATTATATTGAATCAAAATCATTGAAATGTTAGTGTTGAATTTCCATAATGATAAAGATATTGCCAGAAGTAAAAAGAGAATTGAAAGTGTTTTTGAATTAAATTGTTTATTTGTATTAGTTTCCTTTTGGCATAGATAGTTGGCATAATAATACCCTGCTGCTAATCCAAGCATGGTAATACATAAAACCATTAACCAAACATACAAACTGCTTCCAAAGAATACTGCTAACTTTCTTGATGATGCTAATTCAGACACTAACATCATTCCACCTTCAACAAATGAAACAAGATAATAAAAGTGAAGTGAATTTTTTTTCATAAACGATTTAATTTGCTCATCAAATAAGCATCAGCAAGCACCAGTGCTGCCATACTTTCTACAATAGGCATTGCTCTTGGAAGCACCATTACATCGTGTCTGCCTTGTATTTTTATTGTAACATTTTCATTCGTGTTTGAAATAGTTTGCTGTGTTTTTTTTACAGAAGCAATGGGCTTAAATGCAACATTAAATACTATATCATTTCCATTGCTTATTCCACCTTGAATACCGCCGCTATTATTTGATTTGAAATATAATTTGTCTTTGTCAATAAACATTTCATCATTCACTTCACTTCCGAAATAATTTGTAATAGAAAATCCTTTACCAATTTCAAATCCTTTAACTGCATTTATGCTCATCATAGCATAAGCCAAAGCAGCATTGAGTTTGTCAAATACAGGTTCGCCCCAACCAGCAGGCACATTTTTAATAACGCAGGTAATTATTCCACCAAGTGTATCACCTTCATTTTTCGCTTGTTCAACTAATTTTAATATCTCATCATTTTTTTTGTCATCAGGACATCTGAAAGGATTGCTTTCTATATTTGAAGCACTAATGTTTTTAATATCATAATCAATTTGAATATCTTTAATTTTTGAAACAAAAGCAATGATTTCAATATCTAATTTTTTTAATAGCAACTTTGCAATAGCACCACCTACAACTCTTGCAATGGTTTCTCTTGCAGAACTCCTGCCACCTCCACGATAATCCCGCAATCCAAATTTTTTTTCATAAGTATAATCTGCGTGCGATGGACGATAAACATCTTTCAAATGTTCATAATCTGCAGGATTTTGATTTTTATTTTCTACAATAAAAGCAATGGGCGTTCCAAGCGTTTTATTTTCAAATATACCAGATAAAAAAATGACCTCATCAGGTTCTAATCTTGGAGAAGTCCATATTCCCTGATTAGTTTTTCTACGAGATAATTCGTGTTGAATAAAATTTATATCAATTTCTAATCCCGCAGGACAACCGTCAATTATGCCACCAATGGATTTGCCGTGACTTTCACCAAAAGTATGTAATTGAAATATCTTTCCAAAAGTATTGCCTGCCATTTAATTTGTTTTTTTTCTTTCTCCAAAAATCAGTGTGCCAATTCTAATAGCATTGCTGCCACATTCAATAGCAATAGGATAGTCATTGCTCATTCCCATACTCAAAATTTTCATATCTACATTTGGTAAAGAAATGGTTTGTTTAATTTCATCAAAAAGATTTTTAAGTTGTAAAAACTCATTTTTGATTTGTTGTGAATCATTTGTAAATGTTGCCATTCCCATTAAGCCAAGAATTTTTACATTTTGAAATTGTTGAATTTCTGATGATTTCAAAACTTGTCTGCATTCATCAATGTCAAAACCAAATTTTGTTTCTTCTTTGGCAATATGAATTTGAAGCAAACAATTGATTACACGATTGTTCTTGATGGCTTGTTTATTGACTTCGTAAAGTAATTTCAGGTTATCAATACTATGAATTAGATACACAAATGAAGCAATATATTTTACTTTGTTTGATTGCAGATGACCAATGAAGTGCCAACGAATATCTTTGGGAAGTTGTTCATATTTTTGTTTTAATTCCTGTGCATAGTTTTCGCCAAAATCTCTGTGTCCGGCATTATATGCCTGTAAAATTTTTTCAATAGGTTGAAATTTGGAAACAGCAATGAGTGTAATGTGTGAAGGTATTTGTTTTTTTATTTGTAATAAATTTTGAGATATTGTGTTTTCAAGTGTTTCCATTGTAATAAAATTTAATAAACACTTTAATATGGTCTTTCATTAATACCTTCCATAAAATTAATAAATGATCTGTTAGCCACTTTATTGCCGCCAGGAGTTGGATAGTTGCCTGTAAAATACCAGTCACCAGTATGATTTGGACAAGATGCATGCAATCCTTCAATGCTTTGATAAATGATTTCTAATTCTGCTTTCAATTCATCAGGTCTAATGATTTGAGCAATTTTTTTTGAAATTTCTTCGGCAGTAAATGGTTCATAAATTTTTTTCACAACATTAATTTGTTCTTCTTTTGGTTTAAGTAATTCTTGCTTTGCTAATTGATAAACTTCCTGAATATAATTTTCTTTGCCTTGTTCTTTGAGTAATTGAATAGCGGCCTGAAATGCTACAAAATGAGAAAGAATAGACATATCAATGCCATAACAATCTGGATAACGAATTTGTGGAGCAGACGAAACAATAATGATTTTTTTAGGATTTAAACGAGCAAGTGTTCGAAGTATATTTTTTTTGAGAGTAGTGCCACGAACAATGCTATCATCTAAAACTACTAATGTATCAGTAGGTTTAACCTGATTGTAAGTAACATCATAACCCAAATCTACTATCACATCACGATTTTCATCATCTGTTATAAAGGTTCTTTGTTTTACATCTTTCCAAACAATTTTATGCACTCGCGGACGATGATTCAGTATTTTTAGTTTTTCTGAATCACTTTTAGCACTTGAAATTTGTTTTATTTTTTGTTGATTTAAAATTTCTTCTAAACCGTCAATGAGTCCGCCAAATGCTATTTCTGCAGTGTTTGGAATGTATGAAAACACTGTGTTTTCAACATCACCATTGATAGCATTCCAGATGGTTGAAGATAAGTTTTTTCCTAAATTTCTTCTTTCGTTGTAAATATCAGCATCATTTCCTCTTGAAAAATATATTCTTTCAAATGAACAAGATTTTTTTTGAGTAGAGGGTAAAATAGATTCTTCAAAAATTTCGCCACTTGCTTTGATAATAAGAGCATTTCCAGGAGAAATCTCTTTGACAAATTCTAACGGCACATTGAATACAGATTGAATAACAGGTCTTTCACTTGCAGCCACTACAATTTCATTATCAGCATAATAAAATGCAGGACGAATGCCGTTAGGATCACGCATCACAAAAGCATCGCCGTGGCCAATAATTCCAATCATTGCATAACCGCCATCCCATTTTTTTGTACTTTCATAAAGTATAGATGCAATGTTCAATTCTTCCTGAATTTTTTTAGAAATTTCATCATTTGACAAATTTTTTTCTTTGTATATTTTAAAAATTCTATCATTTTCTCTATCAAGGAAATGTCCAATTTTTTCAAGGGCTGTAACAGTATCATTTTTTTCAGATGGATGTTGTCCAAGTTCAATAAGGTGTTGAAATAATTCATCTACATTTGTTAGGTTAAAATTTCCTGCGAGTAATAAATTGCGGGCTTTCCAATTATTTTTTCTAAAAAAAGGATGACAAGCATGAATAGTGTTTTTTCCAAATGTGCCATAGCGAAGATGCCCCATTAAAACTTCCCCAAGGAAAGGGATATTTTGTTTTTGCCAATCAGGATTTGGATATTTATCAGGAAATTTACGAGAAGCATCTACAAACAATTGATGTATCTGCTGAAAAATATCTTGTGTGGCTTTTGGTGCAACAGAACGAAGACGATCAATGTAATTCGTTCCTGGTGGAGTATTTAATTTTACTGTTGCAATACCAGCCCCATCTTGCCCACGATTGATTTGCTTTTCCATCAATTGATACAATTTGTGCAAACCATATCGTGAGGTGCCGTATTTTTCTTTGTAATATTGAAGTGGCTGTCTTAGGCGAAGAAGTGCTATGCCGCATTCGTGTTGAATAAGTTCACTCATTGTTAGAAGTTTTCAATATTAAAGTTAATGATATTTCTTTCTTTGGTGGAAAAATTAATGAGTTATCGTCTTGATTTTTCACAAAAAATTTTTTGGACAAAGGTAGTAAATTATATTCGTTGAGAGTTATTTTGTATAATAGTGGCGAAGGAATTGTAAATAAGCATATTTAGAATTTAAATTGAATGAAATGAAACCTATTGATGAGGAATTTAAAGATATAAAATGGTTAGAATTAAAGGCAAAAGAAATTGTAAAAGGTTTTTTAATTGGTTATCACAAAAGCCCAATGCACGGTTATTCAGTAGAGTTTGCCGAACATAAAATGTATAATGCAGGAGAATCTATTCGTCATATAGATTGGAAATTATATGCACGCACAGAAAAATTATATCAAAAAAAATATGAAGAAGAAACAAATTTAAGATGTCAAATAGTTATTGACACTTCATCTTCTATGTTGTATCCAAAAGATTCTGAAATCAATAAATTAAATTTTTCAATTTATTCTGCTGCGGCTCTTATTCAGTTGATGTTGCAACAAAGAGATGGTATTGGATTGAGTTTGTGTTCTGATAAAATTGAAAAACATTTACCTGCAAAATTGAATCATTCACACATTCAATATGTTTATGCTATACTATCTGATTTGATGAAATGTTCTGATACTTTGAATAAAAAAACGGATATTTCAGATGCTTTGCACCAAATTGCTGAGGTGGTTCATCAAAGATCATTGATAATTATATTTAGTGATATTTTTGAAAACTCGGATAATATATTTCCTGCATTGCAGCATTTAAGACACAGGAAGCACGATGTAATTATTTTTCATACATTAGATTATTCAACAGAAGTGAATTTTGATTTTGATAATAGACCATATTTATTTATTGATCTTGAAACAGGAGAACAAGTAAAATTAAATTCATTAGAAATTAAAAATGATGTTCAGCTATCTATGAAAACATTTTTAGAAAATGTTAGAGAAAACTGTCATCGCTATAAAATTGATTTTGTGCCTGTTGATATTAAGTACAAATATAATGAAGTGTTACAAGAATATCTTATTAAAAGAAGCAGAATTTTGAAAAAATGATTTAATCTACTTTAAACTTCAATAGATATTCAGGTAAAAATTTCATTCTGTATCCATACCAACTAAATAATTCGCCATCTACAAATATTATTTTAGAATCACTTCCAATATTTTTTTGAATGTCGTTTTTGTGTTTTTCCTTAAAAGGAAATGGTTCTGATGAGAGCAAAATATAATCTGGTTGAAGTTGCTTTATCTTATCAAAAGAAATTTGAACATATCTTTGTTGATGTTCTAAAACATTGATAGCCCCTATTTTTTGAAGAATATTATGAATATATGTTGAATTTGCCACTGCCATTATTGGATCATACCAGATGAGATATAAAACTTTTTTATTAAATAGAAAATGCTGTTGATTTTCTAATTTTTTGAATTCAGTTTGTATCTCCTGAATTAAAAGATTAGCCAAATATTGTCTATTTAATATAATTCCAAGTTGGTTAATCATATTGATAGCATCATCAAAGGTATTTACATCACTCATCCATACAGGGAAATAATTTGATAGTTCATTGATTTGTTGTTGAACATTTTCTTCTTTATTTCCAATAATCAAATCTGGTTGTAATTTTTTTATTTTATCAATATTGAGATTTTTTGTGCCACCAATTTTTTCTTTTGTCTTAAAAGTATTTTCAGGATGAATGCAAAATTTAGTTATAGCAACGATATTATCTTCTAAATCAAATTTCACTAATAATTCAGTAATAGAAGGAACAAGTGATATAATTTTTTTTTGGTGGAACAACAGGAATGTCAACTTCTCTATTCATCTGGTCAATGAAAATCATATACTTTTTGGTTCAAAAATACATTAAAAAGTTTTTTTTGTATAATTATATTTTACTTACTTTTGCAAAAAAACAAGTATGAAAAAAATAATTTTTTCGGGCATAACATTGATTACCATATTTTTAGTGAGTTGTTCCAATGAAGAAAAAACCAGTGAAAATGAAATTCAGATTACAGATAGTTTATCTACTCAACCAGAAGAAGAAGATAAAATATATTCTCTACCGTCAGCCGAACATGTAGCAGTAATGTTTAAAAGATCTAATTTAAAGTATATCAGCGGAATAACAACAAAAATTGAAAATAAAGAAACCGGCGGAGAATTAGAAAATACTTTGAGATTGGGAATTTACAGTGCTGATTTATTTTACAACTTATTAAATAATCAATGGGCAGAATCAGAAAAATATTTTTTAGTTTGTAAAAACTACGCAGATAAAATAGGATTTAATGAGGTTTTTACAGAAGAAACACTTAATAGATTAAAAACAAATATTCAAAATACTGATTCAATAATTAAAATCCTTTCTACAATTCAATATAATTTAGACAACAAAGTACAATATGAAAATAAAAATCATCTTATTCCTGTGGCTTTTGCAGGAGCGTGGATAGAAAGCATGTACATTGCTGTTCAAGTAAGTAAAAAGGAGAATGCTAATCCTCAAGTAAATAATATGATAACTGAAAATATTGCCATTGGAAATACATTGCTAAAATTACTTAATAAAGAGTTGAAAACAGATTCAAAAATTAATGATATTATAGAAATTATTGATGGCTTAATGAAGGAATTCAATGCAATGCAAAGTGTACAACAAAACATTGAAAATGAAGAAGGAGAAATTTCATTAACGAAAGATGAACTTGACAAACTTTTTCAAGCCATTGAATCCTCTCATCAAAAGTTATTAACCCTATAAAAATTATGAATATGAAAACGATTAAATTTATTTTTTACTTCCTTTTAATTTGGACATTATTTTCATTTCAATCATCTAACTTATGCGACCCTAAAAAGCTTAAAGACGACTGCAAACCTTATATGGAATCTTATAATTATGATTTATCAAAGTTAGCACGATTTACATATAAAACCAAACCACAAGTTAAAGAAAATGAATTAGAACTTTATTATGGAGAAAAATATCGGTTTGTATTTAATGTTAGTGATGCTCCAATTCCTATTGTAATTAGTTTATATAATAAAGATAAAGACCACAAAAACAGAAAACTACTGTTTACAACAAAAGGAGAACCTTCAGACAAAAAATTTTTTACTTTTGAATACACTCATGCAAGAAGAGTTTTTATTGATTATGAAATTCCTGCTGATTCATCAAATAATGGAGGATTAGTTCAAACTGGATGTGTGATGCTTGTATTAGGATACAAATAATTGTTTATTTAGTAATTGTATAAATAATCCTTCGCAGTAAAATTACTATTAATACTATTAAACTTACCCCCGAAATTACATCGCCTGTATAACTATACACAGTTCTAATTTCTAACAAAGGTATTTTTTCAATCAAAACATCTTTTTCCCAGAAATTTGTTGAATGATAAATTTTTCCTAATGGATTTATAACTGCTGAAACACCTGTGTTGGCAGACCTTGCAATGTATGTTCTGTTTTCTATTGCTCTTAATCTTCCAAATAACAAATGTTGATAGTAACCATCTGTATTTCCCCACCAGCCATCATTTGTAATCACAAACAATGCATTTGATCCCATTTTGAAAAACTGTGATACAAATGCTGAAAAAACACTTTCATAGCAAATAACTGTTGCTACTGGTATTTTATTTTTTACTTTCAATAATGCAGGAATATCTTGCTTGCCCAAACTTCCTGTTGTTCCTCCAAGATCAATAGCTAAACTTTCCAATGGCTTAAATAAAGCTGGATAAGGCATTTTCTCTACACCCGGCACTAATTTTGATTTGTGTATAATTTGAATAGAATCTTTATAAATACACATTGCAGAATTGAAAATATCATAATACATCCCTTCAATGTTTTTTCGGGCTGTAGCAGGTATTTTATCTGTATTTGAATAAAACTTAAATGTATTTGCTCCTGTAATAATTGTAATTTCAGGGTGTTTGCTTAATATACTATCTCGTAAAAATTTTATAGTAGAATATTGAAAAATTTCCTTTGAACTTCCTTCATAGATATTTTCAGTGATAAAAGTTTCAGGTAATAAGATAACATCAATACTATCGTTTAAAAACGAATGAATTTGTTGAAACACATCATATACTTGTGTAAGGGGCTCTACATAAAATTTTTCATTATATGGATCTATATTTGGCTGCACAATCATTACATTCAATGAATTAGTTGAAGTATTACTAATTTGCTTACTTCTGAAATTATACAAACTCATTGAAAGTAAAAAAGGAATAAAAATAAGTGTAGAAATTTTTTTGAAAATTGTCTTTAAATTATTTTTTTGAATTAAAAGATTTGCTAACAAAATATTTACAGCTAAAATCCATAATGTACCACCTGATGTGCCTGTAAATTCATACCATTGAATAAGTTCAGGACGAAATGCAAAAACATTTCCAAGCGTAAGCCATGGCCACATCAAATCCCAATGAAAATGTAAATATTCAAATGAAATCCAGAAAGGTATTAACCACCAAAATGAAAAATTTTTTCCTTTCTTTTTTTGCAAACTAAAGGTCGTAACAAAAACAACGCACATTAAAATACTATTTGCTACAATGGCCATTAAAGCCCCGCCTGCACTTGCCAAACTTATCCACCACGTTGTTAAACCATTCCATATCAAAAAACTTATCAATGAAAGAAATATAAATTTCAATGACGAAATTTGTTGATTTAAATACTGATTGGCTAATAATAATAATGGTACAAATGCAATAAATACTACAAAAAACAAATAATCTGTAAATGAAAGATAAAGCAATAATCCACTTACAATTGAAAGTAAAAATGGGTTTGATTTAATTTTATTTTCAAACATTATATGGCAAAAATAATCAATTACAATTTGACAATTTGCTCTCTATCTGGTCCAACTGAAATATACGAAACCTTCACACCAACATTTTCTTCAATAAATTCAATATATTTCAATAATGCTTTTGGTAATTGTCTTTTAGTTTTACAATGAGAAATGTCTTTTTGCCATCCTTTCAAATCCTGATAAATAGGCGTTACACCATCTGATAAATCATAAGGCAAATAGTCAATTACATGATTTTTGTAATGATAATGTGTGCATACTCTTATTGTTTCTAATTCAGACAACACATCTGCTTTCATTAAAATTAATTCACTCACACCATTTAATTGAATAGCATAACTTAATGCAGGCAAATCCAACCAACCAACTCTCCTTGGACGACCTGTTGTAGAACCAAACTCTTTTCCAATGTTTCTGATTTTTTCACCTAATTCATCATTTAATTCTGTAGGAAAAGGACCACTACCCACACGAGTACAATATGCTTTGAAAATACCAAATACATTACCAATCTTATTTGGTGCTACGCCCAATCCTGTACAAGCCCCTGCGGTGATTGTGTTTGAAGATGTTACAAAAGGATATGTTCCAAAGTCAATATCCAGCAATGTACCTTGTGCTCCTTCTGCTAAAATTTTTTTACCTTTTTTAATAGCATCATTCAAATAATGTTCTCCATCCACCAACTGCAATTGCTTTAAATATTCAATACTTTCAAACCAATCTTTAATTTCTGATTCCTGAATTTCTGACCAATTGTAAAATTTTAATAATTGCAAATGCTTTTGATAAAGTTGATTAAATTTTTCCTGAAAATCTGCATTTTCAATATCTCCTACTCTTAAACCATTTCGTCCTGTTTTATCCATATAAGCAGGACCAATTCCTTTTAAAGTAGAACCAATTTTATTTTTCCCTTTTAATGCTTCACTTGCGGCATCTAACCAGCGATGCGAAGGCATTATTAAATGTGCTCTTTTAGAAATCAGTAATCTGTTTTTTACTTCTATTCCTTCTGCTTCAATGGCTTTGATTTCTTTTACTAATACCAATGGATCTATAACAACACCATTTCCAATTAAATTAACAATCACATCTCTAAAAATACCACTTGGTATGGTGTGTAAAACATATTTTTTACCATTGAATATCAAAGTATGCCCTGCATTTGGACCACCTTGAAATCGGGCAATAACATCATAAGAAGGAGATAAAATATCTACCAACTTTCCTTTTCCTTCGTCTCCCCACTGAAGTCCCAGTAAAACATCTATATTTTGCATAAAAATATCTTTATATTTGTTGAGATAAAGCAATCATATTGAGAAGTGTAATGGCAAATTCTCTTCCTTTTACACTTGACCTTTCTAATGCTTGTTGAAAATTATTTGTTGTAAGAATTCCAAAAATAAAAGGAATAGGATACATTAAGTTTAATTGCGTTATTCCCTGTGTTACAGACATTGACACATAATCAAAATGTGGTGTGTCACCTTTAATAATACAACCAATGTTTAATACCCCATCAAACGACGGGCTTTTTTTTTCTGCTAACTTTTTTGCTGCAAATGGAATTTCAACAGCACCAGGCACTCGCCAGCTTTCAATATTTTTTTCAAGAATGCCTGCTTGTTTTAAAGTATTCACAGCATCAAAATACATCATATCGGTAAGGCGAGCATTCCATTGAGTATAAACAATACCTATGCGAATGTTTTCTTTGTTTTTCAATGGATACAGCAGGTCTATATTTTCAGAAGTAAGCATTTTTTATTTTTGAGTTTCTAAATAAGTATTTTCTCTTGCAATATATTTTTCTACATCACGGGCTTCATTGCTTGTAGGAAATTCTTTTTTAATTCTTTCAAATAATTCAAGAGCTTCTTTGTATTGCTTTTGCGTTTCCATTGCCAGTGCGGCTTTTTTCAAAAATAAAGGTGTAGTAAAATTATTTATTTTTTCATTAGCAGCTTTGAGATAATACTTTATTCCTTCTTCTGGTTTGTTAAGTTCCATATAAGCATCTGCGATATTTCCATAAGCAAGTGGTTGTAACATTTCATCATTCAAATCATATTTTTCAAAATACTTTATAGCTTCTTCAAATTTTCCTAAATGCATATAGCACACGCCTGCATAAAACGCCGCTAAAGTTCCGGCTTTAGTATAACTATATTCTTCATAAATTTTTTCAAAGCCCATCATTGGTTTTGTGCCTTGTGAATATCTAACCATTGCTCCACCCTTCAATGCTAAATTAAAACTATCTCTTTCAAACAAAGATTGAGCATAAAAAATTTCATCGGCAGCTTCTGCTTCCTTGCTGGGCAACCACCATAATTTATATCCCAAAATTAACCCAATCACTAACAATAATCCTCCTCCCACATAATTGATAACTTGTTGATTTTTTTCATAATACCATTGTATCCATTCCCATGTATAAGGGGCAGATGGTTCTGGTTTTGCAGAAACCTCTTCAAATTCTACACTTTCCTCCTGATTATTTAATTCCTCATCAACAGGAGTTTGATCTGCTGTATTTTCAGATTCATTAATGTTTTCTGGTGTGTTTTCAATATTATTTTTTTTCTCTTCTGACATAAATGATAATTTTAGGGGGGCAAAAGTAACATTTATTTTTTAGAATTTATCAACAAAAATAGAAATAAGGGGATTAGCTACTAAAGAGGGGTATTGAAATGTTGTATTTTTATCATTGCAAAAAAAACATACTTTTAAAACAACTTCGCTACAAAATAAGCGGCAGATGCTGCAAGTAATCCAACTAAAGTAGTTTTTAATGCACCTTTAAATGGATGTTGTCCTGTTACTTTACTTTTAATATATCCAAAAATCAATAATGCTACAGAAGTAATAATAACTGACCCTATAAACCCTTGCATTGGTTCATCTGTAATGATATACGGAATAAGTGGCACAATACCGCCTACTACATAACTTAAACCTATATTAAAAGCACTTTTTTTGGCTCTATTGATATCTGGCTCTGAAAGACCTAATTCAAATTGCATCATAAAATCCACCCACTTATCTTTGTCTTTACATAATTCTTCTACTAATTGATTCTGCACATTCTCGCTAATGTTATACTTTGACAAAATCTCTTTTATCTCTTGTTTTTCACGATCGGGCAAATGTTCTACCTCATCATATTCTCTTTTCAATTCGTTTAAATAGTGTTCTCTTTCCGTTTGACCTGCTAAATAGCCACCTAAACCCATTGCTATTGCCCCAGCTACAATTTCTGCTATTACGGCTGTTACAATCACAGCATTACTCACACCTGCCTGACTAACGCCAGCGGCCAATGCAAACGGCACTGTAAGTCCATCACTCATTCCTATCACAATATCTGAAAGCATTTCAGAACCTTGAAAATGTTTTTCCTGATGTGGATGTAAATGTGTCATACATTTTTATTTTTAATAGAATGATACAGGTTTGAATAAAATTCAAAAAACTTTTTTCCAATAATTTCCTCTGAAAAATTTTCTTTTACCCATTGATGTGCTTCTTCGGGATTAATAGATATTTTATTGTCTAATACTGATAATATAGCAGATTTGAGTTCAGATTCATTTTGTGGAGGAACTATAGTTGCAAATTTTTGAGGCAAAATTTTATCAAAATCAGCTACATTACTTGTTATTACATAAGTGCCACAACTCAATGCTTCATAAACAACCACGCAAAATGTTTCATAATTACTAAACATTACAAGAGCATCAGCAGATTGATAATACAAAGGCAAGTTTTTTTGTGCAATTATTCCTTTGAAAATAACCTTTGTGAGACCTAACTGTTGTGCTAATTTTTTTGCAGGAATGAGATATTCATCTTTCCCGCCTATTACAATCAATTCAAAGTTATGTCCTTCTTTTTCCAATTCTGCAAATACTCTAAAAATCCCAGTAATATTTTTTTGTTTGTCATCTAATGTTGAGATATGAACAAATTTTTTAGTTGGATTAAAAATTTTTTTAGGCAAAAAAATATCTGTATTTACTACATTTCCTAAAATATCATATTTTGCATATAATTGATGGTCTTGCATTGATTGTTTTTGGTAATCACACAAACACCAAACTTTCTCAGATTTTTGAATAATTTTTTTTGTAACAAATTTTCTTAACCATCCTTTATAAGAATCATCTTCTTTCAAATATCCAGTCCATTGTTCAAATACACTAAAACATCTAATATCTAATACATATCTTATTATTGGAAAAAACAATGAAACTGGAAAAATAACATTGATTTGAGCAAAAGGTATTGTTCCAAAATGCTTTTTGACAAGTTTGCTTAGTTGATAATAATAATATGCATATTTAATAAAATGAATAAATGATTTTAAGAATAGTATTCTGGATTTTGGGAAACCAATTACATATTCATGAAATTGACCATTGACGCTGTGTTCAAGAGTAGTATGTTGAAGCTCCTTTGATGAATAAACATATATTACTATAACATTACAATAACGAGAAAGTGCCTTGGCGTGATTTCTGATAAAAATACCGTGCGTGGGATATTCATCAGTTGGATACCATGATGTAAGAAAAAGAACGGAAAACGAATTACTCATTTGTAAGCAACTTCACAGATAATTCAAAATAAGAAAACTTATCATTAATTTTTTCAAACTTATATTCAAGTGGTGGTTGGCTTTTCAATCCAATAGTAATAAAACCTAAACCCGCACCTCCTTTATCACTAATATCATTATTTTCTAATCTTTCCATGTAATATTTTTTCAGTTCATCATAAGATTTAAATCCATTGATGGTATCAAAGATATTTTTAATTTTTTCAACATTTTTATTTTCAATTAAATTTGCTGAAACAATAATAACTTCAGAATCATTTTTGGAAATAATGATAAAATTGTGTTTGGTATGCGTATCATCTTCTGCACCGTGAATTAATAAGTTTTGTAATAGTTCTACTGCAATGAAAAAAATCTTTTTGAAAAGAGATTTGGGGAAATTTGCTTGAACTAATTTTTCTTCTAAATCTGATTCTAATTTTGAAATAGTATTTTGATTGATAACACCATCATAAGCGAGTAAAAACTCGTATTTATGTTTTGAAAAATAATCAATTAGATGAGAGTATTTCTCTCTAAAAAAATCGTTTTCTTTAAGATGTTTAATTGTTTTACTCAATCAATTCTTTTTTAAATTAAAATAATCCGCTCAGTTCAGAATCAATTCTTTTGACAATTTTAGAGAAATCTTCTTTCTTTTCCAAAAAGTTGTATTCGTCAATATCAAAAGTAATGAGTTTTCCCATATTATACGATGAAGCCCAATTATCGTAACGTTCATTTAATTTTTTCAAATAATCTAAGCGAATGCTGTTTTCGTATTCTCTTCCTCTCTTTTGAATTTGCTTAACTAATGTAGGTACTGATGCTTTTAAGTAAATGATAAGATCGGGTGGTTGAATTAATTGTTCCATCAATTGAAATAATGATAAATAATTATCAAAATCTCTTTTGGACATTAAGCCCATTGCATAAAGATTTGGTGCAAATATATAAGCGTCTTCATAAATTGTTCTATCCTGAACTACAGTTTTTTTACCCTGTCTTATTTGTAATATCTGATTAAATCTTGTATTCAAAAAATAAACCTGAAGATTAAATGCCCACCTTTGCATATCTTCATAAAAATCGTTAAGATAAGGATTATCATCTGCGTCTTCAAAATGTGGTGTCCATTTGTAATGCTTAGCAAGCAAACTTGTCAATGTAGTTTTGCCTGAACCAATATTTCCTGCAATAGCTATATGTTTGATGTTATTTTTAGGAGGCATTATTTTTAGTAAATCCTTTTTTACAGGTTGCCAATTTAATAAAAAATTATTTAATAATAAAAATGCAATTTATTTTTGTCTTAAGTATTCCCTATTTTTGCCTAAAAAAATAATGCGGCATCTTTTTATAGTTATTTTTGTATTTTGTAGTTTATTTGCTGTAGCCACACACAATAGAGGGGGAGAAATTACATACAAATACATTGGTAACCCATATTCAAGCAATCCTTATGAAAAATACAAGTATCTGTTTACTATTACAGTTTATATGAATGATGGAAGTAATGTTGCAGACAGGTGTTATGATACTTTATACTTTGGAGATGGCACAAGTGCCATTGTTTCAAGAAATAATGGTCCTATTGGAAATTGCGAATGTGGAAGCATTCCTTGTGGTCAATTAATTTGTAGTGGATTCAAAGTGAATACTTATACTGTTACACATTCTTATGGCTCGCCGGGGACTTACCTAGTTAAAATGTATGACCCAATGAGAAATGTTGGCGTTCAAAACATTCCTAATTCTGGTAATCAGGTTTTTTACATAGAAACTTTATTAAATATTTCTGATATTTTTAATAAAACATACATCAATAATTCGCCACAATTAAATATTGCACCAAGAGATTTTGCCTGTATAGGCAAATGTTGGGTATATAATGCAGGTGCTTATGATCCAGATGGAGATTCTTTATCTTATGAACTTACAGAGTGCAGAGGTATAGATCCTAATACAGGAGCTGTTGGCGTTCCAATAGCCGGTTATGTTTATCCTAATCAAATAGGCAATGCAGGCACTTTTAGCATCAATCCTGCTAATGGCACGGTAACTTGGTGTTCGCCCGTTTTTCAGGGTGAATATAATTTTGCTTTCAAAATATATGAATGGAGAAAAATAAATGGTGAATGGAAAAAATTAGGTTATGTTTTAAGAGATATGCAAATTGTGGTAGGTGTATGTACAAATAATGCTCCATATTTTCAATCAGTAACAGATACTTGTGTAATTGCAAGTCCCTCACTTACACCAATTTCAAAAACAATTGTTGCTATTGACCCCGACAATAATAATTTAGAAATGCAAGCCACAGGAAGCCCGTTTGCAGTAACAAGTCCTACTGCTAATTTTTCTGCAACTCCAACTACAGGAACTATTACTGGTTATTTTTCATGGAATATTGGTTGTCAGCACATCAAAGTTAATCCTTATCAGGTTATAGTGAGAGCATCAGATAAAACAAGTTCTTCAGATTGTTTTTCTGCAAATGCTTTAAGCACATATACTGTTTTTAATATCTATGTATTAGCCCCGCCTCCTAAAAATCTTACTGCAAGCCCTATTGGAACAAGTATTATATTAAACTGGAATCACTCTGATTGTGCTTCTAATCCTGTTAATCCGATAAAAGAATATCATATTTACAGAAAAGACAGTTGTGATATTCGTGTGCCAAATTATTGCGAAAGCGGAGTGCCTGCTTACTGGGGATTTACTTATATTGGAAAAACAAATTATCCTAACACAACATTTACAGACAATAATAATGGGGCTGGATTAGTGCATGGTGTTAATTACAGTTATGTTGTAGTAGCTGTGCATTTAGATGGTAGCATCAGTATAGCAAGTAATGTAATTTGTCAGCAATTAAAATATGATACCCCTGTTATACTAAATGTTGATGTTCAATCTACTTCCACTACAACAGGAAACATCTATGTCAGATGGATGAATCCAATTGCAGGAAGTAATGGTCTTGATACTATTCAATATCCGCCTCCTTATCAATTGAAAGTGCGAGAAAAAATTTATCCATCAGGAACTTACAACACAATATCCACATTTAATTATCCAACTTTTGCTTCAATGCCTTCAACTTTATCTATCATCTCTACTACATTAAATACTCAAGATAATCAATATCAATATGAAATTGAATTCTACTCTAATAACTCATTACTAACCATTTCAAGATCTGCCACATCTGTTTATTTGAAAACTATTCCAAATGACAGAAAGATTGAATTACAATGGAATTACAATGTTCCATGGATAAATTACAAACATTACATTTACAGAAAAGACCCGTCCTCTTTTGTATTTAATTTAATTGACTCCACTACTCAAAATTATTACAAAGACACAATGCTTGTAAATAATAAAACTTATTGTTACAAAATTAAAACAAAAGGTGCTTATTCTGACCCAATGATTATTCGCCCATTATTCAATTATTCTCAAGAAAAATGTGATGTGCCAAAAGACAAAACCCCACCCTGTGCCTCAAATTTATTATTGAACAGCGATTGTAACAATAGCAGAGTGGAATTAAAATGGAATAAGCCCCATCAAAAATGTAACGATGATGTGGTTAAATATTATTTGTATTACAAACCAACTGAAAATGATAATTACATAGTCATAGATTCTCTTTTTAATTTGAATGATACTATTTTCACTTTTGATAATACTACCTCTATTGCAGGATGCTTTGCTATTGTATTTGTTGATTCATCTGGCAATAAAAGCCCTATTTCTGCTGCAAATTCTGCCTGCACTGATAACTGCCCCGAGTTTGAATTACCAAATGTAGTTACATTCAATGGCGATGGAGTCAATGATTTCTTTATGGCTATTAAAGTAAAATATATTGAAAGCATTGATTTAAAAATTTACGACAGATGGGGAATCCTTGTATATGAAACAAAAGACCCTTATTTCAAATGGGATGGTAGTGTAAAACAAACAGGACAAAGATGTAGCGACGGCACTTATTTTTACACCTGTATAGTCAATGAAATCAGATTAAAAGGAATTGTTCCTCGCAGATTAAAAGGATATTTTCAAGTATTTCATTAATTTTATGTCAAGAAAAAAAATTGCTTTAATCATTTTATTAGCCCTTCTAACTTCCTTTATTTTCACCGCTTTGCAAATGTTTGATTTTTCTATTGTCGTAAAAATAATTGTGATTTTTATTTTTTTATCAATCATTCTTTATGCTTTTACAAAATATATTTTTCAGGAATCAGAAAAAAATTTTACCGAAAAGGTTTATCAAAAATTAGAAAAACTTTTACCAAAAAATAAAATTAATCCTAAACAAAAAAAATCGCTAAACGACTTATATCAATATATTGATGAAATTGAAAACGAAAGACAAAAAGAAAAAGAACATTACAAAAATTTAGACAGTTACCGAAAAGAATATCTTGGAAATGTTTCTCATGAATTAAAAACTCCTCTTTTTAATGTTCAGGGCTATATTTCCACATTGTTAGACGGTGCAAAAGATGAACCTGAAATTCTAAATGAATATCTATTAAAAGCAGATAAAAACATTGAAAGAATGCTCAACATTATTGATGATCTTGAAACTATTTCTCAATTAGAAAGTGGAGCAATGATTTTAGATTATGAGAATTTTGATATTATCTCTGTGATAAATGAAGTATTTGAACAAATGGAATTATCTGCAAAATCTAAAAACATCAAACTTATTTTAGAAAGCAATAAATCTCATTACCTCGTAAATGCTGATAAATTCAGAATCAGGCAAGTATTAATTAATCTGATTTCAAATTCAATTAAGTATGGAAAAGAAAATGGCATTACAAAAGTTACACTTCAAAATGATAATCAAAAAATAATTGTTTCTGTTGCTGATAACGGCATAGGTATTGAAGAAAAACATTTGCCAAGAATTTTTGAAAGATTTTATAGAGTAGATAAAGGCAGAAGCCGAGAACAAGGCGGCACTGGATTAGGTTTAGCCATTGTAAAACACATCATAGAAGCACACAAGCAAACTATTTCTGTGCAAAGTAAAATCGGGGAAGGAACTACATTCACTTTTACATTAGATGAAGCGTAAATGAAAAAACCGTTTCAACGGTTTTTTTCAAACAAACCATTTAAATGGTTTGTAAAACAAAACGACTTAAGTCGTTTTTCACTCTATCCAAAATCCCGATGCGTTAATACCTGCTTTGAAAGTGTGTATCAGTTGCCCACTAAATGAATATCTGTAGATAGTAGAATTTTGAACATAATCCATTGCATCACTTACATAAATATCATTGTTGTAATTACTAACTGCCATTGAATAAAAATTGTTAGATTGATTTGAAATAAAAGCGTTCGCAGGTAATGTAGAATCTACAATATTCATTTTGTAAATAGAATTATTGATATACAACAGAAATTCTCTATTCGCATCAATTACAAGATGGTGCGGAGATTCAGATACACTAAATGTAAATGTTTTTTCAATATTCAAATTCACAGGATTTATCCTATGAAGAGAAGATTTTTGTCCAATGCTGTTATCACCACTACTCAAAATCCACAACTTATCATTTTTATCCAACACAACTCCACTTGCGTATTTTCCAACAAACACACTATCTACCACTACATCATTCAATACATCTATTACATAACAATAATTTCTATAAGGATTTAAAACAAATGCTTTGTTGTAATACAAACACATTTCTTCTGTCCATCCACTCAATGGGATATAACCAGTTATTTGTTTGGTAACAAAATTGATGATGGCAATTTTATTTGCATACAAATCACTTACATAGCCCTTTGCGAAAGATACGGGCAAAATATATCTCGGTGATGTAAACCCCTGAATACTTGATTTTACCTTAAAATCATCTGCACTAACTACTACAATTTTTCCTGAATTATTTACTACCAAATAAAAATCATTTTGAACTTTAATAATACTTTGACACACATCACCCAATGTATAATTACTATTTTGTGCTTTGAAAATATCAGACACTACTTCTTTTGTTTCAGGATTATAATAAGTAACAGAAGCATTTGAATACATAAAATTTCCCTCGTTGGTAATATAAACTCTGTGTTGCCCTGATATATTAACTGTTCCAGATGGTTGAACAATCGGCTTATCTTTTACACAAGCATAAAATAATAATACACTACTTACAAATATCCACTTTATATTTTTCATTGTTTAATAAGTTGAAATAATTTACGACGATGTTCTGTTTGAAAAATTGCAAAATATTGTCCCTGTGAAAGTATTGATAAATCTAATATCTCAACATCTTGTTCCAAATCTTTTTCAAAAACTTTTTCTCCTGATACATTAAAAATCTCAAGATGAATAACTTGATTTATATCTTTTTTAATGTAAATTTTTTCTGTAAATGGATTTGGATATAGATTGATTTTTACTAATTGCTCAATTTCTTGAATACCTGTTAAGTTTTGATGAATAACACCTACTGCATCTAAATCAAAACCTCCGCTTGCAAAAGGTGTTGGATAAGGATCATTAATAATGTGTCCTTGACTATCATATCTTGCGTATGCTAATTGAATACTTCCCACAACATCAATAATTTTAACATGTGTAATGTTATTAACATCTAATCCCGGAATACCTGATAACTCTGATAAATCAAAAGGTGTTCCATAATTCGCAAGATATTTCCCTGCTAAATTGTGAATCTTTCTGCAATCCATATTTGCAGCATTATCATATTGCACAGTATCTTGTAACAAACACACAGATGGAAATCTAAAAAAATTCACCCCATCACTACTAACCTCCACAAATGCCAATTCCAGAAAAGTTCCATTAAATGAATTTTCAAATACTGCGAAATCAAAACCAGGTCCGTCTTTTATAGGAGCAGTAAAAGTAAGAACCGCATATCCTCCGTCACCTAAACTAACTACACCTGTTCCATCGGCTTTTCCCAATGCTTTTGTGCTATCGCCTACACTTGTTTTACCCAATGTAGTATCAGCAATATCTTTCCATCCACGAACAACTTTACAACCCGTTGCCCAACTTACAAATATGCTACTATCCTTGTGAATAGCCATTGTAGATAGATCTCCCACAGGTCCTGCAAATTGTGCAGAGACCTGTGAGATGTATCCAATAAAAATCAAGTGAAGAAACTTTTTCATCTTTTATTGTTTAATCATCAAATGTCTTTCAATATTATTATCTCCAACAATCTCCACAATATAATTTCCATTTGGCAAATTACTGATTTCAAATCTCTTTGGATTTTGTGATAAAATTACTTTTTCAAAACTTTCAACTACTTGTCCTAATGTATTTGTAATACGAACTGTATATTCTCCATTTACAGAACTTGTGATGAAAAATTGTTCATTTGCAGGATTTGGAAACACTTTGCTTTGAATATTTGAAATACTTTGAACACCTGCAGTCCCTGATGTTGTGAAATTATCAATACTAAAAAATGCAGGCGTGTTCATACCAAACGGACCAGTATCTGATGATGATAAAAAGAACTGAATACTATCTACTTGTCCTAATGAACTGCAATTAACCCATTGCCAATTCCAAACAATGTAATCTAAACTATTGTTTGAAAAACGATAATCTGCTAAATAAAATTCTACACTATCATTTTTCATCACACCATTCTTAAATCCTCTTACCACTACTTTGAACCAATCTGGATATGAACCTTGTGGGCATCCACAATGTGTGCCTGTTGTGTCGCCAAATGCTCTTGAAAACATATTTCCGTATTTAATCACCTTTGCTGCATAAGTTGTGTTTGTAATATAAAATCCATCAACAATTTCATAAGGCGATTTCAAAACAATTGTTGCATAATTTTGAACTGTTACATAATTTGATGAGTTGCTATACCCTTTGTAAGCAATGCATCCATAAAGATTTGAATAATTTCCGTTGGTAGAATCATTCACATTTGTATAAGCAGAGCCGCCACTCCAATAACTCCAGTTGTTATCCCAATCGTATCTGAAAATGGCATTAGTTGTTTGCCAATCTGCACCTGTGGTGTCATTGTAATACGAATTTGCTGGTAATGAAAATCCTTCAAAGGTTTCAGTGTGAGTTTGTCCCATTACGGGCATTTCATTGAATGCCGCCATTGCACTAATAAGTGCTGCTGTGATTACTTGTTTTTTCATATTTGTATGGTTTTTAGATTAATTTCAATTTTTTTGTAGGGGCGAATTGCCATACGCCCTTACATTTTTAGTTTTTAGTTATTTTTTTTCGTCATTGCGAGGACGATAGTCCGAAGCAATCTCATATGAGAATTAGAATATACATTAGAGATTACTTCGCTTCGCTCGTAATGACGATAAACTCAAAACTAAAAACTCTAAATTGTGTTTTTTGTGTTTAATAATATTAATAGTCATCTTGTTTTAATATTTAATTGAAAATTGTATAAAATAATTCCTTCCGGGCATAGGGCGTTGTGCCACTATCTGATAAGAAGTATTTGTTAGATTATTAATTCCCGCCATTATTTGAATCTTAAATTTTTTTATTAAAAAACTATAACCTCCACTTATATTCATCACAAAATATGGCTCTAACCATTGTAAATTATCTGAACTAATAAATCTATATCCTGTATATTGATAACTCATCATCATAAAAAATCTTTTGTAAAGACTTTGCAAGTAACCATTGATATTGTATCGTGGTGTGTAAATCAATTGCTTTCCAATAGAAGCATCATTTGGTAATAATGATTCTTGAATAGTTGATAACACATAAGCAGAATGTAATCCCAATTTAATTTTTGCTTGTTGAAAAGTTTTTTCAATATAATTATCCGTTTCTGTTCCTCTACTCCACACCTTGAATATATTTGCAGGCACGGGTTGATTATTTCCTCCTGGAAGCCAGATAATCCAATTGTTTGTAATTTTATTAAATGCTGTTGCTTCACTGTGTAGTGTTAACCCAACGGATGAAATTTTGTAGTGAAAAACAATACCTCCTTCATAATGATAACCACTTTCAGGTTTTAATGAATCCTTACCACTACCTTTCCAATACAAATCATTTAATGTAGGCAATCTATAAAACAATGATGATTGCAATTTAAATGAAAGCAAAGGATGTAATCTCCACTCTACACCCAAATTTCCTGTAAATGGAATGTCCGAACGAATATTCGCCCACTCTTTCCTAACAATGATGTTGTAACGAAATGATGATAATGTTTGCGACCATCCTGCATAAACAGAATTTCTAATTAAATTCTTAATACCATCGTAATTATTTGTAATAGCAATATTTCGCACATACAAATGCCCCAGCACTAATTCCGCATTTTTCCCAATCTGTCTGAAAATATTTTCTTCTGATTGAAAAGTATACACATTACTATTTGAAAAAATTCTTGCAACAGAATCTTTGTAATTTAATACATCATTCAAATAAGATATTTTGATATTTGCTTTCCAAAATGCTTTTGAAAAATTATATTCTACAATGTTTCTAAAACTCTTGTCTTTTTGTTGTGATGAATATTTATTGAAAAAATAATTATTTGGAATGTTTCTATTCCCTTCGTTATACCATCCGTAATACCTGATTAAATGGTTATTTTTGAAAGAATATGAAACACCATTCATTATGCCTTGCAAAGAGTAATTTGCATTTTTAAGAATTAAACTATCCCCTATTTTGTAATTATTTTCAGATTGAATAAAATATGGTTTTAATTGTATTTGCAAATTTTTATGTGATAGAAAAACTTTACTTAATATCTGATGTGTTTGAAATTGACCATAACGATAAATAAGTTCAGCAGAATTTTTATTAGAAAATTTATTTTCAAGACGAATAGCACCATTCACAGATCCGCTGCCCCACAAAGATGACGATGCTCCATATTCAACGGATATATTTTCAAACAAGCCAACTGTGCTCAACGCCACATCACTTTGTCCAAGCATAGGATGATTGATATTCACGCCATTCCACAATAACATTGTTTGTTGAGCGTTTCCGCCTCTGATGCTTGTAGAACTAATTGATCCGGGTGCATAGTTCTTTACATACACCCCCGATTGATAATTCAAAATATCTGAAAGTGCATTTGCAGAAAATACAACTTTACTCAAACTATCATATTGCTGAATTTTTTTACCCGCACTAAATACACTATCTTTTAAATGAAAAGAAGTAGTTACTATATCAACACTTTGTAAATGCAAAGTATCAGATAAATTTTGAGAAAACACAATATCTTTCATCAAAAAATAAATTAGAAGTAATATCTGAAAAAATCTCATTAAAGTGTGTAAAGTATAAAGGAAAAAATTCAGTGCATTTGTCATCTTTTGATCCCGAAAGATGACGAGTTTAAATGCTCAAACAGGCAGGTCTTCCGACTTGTTCCACTTTGCTTGCCTTCGCATTTGCTTGTTAGCAAACACTGGCTACAAGACATTAGCAAAGTTGCTGATAAGATTCATCAGCAAAGGAACTTACGGCTGCGGGCACAGTTCAGGATTTTCACCTGATTCCCTTTTAATCTTATTTAAAGAACCATTTGAGCGGCACAAATATACAAATTGTTTTTCTATTTGATATTTTTAATTCCCAAACACTAAATCAATTTCAATTAATCTTTCTTCACCTTCACCTTCCAAACTTTTCATTACCTTTTCAGCATAATTTTAAAGAATAAACTATGCTCACTTTACCTGTAGAAAAAAAAGTGTTTTTAATTGACGCAATGGCACTTGTGTATCGTTCTTATTATGCTTTTATCCGAAATCCACTTATCAATTCAAAAGGATTAAACACTTCCGCTTCTTTTGGTTTTACTAATTCTTTATTGTATGTTTTGAAAAATGAACAACCATCGCATATTACCATTGCTTTTGATACCCATGCTCCCACGGAAAGACATATTCAATTCAAAGAATACAAAGCACAAAGACAAGAAACTCCCGAAGATATTATTAAAAACATTCCTTATATTCAAAAAATCATTGACGGATTGAATATACATTCTGTTTCTTTAGATGGCTATGAAGCAGATGATATTATTGGCACAATGGCTCTTCAATTAAGCAAGAAAGGATTTACAGTGTATATAATGTCGGCAGATAAAGATTATGGACAATTATTAAATGACAATATATTTTTATACAAGCCCGGAAAAAGCGGCGATGATTCAGAAGTTTTAGATACAAAAAAAGTTTGTGAAAAGTGGCAAATTCAACATCCTCATCAGGTAATTGATATTTTAGGTTTAATGGGCGATACAGCAGATAACATTCCTGGTGTGCCAGGCATTGGCGAAAAAACCGCATCTCAATTAATACATCAATTTGGTAGCATTGAAAACATTTATAAACACATTGACGAAGTAAAAGGTAAACTCAAAGAAAAATTATTAGAATACAAAGAACAAGCATTTTTATCAAAACAACTTGCTACTATTATCACAAATGTTCCTATTGAATATTCCATTGACGATCTTAAAATTCGTCCTATTAACAAAGAAAAACTTTTGGAAGTATTCAAAGAATTAGAGTTTAAAAAACTTGCAGTTCAGGTTTTAGAATGGGGAAAAAATATCTCTTCTGATGCTCCTTCTTTATTTGATAATCAAGAAAAACACACCAAGACAAAAGTAAATGAAGAAGTAAATGTCTCAAATTTTAAAACTATCAATGATGTTACTCATCAGTATTATGTTATTCAAAATCCCGATGATGAACCTTTCAAAAAATTATTAAGTGAATTACATCGTCATTCAAAATTTGCCTTTGATACAGAAACCACAGAACTTCAACCATTGCTTGCTAAATTAGTAGGAATGTCTTTTGCATTTGAACCACATACTGCATACTACATTCATATTTTCAATAATCCTTATGCAGAAAAAATTCTTCATCAACTTCAAACTTTCTTTCAGGATAAATCTAAAACACTCATTGGTCAAAATATAAAATACGATTATCATATTCTTAAAAATCATAATCTTGAAATTCATTGTCATTTGTGGGATACAATGGTAGCACATTTTTTAATCAATCCTGATGAAAACAAACATAACTTAAATTATTTATCAGAAGTTTATCTTCAATATTCACCTATTAAAATTGATACACTTATTGGTAGTAAAAAAGATGGACAAATTAGTATGAGTTTATTAGATGCTTCTGAAATCAAGGAATATGCCGCAGAAGATGCAGATATTGCCTTACAATTATCTCATCATTTAGAAAAAGAATTAAAGAAAACAGATACAGAAAAAGTTTTTAAAGAAATTGAAATGCCGCTTATACCTGTGCTTGTAGAAATGGAAAGAACAGGTGTAAAATTAGATGTAGAATTTTTGAAAAACTTATCTCATCAAATACAGCAACAATTGCATAAAACCGAAAAAGAAATTTATCATTTAGCAGGAACAACTTTTAATATCGCATCGCCAAAACAAGTAGGTGAAATTTTATTTGAACATTTAAAAATTGCAGAAGCACCTAAAAAAACCAAAACAGGACAATACGCTACAAGTGAAGACATTTTAGTCAAATATAAACATCATCATAAAATTGTAGAAGAAATTTTAAACTATCGTGAATTAGCCAAATTAAAAACCACTTATGTAGACGCTTTGCCAAAAATGATAAATCCTAAAACAAACAGATTACACACTACATTTCAACAAACCATTGCCGCAACAGGCAGATTAAGCAGTGATAGCCCAAACCTTCAAAATATACCTATCCGTTCTGAATTAGGACAACAAGTGAGAAAAGCGTTTATTGCCCCTGATGATGAACATGTTTTATTAAGTGCTGATTATTCACAAATAGAACTACGAATTGTAGCATCATTGAGTGGCGATAAAACAATGATTGATGCTTTCAAGCATCATAAAGATATTCACACATCTACTGCCGCAAGAATATATGGCGTAAGCGAAAATGAAGTAACCAAAGAAATGCGACACAAAGCAAAGAGTGTAAATTTTGGAATTATTTATGGACAAGGACCTTTTGGATTAGCGGAATCATTGGGTATTTCAAGAACAGAGGCCAAAAATTTAATACAAAATTATTTTGAAAAATATCCGAGTATCAAAAAACTAATGAATGATTTAATAGAAACCGCAAGAAAAAAAACTTATACAGAAACATTATTCGGAAGAAAAAGATGGATACCAGATATCAATTCTGCTAATGCTAATGTTCGTGCTAATGCAGAAAGAATAGCCATCAACACACCCATTCAAGGCACGGCCGCAGATATGATAAAAGTAGCTATGATTAATATCCATCATCAACTTCAAAAACATCATTTGAAAACAAAAATGCTCTTGCAAATTCACGATGAGTTATTATTTGAAGTGCCTAAAAAAGAATTAGAAGTAGTTAAAGAAATTGTAGAGAAAGAAATGAGTTCAGCATTGCCATTATCTGTTCCAGTTGTTGTAAACATTGGCACAGGACAAAATTGGTTAGATGCACATTAAAAGTGAAAAGTGAAAAATTTATACAAAACAATCCCGAAGGGATGACAAGATTATAGTGAAAAGTGAAGAGTGAATAGAAACGACATTTATGTCGTTTGTGAAAAAGTGAATAATGTTTAGTTTTGAGTAGGGGTGTATCGCCATACGCCTTATTATTTCATCATTACGAGCGTAGCGTAGTAATCTCAAGAGTATATTCTTTATCTTTTATGAGATTACTTCGGACTATCGTCCTCGTACTGACGCTAAAGGTCAGCATCCCGTACATTTATCGTCGGGACAATGACGAAAGTTTTATATTGAAAAAATTTATTGATAAAAAAAATTTTTTATACCAAAGATATTTTAATTTCAGAAAAAATTCCGCTTTAATGCTTTTAGACAGTAAAGCCATTGGAAGCTTGCGTTGGGGTCTCCCATTCCGAGCGAAGCGAAGGAATGGGGGCAAGTTCCAATGGCGGTCTGCCGAAGGCAGATTGCCTTCTAAAAGCAGATTTTTTGCTTACTTTTTTCTAAAAAAAGTAAGAGAAAAATATTTATTATTAATCAACTATTTTCGGAAATTAGAGTTGTTTTGGTATAATAAAAAACTACTCTTTTTCTTTTAATTTAAACTCTGTTCTTCTGTTTACAGCATGTTCTGCATCAGAACATTTTACACCATTTTTACAATGATTCAAAATCATTTTTTCTCCATAACCTACGGCTTTTAGTCGTGATTTATCAATGCCCTGTTTTACTAAATAATCCACTACATACTGTGCTCTTTTTTGAGATAATTTTAGATTGTAATTATCATCAGCACGAGAATCTGTGTGTGATCCAATTTCAACAATTAAATTTGGATTTTCTTTTAATACCTGTGCTACTTTAGCTAAAATTCTCTCACCTTCTTTTGTTACTCTATATTCATTACTTGGATAAGTTATGTTTTCTATTACTGTCAGATTTTTCTTTTTGAGCGTTAATACATTCAACCATGGGTCATCTATATGATATTCTGTTAGTGTTGTTTTTTCCAGATCTAACAAATCAATTTTAAATGAGCCATCTTTATTTCTGATTAACTTTTTGATAACTCTTCCGTTTTTATCTAATATCAGAACAACAAATAATCCTGTGAGTTTTGGATCTTTATCGTCTACTAAAAAGAAAGATGCCTTCATAAACTTCATGTTATTTAATTTAAAAAATCCCTTTTCATCTGTTGTAATGGTTTGCACTAAACTATCTTTATGTGGAGCAGAAAACACATAAATTTTGACATTTTCTAATGGTTGCTTTTTTATATCTGTAAGAATTGCGTTCATGCTGAAATTTAATTGTAAATCATCCACTTCAAAATCTTTTAATGTTGTTTTATCATAAGTGAGTAATTCAAAATCAAATCTTTTTAATTGTGGGTTGTAAGTGATTGTCTTTAATACTTTTCCTTGTTTGTTAGTCAATAATATCTTCATGTTTGGATTTAAACTCAAATCATTTTCTCCAAAGAATATCATATATTTTTGATCATATTCAAGATATCTGAATGCAAAAGATCCTAATTGATTAGTAGTTGTAGAATCTACAATATCTCCTTTATCATTTTTAATGTAAATTTTTTCATTTGCAATAGGTTGATTGTTATCTCCATTCACCAATATACCACCAATAGATAATTTTCCATCTCCTTTCAAATCATACCAATCGTAAGTAGAAAGGGGTAATTCTCCAAATACATAATTGTATTTACCATATCTTTTGGTAGTTCTTTTTATCTCATTGCTTGTTGGATCCATCAAATAAAATCTGGCTTTGTTAGTTACTCGTTTATCATTGTTATCAAGCATTACAAGCACGGTGTTATATTTTCCCTGAACACAACTAAAAGTAAATTTTCCATTACCATCTAAATAAGTGCTGTCTAATTTATTTAATAATGTATCTAACAAATACACTTTAATTTTATCTGTTGTGAGATCAAGAGGATTGTAAGTATTCAACACCACACCTTCAAAATCTAAATAAGGACAACCTTTACATTTGATAATCCCTGCTTTATTAGGACATTCATCATCTTTATCAGCAACACCATCTTTATCAGAATCAGGACAACCGTTGGTTAATTTCTTTCCTGCTGCAGTTGGACATTCATCTATATTATCAGGAATACTATCGCTATCAGAATCAGGACAACCAGAATAAATTTCTAATCCAAATTGTTCAGGGCATTTATCTTCTATATCAGGAATACCATCTTTGTCTTTGTCGGGACATCCTTTTGTTTTTATATCTCCAGCAATTGTTGGACAAAAATCACCAAGGTCAGGAACATCATCTCTGTCATGGTCTTCAGGACGTTTGAATATGTGCGGTGTTGTTTTGATTAAGATGAAAAAATTCATTCCATAAATATCTCGTTTGTATAAGAAATTATTCAGATTTGTTGTGCCAATACTTAAAAACCATAAATGTGCCATAGCACCTATGCTCCACGGTTGATTAACCGTACTCATAAAATCGTTATAGTTAATTGAAATAGCACCACTAATATGTCTTCTTTCATAACGAATACTAAAATGATGAGAATTGTATCTGCTGTTGGCATTAAATATCTTTTTTCTTAAATCAATTGCAGAGGTGGCATTCAAATACAAATTATCAATAATCTTTAAATCTGTTTGTAATAAAAGCGTTGTGGGTAAATACATTTTATATTTATCAGAGGTATTTAGTTTGGCAAATCTATTTTTAATTGTATCATCAATAGCAGCAATAGGAGCATTATTATATTGAATATCTCTAAATTTCCATGATGTAGTATTGGCAACAAAATCAGCACTATTTGAACTTTTCTTGTATGTAATATGACCAATATCTATTACAGATGCTGAAAATTTCAGAAGATATTTATTTAAATCCCTTCTTTCAATATCTTTACCATCAGTAGATTTAAATTGATATTTCCAGTATTTAGGACGAAATTCATAAACAATGCCTATATCCGCTCCTAATCCGGGCAAAGAACTAAATGAATATTTTTTTAACCAATCTGCTGAAAATTCAAAATTATTAGAATGACCATAACCAACCTGCGAATTGTAAATATCTAATGTTGTATCAGTTGTAAATCTGTAATGAAGCGGATCTGCATATGCATAAATAGATCCCATTCCCTGCAATAGTTTCAATGAAATTCCTGCTTTCAAAAAATGTTTTTGTTTTTTATACAACACTCTCGCATAAGTGCCGCTATATTCCGCAAAAGTATTTGATGCCAGTGAAAATCGATAATTGTTATCTCCTGTAAATAAACTGCTATCTCTGATGTCTGAATACAACAAGTCGGCTAATTGCTGATTGACATTATATACATTTAATAAACTCCTTACACTCCATGTAAATGCAAGAGATTGTTTTTCATCCAAATTGATCATAAAAGAAGGCATTAACATACGAAAATTTAAAAATGCTTCTTTTTGATATCCGTTCTGCATTCTCACTACATACTTAGATTTGAAATTAGGGTCTGAAAAATTTGGATTTTTAAAATCAAACCAACCATAACCTTTAATTACTGATGGTTTTAGTCCAATATAATTATTTCCAAAATCTGTGTTATTTCCTAATAAAATCAAATCCCATCTACTTCTGCTGTCCGCTATATTTGCAGGATTCTGAAACACAGGCATTACACCACCAAAATTACTTAACCCATAATACAAAAAATCCTGTGCGTATACACTTACAGTAAAAAATAAACCCAAAAACAATTCAATTACACATTTTCCTGCCCTCATATTTTTTAATAAAATATTCCTCTTAAATACCAGAAGCACCAGATAGTACAGAAGATGGATCTATTCCAATATGCTCTGGATATATTGATAATACAGGAACTGGTGAATGATGAATAATTTGCTGAGACATTATGCTAAAAAACACTCCTGTTTCCTGAACATCATCTTCATCCATCAATACTACCAAATCGTTTTTATTTTCTTTTACAAAATCTATAATAGTGCGAACACCATTTTGAACATGGTCTTTTATAAAACTTTCCAATAGAACATTGTATCTTTCTGCTTCTTTTTCTATTTGCTTTAATACTACTTTCATTTTGCCCAGTTCATCTTGTTCATTTTCACCCACAACTATTAATGCAGTTACACTCGCACCAAATTTATGAGCCATAGAAAGCGTGTAATTTACTTTATATCTGCTTACTACATTGGTACTAATCGGCATCAAAATTTTTTGAAATGTTGATTTTTCTGATTCTTCGCTTAAAATCAACACAGGTTTTTTGGACTTAGATAAAACTCTGTATGCATTACTACCCATTATCAAACTTTCTAATGGCTTGTACCCATGCGTGCCCATTACAATTAAGTCGACGTGTAATGATTTTGACGCTGCTAAAATTTCTTCTGAAATAGATCCTACCACAACATGAGTATAAACTTTTACATTATATTCTTTTGAAAATTCTTCGGCCAGTTGTGTAATTTTTGCATTTGCTTTTTCAATGAATTTATCATAGAAAGATTGATTAAATACAAGTGGATCTATTATACTGAATGATTCATAATGTTTATCAATTACATGCATTAAATGTACAATAGCATTGTTTTTTTGAGCAATAAACATGGCCTGTCTTACTGCTTTCATAGATGCTTCAGAAAAATCAGTAGCAGTAATAATTCTTTCACATTTAAATGTTTTCATAAATCTAATTTTGGGCAATAATACAAAAAAATTTGTTTTTTCTATTCAAATATCTTCAATTCCCCTACTCCCTTTTTCATTATCTTTATCCGCTATATTTTATTATTCAATAAATGAAATTATTTTTCAAAATAATATTGCTGTATTTTGTCCTTTATAGTTGTAATTCAGATAAAGATAACAATATTGTCAATAAACAAATTTCCACAAACAATGTTTCACCTTATCTTAATCATTCCGATTCTGCAAAGTATGTGGGCAAACAAACCTGTATGCTTTGTCATCAAAACATCTATAATACTTTCATTCATACTGGAATGGGAAAATCATTACGATACGCTGTGTTGTCCAACTCTTCTGCAAATTTCAATAATGCTTTTGTTTATGATAAATTCAATGACTTTCATTATTACGCTTTTCTTAAAAATGATTCTATTTACATTAAAGAATACAGATTATCTAACAAAGACACTGTTTTTATGATGATAAAAAAAATCAACTACATTGTTGGTTCAGGCCATCACACAAATTCGCACATGTATTCTATCAATGGCTATCTATATCAAGCACCTATGACTTTTTATACTCAAAAGAAAATATGGGATTTGCCACCAGGATTTGAAAATGGCCACAACACAAGGTTTTTCAGAAAAATGGGATTAGAATGTATCACCTGCCACAATGCTTATCCAGAATTTGTTATTGGTTCTGAAAACAAATACACTTCTATTCCAACCGGTATTGACTGCGAAAGATGTCATGGACCTGGTAGTATTCATGTTCATAAAATTCAAAGAGGTGAAATTACAGACACTTCAAAGTATATTGACTATTCTATTGTCAATCCTGCTAAACTTCCTATTGACAGACAATTTGATATTTGTATGCGTTGTCATTTGCAAGGCAATGCTGTGCTTGTGAATAATGCTTCTTTCTTTGATTTTAAGCCGGGCATGAAATTAAGTGATTTCATTCAGGTATTTTTACCAAGATTTACAGATTCAAAAGAAAACTTTATTATGGCTTCACACGCCGATCGTCTCAAACAATCTCAATGCTTCATTCAATCTTTGAAAAAAAACAAATCTACAAACACATTAAAACCCTATCAAAATGCTTTAACTTGCGTAACCTGCCACAATCCTCATGTTTCAGTAAAAGTAACTGACCCAGAAGTATTTAATAACACCTGCAAATCCTGTCACTCTGAAAATGGATTAAGTAATAAAACCTGCACCTCAAAAATTTTCTTAAACGCACTAAAAACACACAACAAAACATTGACCAACTGCGTTAGTTGCCACATGCCCGTATCTGATTCAAAAGACATTCCGCATGTTACCATTCACGACCATTACATTCGCATTCCTGAAAAAACAAAGAACACTAAAAACACCTCACATCAATTTTTAGGTTTAGTGTGTATCAACGACTCAAATCCTTCTGCCGAAACAAGATCAAAAGCATACATTTATCAATATGAAAAATTTGATCCCTTTCCTTACTATTTAGACAGTGCTGAAAAAATTCTCAACATCAAAAATAGCAATGACATTCAAAGATATTTTTCTACTTATATTCATCTTTTGTTTTTGAAAGAAAAATATATTCAAATTGATAAAATCATTCAGGAAACTGGAATCAACAAAATTTTATCAAAACTAAATAAAACAGAAACCAACAATACAGATGCATGGACTTCTTACAGATTGGGCGAAGCAGAATATTCTTTAGGTAAATTATCCGAAGCCGAGATATTTTACAATAATGCTGTAAAATTAGCCCCCTATATTTTAGAGTTTAGAAATAAATTGGCTGTAACACAAATGCAAAATCAAAAAGTGCAAAATGCTTACAAAAATTGGCTCTGGATAATAAAAGAAAATCCTATGTTTGTTCAAGCGTATTCAAATTTAGGTTTTCTAAAAATTCAACAAAGACAGTTAGACAGTGCTTTTTATTATTTGCAAAAAGGCAGACATATTGACCCAGATAATGAAATGCTGTTATTAAACACTTTATATTATTACTTACAAACTAATGATAAAATCAATGCAAAAAAATTAGCCCAGGAAATTTTAATCAAACATCCTTCAAATATTCAGGCAAAACAAATACTTCAATACCTACAATAAATGGCAAAAAAGAATTCATTATCTAAAATTATTTTTCTGATTATATTCATATTTCTCGCTATTATTGGATTATACATTTATAAAATTTGGAATTCCAAACCAAACATTCAAAAATACACATTTGTTTATATTTATCCTTCAATGGATATTCAAGCATTACAAGACACTTTATTTGCCAAAAAAATTATTCCAAACAAACTTGCTTTTCAAATAATTTCAAAAGAGTTAAAACTAAAAACATTAAAGCCCGGCAAATACCGCATCACAAGCAATATGACCTTGCCTGCAATCGTTAGATTATTCAAAAATGGACTTGATGAAAAAGTTACTATCAACATTCATGTAGAAGTTTATTATTTTGATGATTTTATTAAAGCATTAGATAATAAACTAATGATTTCAAAAGATGAAATTATTTCCGCAATTAATCATCATCCTAAAATAAAAAATACAGAGTGGATGAATGTCTTGTTTATCAAACAATACAAAGTAAATTGGGCAATACCAGCAAATAATATATTAGACAGCATTTTGAATTTTTACAACAAAGTTTGGAATACCGAAAGAAAAAAACTTTTGCAACGCACATCACTTTCACAAAAAGAAGCAATGATTTTAGCATCTATAGTTCAGCACGAAAGTTTTATTTATTCAGAACAAAGAAAAATTGCAGGCGTGTATTTAAATCGTTTGAAAAAGCAAATGCCCCTTCAAGCAGATCCAACATTAAAATACATCAATCATAAAATGAATGCTAACAGAGTATATAATGCAGATAAAAATAATGATTCTCCTTACAACACTTATCGTTTCAAAGGTTTACCGCCTACTACCATTGGTGCTGTGAGCATTCAGGCATTAGATGCTGTATTAAATTTTGAATCACATAATTATCTTTACTTTTGTGCAAAACCCGAATTAAATGGTTACTCAAATTATTCTACAACATTTGAACAACATTTGAAATGTGCCCGTCAATATCAAAATCAACTCAATAAACTGAACATTCAATAATGCAACATTATACTCAAAAACAAACTTTCAAATGGATTCTCGCAATTGTGGCTATTTTCATAATGGCCATATCACTTTATTTTTCTAATCAATTAGTCAAAAATATCTCTATTGATGAAAGAAAAAAAATTCAATTATGGGCAAATGCAGTGCAAAAAAGAGCTCGGCTTGTCAAAATCACTTCTGAACTCTTTGATGCTTTAAAACAAGAAGAAAGAAAAAAAGCAGAACTTTATGCTCAAGCCACACAACAATTGTTACGAGCCGCTCCCGAAGATATTCCTTTCATTTTAGATGTATTAAAAAACAATACCACAGTTCCCGTTATACTTACTGATGAACATTCAAAAGTTACAGCATTCAGAAACATTGATTCTAATTTAATGTTACGCAAAGAATCTGTTGATAGCATTCTTTCACTAATGAAAAAAAATTCTGAACCATTAGTGTTTAAAGTTTATGGCAACAAAAAAAATTTTTTGTATTACAAAGACAGCAAGTTGTTAGAAAATATTCACCTTGTATTTGATAGTATTATTCATTCGTTTATCAACGATGTGGTTACTAATTCATTGAATGTGCCCGTTATTTATGTCAATGAAACCAAAGATAAAATCATAGCATCCGGAAACATTGATACATCAATGATTAACACACCAAAAAAATTACAAGAACAAATAAAAAAATTAGCCGCACAAAATCCAGCAGTTGAAATTGATTTAGGAAATAATCAAAAGGGTTATATCTTTTATGCAGAATCCCCTGTTATTACAAAACTTCGTTATTATCCTTATATTCAATGGATTATTATTTCAGTGTTCGTATTATTTTCTTACATATTATTCAGTTGGGCAAGAAAGACAGAGCAAGATTTAATATGGGTAGGATTAAGCAAAGAAACAGCCCATCAGTTAGGGACGCCTATTTCCGCACTTTCAGCATGGTTAGATGTTTTGAAATCTGAACATCCTGACAATGTTATTCTCAATGAAATAGAAAAAGACATTCAAAGATTAAACATCATTTCTGAAAGATTTTCAAAAATTGGTTCTACTCCAGAATTATCCAAACAAAGCATTCATCAAATCATTGAAGGCATTATTGATTATTTGCAATCCAGATTATCAAAAAATATAGAAATACAATTTATTCCATTTAACGAAGAACTTTTTTCAAATGTTTCAAAAACATTGATAGAATGGGTTTTAGAAAATGTGATTAAAAATTCTGTAGATGCAATGGATGGCAAGGGATTGATTGTTATTAAAACCGGCAAATTAAGTAATCACCAGATTTATATTGACATTATTGATAAAGGAAAAGGCATTCCCAAAAATTTATTCAAGACCATTTTCAAACCAGGATTTTCAACCAAAAAGAGAGGTTGGGGTTTAGGATTATCATTAAGTAAAAGAATTATAGAAGAATATCACAAAGGAAAAATTTTTGTGCATTACAGCGAACAATCAAAAGGCACTTGCATTAGAATAATCCTTCCTGAAAGTGAATAATGAAAAGCGAAGAGTGAAAAGTGAAAAATTTATACCAAAAAATCCCGAAGGGATGGCAAGATTATAGAAGTGAATAGTTAAGAGTGAAAAGTGAAAAAATTTTTAGTTTTAAGTTCTTAATTTTTAATTATTAGATTGAAAAAAATGCAACTAAAAATGCTGACGACACAAGTGTCAGCATCCCGCACATTTATCGTCGGGACTAAACACTAAAAACTCAAAACTAATGAAACTCGTTGTTTAAATATTTATCTACACACCAATGTGAATAATTTTTTCAAAATAAAACAAATTTTTTGAATTGTATTCTTTACATTTGGGGCACTTAAATAAAATGGAAAAATTATCAGAATTATATCAAAAAGCCCTTTCTGTATCACAGCAAGAATCTCTTTCTGTTAGTATCAATGACTTGCTGATAAAAGATTTGAATGGTGAGGTTTTATCTGAAGACGAAGCCAAAGCACTATCAAATTACATTCAATTTAGAAACCAATTAATTTCATCTGCAAAAGATGATAATGATTTTTCTGATAAAATAAAAAAACTTCGTGTCATTGCTAATTTCACTAATTGGAGAGAATTTTTGTAATAAACTAATACTATGAATGTAAAAACATTAGGTCAATTTATAATTGAACGACAATCAGATTTTCCCTACGCAAAAGGCGAATTATCTCGACTTTTAAGAGACATTGGTATTGCATCTAAAATTGTCAATAGAGCAGTTACAAAAGCAGGACTAATTGAGATATTAGGGGAAACAGGAGATACTAATGTTCACGGTGAGCAAGTAAAAAAATTAGATGTTTATGCCAATGAACAATTTATAGCCGCATTCAAAGCAGGAGGAGAAATTTGTGCTATTGCAAGTGAAGAAAATGATGATATTATCCCTGTGTTTTCTGAAGTTTCAAAAAACGCTAAATATGTTGTAGCCATTGATCCATTAGACGGTTCTAGTAATATAGATGTAAATGTTTCCGTTGGTACCATTTTTTCAATTTATCGCAGAAAAAGCGAAACAGGCAAAGCAGGCGAATTATCTGACTTTTTACAAACAGGATTAGAACAAGTTGCCGCTGGTTATGTGGTTTATGGTTCATCTTGTATGTTGGTTTATACAACGGGAAGAGGTGTAAATGGATTTACATTAGACCCAAGTATTGGAGAATTTTGCTTATCTCATCCAGATATTAAAATTCCTGAAAATGGCAATATCTATTCTATCAATGAAGGTAATTATTTGAAATTTCCCGAAGGTGTAAAAAAATTCATTAAGTATTGTCAAGAAGAAGACAAAGCCACTAATCGTCCATATACTTCAAGATACATAGGTTCTTTTGTTGCAGATTTTCACAGAAACTTAATGAAAGGTGGTATATTTATTTACCCCTCAACTTCTAAATCTCCAAAAGGAAAATTAAGATTATTATACGAATGCCATCCACTTGCATTTATTGTAGAACAAGCAGGCGGAATGGCCACTGATGGATTTAATAGAATTTTAGAAAAGAAAACTGAATCCTTACATCAAACAACTCCTTTGTTTATTGGCAGCAAAGCAATGGTTCAAAAGGCAATGGAATTTATGAAGGAATATTCATCAGAAAAAGTTTGAATATTGAACACTTCTGAAAAAAATCATTTACCAAAATTATATCTCATACCTAATTTCATAGGCACTGAAAAGTGGGAAACACACTTTCCTGAATACAACAAGGAAATTATTTGCCAATTAAAATATTTTATTGCAGAAGATATTAAAGCATGCAGAAGGTTATTAAAGCATGCTGGTTATCCCGATATTTCACAGGCAATAATTGAAGAATATAACGAACATCATTTTAATGAAAGTGTAGAAAGATATTTTGTGCCCATCAATCTTGGTCATTCAATTGGTTTAGTAAGCGAAGCAGGTTGTCCTGTTATTGCAGATCCGGGAGATGCTATTGTGAAATTTGCTCATCAAAAAGAAATTGAAATTGTTCCATTAGTCGGTGCAAATGCTATATTATTAGCAATAATGGCCGCAGGTTTATCGGGAAATAATTTTGCTTTCAATGGATATTTACCTGTAGAAACTCGTCAGAAAGTTCAAAAAATAAAGGAGTTAGAGCAACTGTCATTCAACAAAAAACAAGCCCAATTTTTTATTGAAACACCATATAGAAATCTTGCTTTATTTAATTTACTCATCCAAATTTTGCATTCTGAAACTTATTTATCTATTGCGTGTGATATACTAACAGAACATCAACTTTTTCAAACTAAAAAAGTTTCTGAATGGAAAAAAACGCCTGCCCCCGATATTCATAAAAAGCCTTGTATTTTTGGATTGATGAGATAGAATAAGGACAAGTTATTTTTATATTTATTTACACTAACTAATTAAATTGCTATGGAAACCAATACAATAGAAAAAATTTATCAGTTATTTTTATCACAAAATCAAAAAGTTTGCACTGATACAAGAAAAATTGTAAAAGACAGTATTTTCTTTGCACTTAAAGGTTCAAATTTTGACGGCAATAAATTTGCTCTAAATGCTCTTGAAAACGGTTGTGCTTATGCAATCGTGGATAATCCTGAAATTGCATCAAAGCACCGTAATTGTATTCTTGTAGAAAATGTTTTGCAAACATTACAAGATCTTGCCAATTACCATAGAAAAAAATTAAACATTCCAGTCATTGCTATAACTGGAAGTAACGGCAAAACCACTACAAAAGAATTATTACACGCTGTTCTTTCACAAAAATTCAAAGTATTAAGCACGCCAGGAAATTTTAATAATCACATTGGCTTACCTTTGACTTTGCTTCAAATTAAACATGAACATCAGTTGGCTATTATTGAAATGGGAGCCAATCATCCTGGTGAAATTGCTGAACTTTGTAAAATTGCAGACCCTGACTTTGCTATTATTACAAGCATTGGCAAGGAACATTTAGAAGGTTTTGGAGATATTGAAACTGTTAAAAACACAAATGCCGAATTGTATGATTATGTCCTCAAAAAAGAAAGTGCGAAAATATTTTTACACCTTGACAATGTTGATTTGCATGATATTCTTGAAAAAAGAAATTATCTTCCCCATCAAATTATTGAAAATCAAAAATTTATACTCTATTCAGATTTGTTTCATTCAGTTTCTCAACTTTTATTTCAGTATAGTTCTCCAAATCCAATTGTAGTTGGACAATATTTAGAAAATTCTGATGATATTTTTGTAAAATTCAAATGGATAAAATCACCATTTAAATTCAAAGACGCACAAATTAATTTAATTCCACCTCCTATTATTTCTGCAAAAGGAGAAACTTTTGATTTTGATAATGCAAATGAAGTAAAAACACATTTACTTGCTTATCATAATTTTATTAACGCTTTATGTGCAGTTTGTGTTGGAAATTACTTTGGAATGGATGAAAAAAGTATCAATGCTGGCATTCAAAATTATATTCCTGACAAAAACAGAATGCAATGGATAGAAACCTCATCCAACAAAATTATTTTAGATGCTTACAATGCTAATCCAACAAGTATGTTGGCCGCTTTAGAATTTTTCAAATCAAGTAAAATAAACTTGCCAAAGGTTTTAATTTTGGGAGATATGTTTGAATTAGGAGAGCATTCTCAAAAAGAACATAGCGATATTATTAAATGGATTGATAAAAATTTTTCTAAAGACACCTTGGTTTATTTAGTAGGCAAAGAATTTATAACTGCTTCAAAAAATTTTAATTTATCAAATAACACTAAATGTTTTTTATCTACAAAAGAATTGAAAACATTTTTGAATTCTAATCCAATAAAAGGTAAAATAATTTTAATAAAAGCATCTCGTGGGATGCAATTAGAAAAAATAATGGAAGTTTTATGATTGCAACTATTTCACATAAAGGAGAAACCTACAAGGTTGATTTATCTAAACCAATGAGTATAGCCATTCCAATTCAACATCAAAAAGGAGTACGAGCGTGGTATGTAAATTTTCCTGAAATAACACCAGTAAAAACAGAAAAATGGATAGGAGAAGTTAAACAAGGTGGAAGTGTAAATTTTAGAAATGTATTTTTTAATCCGCACGGAAATGGCACGCATACAGAATGTGTAGGGCATATTTCAGAAGAAATTTACTCGGTTTATTCTACACTCAAAAACTATTTCTTTAAGTGCAAATTGATTTCTGTTTTACCTGAATTTTTTGAAAACGGCGATAGAGTAATTACTAAAACAACACTCACCCCTCATTTAGAAGAAGATTTCAACATAGACGCTTTGGTTATTAGAACTATCCCAAACGATGAATCAAAATTGTTTTTTAATTATTCAAATACTAATCCTCCATATTTGAATAAAGAAGCAGTTGAATATATTTTAAGTAAAAATGTTCAGCATTTAATATTAGACATTCCAAGTATTGACAGAGAAGTAGATGAGGGAAAACTTGAGTCACATAAAACATTCTGGAATTATCCAGCAGAAAAACATTCATTAAGAACCATTACAGAATTAGCACATATTCCTAACCATATTTTAGATGACTGGTATTTTTTAAATTTACAAATTGCTCCAATTGAAAATGATGCCAGCCCCTCTAATCCTGTTTTGTATAGAATAATAAAGTAATTTGAATAATTACTATACCTTTTTCTGTCCAATAAATATCATTCTTGGAGAATCTTTTTCAGAAAAACTATTAAGTTGATAATCTCCAAAAATATTTAAACCCTCTACTTTATTTCTTTCTAATTCTGTTAGAAAAAATTCCTGAGATAAAAGTTTAACTTTTTCACAATAAGTATATTCTTGTCCATTATCAATTATGGATATTTTTTTAGAAACGATACTGTTATTTATTGACCTTTCAATTTTAAATTGAATATTATCAATTAAAAATGTTTCATGTGGAACAATATTTTGTTTTACAAAATTAGGATTCAAAAAATCTATCACAAGAAAAGATTCATTTTTTAGGGCATCTACCATTACTTTAATTGCCTTTCTATCTTCATAGTCATATTCAAAGTAACCTAAGCTTGTAAATAAATTTATAACCAAATCAAAAAAATTGACATAAAACTCTCTACGCATATCGTGTACAAAAAAAGACAAATTTTGTATAGGATATCTTTTATTTGCAAACTCTATACATTTTTCACATAAATCTGTACCAATAACAATATATCCAAATTTTGAAAAAATATAAGAGTGTCTACCTTTTCCACATGCATTGTCCCAAACATAAGAACCTTTGGGCAAATTCAAATGCCTTAATAAATTTGAAATAAAAACCTCTGCTTCATTTTCATCTCTTTGTCTGTATAAGATTTCGTAATACTTTGTTTGAAACCATTCTTTATACCATTCCTGATGTTCCATGTGAAACATTTTATTTATTTAAAAACTGAATTATTGTGGGAACTAATTCTTTAGAGAGTGGTAAGTCAGGATTTTTATATGTTTCAAAATTTGATTTTTTATCGGCAGGGGCATCAACTAAAATGTGATTCATACCAGTAATAATTTTTAATTGAGCACCTTTTTTATGTTGGTGTAATCTTTCTGCGTCTTTTACTGAAACCTGAATGTCATTATCTCCTTGTATTATTAGTGCTGGAATTTTTAATTTTGAAAGTTCAACAGCAGGGTCAATACTTAACCAACTAATCATATAATTTTGAACGGATTCTCTAAAAAACATTGACAATACTGGGGGAACATTTTCTATTCTTTTACCTGCCGCAAGAGTATCTAACATTGAATAAATAATTTTCCTTGCATTTTCATGCAAATTAGCTGTTTGTCTTTTTATCAAAGTATCTGCTCTATATCCTGCACCAGAAAGGAGTATTACTTTACTCACTCTTTTATCTTTTTGAGCGGCTAATGTTACAATCAAAGCCCCTTCACTATGTCCAATTAAAATAAAATTCTTAAATTTGTAGGGTGGTTTAGAAAAATAATCAATCCACATTAATAGGTCATTTACATAAGTATAAATGCTTAAACTATCTTCAGATTCTAATGCGTCTTTACTTTTTCCAATACCTCTTTTATCATACCTAAAACTGGAAATTTTATGAGCATATAAACTATCTGCAAGTTTTGATAAATAGTTTGTTTCTACTCCAAAACTATTATTACCATTTCTATCAGTTGGACCAGAGCCAGAATGAAAAATACACAAAAACTTGCTTTTACCTAATAGAAGAGTTCCATACAAACTATCAGGTTTAGCATAAATTGCAATTTCTTTTTCTTGCTTGTTTTGAGAAAATGCTACTAAACAATAAAATAAAATTAAACCTAAAAAACTACATTTTTTGTAATACATAAATTAAACTTGAATATTGGTTAGTGAATAATGCTGAGGCGTTTGATAAGCAACCTCTTAACATTCCAGAAATAAATGAATATCTATTTCCCTTATATTTTTCTGATAGAATAGATACATAGAAAGAATCAAAATACATTGGATTTATTTGTTTTAATACAAACTTATCTTTAATTAAATTTTTAATGTCGTTTTGAGTAAAATGAAATAAATGACGAGGGACATCATAACCTGCCCAGAATTCTTTGTAAAACTTTGCATCATATGACAATCTGTTTGGTACAGCAATAATCAGATATTTTTTATCATTTAATAATTCATAAGCAAGATTGATAAATTCTTTAGGATTATATAAATGTTCTAAAACATGCCATAATGTTATTACATCAAAACTAATATTATTGTCAACAAAATAAGAAATATCACTCTTAACTTCTAAACCTTTTTGTATCGCTAAATTCCTTGCATTATCATTTGGTTCTATTCCGTAAGTATTAAAGCCAGTTTTTTTACAATTTTCCAAAAAATATCCAGTTCCACAGCCAAAATCTAAAATTGTTCCACGAGGAACATATTTCTTTACTAAATTAGTTTTTTGTTTAATAGTTATGTTTCTAACAAAATGATATATTTTATCAAAAAGGGTTTCTTTAGTATCTGAATGAGAAATGTATTCTTTTGATTCGTAATATCTGCCAATTATATTTTTATCTGGAAATGGAAATGTTTGCCACAAACCACAATTTTTACAAGAAACAACATCAAAACTTTCTTTTGATACAGTAAAATCTTTAGCAGATAATTCTAAAGAATATTCATTTGAATTGCATATTGGACAAGTAAAACTCATACAATCATTTAATAACATGCATAATTAAGATATTTATGTCGGCAGGTGAAATACCTGAAATCTTTGAAGCTTCTTCAATTGAGGATGGTTTAAACTTTTTAAGTTTTTGTCTGCTTTCACTACTCAGAGAAGGTATTCTATCATAATCAAAATCGGAATTAAGTTTTAGGTTTTTCCACTTATTCAATTTTTCAACTTGTTCCTGTTCTCTCTGAATATAATCATCATACTTTAATAAAATTTCTGCTTGAAAAACCGCCTCTTTATCTTTTGTCAATAAAAAGTTTCTTAAATTATCATCATAATCTGCAAGATCTGAAATATTTACATTAGGGCGAGGAATAATTTTTTCATAACGAATTTTTTGTTCAATGGGGGAGGAACCAATTTTAATTAGATATTGATTAACTATTTCTGGAACAGCAGAATTGTTTTTGAAATAATTTAATATCTCATTCGTTTCATTAATTTTTTTCATTACTTTATCATACCTTTCTTGAGATGCTAAACCAATTTTATACGAAAGTGGTGTAAGACGAATATCTGCATTATCCTGACGCAATAACAACCTGTATTCTGCTCTTGAAGTAAACATTCTGTAAGGTTCATCAGTGCCTTTATATACCAAATCATCAATTAAAACCCCAATATATGCCTCATGTCTTTTTAAAATAAAAGGTTCTTTTTCGTTAATTTTAAGATGAGCATTGATTCCTGCAATGATACCCTGTGCTGCCGCTTCTTCATAACCAGTTGTGCCATTGATTTGACCTGCAAAGTATAAATTGTCTATCAATCTGGTTTCTAATGTTGGATAAAGTTGGGTAGGTGGGAAATAATCGTATTCAATTGCATAACCAGGTCTAAACATTTTAGCATTTTCTAAACCTGGTATTTTTCTTAATGCTTTATACTGAACATCTTCCGGCAAAGATGTAGAAAACCCATTAAGATAAATTTCAACAGTATTCCAACCTTCGGGTTCTATAAATAACTGGTGTCTTTCTCTTTCTGAAAAACGAGTTATTTTATCTTCAATACTTGGACAATAACGAGGGCCAATTCCTTTAATTCTTCCGGAAAACATTGGAGATTTATCAAAGCCAGTTTCAAGAATTTGATGAACTTCTTTATTAGTGTAAGTAATATAACAAGGTAGTTGTTTTTCTAATGGTTTTGTTTTATCAGAAAATGAAAATTTAAATTCTGGCGGATCACCATCTTGTTTTTCTAAAACAGAATAGTTGATTGTTCTGCCATCAATGCGTGGGGGAGTGCCCGTTTTCATTCTACCGCTTTCAAAACCTAATGCTACTAACTGTTCGGTAAGTCCTTTTGCAGCTGGTTCTCCAGTTCTTCCTCCGCCAAATTGTTTTTCACCTATATGTATAACGCCATTCAAAAATGTTCCATTTGTAAGCACTACTGCCTTTGAATAAAAACGAATGCCCATTCCTGTAACAACTCCCATTACTCTCTTATCTTTTACAATCAGTTCTTTTACCATATCCTGCCAGAAATCCACATTGGGAGTTTGCTCTAACATTTCACGCCACTTAGCTGCAAAAAGCATTCTGTCATTTTGAGCCCGAGGACTCCACATTGCAGGTCCTTTGCTACGGTTAAGCATTCTAAATTGAATGGCAGAAAGATCTGTAACAATACCGCTGTATCCACCTAATGCGTCTAATTCTCTTACTATTTGCCCTTTGGCAATACCACCCATAGCAGGATTACAACTCATCTGGGCAATAGTTTGCATATTCATTGTGATAAGTAAAACTTTAGAACCCAGATTAGCAGCTGCAGCAGCGGCTTCACAACCAGCATGCCCTGCTCCCACCACAATCACATCATAATTCGCCTCCATTTTTTCAAAGAATAATAATTACAACAGATTTAAACGACTAAAAACTTCATCTTTATAGTTTCCACCAATAGGTATAGATTTTTGTATGTTTTCTAATACAAGTTCTTGATTTTCAATACTTTGTATCTTATCTATACGAACAATATAAGAACGATGTGCCCGAATAAAATCTTTGTTACCAAGTTTTTCCTCAATAAATTTCATAGTAGCGTGAACGATATATCTTCCATGTGAAGTATGAAAAGTTACATAATCTTTTAATGCTTCTACAAAGTAAATATCTTCAAATCTAATCTTAACCATTTTACCACCTGATTTTACGAAAATCAAATCTGCAGATGGGTCTTTATCACCTTTCTCAACAATAGAATAAAGTAGTTCTTTTTCTTTTTTTCTTTCAAGATCTTTTTTATGGCGATAAAGAGTGATTTCTATTGCTGAAAGGACATCCGAGTTTTTAAAGGGTTTTGTAATATAGGCATAAGGTTCTACAACTTTTACTTTATCAAGTGTGGTTGTGTCAGCATAAGCAGTAAGGAAAATGACAGGTATATCGTATTCTTCACTAATTTTATGAGTAAGTTCTATGCCATTCATATTGCCTTTAATCATAATATCCATTAAAATAATATCGGGTGTTTGTTGGGAAATATAATTCAAAGCGGTATCTGCATTACTTGCTACACCTAATACTTCAAAATTATTTTTTGATAAAATGTGTTGAATGTCTTTGGCTACAATAGATTCGTCTTCTACAATTAAAACCTTTACTTTTTTATTTTCAGTCATTTTTTTATTTGTTTTGGTGTTTTTCTAATCATTAGATAATTTAAATTGATGATGATAATTTTGGTTTTTATTAAATCTCTAATAATTTTTTCTTACCGCGACGGCGCAAAGCCGCTAAGTTTTATTTTTTTTTGAGTGTTTATTTTTAAGTCCTTTTTTGACACAATTCCCTAATTTATTTTTTCATCAAAAAATCTTTCACAAGAGTATAAGTATCATCTTTTCCTGTTGGTAAATTTATTTTTTCTGAATATTGCTGAAATCCTTTTGCAGTTACTTTAATAGTGTATTGTTTATCTCCTGGCAATGTGATAAAATATTCTCCATTTTCATTAGTAATTAAAGAATTGACAAGCACATCTTTATCATCATAAATTTCTACTTTTGCATCTACAAGACCAAAACCTTCAAATCCATCACGCACTGTGCCTTTTAGAATGCTTAATCCATTAGCTAATTTTTCTTTTTTGCTGCCTAATAATGGATATTCTGAAAGATCAATCATATAAATATCTTTTTCACCAACTCCGCCCGGTCTGTCTGATGAAATATAAGCTACTCTACCCGAAGCATCTAATGAAATGGGACCATCTGCAAATTCAGTATTGATAGGATATCCAAGATTTACAGGTTCTGTCCATTTTCCATTTTCAAAAGTAGTTTTGAACACATCATAACTGCCCATAGATTTTGGACCATTTGATGCAAAAAATAAAGTTTTCCCATCTGGTGCCATAAACAAACCAACTTCATCATAAGGTGTATTGATAGTGCTTCCCAAATTTTCGGGTTTGCTCCATTCTTTGTTATTGATTTTTTTACTCATCCAAATATCTGAATGACCATAACCTCCTTTTCTTTCACTGGTAAAAAAAAGCGTTTTGCCATCGGGAGAAATACAAGCCCCACCTTCCCAATATGTAGAATTGATGGGCTTTCCAATAGGTTCTGGTGTTTTCCATTTGTTCTTTGTTATTTTAGAAATAAAAATATCTCCACCTGCCGATTCGTGTTCGCGTGTATCATTTTTGTAAATAAAAATCATTTTTCCATCAGGAGAAATTGATGTAATGGCATCGTGAGCATCTGTATTAACATTGCCCGGAACAGGCTGTGCAGGTAACCATTTTTTATTAACTGTATCAAAATAAGACACATAAATATCTTGAAAATACTTACCATCACCTTCTACATCTACTGAAGAATTTGGATCTTCTGGACGACGGGTATTAAATACCAACATTTTTCCATCGGCAGTAATACAAGGCGTTGCATCATCATAAGGACTATTTATATCCTGCCCCATATTGATAACCTGAACAGGCACAGGATTTTTCTTCATTTCAATAGCGTTATTACATTGAGAAATATAAACATCCACATCACTTTCTTCCAATTGTTTTTTAGAACTTACATTTGATTTAAATTTTTGAAAGTATTCAAGTGCTTTTTCAAAATTACTTTCTCTTTGAAAAATTAAACCCAAATATAAATAAGTTTCGGGAATAGATGCTCCATTTTGTTCTGCTTCAGAAAGATATTCTTTTGAGTTTTTTAAATTATTAATTTCATAATAACAATACCCTATATGATAAGGTAACTCAGAATTAGCGGGATATTTGTCGTATAGTTCTTTGAATTGTTGAATGGCAGATTTATATTTTCCTGCATACATTGTTTGTTTGGCAAGCATGAGTTTGGGATTATCTAAAATATCAATTTTAGATTTTTTTTCCTGAGCATAGTTTGCCTGCGATACAAGCAAAAACAAGGCAAATGAGATGGTATACAAAATTTGTTTCATAAGATATTTTTTTTGCACTACAAAATAAAGGAATTTTTTAATAGGAAGCAAGATTAAATTTTTTTCAAAAAAAATTTGGAGGTTTGAAAAAGTTTTGCGTATAATTGCACCCCCAAAATAAATGATTCCGTAGCTCAGTCGGTAGAGCATTACACTTTTAATGTAAGGGTCCCGGGTTCGAGTCCCGGCGGAATCACTGAAAAATAAAGTCCTGCACACGGCAGGACTTTTTTGTTTTGTAGTAATAATGTTCAATTTTCAATTTTCAATGTTCAATATTCAATATTCAATACTCAATATTCAATATTCAATGTTCAATAATGAATTTTCACTCTTCACTTTTCACTTTTCTCTCTTCACTTCATTTTTTATGCCACGAATTGAGAACCTCACCCCTTACCCCTCTCCTTGCAAGGAGATGGAAATAATAGAAATACCCATTGCACAATTTGAACCTTTATCAAAGTGAAATAAATCGCTGTGAATGAGTTTTTAGTTATGAATTTTTAATTTTGTTATATTATGAAGAGCGTGAATTTTCTTTGTTGTGAAACAACTAAAACATCAAAAAAAACAGTGGGGATTGTATCAAAAAAAGGACTAAATTTACACCTTAAATAATACAATCCACC